>Ga0207833_100011_pt1 | contig 387400 bp, 310 predicted proteins | sample TtaePargueraPR_6_FD_187753 | JGI IMG/M metagenome (GOLD analysis project Ga0207833, IMG submission 187753) | Aerobic enrichment media microbial communities from Bioluminiscent Bay, La Parguera, Puerto Rico - Tt and E1 (2) (SPAdes) | ecosystem: Environmental > Aquatic > Marine > Unclassified ... | reverse complement strand
TCCTACTTTAGCTCAAACCATTACTTTTGATCCTATTGATGATAAACTAACGACTGATGCACCATTTACTGTCTCAGCTTCGGCTAGTTCCGGTTTGCCCGTTTCTTTCTCGGTTGTCTCCGGACCTGCATCCATCAGTGGAGATCTTGTCACGCTCGATGGTACCGAAGGAACGGTTGTTATTCGCGCCAGTCAACCAGGAGATGCTTCTTTCGATCCCGCTCCTGATGTCGATCAGTTCTTTGTTGTGATCAATCCAACATCCCCGCAGACCATAACTTTTGATCCTATTGATGATAAACTAACAACTGATGCGCCATTCACTGTCTCAGCTTCGGCTTCTTCCGGTTTGCCTGTCTCCTTCTCGGTTGTCTCGGGACCTGCTTCCATCAGTGGAGATCTTGTCACGCTCGATGGTACCGAAGGAACGGTCGTTATTCGCGCCAGTCAGCCGGGGGATGCTTCTTTCGACCCTGCTCCTGATGTTGATCAGTTCTTTGTTGTGATCAATCCAACATCTCCACAGACCATAATTTTTGACCCAATTGATGATAAACTAACGACTGATGCACCATTTACTGTCTCAGCTTCGGCTTCTTCCGGTTTGCCTGTCTCCTTCTCGGTTGTCTCCGGACCTGCATCCATCAGTGGAGATCTTGTCACGCTCGATGGTACCGAAGGAACGGTTGTTATTCGGGCTAGTCAGCCGGGGGATGCCTCATTCGATCCTGCTCCTGATGTTGATCAGTTCTTTGTTGTGATCACTCCAACATCTCCGCAGACCATAACTTTTGATCCTATTGATGATAAACTAACGACTGATGCACCATTCACTGTCTCTGCTTCGGCTTCTTCCGGTTTGCCTGTCTCCTTCTCGGTCGTCTCCGGACCTGCATCCATCAGTGGAGATCTTGTTACACTCGATGGTACCGAAGGAACGGTCGTTATTAGGGCTAGTCAGCCAGGGGATGCATCCTTCGACCCTGCTCCTGATGTCGATCAGAGTTTCGATGTCGCTGCACCTACTTTAGCCCAAACCATAACTTTTGACCCAATTGATGATAAACTAACGACTGATGCGCCATTCACTGTCTCAGCTTCGGCTTCTTCCGGTTTGCCTGTCTCCTTCTCGGTTGTCTCGGGACCTGCTTCCATCAGTGGAGATCTTGTCACACTCGATGGTACCGAAGGAACGGTTGTTATTCGGGCTAGTCAGCCGGGGGATGCTTCTTTCGATCCTGCTCCTGATGTTGATCAGAGTTTCGATGTTACGGTTCCTACTTTAGCTCAAACCATTACTTTTGACCCAATTGATGATAAACTAACGACTGATCTGCCGTTCACTGTTTCTGCTTCGGCTTCTTCCGGTTTGCCTGTCTCTTTCTCGGTTGTCTCCGGACCTGCGTCCATCAGTGGAGATCTTGTCACGCTCGATGGTACCGAAGGAACGGTCGTTATTCGCGCCAGTCAGCCGGGGGATGCTTCTTTCGACCCTGCTCCTGATGTTGATCAGTTCTTTGTTGTGATCAATCCAACATCTCCACAGACCATTACTTTTGATCCTATTGATGATAAACTAACGACTGATGCGCCATTTACTGTCTCAGCTTCGGCTTCTTCCGGTTTGCCTGTCTCCTTCTCGGTTGTCTCGGGACCTGCTTCCATCAGTGGCGATCTTGTCACACTCGATGGTACCGAAGGAACGGTTGTTATTCGGGCCAGTCAGCCAGGGGATGCCTCATTCGATCCTGCTCCTGATGTCGATCAGGGTTTCAACGTAAATACACCATTGGCACAACAATTAAATATATCTGAACCTTCGGCCAGGATAGGAGCTACAATCAAGGATTATGCTCTTGAAATAAACAAAGAAAATGATAGAAACATTGATATTAAGATATATCCTAATCCTGTTTATGATGAGTTCACAATTGAGATAAATACACAAATGGAAGATATTGTCGGAATAACGATGTTTGACCTCATCGGTCATGAATTCCAAATTGGACATTATCAGGTTAAAACAGGAATATCAAAAGTAACTGTAAATGTAAAAAATTATAAATTAGCTGCAGGCACATATTATCTTGGATTAGAGTTCAATAAACTTAAAACTCATTTTTATAAAGTATATGTTGAATAGCCGAAGAATAATTAGAGTTGAAATATAATTTGTATAAAATAATATTACATATTAATAACGATTGAATCTATCATTTAAAAATTCAGTCTATTTGAGAGTTTATGAAAGAAGCAAAGCGATTATTTTTGAAACGAAAACACTGTCAAAAAACACAATTAATCAATATCCAATTACCTCATTATTGAAATTGGATTTCAAACTCAATAAAAGAATATAATGATAGAGGAATGACAAAGAAATGGCCAAAATATATTTTTATAAGCTATATTTTATGAAAATCAATACACAGTTTGACTGAAATCGACATCTTTTTTAGACCAAAATTCAGAAGTTATCAAATTTTAACGGGAACAATTTCAACATAATTTTTAGGGCATTACAAAATTTTATATATGAAGGTATTATGGTTTTCAAACACACCAGGACTAGCTGCTGAGTTCATTAACAAACCTACTCATAAGGGAGGTTGGATTAATGCAATTCAAATGGAAATAGAAAAGAGGGAAGATTTCGAGCTTGGTTTTGTATTCTATGAAGACAATGTGAAAGATGAATTTAAACTTGGAAAAACCACTTACTTTCCAGTTAGAAGTATTAGAAAAAAGAATAAACTCTTGAGACTTGTTCAAAGACTAAATGTAGAGGTTGAATATGACGAAAATCTGGACTTGTTCTTAGGAATAGTTGAAAAATTCGAACCCGATGTAATCCATATTTTTGGAACCGAAAATCCATTCGGTCTTATTATTAATAAAATTGCGAATATACCAGTAGTGATTTGGATCCAGGGGAATTTAAATGTATACAAACACAAGTTCTTTTCAGGAATAGCTATTAAAAATTCATTTGGTTTATCAGGCAGTGTAAATAATGACGTAAAACAAAACTATTTTCGGTTAGCTAAAAAGGCTAATACTGAGAAAGAAATCCTGAAAAATTGCTCATATATTATGGGGCGAACCGATTGGGACAGAAAAATCACTAAAATCCTTGCTCCGAAAGCTGAATACTTTTACGTAAATGAGCTTGCCAGGCCATCTTTTTATAATCACAAATGGAAATACACACCAAGCTCTAATGCCACTTTATTTACTACATCCGGACCAGGTCATTATAAAGGATTTGAAACAATACTCGATTGTGCCACTCAATTGAAAAATATCGATTTTCAATTTCGATGGATAGTTGCAGGATTGTCACAAGACGACAATATTGTAAAACTGAGCATGAACTTGAGAAATGTGAAAGACCTGGACTTATTGAATATTAAATTAATTGGAAAGGTTACCGAAGAGAAGCTAGTCGATAAAATGCTTGAATCATCAATGTATATTCAAGTTTCACATATCGAAAATAGTCCAAACAGCTTATTTGAAGCTATGTTGTTAGGAATGCCAATTATAGCAAGTGATGTTGGAGGGACAGCAAGTCTGATTCAAAACAATCAAGACGGAGTATTGGTTCAGGACGGTGATCCCTTTGTACTTGCTGGTGCTATTGTAGAGTTAACAGAGGAAAAGCATATGCTTAAAGCTCTGGGAGAAAAGGCTTATGAAGTTTCACACAAAAGGCACAATCCCAAATTAGTCGTTGATCAATTACTAAAAGCGTATCTGGCAATCATAAAACTCAATAAATCTTCAATTTAAGTAGACTGTATAATATTTTTAATTATCCACTTTTATTTACTAATTATCAAATTTTAAACGTGCGTAATAAAAAATTATTTGAAGAACACATTTTTGACATATTCCTGTTATTATTTTCATTATTTACATAGTTTTTCACATAATTCAATTTTTATATAATTATTCATATATTTTATGTCATTTAAATAATACACAATTTTATTGCCCTTGAGCAATAAAATTGTGTATTATTAATTATTACAACCTCACAAGTCCATTAATGAATTTAACTTACATATTTTTTATCTAATAAAAAAAAATACGAACCTTTGACGCTCAATTAGTTAACATTAAAAAATTCTATTTAGAATGTTAACTGATTTTATTGCGCGGCTTTTCAAATAATAGTAACATTTGAGAATAATTGATTCATACACATTCTCAAAATACGTTCTGCATTTCTTAAAGATCTTTTAGACTTGGAACACACCTATTTCTAAGTAAATAATTATTAACAGCTAACTAAAACTTATCATTATGAGAAAATTAATTATTGGATTAATTGTACTTTTTACTTTTCAAAGATGTACAAATGAGTTATCGGAAACCGAAAACCCTAATCAACAAAGTACTGATGCCGAAGTTTTTAACGGAGATAATATATCTCTTCCTACCGAATCGTTTTTAGTTCAATACTTTTCAAATGAAGACAACAGAACTATCTCTTATAATATAGAGAACGAAATCAAGCATGATTTTAATCGCCCACAAACCAAAAGTATCCAACCTGGCCAACTAAGTGCCCGATGGTCCGGGAAATTTAATTTTGAAAAAGGAGAATACGAGTTTAATCTTAAATCCGACAAGGGAATTGAGGTCAAAATTGATGGGGAAACTGTTCTGAGTGATTTGGAGAATAGAAAATCTCAAGATTTCAAAATCCTCCACAAGATGGATGGGACACATCAATTGGATATCATTTACAATCCCAGCTCGACAAATACATATGCAATGGACAGCATACAAATTGAGAAGTTGGGAGGTATTCATGGTGTCCCCGTCGTAAATATAAGTGATCAATCTTCAACCATTGCATTTAATTGGGCAATTTCAAAGAATGATAAAAACGCCAGGGTTGCTTATGCAGACCAAGCTAAACTAGTACCTATGGGATGGGCAGCTTCAACCACTACAGGTGGAAAAGGTGGAAAAATCATTAAGGTAACTAATCTAAAAAAAGATGGTGCGGGTTCATTAAAGGCTGCAATAGCAGCATCCGGAAAAAGAATCATTGTGTTTGAGGTTGGAGGCATAATTGATTTGGCAGGAACTAAGCTCGATATTAAGAACGACAATGTCACAATTATGGGCCAAACGGCGCCTAATCCTGGAATTACGTTGATCAGAGGACCATTACAGGTAAAGGCAAATAATGTAATTTTAGAACATATTCGGGTAAGAGTTGGTAATGCAGGTAAAACAAGCAATTGGGCTCCCGACGGAATTTGTGTATTGAATGCACACAATGTAATCATCGATCATTGCTCTGTAGCATGGTCAATAGACGAAGGATTGACCGTTACCGGATCAGACTTTAAAGGAAGCTCTGTTAGTGAATGGAGAAAAAATACTTCTGGAACAGTTACAATTAGTAACAGTATTATTGGTGAACCACTACATAAAAGTACTCATTCACAGGGTAGCCACGGTTATGGAACACTAATAGGAAGAAACGTTAGAGAGTTAGCCATTCTAAGAAATTTATATGTAAATAACACATATAGAAACCCTTTAGCCACTGGTGGTACTTCTGTAGCTATTGTCAACAATTATATATACAATCCTAAAAAGTGGTTTTTTCAATATGAATTGAAATCTAGTAAATGGGGATCACGTACCAAAGTACCGGGATCAATAAGTATTGTGGAAAATAATGCTAAAATCGGACCCAATACAAAAGATGCACTGTTCTTTCTTCATGATGGCGGAGATATAGCGCTTCATTGGAAGGACAATAGGACTATTGGGAAATCCATAAGTTCAAGCAGAATAATTAAAAGTGTATCAGGAGGAAAATTATCCTTAATAAGTTCTCCCAAAAGTGATGCATGGCATTCTTCCATACAAAAGCTAGGTGCACAAAATGCGGAATCTCACGTTTTAGCAAATGCCGGTGCCAGACCGTGGGATAGAGATCAAGTAGATATCAGAATTATTAATGGAGTAAAAAATGGTACTATAAAAAATATAGATAGTCAAAATCAGGTAGGTGGTTATCCTTCAGCAACTCCAACTTATCGAAAGTTTGATCCTAGCGAATGGAATCTGTGAAACAATTAAGTTTTTTCGGATTTCGATGATGAAGACTAATAATTATTGATGCCCACTCTGACAATACAAAGCCACATGAATGCGGCTTTGTATTGTCAGATATAAATTTTACCTCCAAGATTTATCTTATTATTTTGCTTTCTTAAAACCAAATTCATCCACAACATCTAAAAACCTTCAAATAGTTATATTAAATCATGTTCAAATTATGTTTTACTAACTCCTTAGCGATCATTGTCTTTTGAACCAAATGTGTTTATGGCAGATTTTTATCATATTTTTTTTTGAAAAATATGAAATAATGCCAAAAGTCTTTTCCCAGTAATTCGTTTCAACCAAATTACATTTAAAGGAATTCATCCTTTAGGTCCAACCAAAAATCTATTCGCACGCCCCAAAAATATTCTTTTTTAGTTCAAATACTAACTAACTAACTTTACGATAAGCCTCTACTCCCTTCAAAAAAGAAGAAAATTCTTACGTTCAATTATTTACGAAGCACATTAAGAAAAATCAGATTAATTAAATGTCAATCTTTGACCATTGACTTTATGCATTGCGCAACTGTATAAGAAAAATTCTATTTTTTATTCTTCGAGGAATACTTTTTAGGAATCAGTCAACCATTACCACTCCAACCTGTGAAATCATAACCCCCGCCTATGAAATCATAATTTATTGATTTGAAAACAGCTAACTAAATATTATTATTATGAAAAAGATAATGCTACTTGTAATTCTAATTACAACACTTTTTTCCTGTACTGAACTTCTGGAAGACTTGAATCTGGATGGGAATATGACTCTCGATTCACTTGGAAACATAACACTTGATTCGCTCAATTCCATCCAAAAACCTGATACTATTATCATAAATGACACTGTAATTGTAAATGATACTGTATTTGTCGATTTAGAGGATACCGTAACAGACGAATCTGTTGTTGACCATCCCTCTATGAAGCTTAAATCTATGGGTTGGGCTTCAGCTACCACTACAGGTGGAAAAGGTGGAAAAATCATCAAAGTCACTAACCTCAACAGAGACGGAGCAGGTTCACTTCAGGAAGCCCTCAATACTTCTGGTCCAAGAATCATTGTATTTGAAGTAGGGGGTATTATTGATTTGGAAGGTTCAAAACTAGCAATAAGAGAACCCAATGTAACCATTTTGGGTCAGACCGCGCCAAGTCCTGGAATTACCCTAATCAAAGGACCGTTTGAAATTTTCGCGGACAACGTTATTGTTCAACATTTAAGAATCCGGGTTGGTGATGCTGGAAAAACCACTACTTGGGAACCTGATGGAATATGTGTGAATTCAGCTCATAATGTAATCATAGACCATTGTTCAGTTGCTTGGTCGATTGATGAGTCACTATCTGTAACCGGACCGTATTTCAAGGGTGAAACAGTATCAGACTGGCGAAAAAATATTGCCGGAACAGTGACTATAAGTAATTGTATAATCGGAGAACCTCTTCACAAAAGCCTCCATTCAAAAGGATCGCATGGGTTGGGCACGTTGATTGGACGAAACGTCAGGGAATTAGCCATTATTAGAAATATCTATGTAAACAATGCTAATAGAAATCCTTTGGCAACGGGTGGTACAGCTACAGCAATAGTCAATAATTACGTTTATAATCCAAGAAGGTGGTTTTTTGAATATGAATTTGACTCAGAAAGATGGGCAGGCTTGACTGAAGTTCCGGGATCATTGGGTATTGTAGGCAATAACGCAAAATCTGGACCTGAAACTTATAACGAAGGTGACGGTCCCCTATTCTTTCTTCACGATGGTGGAAATGCTACACTTTATTGGAAGGATAATAGGTCTGTTGGAACGCCTTTCAAATCCAATAGAATTTTCAAAGAAATGTCAGGAAAACTTACTGTTGTTGACGCCCCATTATCTGATTCATGGCATTCTTCAATTGAAGTTATGAGTTCTCAAGAAGCTGAATCATTCGTATTAGAAAATGCTGGAGCAAGACCTTGGGAAAGAGATGAGGTAGATATAAGAATTATCAACGGAATTAAAGACGGGACGCTACATTACATTGACAGCCAGGAGGAAGTAGGTGGATATCCAAAAGCGACTCCAACTTATCAACCATTTGATATAAATAAATGGAATCTATAAGAGTGTCTCAAAATTAGAAAATAAAAAAGGTTGCCGATATGGCAACCTTTTTTATTTGCAGCTAATTAACATTACTTTCTTGATGAATATGGGTCGATTTATTGTAGAAATACAAACTTCTTTCTTGTAGTAAAATTGAATACCGCCACAATTAAGGTGACCAATGATTTGGAGATGACATACCAAATTGGCAAATAGTGTGTCATTAGATACATCAATAAAATATTTAATAGCAGACCTAAAGTCGAAAAAAAATAAAATGCTAAAATCTCCTTTTTCCTATTGTAGCGTCCACCTTTGAAAACAAATCTTACGTTTAACAGGTAACAAACAAAAATAGTGATGATAGAGGAAATAACATTAGCCAAATTCACTTCCAGCTTTATTAACTCTACCAGAAACATCAACAATAATATCCCAATGAAATAACAAAGCACCCCTACAGATACAAACGATATTATTTGTCTGTTTACAATATTTGATATTTTATATTCAGGCATTATTTTTCTTAAATTCCGGAGATTTTATTTTAATGTTTAAGATATTAAAGAAAGCGTAACAGATAAACAAAACCATGAAGGGAACGACCTCAATAAAATTCCTTCCTCTCCCATCTAACAAGATCAATCCCGACATATAAATCAAGGCGAAGGCCATCAAAAATAAAATTTCGAAGGGAAGGTTAAATCTAATCTTAAAAGCAGCATATAAGCTAAGTATCCAAAACACTATCAAAAACATATTTGGGATCATATATCCATATGCATCAAGATTTTGCTCCCGATATGAAAATGGATAATGAAATAATAAACGACCAACGTTTGCAGTCGTATTAATTAAATATTTTTTGGGATTCGCAGTCATATTTTCGATTGCCCTGGCTTCAAAAGCACTGTCCCTCTCGATAGATGACATACCCTCTAACTTTTTATAAAAATCAATATGATTTTTCGACAAAGTAGTTAAATCAAAATAAAGTCCAGTATGTCCTTCACTAGACTTTCCTCGTAAATAAACATCATCAGTTGCAAACCAATTCCCATATTCATTTTCAAAAGGCGTTGATCGATAATACAAAATTTCTCCACCAACCGTACCTAAATAAAATGGTTTTCCGGTTGCCATAAAGGCATAAATCAAATATGGAAAAATCAAAACAAATCCCCCCATCAGAATGTATAATGAAATTAACTTAGCTTTTCTTACCTTCTTAACCATTGTAATGCTAAGTATGACCAGGCTCACGGAAATTACTTGAAGAAAAACTACTTTAGTTAACACTAAATAGCCGACATAAAGTGAGGCCAATAAAATCTGTTTACTGTATTGTTTTTCAATATGGTATACATTGCAAGTATGGTAAATAAAACCACAGATTAAGAAAAAAGTAAATGGCTCTGAATAAAGTAAAATACTCCATCTAATCAGAGGCGGATAAAACCCTAAAATATAACTTATCTTTATTGAGTGACCAGTTGTTAGATAAATGCTAAGTGTATTTTTAAAATACACGATACCTAAAAAGACAAACAGAGCATTTAATAATTTTGGGACAATCGGATTGATATCTAATCCTACAAAAGGTGCTAGAATTAATGGATATCCTGGTCCATTTTCCAATGTGGGATTATCGGATTCGATAAAATACCCTTGTGTTAAATATTTTGCATATCTAACATATCTGGTTTCATCTCCTCCTAATTCGTTTTTGGAAAAAGTTAAAATCAAAACAATATAAATACATAATAGGGGAAGAAAAGTAATAAAATCCCTGGAAAGCGGTTTCTTTTGCATACATTTTTAAATTATCCCAATAGCTTTTTGAGTATACCAGAGTTTAAATGAAATAATTCATCAAAATATCTTTTTTTCTGAAGGGAAAGAAATCCTAAACCCAAAATCTGAATTGAAATAATTAAAGTTGTGCTCCCAACGATAAATGAATAAGGCCTTTGATTAAATACCTTAGAAACAGAAAGCCCAAACCTTTCTTCGAAGCCCTCGGCAAGTGATGCAGTTTCCGGATAAATGTGAAAAGTATTAATGAATATCCATATGATTATATAAAGGGAAATCAATAGCAATATCCCTCCTGCAAACCAAAAAAATACATATGGCCTGAAAATGAAGCTGGTAAACAATCCATTGATTATACCTTTAAAAATGCGGAGATTGGAGGTACGGGTTTTACCTAGCTTTTTTTGTTCCGTCCAATCAAGATGTGCGGGTATCTCCACAATTCTTGACCTAAGTATTTTGGTTTTAAGTATTAACTCCGGATTAATATCATAAGTACTGGATTTTGTATTGAGTGATCGGACAAAAGAACCATTGTATACCCTTACCATGCTGGTAAAAGTAAAAATTCTTTGTCCAGATGCTACTCTCATCATCCAGTTTACGGTCTTACTCATCATCAACCTCATGAAGGGAACATTCGTATTTTTACCACCTTTCATATATGGAGATGCAATCACCATATCAGCATCAGTCTCAACAATGGTTGTCAACAAGCGTTCTATGTGATCAGGAGAATAGCTCATATCAATGTCCATGACAATAACATAGTCTCCCTTGCTATTACTAAAACCTGTTCGCATGGCAACTCCCAAATTCCTGTTTGTTTTGTGATGGATCACCCGCATGCTTTTTTTGGATTTTGCAATTTCCTCAGCTAGTTCTCCAGTGTGGTCTTTACTGCCATCATTGACTAAAAGCACTTCCCAATCATAATTAAGTGAAAGAGTGTCCAGGTATTTATAAAGAATATTTACATTTTTCTCAACTAAGGCTTCTTCATTATATGCTGGTAAAATGATTGAAACTAGAGGCTTATTCAACTGTTCTTTGCTTTTCTCTTTGATCATAACTCATTTTCAGATGTTCCAGGTTTTTATTTATCTGGTTAAATTCAGTAATATCCAACTTAATTTTATTTGATACAGGGTAAGGTTTTAGTTCCTCCTTAAGTTTTTGAACATCAAGAGATGCACCCAATACTTTTTCTGAGATTATATTTACCCACTTTGCGGGTTCCCGGCAAAAATCCTCATACGGAATAATTATAAATCTTTTCTCACCTATAAGATTTTGCTGCTTCACCATCATTTCCTTGTGTCGAATTACACTATTACTAACGTGCTTTATCGGATCAATACCGTCACCCTTCCTGACCTTCTTAGGAAAATTAAATTTAACACCATAAGGTACCGAATCATCATCGTGAATGAATCTCCTCGCTATAAGAAGTGATTGTGCCAAATAAACCGGATCCCTATCCAGACAAATAAAATAAGCCGTGTCCATAGCATTTGAAACAAGGTGGGCATAGGTATTAAGTTTATTATTCTTATTTAGTAAAGGTTTGTTCGAATACTTTTCCACCGCAGCAAAAAAGCTTACCATTTTTCTCTCATTTTGTGGACTTATGCTTTTTGGAATTAGGTCTCGATCTACGCCTGTCCACCTGTCCCACAAATACAGGGCATCATTTGGCTCCCAAATACCATAAGTCCTTCCATAAAAACTCTTTATCAACAAGCTCTTATTTTTTGTTATATTAAATCTTCTAAATACTTTATTGGCGATGATTGGAGAATTTGGAAATATACTGGTCAGGTTATTAAAATAATATACCGGTAAATACTTTATAAGTGTTTGAGCCACCAAAGTTGTTCCACTTCTGGGAGGTCCACATACGAATATTTGCGGTAGAATCGGTTTAGAATCTTTTTGATATAAACGTTTTTCAAAAATGTTGAAAATCCCATCTAAAGGGATCATAAGAATTCCCATTATCGTATAAAATATCGCAGCTTTCCCAATTGGATTTCTAGAAACCAAAATCTTTTTTGCCAAAGCAGTTCTGTTGTTAAAATTGGCAGGTATTATTTTATAAAATGGATTTCTCAATTGTATATCATTATATACTTTTAATCATATAGTAGCAGTTTTTAATAATTTCTCATTTTTAATTAATTCAACATATTCTCCCATATTGACTAAGGTAAAATGTTGATTCAGCATGCTTATTACTCTTTTGAAGATGAAAACTTTCCTCTCACTTGAAATATTCATTCCTGGAAAGAAGGCTAAACTTTTAATTTGGTCTCCTCCAATCAAGTCTAAAGGATGAAGTAAAAAACTTGGATATGTATTGGTTAATTTACATAAAAAGATTGCCTTTTTCAGATAAATGGTCATCAATGCGAAAGAATAATTACTAATGTATAATAGGTAGCTCAAGTGAAATGGGATTTTCAATACGGGCATGGTAGTCACTGGAATCTCCATTAATTTACTATTGTCTTTCAATTTCCAATAGTATGGCTTTAAGCTTCTAAAACCATCAGAAAATTTTCCGAATATTTCCTTTCGATCTTCCCTCTCTTCTTTTGTTAAATTTGATGTTTTAAAATAATACAATCGTGCAAGAGGCCCAATAAATGTTGGCAGTGTGGAAGCATCGTAAGTATACCCTAATCTGGCCAGTACTTCAATCAGATCAAAACTCCAACTAAATCCTGGCCCTCTAAATCCTGTTGGCGATTTCCCCGTAACTTTTTCAATTACATTATGAGCTTGTGTTATTTCCTCCACCAACTGCTCCCTGGAATATAAATGTAGCCATGTCTCATGCTTAAATGAATGATTACCTATATCATGACCATGATCAGCGATACTTCTTAGAGCATTGTGATTTTTATCAAGAGCGGCATCCTGGCCAACAATAAAAAAGGTGATTTTTTGATCCAATTCATTCAGGACATCAAGAATATGTGGTACGAAAATATCCAGATAAGATGGATAGTCTTCCCAACCTTTTTCACCATGAATTTTCATGTATGACCATTGGTTATCAAGATCCAAAGAAATATTGGCTAGTGGTTTTGTCATTATATTCCTGAGTTAAACTAGTACCGAATCAACCACACTTTGAAATTTCTCCATGAATCGACTCACATGTTTGGTTACAGTATTATTATTCAAAGTATCATTTACAAATTGAGAAGTATTCAGCACATAAAAATCGGGGTGATTTGTCTGAATTTCAGGTATCGTTTTAGAATAATCGATTACCTGCAAAGGCTGAACTTTCATGGCCTTGTTTATGTGAATAGAAACAATATCATTATCGCTTAACTGTGGATATAGCAATTTGGCACCTTTTATAAACAATTGCTTTAACTCATCCTCTGTTTTTGACCAAATGGGATCATCGGAGGTTATATATTTTGGGAAGTAGGTTAGAAATTCCCCAGAGGTCTGGTCAAGGTCCACCAGGGAACTCATACCGATAACCCCTGTAAACGGTATCTGATTGTCTGAAATATTAAGTACATAATATGGTGAGACAGGCTTCCTGGTGATCAAAACCATGCAAATCACCCCTAAATACTCAACCTCCTTTTCTCCTTTCGATAGTTCATATAAATTTGCAGAAGCAACTTTTTTGAGAACCTTTAGCGGGGCGGTAAAAATAACCTTATCAAAATGCTCCACTTTTCCATTATAGTTAATCATTAAACCTCCAGCCGGATCAGCAACAATGCTTTTCACATCAGCATTCAAAATTATTTCAGAACCTCTGGCTTGGATGTTATCTGTCATTCTCTCTAAAATAGTCTTATATCCTCCTTTCACATAACCCATGTGCTCCTTTCGCGAAGAGGCATCACGTGCATGAAATAGTCTTTTTATGTAAGTCCAGATAAAGACCGCAGATACCTTACTATAGTTGTCTCCCAATTTTGCTAGAAGGAGTGGTTTCCAAAATTTCTGAAACGTTTTTTTCCCTCCAATTTTTATCAACCAATCAACAACTGAAATTGTCTCCAACCTTTTCCAGTTATTTATTTTTGAACCATAGTATAGCGTTATGGCTAATCTAATTTTATCGATAATATTTAATGGAGGGAATAGTAGAAACTCTTTTAGGTTACTTACTGAATAAAAATTGCCCTTTTCATAGTATCCCGTATAGGTTCTTTGCCAGCACAATTCACTTCCCAATCCAAGCTCTTCAATTAAATCAATTAAATACTCATCAGTTGGTAATATCACATGATAAAATCTATCCCAGTAAAATTTCCCGTAATTGTGATAAGTAGCCAATCCCCCTACCTGACCATCACGTTCTATCACCTTAGCTACCACATTAATCCTGGATAATTTATGCGCCAGGGTGAGCCCCATAAAGCCGCCCCCGACAATTGCAACCTTCATGAAACTGCATTTAATCTTTGATAAACATTTTTTTGCCATTCAAATGTTGTGCGCATTCCATCTTCCAATGTAGTTTTTGCTTTGACACCCAGCATTCTTTCGGCTTTTGTAGTATCAGGCACCCGGCGCATCACATCCTGATATTTTCTTCCTTTGGAAATTTGATCATAAGGAATCATCGTGATTTTTGAGCCTGAAGTACCATTGGATATTTTAATTAGCAAATTTGCTAATTCAAGAATGGTAATTTCCTTGTTTGCCCCTATATTAAATATTTCTCCATTAGCTTCCGGCATCATAGCTGCTGCATATATTCCTGCAACCGTATCATCCACGTAGGTAAAAGTCCTCGTTTGCGTACCATCTCCATGGATTGGAATGGGTTTGTTATTCAAAATGCAATCGATGAAGACAGATTGAGGTCCTCCCCACCAGGAGAGATGCTGATTGGGACCATAAGACCCAAAAAATCTAAGGAGAACTACAGGAAAATTATAATCCTCCATATAAGCCAGTGCTAAATGTTCATCAAATAATTTGGATACTGCATAGGCCCAGCGAGGAACCTTTGAATTTCCAATTACACAGTTTCCATCCTCAACAAAAGGTAGGTCTGGACTCATCCCATAAACATCAGAAGTTGAAGCCAAAACACATTTACATGAGATCTTCCTGGCAAATTCGAGTACATTTTCGCAACCTTTTGAATTAGTCTGGAGCGTTGCAACAGCGTTTCCATATCTGGGGATTTTGAAAGCTGCCAGGTGTATAATTACATCAAAGTCTTCATCTAATGAATCAAAAGTAGATTGGTAAAGAATGTCATTTTTGATCAAAAGAAAATGTTCATGATCATTGGATTCAGAGATATTTTCCATTCTACCCATGGAAAAATTATCAATACCGACCACTTTATGACCATTTAACAGTAGTTTTTTCAAAAGATTGGATCCCAAAAAACCCGCCACACCTGTGACCAGCATTTTTTTTGGCTCGTTGTTCATAGGTTGTTGATTTAAAAACAAAAATTTTAATTCCCGATTATGATTATTATTGTAGTTACAAAATAATTAACAAAATAGCCATAAATTTTCATTATAAAATACTAAAATTTCAAAAATTAAGAAACCAAAAGCTGAATTTATAATTCATTTATTTTCACAAACTTCTTAAATGGACTTTGAATTTTTAAATATCAATAGTTCTTCTATTATTTTGTTGGCAGCAAATCCATTTCCGTATACACCATCATCCGCCGATATCTCGGTTTGAAAAGCTAATCGCAAAACCTCTTTTATATTAGCCGCGTTTGCAAGAAAGTTAAATCCTTTTTCTACCAATTCCACCCATTCGGTCTCTTCCCGAAGAGTGATACAAGGAACCTTATGAAAGTATGCCTCTTTTTGAACACCTCCTGAATCTGTTATGATCAGTTTAGCGTTCCTTTCGAGCATAACCATATCCAGATATCCCAATGGTTCTATAAATTTAATACTTGACTTATCGAAAGAATAATTCATTTTATCAAGAGCCATTTTTGTCCTTGGATGAATGGGAAAAACCATTTTATGATTATTAGCGATTTCTTCCAGGCTATTAAATATCCCGGAAAGTATTTGATCATCGTTTGTATTTTCTGCCCGATGTATAGTGGCAAGAATATATTCTTTCTCCCTTAAACCAAGATTTGTGAGAATTGAGGTTTTACCTTCGGCTTTTTGGAGGTAGTATAATGAAGCATCATACATTACATCTCCAACATTGATGATTTTAGTTTTTGATATCCCTTCTTTTTCCAGGTTTCGTATGGCTGTTTCGGTTGGTGCAAATAATAAATCAGCAGAGTGATCCGTCATGACCCTGTTTATTTCTTCCGGCATTTTTTTGTTGAAAGATCTCAAGCCTGCTTCTACATGAGCAATTGGAATATGCAATTTTACGGCGGCTAGTGAACCGGCGAGTGTTGAATTCGTATCACCATAAACCAAAACCATATCGGGTTTTTCGGAAATTAACACTTCCTCGATTTTTTCCAACATTAGCCCTGTTTGTTTACCATGACCGCCACCCGCTATCCCCAGGTTATATTTTGGAACAGGTATATCCAATTCATTAAAAAATATATGAGACATATTTTCGTCAAAGTGTTGCCCGGTATGCAAAAGAACTTCATCAATTTCATTCACACCGCTTACGACCCTGGAAACCGTCGCAGCTTTAATAAATTGAGGCCTTGCTCCTATTACTGTGACTATTTTCATATTCTCTTCGATTTACAAATACAATTAACTGATATTCCCAAAAGGGTGCTTGGTTAGTTTTTTTGTTGCAAACGGATGATAGTCACCTTTTAACCCTGCTGGTTTTGCGTGCCTGATTTTATGAACTATTTCAATTGAAGAATGAGTTTCCTCGATCCCAAACCCATTCCCATTAATGATTTCCTCATATGCTCTGGTGTGTAAATCCGTAAATCCCCCACTAAACTCAAATTCCTCTCCTTCAATGGTTATTGAACGATAGGTTCGTTGCCCCGTCTTCTTAATTTCTTCTGGCAGAACGTCATAATTTATTGAAAGGAACCACCGGACTCTTGCCAGTTCTAACTCTAGATACCCCGCAGCTCTATCGTGTGTATGAACATTAATAATGTTCTTTTTTACTTTTCCAAAAATCCATGTCAACATGTCAAAAAAATGAACGCCAATGTTCGTTGCTATTCCACCGGATTTACTTATATCTCCCTTCCAGGAAGTATAATACCAATTTCCTCTACTCGTCAAATAGGTCAGGTCGATATCATATATCTTATCTTTAGGTCCGTTTTTCACTCTTTCCCTAAGTGAAACGATGCTTGGATGTATTCTTAGCTGTAAAATATTCCAGATTCTTTTTCCTGTTTCTTCTTCTACATTAGCCAGTTTATCAATATTCCAGGGGTTTAAGACGAGTGGCTTTTCACAAATAGCATCTGCCCCTTGTCTTAAAGAAAATCGTACATGCGCATCGTGCATGTAGTTGGGGGTGCAAATACTGATATATTCCAGCATCAGTTTTTTTTCATGTTTCAGCTTCTCCAAATGCCTGTCAAACCTTTCAAATTCAATAAAAAAATCAGCATCAGGGAAGTAGCTGTCAATAATTCCAACACTATCAAATTTGTCGACTGCCGCCAAAAGGTTGTTACCTGTATCTTTGATTGCCTTCATATGACGTGGGGCGATATAACCAGCCGAACCTATTAATCCAAAATTAAGCATATCTATAATTTTTTGACTAAACCATTTTTCAATTCATATTTTTCATTGCTTTCAGGACAAAATGCAAAACCACTTTTATCAAAAGACAATCGATGTCCATATTCGCTCATCCAGCCTATCTGCCGGGCCGGATTTCCTACTATCAAAGAATAAGGAGTGACGTCTTTAGTAATTACTACTCCGGCTCCAAGAAAAGCAAACTCGCCAATATCATTTCCACAAATTATGGTAACATTAGCACCGATACTAGCCCCACGCTTAACAATTGTTTTACTGTATTGTCCCCTTCGGTTAACCGCACTCCTCGGATTTATCACATTTGTAAAAACCATTGAAGCTACCTGGAGGGCGTCTGTTCCATTTGCACAGGTAACTACATAGGGCACATCAAGGTACTGAGCCAGATCTTGTGAAAAACGTTTAACTTCGGGTCCGTTAATGAAAGCGGTACTATCAAATACCTGCTGAATGGCAAGATCTATTTCCTGCTTTATTTTCAGGTATTGTCGCTTTAAGTCAACCATTTGGATCTTGTAAATATCCATTTACAATTGATTGTAAGTTGATATAGTAGGTTTAATGTTAATTCAAATTTGATTTTTAATATATTTCGCTAAGCCAGTTCAATGAAAAATTCGCTTTTCCCGATTAAATTAGTTCCAGTTGTAGACGTAAGTTGAAACTCCTCTTCTTTAAATTCAAATAAAGTCAATCAATATTTCCTATCCTATTATCTTGAAACCTCTTCTTTTTATTGAAAGTGAATTTAAACATGACAATATACTTTTTTGGTTAACACAAAATGAAACCCCAAATCTCTATTCCAAAATTGAAAAACTACCTTTTATATAAGAAAAGCAGATTTCATCCCTATAATTCCCCCCTTTAATTTAATAAAGAAATTTTTGAATGCACTAATATTTAGCTTTATTTCCGATTAAATATAATTTAATTATAATTAATTATTTTTACGAATATCACTTAAATAATGAATAATTAATATTATTTTAACAAATCCCTGTGAAGGATATTGTATTTTTCGCAAAAAGGATAAAATCTTTAACACATATACTTTTCCCAATAGTTTAATTTTAAAGTTTTCAAAAATGTGACTGACATGGCGAAGCTTTATCCAATTATGAAATATTAGAAGAGGCAAATTGAAAGAAGCTTAGGAATATTTAATTTAGACGCGCTGATCTTTACATTATCAGAAAATATTTAAATAATAATCAACTCAATCCATAACCAAGAGATTCTTGACAAATTCAATAAACATCTATTTAAAAAAAATCCTCTCAAGTAATAACAAGAGGTCATCAATGGCTAAAAAAAATATAATTGGCTCATTTGGTGTAAAAGGGCTAAGCATTATCAATGGATTTCTTCTCGTATCCGTAACCCTTAATTATTTGGATAAAGAACGATACGGAATATGGCTCGTTTTTGCTTCATTTATTAGCTGGATTGGTTTTTTTGAGGTCGGATTAGGAAAGGGCTTGAGAAATAAATTAACAGCTGCCATTGCTGTCAAAGATTATGAACTAGGGAAAAAATTGGTAAGCACAACTTATTCTCTGCTTGCCATAATACTTTTTTCTTTAAATCTGGTTTTCATATTTGCAAATCAGTTCATCAACTGGCATTCCGTTTTAAATATTTCTGATTCTAATATTTCTGATCTGAACCTAATAGCTCTAATTGCTATTTCGGGATTTTTCGTTCGGTTTTATGTTCAAATAATAAATAATGTTTTATATGCTGATCAAAGGCCCGCCATAGCCAATGCGATTAGTCCAATTGCCAATTTAATTTCCCTGATAATTATTTATATTCTTCAATTCTACGACCCAGATGGTAATTTATTGACTCTCACCTGGATTATGGTTCTAAGTCCAATTTTACTTTTAACCATAGCTTCAATTATCGCCTTTAGCGGTAAATATAGAATGATTTCACCAAGTATCAGGGCCATTGATTTTTCTCTCTCAAATGAATTACTTTCACTTGGTATTAAATTTTTCATTATTTCTATCAGTGGACTGATTCTATATCAGACATCCAATATCCTTATTGCCCAATATTTTGGTCCTGAAGAGGTAACAACTTACAACATCGCTTATAAATTTTTTAAAACTATTCAAATGATCTTTACCATTATGATAACACCTTTCTGGGCAGCATTCACTGATGCCTGGACAATGAAGGATATAAAATGGATAAGGAACGTGGTCAAAAAAGTAAATAAAGTTTGGTTGTTCGTGACAATTATTGGCATAGGAGCACTTTTAGCAAGCAATACAATCTATAAATTTTGGGTAGGAAGTGAAATTCAAGTTCCATTTGTTTTATCTCTGTTTGTATTTCTCTTTTTCATCTATATGTCATACGGAGCTATTTATTGCCAGTTTGTCAATGGATTAGGAAAACTAAAACTTCAAATTGTAGCTTCAATTATTGGGGCTTTAATCTTTATACCATTAAATTACATCTTAATTAAGAAATTCCATATGGGAATTGAAGGGATTGTTATTAGTTCAATTGTTTGCAATTTTTATGGTCCAATCCTTGGGCCAATTCAATATAAAAAATTGATAAATGGAAAAGCAAAAGGGATTTGGGATAAGTGAAACAGCTAATTGTATTTTCAATCCCTATTATTAATTCTGCCCATCATTAAAATGCGCCATTTATATAAACAGATAATATATCGAGAAGAATTACTATATAGAAAACTATTTTTTAGGAATTATTATCCAAGACGGTTTCAACATTTATAATATTTAGGAATTTATACATTAGAATGAGAAACATGATTTAATAATGAAATTTAGAAAAATATTTTCTCTTGATTTTATTCTAACTACGTGCTTCATCATGATCATTTCTGGTGTTAGTGCTTTCTTGAATGACCTTAATCAATTAACCTTCTTTACAACTTTGTTAATTATTGTCTTTGTATACAAAAGAATGTATTTGGACCTCGAATTTATTTTGATAGTCCTTCTTTGGATATTAATCAATTTTCTCTCGGTCTTCTTTATCAATTATGGACAGGAAGGATCTATGGTGACTGTATTTACAAGAGCAATGAAGTTTGCCATAGTTTATTTCATTCTTAAAATAGTAGGTGTTAAATTTTTTGAAAAGCTTAATAGCTACCTTTTTATTCTGGTAATCATAAGTCTGATTATTTTTCCACTTCAGGTCATTAATCTTTCAATGATGCGAAGCCTGGCAAAATTGTTTGGCCCACTCACGCATCCAGACTTTCTACAACATGGCAACTGGTATGGATTTATTTATGTATTCAGTAATTGGCAACCCTATCGTAATTGCGGATTCATGTGGGAACCAGGTGCATTTGCCGGCATGCTAATACTTTTGATGGCATATCGGTTGGCAATCACCAACTTCAAAATAGATAAATATATCTATGTATATTTTATAGCTCTTTTAACGACTTTATCTACGGCAGGATACCTTGCTTTTTCAATGATTTTAGTTGCATTTTTTATCATAAATGGTAGAAAATATGCGTATATTATAATTCTACTTCCTGTCATAATTTATGGGGGATATGAATTATTCATGTCTTCAGATTTTTTGCATGGTAAGATAAATAGATATTTGGAGCTGGGAACTGAAGCGTGGGGCGAAAACAAAGATGGTTCCTTGCGTACTTCTCGCCTGGGATTTTTTTTAATTGTTCTTGATGAGTCTTTTCATTGGCCGTTTGGCCATGGGGTCATAAGATACCCTAATCATTTGATCCAAACTTATGGGAAAATTTACGGGCCAGGTTTGCTTTCCTCTATATTACTTCAGTGGGGATGGATAGGTTTAATAGCTATCTTTACATATATATTTAAATTCTTCAGGGCTCATAGCACCAGCCTGATAAGTTTATTATTTACAGTAAGTCTCGGAATTATCCTTTTTTCAAACCCGGATAGTTTTTATAATGTTGTATTTTCTATAATTTTTTATTCCATTATCACACGAAAAAGTGGCGAAGTCAGTCAAGAGTATGTGCCACTTTCAAGACATAATTTCTCGCATGTCAATAATTAACAACCCAAGCAAAATTCGCAATTGATACTGTTTACCAGATGACACCTAACTATTTTTTACAGACCTTTGTTCCATGATAAGAGAAATGCTTAATTTTTAATTATTCGGATATATGAGTATCGTTCAAAAAATATATTTCTCGTCATATAAAAACACCAGGTTTTACTTTACAAAACTTAGTAATATTGTCCTTACATCTTTCTTAAAAATCCATTATAGGCTATATGGGATACAATTAGGCAAGAATTGCAAGTTCTTTGGACTGCCAAAGATTGTTAAAAAGGGAAATGGAAGAATTAAAATTGGAAATAATTGCACATTTCGATCTAATTCAACCAGTAATCTGATTGGTATTAATCATAAATGCATAATTTCAACGCTTAAAGTTGGTGCCCAAATAATTATCGGTGACGGGTGTGGTTTTAGCGGTACTGTAATCGGATCTGAAAAAAGGGTGATATTGGGCAATCATGTAAGATGTGGAGCAAATACGATCATAAGCGACAGCGATTACCATTCTGATGACCCAAGAAGCGGCCCACCAAAAGAAGTAGTTATTGAAGACAACGTTTGGCTTGGTGTTAATACTGTTGTATTGAAGGGGGTTACGATCGGTAAAAACTCATTGATTGGCGCCAATAGTGTTGTTACAAAAAATATACCTGAAAATGTAATTGCAGCAGGAAACCCCTGCAAAGTAATACGAATAATCAAATGATATGAATGCCATTGTTTTAACCTATGATAAGTATAAGATTTTTGCCCAACATATGCTTCAGGCATATCAAAATTTATGGCCCGATAATCCTTTTATTTTTAGAGTACCTTATCAGGAAAAGGACTGTTATACCGATTACAAAGACAAGTTTGGTGAAAAGGTAAACCTTATTAAATCACCCAGCAGCATTGCCTCAACCATGAAATCGCTATTGGCAGGCCTTGATGATGACGAGTGGGTATACTGGTGCATGGATGACCGCTACCCCATCACGCTGCAAACCGACGAGATCAACAATATATATAAGTGGGTAACTACGATAGAGGATCCGGAAATATCAGCAGTTATGTTCTTGAATTCGAGAAAAGGGCAAAAGCCAGAAAACTTGTATTACGGAAAATTCTCAATTAAAGACTCAAACGAGAATATATATCGCAGAAGAAAAAATTATACCATGATATGGATGCATCAGTTTATGCGAGTTAAAGTAATCAGACATTTATTCAACCATTTCCCTGAAGATTTAAAAAGTGCTAAGGAGATGGACTATATTATGTTTAAATTATCGTTACCCGATACACAAAAACTATATGTTCTCAATAACAATCTTGGCGTATTCGGTGAAAGCACCAGCCGGGGAAAATTGACAAAAAACTGTCATGAGAGCCTTTTGAAAAATAAAATACCCATTACAGAGAGGTTTGAAGTATCAAATAAAACAATCGTTATTGGAGAACAAACAAGCAAAACTGAAGATCTAATTTTTTGGATAAAAACAAGTATCAGAACTTTCCTGCCTAACAAAAATTAATCAACCCAATGTTCCTATTTAATCCTTATAGAAATGCCCGTCAGGCATATTCGTGTGGTAGTGAAATAATTAAAGTAAACTGGAAAACAAATCTAAATACATCTCCCGATTTTGGTGCTGAGTCAACAGCTGTAATTGATAAAGAAGGGAATATCTATTTTGGGTCACATAGTGGGAACTTTTACTCTTTGTCTAAAGCGGGTAAAATCAGATGGGTGTTCACAACAAAAACAAAAATATATTCTTCTCCTGTTTTATATTTTGACAGTGTGTTTTTTGCAGGTGGCGATGGTTTTCTCTATTCCCTTTCTGCTGATAACGGACAGTTACGTTGGAAGAGAGAATTATCAAAAAGTCTTGGGCTTTCAAGAAAGCAAAAGGCCCTGTCCGTTATCAGACATATACCTTATACGTTTGACTTTAACAGGAAAAAAAACATTACCTACAAGTCATGGGCATCGCCAAATATGATCGGCCAGAAAATTTTAGTTACCGGATATGGCAAAGGTCTGTATTGTTATAATGAAAATGGTGCATTGGAATGGGAGTATGATTTGGGATTTCCAAGATATCAGCTTACCGGAGTAGTAATCGATAGGTCAAACAAGATATATTGTACTTCAAGAAAAGGATTTATTCATTGCCTTAACCAAAATGGAAAACTAATTTGGGAGAAGAAAATCAAATCAAAATGGGAACCATGGGGAAATCCGGTCTTTTGTGACCAAAAAAACACAATATATTTCAGCTTTTCATATAAAGAAAAATCCGGTTTTGTTTATGCCATAACCACGGACGGTAATTTATTGTGGAATTTGAAAACCGGAGCAATCAGAGGATCGATTGCGATAAGTTCAAATGCTCAAATATTGTATGGCTGTGATTTAGACGGATACCTTTACAAAATAGAAGCTGCATCTGGTAAGGTATTGATTAAGAAAAAAATCACTGATTGTCCAAGAGGCTTGTGGATAACACCTACTCTTGATGCTGAGGAAAATATTTTGCTTTCAACAAAGGATAGTTCCAATACGGGTCGGGTAATTAAACTTGATCCGGATTTCAATTTTCAATGGACTTTCAAAACCAATAAAGTACTATCAGTCCCTGTAGTCCTATCAAATGGTGACGTATTATTTGGCAGCTGGGATGGTTGCTATTATTCACTTAAAACTAAAAAATGAAAATCGGAATATTAACATTTCATTATACTATCAATCAAGGTTCAGTTTTACAGGCCTATTGCGTTGAAAACCTTCTGCAAGAGCAATTTCCAGGCGCACGGGTAGAGGTAGTAAATATAGTTCCGATGATGAGGGAAAAATATGAATTAAGGTTTGTCAAAGGAAATTTTCCCTTTATTAGTGTAAAGAAGGTCCAGAAATATCGATCATTAAGAAAATTTGTCAGGGAGCATTTGAGTTTATCCCAAAGAGTGTATCACAATTCATTGGAGAAACAAATTCAATACATCAATAATCAAAAATATGATTTGGTGTGTACCGGAAGCGATACGGTTTGGTTCAATTCCGTCAAACTCAAAAATCTCATCCCAAACATCTATTTCTTGCCTAACGAAATCAATTCGAAAAAAATTTCGATCGCTGCTTCTGTTGATCCTCTAATAAATGAAGAATGTTATACCAGCAAACATGAAAAGCTTAGTCAAATTTTCGATGATTATGAATTAATAACGGTAAGAGATGATACTACCAGAAAATTGATTTCGAAATTTACCCATAACAAGGTTGAGATGATAGCAGACCCAACCATCTTATTTGACTTTGAAAAAAAACTAAAGCTGGACAATTCAGGAAGAAAAAGACCTTTTCGAAAAAAAACAATTGGTATAGGAATAACCGACAGCAAACTAAATGAAATATTAGTCAAAGAACTGTCAACTGATTATCAGGTTACAAATTTGTATGACCATCAGTCATTAAATTTTGATTTCATTTTTGACGAGCTAAACTTCTATCCAAATTTTGATATAATTATTACTGATCGCTTCCATATATCAATCTTTTCATTAAAGCTTAGCAATGCATTGGTAATTAATGTGGAACGAAGTAACAAGAACAAAGCAAAAAACAGCAAAGGCCGTTTTCTTTTTCAAAACATTGGATTAAGTGAATATTTCATAAGATGGGAAACTTCTGAAAATCAGTTATTTATGGATTCCTTAAAAAACATAATTAGTGAATGGGATGAAGATTCTTTCATAAAAAGAAATGAGAAATTTCAAGAATACATAAAAAAAGAAAAAGCCATATGGAAAAGATTAATACAATCAGTGAAAATTTAGTTCTTTTGACGCCAATTTATCTTAAGCTACCTCTTTAATTTAAAGTATAGAATGACAATCATATTTTTTATTGAGTCACTTCGATCAGGTGGTAAAGAAAGAAGGCTGGTTGAATTATTGTCTTATTTAAAAAAGAACACTGCATTTAATTTGATTTTAGTTATCACCAAAAATGAAATTCATTATAGCGAGTTTAATGCATTACAAATACCTTATTATATCATCAAAAAAAAATCTAAAAAAGATCCTTTCCTATTTTTCAAATTCTTGAAAATCTGCCTATCGTTAAAACCAAATATGATTCATACATGGGGCGGAATGGTTACATTTTATAGTATTCCCTCTTCACTATTACTACAAATACCGTTGATAGACAATGAAATTACTCGTGCACATGAGAGGCTAAACAAAATGAATTTTTACTTTTTAGTCTCAAAAGTAAATTTTTTCTTTTCCAAAAGGATTTTATCCAATTCTTATGAAGGCTTAAAGACCTATAACATTAAATCAAAAAAAGCTGGTGTTATCTACAATGGAATCAATCTTGACAGATTTCAAACTCTTGATACAATTGACGATATCAAAAATAAATTTAATATATCTACAGATTTTACAGTAGGAATGGTAGCATCATTTTCAAAGAAGAAAAATTATTCTTTGTATTTTGAAATTGCAGAAGAGATTTTAAAAACAAGAAAAGACATTACTTTTCTGGCCATAGGGGGACCCGATAAAGATGATCCTTCTTACTACGAGTTTATAGGGAAATATGAAAACCATCCTAACATTTTGATTTTGGGACCGATAAATTCCGGATTGGAATCCATCATGAATGTATGTGATTGCGGCATATTGCTCACGAACAAACTGAATCATGGTGAAGGGATTTCGAATGCAATTCTAGAGTTTTTTGCCCTTAAAAAGCCTGTTATTGCCAATGATTCCGGCGGAACAAAGGAAATCATCTTAAATCATGAAAACGGGATACTGATTGAAAAAGACGACCGGGATCTGATAGAAAAGGAATTAGTTAATATACTCGATGATAAACACTATGCGGAAAAATTAGGTAAATCGGCCTATGAAACCCTACTGGAAAAGTTCACAGTTCAGAGAATGGGGCGTGAATACATTAAACTTTATCAATCTTTTCAATAAAATGGGGCTGAAATTATTTTTAAAATTTTTGACTCCGCGGATTATCCTTTTAGTATTTTGTTTGTTTTTTTGGATTGACCTATTCTTTCCTCTCCATTGAAAAACCAGGGCATCAAAAACATTTGCATTCTTTTAAAAGATTTACCAGCAGGTGGCGCAGAAAAACAAGCCATTTTGTTAGCCAAGGAATTGACAGCATATCACAAAGTCACATTTGTCCTCTTTAACAACAGGATAGACGAAAAGCTGGATAGACTAATTCAGCAATACCAGATCAACTTAGTTATTCTAAAAGGCAATAAAGCAACAAAGCTTTTTCAGTTTTTTAAACTACTTAGATCAAATAAAATAGACATAATATTTTCATTCTTATTAACAGCAAATGTTATAGGGTCATTAGTAGGTGGTCTTGCTGGAATAAAAAACAGAATAGGTGGTATAAGAAATGCATTATTAGATCCAAAGAAGGAAAAACCTGAAAAGCTGATACATAATTTTTTTAGCAGCTTGACCATATTTAATAATCATAATGGTGCTGAATACTATGGATCAAGAGGATTCGAAAAAAATAAAATCCGGGTTATTACAAATTGCATCACTTTGCCCAAGGATCAGCACACTAAAAATATAGATTTGAATCTTATTAAAATACTAACAGTAGGAAGGTTTGTTGAGCAAAAGGATCATTTTACTGCAATTCTGACAATAAAAAACCTGGTAAATTTGGGATATAAAAATATTCAATATACAATTGTCGGATATGGTGTATTAGAAAACAAGATAAGGCAATATATTCATCAGCATAAGCTAAATGAAGTGATCAATGTATCTATCAACCCTGCCAACATCAATGATTATTACAATCAAGCCAATATTTATTTATGTACCTCTCTCTTCGAGGGAATTTCCAATACTATTTTGGAAGCAATGAGTTTCCATCTTCCAATTATTGCTACGAATGTTGGTGATAATAAATACCTGGTAGAAAATGGTCACAATGGATACCTGGTAGAAAAACAAAATATTGATCAAACAACTCATTCGATCATAAAGTTGATTGATCAACCTAAATTAATGACCTTGTTTGGCGAAAAAAGCTATGCAAAAGTAAAGGCGGAATTTTCACCAACTAGATTTACAGACAATTATCTTCAGCTAATTAAGGAATTAGATCGAACCAAATGACAAATAAATCTGTAGTTCAATTCGATGGATTAGATAGACAACAAAAGAATGAGCAAGTTAACAGTACATTTTTATCTGAAAGCCCTTTGGCAAGTAATCAGCGAAAAAAAGTAGTTTACTTTGGAATAAAATATTTTCCCTCAAGAGGCGGTACAAGCCGTGTAGTGGAAAATATGATCCTGCAGCTCAAAAATGAATATGACATTACTATTTATTGTTATAAAAATGCTCAAGCTAAAAACTATATAGAGGGAGTCAATGTCATTCAGTTTCCGGAATTTAGTTTTGGGAGTTTTGGAGTTTTCATTTACTATTTAATATGCTTCTTCCATCTTCGACTTTTTGGAAAGTATGATATCATACATGCACACAAGATTGATAGTTTTCTTTTTTTAAATGCATTTACCAAAAAAAGCAAAGTAATTGCAACCGTTCATGAATTGCCATATAAAAGAGATAAATGGAATTTCATCGCAAAATGGTTCTTTAAAATAAATGAAAAACAATTCATCAAATTTAAAGGTATAAAAACCTCTATTTCAAAGCCTCTAAGTGAATATTATAAAGAGCAACATAATCTTGACGTGGAATTTATTCAAAATGGCATCAATCCACCTACAAGTGAAAATTCGACTCAAATTGACAAATTTTGGCCAAAGAATGTACCACAAAACACTAAGTATGTATTTTTCGCTGCAAGAAGAATCATGGGAACAAAAGGGCTCCATACGATGATCGATGCATATAAAAGGTTGAATTATAAAGGAAATATATTCGTTGCGGGTGAAATAGATAATTTACCATCGTATATGAAAAAAATACAGCAGAAAAGTAAAGGACTGAACATTTATTTTTTAGGGTACGTTCACCCGCTTACGACATTATTACAATTCGTTAAACAGAGTTATTATTTCGTCTTTCCATCGGAAACCGAAGGAATGTCCATTATGCTGTTGGAGGTTGCCAGTATGGGTAAACCCATCATTGCAAGTGATATTCCCGAAAACAAACAAATTTTTAGTGATAGCGAAGTCCTTTATTTTGAAAACAAAAATTCTTTTGATCTTCAGAAAAAAATCGAATGGGCCGAAAACAATAAAATGGATTTTATGAATGTTGGAAAGAGTGCTCAAAAAAAGGTGTTAGAAGACTATACATGGGATAAAATTGTCAATAAATACAGAGAATTATACAATCAATAGAACAAATATAAATAATTCGGTATTTATGAATGGAAAGTTTTGTAGCTACAATCCTATTACATGAAATAATTTAGATAATTCAATCAGAATATGGCAAATATTCTTTTCTCAGCATATTGGTGCAACCCATTTGGCTTTTCTGAACATGTTGGTTCTTTTAAATGGCTTGAAATATTACGTTCGAAACACAATATTGTCATATTTACAAGTACTTACTCAGAAGAGGGTTTGCTGACGTACTACGAAAATAAGATACCACATAATGTTAAAGTAATTACATTTAGTGACGATAACTTTCTTAAGAAAAGCTTATCCATTGATATTCATTTTGGCTTCTATACTTTTAATAATAATGTAAACAAATTCATAAAAGAAAACAGGGGGTTTTTCGATCAATTCGATATCATTCTACATAAAAGTCCATCCAGCTTCAGGTATGCCACTGCCTTATATAAAGTTGAAAAACCACTTATCCTAGGTCCACTAAATGGTGGGCTTCAGGTGCCTAAACCACTGAAAAGTTACTTCAAAAGTGAAAGCTGGGTGAAAAACCTTCGAAAATTAGATAAATTCTTATTTTACTTTCCAACGCATAGAAAATTATACGCCAAAGCAAGTATAATTTTAATCACACTGGATTACCTAAGAAACTCGCTTCCCAACCGATTCCACTTTAAGACTTTTACTTTTTTTCATAATGCGGTTGCAATTAAAGACAATCTGATAAAAAGGAATAAAACAAAAGAAGATACGATCAGATTTCTTTTCGTTGGTAGACTAGCCAGGTTCAAGGGTGCCGAATTGGCTATAAGAGCCTTATCTCAAATAGATTTCGAAAATTTCCACTTTGACATTATTGGCGGAGATGGTGAAATTGAACATTTAAAAAAACTTACTTTAGATCTTAAATTGACAAATAAGATCACTTTTCATGGAAAATTGCCACGAGACCAGATTGATGATTTTTATAGAAAATCTGATATTTTTCTCTTTCCTTCGATAAAGGAAGCGACAGGAAATGTTTTCTTAGAAGCTATGAGTTTCAGCCTTCCAATAATATCTGTAAATAACGGCGGGCCTAAATATATCTTACCAAATGAGGGAACACTTAGGGTTGAAATCAATAATTCTGATACAATGATTAAAAATATAGCTGCTCATTCGATTAAACTTTTAAATTCGGGTGAGTTAAGAAATAAAATGGGGGAAATTAATTATGATTATTGCCGATCACATTATACCTGGGAAATAATTCAAGAAAAAATTCTGCGATTTATCGATAAAATTACAGCGAATGAAATTATAATCGATTCAAAATTGACTGATAAAAAAATAATTTTATGAAATCATATTTGCCTTATTTATTTCCATGAGAAATTGGATAAGAGAATTATCAATGCTTATTGTTTTTATTGGAGTATTGGTTTCACTCCTAACAACTAATTTGTGGTATGATGAGCTATGTACCACACCGCTGATTTTAGGCTATAATATTAATGGAATAATCTGTCAATTAGTGTATGATGCACACGGTCCCGCCTACTTCATATTGCTAAAATTATTTGCGGAAATATTAGGAAATTCTATCATCGTAATGAAAACCTTCAACATTGTGATATCAATTATCATGGTTTTGGTTTGCTATTTTACAGCATTAAAGATGGTCGATAGAAAATATGCGCTTATAGTTTCCTTTTTGTTATGTTTTCTTCCAACGATCTATAATGAGGTATATCAAATACGAATGTACTCTATTGCCCCATTATTTTTATTTCTGGTTGCAAAGTATGCTTATAAATTATATTCGGAACCAAGAAAATTAAGTAGTTCAATATTATTTATCTTTTTTTCCATTTTGACAATTTATACACATCTATTTGCATTAGTAGGTGTTGCTTTTATACACTTGATTCTCTACATCGGCCTGATTAAAGAAAATAAGACATACATTAAAAGAGCTCTCACCATTGCAATAATAACGGCATTAACATTCGTTCCCTGGATTCCTGTATTAATTCAACAAACCCAAAGGAAAAAGATCACTATTGAAACCAAAGGTGATGATTCAAGTGCAATAGGTAGAATTCTTAAAAATTTAATGTATCCTTTCTACACCGGGAATTATGCTGTTAGGGATGATAAATTAAATTATTTGTTAACACTTGTTCTATTGATTGCTACTGCAATAATTACCTATTTATACCTTCGTATCCCCAAAAATAATTTAAGGTTAAAAGAAAACAGATCGCTAATGATGCTATCACTGACAATCCCGATCAGTATCATTATCCTACTTACTATATATTCAATATTAGCAACTCCTATTTGGTATAGTCGTTATATGGTAATCTTTTTTCCAATGATGGTTTTTGGTTTCGGATACATGATCTACAATCTTAATTCGAGGATACAGTATATTTATTTAACTATAATCTTTATTTGTTTTTTACAAAAAATAAAATGTATACATCAAATAACTTCTGATAGAGGATTACAAAAATATTCCGCTCTTTATGACTCTAAGATTAATAAGAATGATATTATAATTGATGCAAATCTTTACACATCTACCTACTTTAGTTCAATTAAACAATATGCTTTAAAAGAAAATCAATCAAATAACTGTGAACAACATTCATATTGGAACATTGAATTAATAGAGGGCTATCAAAAAGTTGTTGAGAATAATTCGTTTTTTTGGTCTCCCACTTTTCATGAGGATTCAATATTTGAAATTGGAAATAAAAAATATTTTTTAATCCAAGCATTTAATTATAATTATAAATATCAACACGAAGGAAATATAGCTATTTATAAATATGAGAAGAGTAATGACTGAGGGAAACAAATCATTAGCATTCGTTTCTTCGTAAAAAAAAGTGATTGCTGTTTGATAATATAATTATTGAAGTAAGAATAAAATTAAGGAACCGTAGTTATAAGATCATAAAGAAATAAGCTCTTCATATTTGTTACTTCCATATTTATATAAATATTTGAAGGTCTTATTTGTTCGTTCTATTTAGTCTTATGAGGCCGCTTAAAAAAGTAATTTCCCTTTAGCTATATATTATTCTTTAATCGACTTGTGTTCACATCTTTATTAGTCAAGACTTACGAATTAATTGTACTTGTATTTACCAAACAAGTTTGAATAAATGTATCAATAGCTTCTATATTTTATAGAGTGTCAATTAAAAACAGTTAATTGTAATAACCATTAAAATGATATCACAGTTAATTAAAAGTCGAGTATCCAGGAATTAAAACCAGGATAATTCAATTCATATTAGACTTTATTCCACAAATAACAAGAGCATCTACTTGTTTTGTCATGCCTGAAGAGCAGGAATTTTAAGAATAACATTCCTTCTGGACCTTATTTATAATGAACATATATGATTAAGCTAGCTAAGAAAATCATAAATAAAAAAGTTAAAAGAATTATGCTAAAATTTATTGTATATCCTTATTTGTGGAAATACAGAATTTTAAAAAAAGCTAAAATCTCTATAAGAAAGAATTCATCTGATATAAATGTTTTGTATCATATATTGATTGAAAAAGAATATAAAATTCCATTTTTTATAGATAACCCCAAAGTCATTATTGATGCTGGCGCTAATATAGGCTTGACTTCTTTTTATTTCGCAATTAAATACCCAAATGCTAAAGTATTTGCAATTGAACCAGAGTCCTCGAATTTCGACTTTCTACTAAAAAATGCCAAAAATTATAAAAATATTATCCCTCTGCAATATGGTATTTGGAGTAAAGATAGAAAATTGGTGGTAGAAAATCCAAAGGGAGAAAACTGGTCTTTTATGACAAAGCAAGTAGAAAATATGAGCCAATATGATATTGATGGTATTTCGGTTAAGACATTAATGTCAAATTACAATATAGAAACTATAGATATATTTAAAATTGATATTGAGGGAGCAGAGGAAGAATTATTTTCAAAAAATGAAAAATTTTGGCTAGAAAAGACCAAATGCATTGTACTGGAAATTCACAATAAAAAATGCAGAAGTGCTGTTGAAAATGCCATGCAAAAGTATGGGTTTGTCCTTATAAGTATAAGTGGCGAAAATGAATATTATAAGAATACTAGACTTGTAAAATAATCGCTAGCAAAACTATATGGTGTTACATTTTGTGATCCATAAAATTCAATTCTCTTAATAAATTAACTTTACCTCAAGGTTCAGGACAGTTTTTCGTATCACTAAGGCTTACTTCATCTAAATTTTAGGGTTAAAATCCGGTTAATCTTCCATCGAAGGTTATTCAAAAATTTAAAACATCCACAAAGATGAAGTCAATCACATTGCTATTTCTTTTTATTGGTCTGACCTCCTTTTCCATTGAAAAACTGAACGATAAAAAAAATAAACCCACCCTATGGATCATCGGCGACTCGACTGTTAAAAATGGCAGTGGAAAGGGGGAAGACGGCCTTTGGGGTTGGGGAGACTTTACAAACCTATATTTTGATACCACAAAAATAAGCATTCAAAACCGTGCTCGCGGTGGCCGGAGCAGCCGCACCTATCAGACAGAAGGACTTTGGGATGAGGTGTTAAAAAATATCAAACCAGGTGATTTCGTGTTGATCCAGTTTGGGCACAACGATGGCGGCAACATCAACGACAACCATCGGGCACGGGGCACCATTAAGGGCAACGGTGATGAGACAGAAGAAATTGACAACATGCTGACCGGCAAACACGAGATTGTCCATTCATTTGGCTGGTATATCCGCAAATACATTGATGACACCAAAGCCAAAGGGGCAACTCCCATTGTACTTTCACTGGTTGCCAGAAACATTTGGGAAGATGGTAAGGTCTTGAGGGCAACTGATTCCTACACAGGATGGTCAAAAGAAGCTGCACAAAATAAGGATGCCTGCTTTATTGATTTAAATGATCTTTCAGCATCTGCCTATGAAAAACTTGGGCAGGAATTCGTGAGCAATAATTTATTCCAGAAAGATCACACCCATACCAATAAGGATGGAGCGATTTTAAATGCAAAAATGATTGCGGAGGGAATCATGGAAACGGCTGATTGCCCTCTGAAAAAATACATAAACAAATCGGTTAAGAAAGAACTAAACACAAGAAAATGAGTCTGTTAAAATCTTTTTCATTAGCAGTTTTAGTTTGCTTCATACAATTAATGACTTTCCAAAGCTCAATTGCCCAAAGGCAAATGGAATACCTGGACCGGGGACTAATCGCCGTGAAAATCGATGACAAATCCAACCTCATCAGTTGGCGATTTCTGGGTGATGAGCCTGATAACATCGCATTCAATTTATATCGAAGTGAGGATGAAGGTGATTTTAGAAAACTTAATCCCTCCCCTATTACTGACCGGACTAATTTTGTAGACGACAACATCGATCAGTCTAAAACCTATCAGTATCAAGTACGACCTGTCATAGATGGAAAGGAAGGAAAACCATCCTCCGTGTCCAACGTCTGGCAACAAAATTATCACACGATACCTCTTCAGACACCCGAAGGTTACCGGCCCAATGACGCGTCTGTTGCCGACCTTGACGGCGACGGGCAATACGAAATTGTCCTTCACCAGACAGGCCACAGTCATGATAATTCCCATACGGGATTGACAGACCCTCCTATTCTGGAGGCGTACGAGCTGAATGGCACCTTGCTTTGGAGAATTAACCTGGGGGTGAACATTCGTGAAGGAGCACATTACACACAATTCATGGTATATGATCTCGATGGCGATGGCCGGGCAGAAATTGCCTGCAAAACAGCCGATGGCACAACAGATGGTGCTGGGAAAGTCATCGGAAACCGGGATTCGGTATATGTATATCCAGAAAATACGGTGATACAAGTGGCGGGTAGAAATGGAAGAATGTCGGATAGGAAAATGGATGGGTACATTTTAAAAGGCCCCGAATACCTGACGATATTTGATGGCCTTACCGGTAAGGAAATTACCACAACAGACTATATCCCACCCAGGTATCCCGATACCGATTACCCTACTTCCGAACAAATGGCAGAAATATGGGGAGACGGATATGGCAACCGTGGCGATCGATTTCTTGCTTGTATTGCCTACCTGGACGGAATCCACCCTAGCCTTGTTATGTGCAGGGGATACTATACGCGAACAGTTCTGGCAGCCTGGGATCTTAAAGATGGCAAGCTTGTCCATCGATGGACCTTCGACAGCGAGGATGGCACTCCCGGAAATGATAAATACAGCGGACAGGGAAACCACAATCTTTCTGTGGGCGATGTGGACAATGATGGCAAAGATGAGATCATGTATGGCGCTTGTGCCATTGATGATGACGGAACAGGTCTGTATTCTACTGGTTTTGGCCATGGAGATGCTCTTCATCTATCAGACCTTGACCCTACCCGTCCTGGAATGGAGGTTTTCAACATCCAGGAGCGATTCGATGATGCCGGAGCTAATTTCAGATCGGCAGGAAGTGGTGAAGTTTTGTGGAAAAAACCTTCCGTCAAAGCCGGTGAAGACGGCGAAGGCCCCGGCAGAGGAGTGGCATTTAACGTTGATCCAAGGTATCCGGGCAATGAATGCTGGGTTTTTGGGGCAAACATTGAAGGAATGTTCAATGCCAAAGGCGAGCTGATTTCAGAGCAGAAACCTACGTCTTGTAATTTCGCCGTTTGGTGGGACGGTGATTTACTGAGGGAGATCCTTGACAAAAACACGATTTCAAAATGGGACTGGGAGAATAGTGAATTGAATACCCTTTTTACAGCGGAGGGCTGTTCATCCAACAATGGGACAAAAGCCACACCCACGCTCAGCGCGGATTTATTTGGCGACTGGCGTGAAGAGGTGATCTTCAGGACAGATGATAATCAATCATTGAGAATCTACACAACGACCATTCCAACAGAATACAGGTTCAGGACACTGATGCACGACCCGGTCTACCGGTTGGGAATCGCCTGGCAGAATGTCGCCTATAACCAGCCACCACATACTTCCTTTTACGTCGGCGATGAGATGGATAAACCGAACAAACCGGATATTGAGGTGGTAAAGCCACAAAAATAATCTTAATTTCAGGTTGAAAATTCCGAGTCCAAATATATTCCTTCCAATCTTAAATCAAAATCCAGTAATTATCGGCCTTTACAAAATATCTTCCTCCTATGCCTCAAAATGAATAAATTAGAAATGATTTACTCCTAAATTTTGCCACTCTAACTCTGTAAGTGAAAAATTACCCCCCTATTAACAAGAAAAATCCAACAATCTTACCATTCAACAAATCCTTTTTCAGAAAGTTTTGATAAGTACATTTTCCCAGGCAGACACGAGTGTCTTAAGGGAACCTTTATCAGAAACCCCACGACTACGTCACTAGCCTGACAATACGCAAATAGGCTTTCTCCCCCTTAGAAGTTTCTCATGGTTTGAATGTTATCAGCCCGGTTCTGTCAATCTTGTCAATTTAGCATTCTACACATCCGTTTTTCGCTAATTTTTTTCAAATGAATATTTTTTTTCAATTCCATTTAGGGAATTTTTAATTTTCATACGTCCCTTAACAAATAGCATAAAACGAATGACCGATTCCCACGATATCTATAGATATATTTTTCTTCACCTATCCGGGGAGGCAAATCTTGAAGAAATTCAGGAATTAAGAAAATGGTTGAATAGTGATCCTCAAAACAAAGAGATATTTGAAAACATTGCTGAGTTTTGGGAACACAGTAAAATTGAGGTTGAAGCCAAAGATAAGGATGAAGCCTTTTCACTTTTGTTAAGCAGGATAAAACCAAATAACCATCGAAACAATAAGGTGAAGGAGATCAGGAGATCGCCTTCACCAAATAAAAAATGGAGGGGCTTTCAACTCGTAGCGGCCGCTATCCTTTTTGTTTCAATTGCTGTTTTCGTGGTAGAGATGACGGCGGACAGGAGTGTAGAAGAAACAGAGACACATAAAATGGCGATCGTTCAGAAACAAAATCAGAATGGCCAAAAATCCATTATCAAACTCCCGGATGGCTCCACAGTCTGGCTGAATGCAGGATCCTCAATTTCCTACCCCGAAATTTTTGATAGCGTTGAGCGAAGTGTCGCACTGGAAGGCGAGGCATATTTTGACATACAAAGAGATGAAAAAAAGCCCTTCATCGTAAAGGTCGGACAAATGAATGTTTCCGTGCTCGGCACCCAGTTTAATGTAAAAGCTTTCCCTAATGACAATGTCGCAAATGTATCATTGGTGTCCGGTAAAGTAAAAGTCGATAAGCATGAAAGTACAGATAAATACGAATCTTATTTTCTGGAACCTGGAGAAGAAATAAAATATAATAAAGAGAGCGGGCAAATCGAGAAGCAAAAGTTTGATGTCGGCTTTGTGACGGCTTGGAAAGATGGGATCCTGATTTTTGACAATGATTCGTTTGATTCATTTATCCGGAAGTTAAAGCGCTGGTATGGAGTTGATGTGAATGTGACAGACCCTCCTGACAAAAAATGGCATGTAAACGGACACTTTGAGAATGAGTCGTTAGAGGAGGTCTTAATTGGTGTTCAGTTCACTCATGATATTGAATTTAAAATTGAAAATAAAACAGTCACCCTTAAATGTAAATAATATGGAGAAAGCCATTACCTGAATTGCATAAAAAAAGGAAGATTAAAAGTTAACCTTCCTTTTCGAAAATTTTCACTCTCACAATAGAATACCAGCAGATCTGGAAAATCACAAGTATTTATCGTGAAAGTGCTTAATCAATTGTTAAATATTGACTTTCAAAACTATGAAAAAAACATTACAACTAATCAAGCTAATGTCGAAGTTTCTATTCTACGGATTGCTACTACAGGGAATATTCTTTGGCGTACTGTTTGCTCATGAAGGCGATGCTCAAAATAACCTGAATAAAAATGAAGTATCGCTTAACCTCAAGGAAGTCCATTTGGATATGCAGCTTAAGCGTGCCTCTCTGGAAGACCTTTTTTCTGAAATAGAAAAAGAGACGGGTTATAAGTTCTTTTACGACAAAGAAATATTAGTGTCTGATGGTAAATATTCATTTAAAGGAGAACTTTCTCTTTATGATTTGCTGCTTGAGGTGTCAAAAGAATCCGATCTTCACTTCAAGCAGGTGAATAAAAACATCAATGTCAAAAAAGTTCTGACTAAAGCAGATGATATCCTTCCGCAGGAACCGCTTCAGGACGTGTCCGTATCGGGGAAAATAACTTCGGAAGATGCCCCGGATGGTTTACCAGGGGTAAACATATACGTCAAAGGTACCACAGAAGGAACAGTAACGGATTTGAGTGGAAATTATCAGATAAATGTTCCATCCACGAATTCAATTCTGGTTTACAGTTCGATTGGCTATGTTACGGAAGAAATTACTGTAGGAGACCGATCGGTGATTGATATCGTGTTGGCATCTGATGTAACGGCTCTGGAAGAAATTGTTGTGGTTGGTTATGGAGAACAGCGATCGAGCGACATTTCCGGGTCGGTTTCAACTGTTCCCATTTCTGAAATAAAAGAAAGTCCGGTTGCAAACCTGAGCAATACCCTAGCAGGTCGCGCTGCAGGTGTTATTGCCACCCAGCCTACCGGTGAGCCGGGGAATGACAATGCAGTTATAAGAATCCGTGGGGCAGCAACAACCGGAGGGGCTGATCCAATTTATGTAATTGATGGGATTGTTCGTTCATCGAGCGACTTCTTCCAGTTGAATTCCAATGAAATTGAATCGGTAACGGTATTGAAAGACGCAGCAAGTGCGGCAGTATTTGGTATGAGGGCAGGAAATGGTGTAATATTGGTCAATACCAAAAGAGGAGGAGCAGGAAAGATGCAAATCTCATTTTCGGGGAATTTCGGCATCCAGGAGCGCACCAGGGAACCCGAATTCCTCAATTCCTTCGAATATGCGTCATTGAGAAACGAGGCATTGGCAAATTCCAATTTACCTCCGGAATTTACAGATGAGGATCTGCAAAAATACCAGGATGGAAGCAGCCCGGATACCCACCCGGATACCGATTGGTTTGATTTGATCAAAAAATCAGCCCCGATGCAGCAATACAATTTATCGGCTGTAGGTGGTACAGAGAGAATCCAGTATGCCGCTTCATTAAGTTACCTTAATCAGCAAGGTATTACGCCTTCTGATGATTTCAACCGGTACAATTTCAGATCAAATATTGATGCTGATGTTACTAACTCTACCAGATTATCCTTTGATATTTCCTACAGAAAGCAAAAAAGGGAAAGTCTGGGTAAAGGGGATGAACTTTTCAGGTGGTTAAATACGCAACCTAATAAAGCGCCATTGGAGTTTTCGAATGGTGGCGTAGCAAGCGGACCGGCCTACATCGCTTTGACAGAAAACGGATACAGAAGAAATGAAGTAGAAGCGTTAAGGACCAGAATTGAACTGAAACAGCAAATACCTTTTGTCCCCGGATTATCTGCCAGATTGATCGGGGCTTTTGATGATACCCAAACGGATAACAAAAACTGGTACTACCCGGTTGTGCCTTTCTACACAGTAGATGCAAATGGCAATTTAATGGAAGAGCCCCTTCCGGCCAATTACCTGGATGAAAATACAGATGACAACCAGGCCGTAACCCTTCAGGCACACTTAAATTATGAAAAGTCGTTTGGGAAATTAAACCTTTCAGCGTTAGCGCTTTATACCCAGACAGAGACTACATGGGAATACCTTAGCGCCCACAGGGAAGGCTATACCATTGGTATTGATGAGATAAATTTTGGCGGCGCAGTTAACAGAAACAACAGTGGATTTTCGGGAGCTAGCGGTCGCCAGGGATTTGTAGGGCGTATCAACCTTGCCTACAACGACAAATACCTGTTTGAGACTTCCATGCGGGTAGATGGATCAGAACAGTTTGCGCCCGATCAACGATGGGGTACATTCCCTTCTGTTTCCGGAGCTTACATCATTTCTAAGGAATCATTTATGAGCGATGTTTCATTCCTCGATTTCCTTAAGATCAGAGCTTCCTACGGAGTTCTGGGAAATGACCAGATTAGCAATGATCCAAATGATCGGTTTCTTTATTTACAGTCATTTAATATTAATGGTGGAAGATATCCGAATGCCATTTTTGGGAATGATAATGTTTATCAAATAATTAAAGAGGGAACTCTGGCCAATCCTAATGTAACATGGGAAACAGTAGCTAAAACAGACATTGGTTTTGATGCCTATTTTATTGATGCAAAATTCTCGTTTACGTTTGATTATTTCTATGAAAAAAGGACAGACATTCTGGGCACAAGGTTCAGGACAGTACCTGATTTCTTCGGTATTGCCTCTATAGTTCCTGTTGAAAATCTTAACCGGATTGATAACAAAGGTTTTGAAATCAGTTTAGGATACCAGGACGACGTAACTGATGACTTTTTTGTTTCTATCAACGCGAATGTTACACATGCGGTAAATGAGGTGGTAGAATTAGATGAACCGGATGATATCAATCCAAATATCAGTCGAATAGGACATCCACTTGGAATGTCATTTGGATATAATGCCTTAGGCATATTCCAAACCCAGGAAGAAGTAGACAATTGGGCAACTCAATTAGGAGATACGGCTCCCGGTGATATTAAAATGGAAGATGTGAATGGAGATGGGGAAATCAATGAATTGGATCACGTAGCGATAGGCGTATCAAGTGGAGATTCCAATATGCCAAGATATATTTTTGGTTTAAATGGCATGTTTAAATACAAAAGGTTCTCATTATCGTTTCTTTTGCAAGGGGCGACAGGTGTAAACCAATACACGTGCTGCGAAGGCGTTTGGCCATTTTACGGCGATGCTTCTACGGTTAAGTCCAACCTGGACTATTGGACACCGGATAATACGGATGCGCCCAACCCAAGGATCTTAGTTTACCCAACAGGCAATTTGAACCACTCGAGTTCAAATTTCTGGATGAACGATGCCTCTTATATTAGGCTTAAGAATATTGAGATAGCTTATACGGCTCCTCAAGGGTTTTTTGGAAACAATTTCATTCAGGGGTTGCGGATCTATGTGAATGCGAACAATGTGGCGACCTGGACCAAGCTGGAAAACTGGGATCCTGAGTATGCGGATGACCGGTACTGGAGTTACCCCCAGTTGAGGATTTGGAATGCCGGTTTTGAATTACAATTCTAAAAGTTAGTGCAATGAATAAGACATTTAAAATCATGAAAAATATAAATAAGAGATTGTCAAAGTATGCTTATGCTTTATTCACCCTTGCGTTAATTTGGGGATGTGATGATGACATACTTAATAAGGTCCCTAAAGATTCGCTGACAGAAGAAGTTGTGTGGACCGATCCCAACGCAGCAAGTCAGTTTGTTTATGGTATTTACGGCGCTGTGCCTTCTGGTTTCGACCGGAATTACGATGATTGGGCCAAAGGACTTTACATCCTTGATGCAGGTTCGGATGATGCTGAAAATGCCATAAACTGGACATCTGCAGACTTGCTCAATACAGGGGATTTTCTGCCAGGCTATATTCCATTCTGGACGATATGGCGTGATTGTTATGAGCAGATTAGAGCCGCTAATTCAGCTCTCGAAAACCTTGATCGATTAGAAGATGAAGAGTTGATAACTGAATTGAAAGCTGATGCCCATTTTCTTAGAGCTTATTTGCATTTTGAAGTATTGCGCTATTACGGAATGAAATCAGAAGGTGGTGAGCCAACGGGTATTCCCATTATTAACCGTACATTAACCCCTGACGATGATATCAACATAGCAAGGGATACGTATGATGACGTTGTAGATTTCATCATCGCCGATTTGGATACAGCCTTTCAGATATTACCAAACAAGGCAGATGTGGAAATAGGACGGGCAACGAAGGGTGCTGCCCAAGCTTTGAAAGGCAGGGTGTTGCTTTATGCAGAAAGATGGGCGGAGTCAGCAGCTGCTTCCAAAGCCGTGATGGATGGTGGGGAATATTCCCTCTATCCGGATTACAGGACCATCTGGCTGGATGAAAACAACGATGAGATTGTGTGGGTGAAAAAATTTCAGAATCCGGATAAGCACCACCAAAGTAATGCAGGAGGTACTGCCGGAGCTGGATGGGACGTTTACAACAGCCCGCGAACCTTTGCCGGTCCGAATGATGCCGGATGGGTAGGAAATTGCCCGACACAAAATTTTGTCGATTCGTATGAAATGGTGGATGGCGAACCACAATCATCTTCTCCTCTTTTCGACCCGGCCAATCCATTCGACAACCTGGATCCCCGATTTGAGGCAACCGTCGTACATGATGGATCTACCTTCCGCGGTGTAGAGATGCAAATGTATCCGGGAGGAGCCCAGGATCTTCCTGGCGCCAATACACCAACCGGATACTATACCCGAAAGTTTCATCGGGAAGATGTGCCTGTTTATACCTTACCGGGAGATCAGGATTGGATCTACATCAGATACGCCGAGGTGCTCCTGAACTATGCTGAAGCACAGAACGAAGCTTCCGGACCGGATGCCTCGGTTTACGATGCCGTTAACCAGGTACGTTCGCGGGCAAGTGTGGACATGCCGGATTTACCTGCCGGATTGGATCAAATGGCTATGCGGGAAAGGATCAGAAATGAACGTCGTGTTGAATTGGTTTACGAAGAACACCGGTTCTATGACATCAGACGATGGGGAATAGCGGAAGAATTATTGAATGGCCCAATGGAGGGGATCGAAATGACGGTTGATGATGGAACGGGGGATGTTATCTATTCAAGGTTTGTCTTCGAGGAGAGGACTTTCCCTTCAAAACTGAATGTTCTGCCAATTAGTCAAAGTGAAATGGATAAAAGTCCCGGTTTGACGCAAATTGCCGGCTGGTAATAGTTCATTTGTTATCAGCTTCATGAAAAACTACTCAACACTGGGAATTGATGCTAGAGTTGAGTAGTTTTTTTCATTAATGACATTTTTTATAGTTTATGAGCATACGCACCCAAATACTGTTATTGGCCTGTGGCCTGGGACTCTTAACTGCCTGTGGAAAAAGAAATAGCGGCCTCTTTACCAAACTTGGTAAAGAGGAAACCAACATATCCTTCATCAACGAGATCATAGAAACCAGGGATATAAACGTGATGCAGTATGAATATACCTACAATGGTGGCGGGGTTGGAATCGGGGATTTCAATGGAGACACCCTGCCCGACATTTATTTTACCGGAAACCTGGTCGACAACAAGCTTTATTTAAATATAAGTGATTTGCAATTTGAAGATATAACTTCCGTTGCAGGTGTTGCCGGAAAAGATGCCTGGACCTCAGGGGTAAGTGTTGCTGATGTAAATGCAGACGGATTGTTAGATCTATATGTGTGCTACTCAGGCATTGGCAATAATGAAAGCCGTGCCAACCAGCTCTTCATCAACCAGGGAAATGATGAAAATGGAATTCCGGTTTTTAAAGACGAGGCAAAAGAATATGGTCTTGATGCTCCGGGTTCGTATTCTTCACATGCTGCCTTTTTTGACTATGACAGGGACGGAGACCTCGATCTTTTTCTACTTAATCATGCAACGACCTTTTATTCTCCATTCATCAATACCGAAAAATTAAGAAACTCCCGCCACCCCTATTTCGGCAACCGCCTTTACAGAAATAATACACTACATTTACTTCCTCATAATGAAACGGACACTACTTTAATTCCCCCCTTGAGGGGGGCAAGGGGGGTGTCCTCCCCCAGCGTGTTCACCGATGTCAGCGATGAAGCGGGTATTCACGGAAGCGGACTGAACTTCGGCCTTGGCGTTGTAATAAGTGACTTCAATACAGATGGATTTCCGGATATATACGTTTCCAACGATTACGAAGAGCAGGATTTTCTCTACATCAACCAGGGAAACGGCACCTTTCGCGAAAGCTCGCATCAGTCCCTGGGTCATCTTTCCAAATCTTCTATGGGCACCGATGCTGCCGATTTAAACAACGACGGCTGGGTAGATATTGTCTCACTCGACATGTTGCCTGAAGATAACTTTCGGCAAAAAGTATTGAAAGGACCTCATGACTTTGATCGCCATCAAATGGCCATGGATAGTGGTTTTCATTACCAGCAGATGCGAAACATGCTTCATTATAACAGGGGTATAAACGAACAGTCAACCCCGGTTTTTAGTGAGATCGGACAGTTTTCAGGCATTTACGCCACCGACTGGAGCTGGGCGGTTTTAATGGCCGATTATGACAATGATGGCCGAAAGGATATTTTTATCACCAATGGCTACCTGAAAGACTTCACCAATATGGATTTTGTGAAGACCCATATGGTTGAAGCGATCAAACTGGCGCGTTCCAGGGGAAAAAACCTGTTCAGCGATGAAGGTAAAAAGGAATACAAGGATCTGATTTTTGAACTTGCGGAAAAAATCCCCTCCACCAAATTGCCAAATTATGCCTTCAGGAATACAGGCAATTTCCATTTTGATGATGTAAGCTCCACCTGGGGACTGGATGATCCAAACGTTTCAACAGGCGCAGCTTACGCAGACCTTGATCTGGATGGTGACCTGGACCTGGTCGTAGCACTTACCAATGAACCGCCGGCTGTTTATCAGAATAGAACAGAAGAAAACCCTGCCAACAACTTTTTGAAAATTCATCTACATGGATCTGGTGAAAACACTTACGCCATTGGTGCTAGGGTTGTATTGGAGACCGATTCATCCATTCAGGTGATAGAAAATTATCCATCCAGGGGATACCAGTCGTCTGTCGACCCAATCCTGCATTTCGGGCTGGGACAAACATCCCCGACATCTTTAAAAATCACCTGGCCGGATGGAACTGTTTCACAGGTTGATCATCCGAAATCCGGTAAACTCCTTCACTTCTATCAAAAAGATGCCACTTTGCCCGAGAATGAAATCAAAACAGAGGGGCATTCGCAGGCTTTTTTCACAGATATTTCAAGAGGCAATAGCATTCGGTATGCACACATGGAGAATGGTTTTTCTGATTTCCTGATCGATCCTCTGGCATTGAAAGAATACTCCAAATCAGGACCTCAAATGTCAGCTGGCGATTTGAATTCCGATGGATTGGACGATCTGTTCATTGGCGGTGCTTCCGGTCAGCCGGATGTGTTATTCCTTTCTCAAAAAAGTGGTTCTTTCATGAAAAGTAATCAACCTGCTTTCGAAGAAAACAAAGCCTGTGAAACCACCGGATCTGTATTTTTTGACGCAGATGGCGATGGAGACCTGGATATTTATGCCGTCAGTGGTGGAACAGATTTCAGGATTGGCGCCGAAGAACTCCGGGATGTTTTGTACATCAATGATGGGAAAGGTCTGTTCGCGAAAGTCAGGGAAGGATCCATGCCGGTTGAGTATTCCAACGGAAGTTGCGTCGCTGCGGGTGACTTTGACAAGGATGGCGATGCGGATTTATTCATTGGTGGAAGCAGTATTTCCGGCAATTATCCATTGAACTCACTTGGTGGTATTTTGATCAATGAAAGTGATGCAAATGGTATAAAGTTTACTCTGGGAACAGATAGGATAAACGAAGACCTAAGACAGCCGGGAATCCTTAACGATGCAATATGGATGGATATCAATGAAGACAGTTTTCCGGATTTGGTTTTGGCCGGGGAATGGATTCCGGTTAGGATCTTTATCAATGAAAATGGAAAAAGGCTAGTTGAAAAAACCAGGGAAATGAAACTTGGAAATACACATGGCCTCTGGCAGTGCATCGAAGCTGCAGATATTGATGAAGACGGTGATGTAGATTTCATTGCAGGCAATGTCGGAACAAACCTGCCATTTAAACCCTCTGCCGATCATCCCCTCAAATTGTATGCGATCGATTACCTCAATGACGGTAACATAACCCCGGTTTTGTGTAGATATGACCAGGGTAAATATTATCCAACGATTTCCTTGGATGAATTGCTAATTGTACTGCCAGATCTGGAAAAGAAATTTCCCAAATACCAGGACTATGCAGTAGCCACAATTGAAAATATTTTCTCACCTGAAATATTGGCCAGAAGTGAGGTTTACCAGGCAAACATGCTGGAAAGTGTCTATTTGATCAACAACGGAAATGGCTCCTTCGAACTGAAACCACTTCCGCAGGAAGCACAATTTTCAACTGTACAGGCAATTATTATCGATGATTTGACAGGAGATAACATCCATGACATTCTATTAACCGGTAATTATTTTCCATTCAAAGCCCAATACGGTCCGGTAGATGCCTCAATTGGCACACTCTTAATTGGTTTGGGAAGAGGGGAATTCCGCACTGCTACACAGGCCGAAACAGGTGTTTGGATTCGCGGTGATATTCGCGATGCCAAACTGCTTCGGACTTCAAACGCTAAACAAATTGTGGTATCAAAAAACAGGGACAATATTCAGGTCCTTAGGATAAATAATTCAGGTCCTAGGTCTGTCTCTCTGGATCCGAGGTCTGTCCCTCTGGATCCGCGGTCTGTCCCCCGACAGACCGCTCATAAAAGGTAGGATAGGAATGAAAAATTTATATTGATGAAAACTAAAATTACATATATGAAACTCATTACCAGGAAAGGTTGGGGAAGAGTTTGTTGTGTTACATGGCTCTGTCCGGGGACAGACCTTGGAATTGGATGAACCAGACCTTGAAGACAATAGATAAGAATTTAACTAAAAACACCATGAATCATAGAATTACCAAAACCACACCTGACCCTTTCATTCGCTTATTTTTCACAGGACTGTTTTTCCTGCTTTTTTCCTGCCAGACAAATAATAATGACAATGAAATGGTAGCCTATCTGTTTGCCTATTTTGTGGGAAATGGGCCCGGACAAGAGCAGGTTCACTATGCCATCAGCACAGATGGATACAATTACCGCGCACTTAACGGCAACAAGCCAGTGATTGATTCCAAAGACATCAGCACTTCAGGAGGTGTAAGGGATCCACATATTCTTCGTGGGGAAGATGGTAATTTTTACATGGTGCTGACCGATCTCTACGTACCCGAAATGGGCTGGGAAAATACGGCGATGGTTTTGTTGAAATCACCGGATTTGATCAATTGGAAACATACCGTAATCGACATCCCTCAAACGTATCCTGAGAATTTTAGTGATGTAAACCGGGTATGGGCTCCCCAATCCATTTATGATCCTCAGGCAGGTAAATACATGATCTACTGGTCAATGCGTCACAATCAGGATGCTGATATCATTTATTATGCATACGCCAATGCCGATTTTACAGGGTTGGAAAGTGAGCCAAAACAGCTTCTGTTCAAAGAAGGTGCGTGTATCGATGGAGACATAGTCTTTAAAGATGGGAAATATCATCTGTTTTTCAAGAATGAAGATGAAGGAGCCAAAGGTATTTTGAAAGCCGTTTCTGATAAGATCAATGAAGGATATGTGGTTGGCGAGGAGTATGTGGACCAAACCGATGACCAGGTAGAAGGATCGGGGACGTTCAAATTGATCAATTCCGATAAATATATTTTGATGTACGATGTGTACACCATGGGAAAATACCAGTTTTGCGAATCGACCGATCTGGAGAATTTCGAAGTGATTGATTCTGATATCTCCATGGATTTTCATCCACGTCATGGCTCTGTGATTCAAATTACCCAAAAAGAACTGGATGCTCTTTTGGACAAATGGGGACAATTAGGTAACCTGGTCTTAGGCGTAAATGCTCCGAGTATCAAGCAGAATAATGTAGTTATCGATGATCAAAACAGCTCCATTTACCTGCCATTAAAAACTGGTGCATCGCTTTCAGGATTAAATCTACAGTTCACTTTGTTCAAAGATGTGGCGATAGACAAATCCGGCCCACACGATTTTTCCGATGACCCGGTCAGTTATACTCTTACATTAGGAGATCAAACCAGGGAAATTCAGATTTCAGCTCATATAGACCATAATCCGATACTGGAAGGGTATTATGCCGATCCGGAAATCATTTATTCTGAAAAAGATGAAAAGTATTATTTATATCCTACCAGCGATGGTTTTCACAACTGGTCGGGTAAATATTTTGAAACATTTTCCTCCAATGACCTGATTAACTGGAAGCCGGAAGGAAAGGTCCTCGACCTCACATCCGATGTGTCGTGGGCAGACCGGAATGCCTGGGCGCCTGCAGCGGTGGAGAGAAAAATCAATGGTACGTACAAGTATTTCTATTATTTCACGGCAGCACAGCAGATTGGCGTGGCTGTTTCCGATAATCCGGCAGGACCATTTGTAGACAGCGGAAAGCCCCTGATCGATTTCAAGCCGGAAGGTATCAATCGTGGACAGGAAATCGACCCCGACGTGTTCATTGATCCCGTTTCGGGCAAACCCTATTTGTACTGGGGAAATGGCTATATGGCTGTCGCCGAATTGAATGACGATATGGTTTCCATCAAAAAGGAGACTTTAAAGGTGTTGACGCCTGATGAAACCTACCGCGAAGGAACGGACATATTTTACCGGGATGGAAAGTACTATTTCCTTTGGTCGGAAGATGATACTCGAAGCCCGGACTATCGCGTGAGGTATGCGTTCATGGATTCGCCGACCGGTCCGTTGACCATTCCCGAAGAAAACCTCGTCATTGCCAGGGATGATGAAAAAGGCATTTTTGGAACGGGCCATAATTCGGTGATCAACAAAAAGGGAACGGATGAATGGTACATTATTTATCACCGGTTTACCCGGCCAAAAGGCATTGACATGGGCAGATCGGCTGGTTTCCACCGGGAAGTCTGCATCGACAGAATGGAGTTTGGGGATGATGGGAGTATTCAGAAAGTCACCCCAACTTTAGAAGGGATTGGTTAATGAAACCTGTTGTTCAAATTAAAAATTTAATGGTATGAAAAAAAAAAACAAAAAATAATTTGTAATACCCCTCCTTGGAAGGGAAGTCACTCCATGAACATCCCCCTAACCCCCTTCAAAGGGGGAATATTACAGATCAACTTTTAAAACAATGATTCACTTTAATCTAAACTAGATGGTCATATGTACGAAATTTTAATCTGCAAAAAAACTCAAATATTCTCCACCAGCCGTCTGATGAAGGGCATTGCTATTTAGTAAAGGAAATTTAACGAAAAATTGTAATCATGAAATACCAATTGAAAACTCAGGCGATAGCCATCCTTTTGGAAAATTCCCCTCCTTGGAGGGGTAGGGGTGGGTTCTCAATGAACATCCTAAACCGTTGCTTCCTCCTGCAGACAGAACTTCAAAGAAGGAATGCATTCAATCAACACCTATTCGCTATGAGAATTCTCAAAAATCTAATCGTAACAACACTATTCATTGTCTTTTCCAGCCCGGTATTTTCCCAGTCGCTTGAATTCGACAATCCCATTGCAGAGCAACGGGCAGACCCCTGGATGTACAAAACAGATAACGGGACTTACTACCTGATCGCCACCGTGCCGGAATACGACCGAATTGTGTTGCGAAAAGCCGAAAGTATAAATGGCCTGAAGGATGCTGAAGAAAAGGTGCTTTGGCGCAAACATGAAAAGGGTGTGATGGGGCACCATATCTGGGCTCCGGAGTTACACAGGATAGATGGAATTTGGTATATCTATTTTGCCGCCGGTGAAGTAGAAAATATATGGAACATCAGAATGTGGGCTTTGTCTAACCCATCGGCAGACCCAATGGAAGGCGAGTGGACAGAGGAGGGGCAGATCAAAACCGATATCGAATCTTTCTCATTGGACGCTACAACATTTGAACACAAAGGCAAAAGATACCTGATTTGGGCGCAAAATGTAAGAGGTGGAGAACATGGCACGGCATTGGTCTTATCGGAAATGGAGGATGCCACAACCCTGACTGGTCCGGAGGTGGTGCTCACTGAACCGGAGTTTAGCTGGGAAAGGGTAAAATACAATGTGAATGAAGGCCCAGCGGTGATCAAAAAAGATAGGAGGATCTTCGTTACCTATTCTACCAGCGCAACAAACCACAACTACTGTATGGGTTTGTTGTGGATTGATGAGGAAGCTGATTTGCTGGAATCGGCCAACTGGAATAAGTCTCCCGGTCCGGTCTTTTACACGAATGAAGAATTGGGTCGTTATGGCCCCGGTCACAATTCTTTCACAACTGCTGAAGATGGTGAAACTGTCATTATGATTTACCATGCCCGTGATTATAAGGAAATCCAGGGGCATGAGTTGTCCGATCCCAACCGCGCCACAAGGGCACGGGTTATCCGTTGGACAGAGAGTGGCTTTCCGGATTTTATGCAAAAAGTGAAAGATTAAGACTTCGTGGCTTTGTGGCTTTGCGTCATTTAAAATGATGGCTACAAAAGCATGAACAATTATCAAGTCCATCAGCGCAAATACAATCGAGTTTAATTTAAATCAATTAAAATTCATCTTATGAGTTATTTAAAAATATTTACAGGTTTAATCCTTACCTTAACCCTCACTCCTGCCCTTTCCCAAAACTGGAAGCCGAAGTTTAAAGAAAATATACCGCTTGATTCCATTCGATTAAGCGATCCCTGCATCCTGGCAGATAAAAAAACCTCTACCTATTACATGACGGGTACAGGTGGTTTGTTGTGGAAAAGCAAAGACCTGAGGAAATGGACAGGCCCTTATGAAGTGGCAAAAACGGATCCCGACTCCTGGATGGGTCCTAACCCCATGATCTGGGCTGCCGAATTGCATCAATACAAGGACAAGTACTACTACTTCGCAACCTTCACCAACAGGGATGTGATGATCGATACGGTAAAAGGCAATGTGATAGAACGTCGGGCCAGTCACGTACTGGTCAGCGATCAACCCGATGGGCCATATGTCCCTATGAAAGACCCAACCTACCTTCCTGCTAATATGCCTACCCTTGACGGCACATTTTGGGTCGATAAGGATGGAAAGCCCTACATGGTTTATTGCTACGAATGGCTTCAAAACTGGAATGGAACCATTGAAAAAATTGAATTGAAACCCGATTTGAGCGGGTCGATTGGGGAAGGAAAGGTATTATTTCGTGCCCACGATTCTCCCTGGAACAGGGAACGAAATGATGAAGGAGAGATCATCCCCAATAAAGTAACGGATGGCCCATGGCTCTTCCATACTCAAACCGGAAAATTGGGCATGCTCTGGACGAGCTGGGTTTTCGATGTTTACACGCAGGGTGTGGCGTATTCGGAAAGCGGCACGCTCGATGGCCCCTGGGCGCAGGAACCGGAACCCATCACCCCACCGAATTTCGGGCATGGCATGATGTTCCGTACTTTTGACGGACAGCTATTAATGTGTCTCCATAGCCATTATGAAAATGCTGAAGGAAGATATATTCGCGTTCCACACCTGTTTGAAGTTGATGATTCCGGTGATAAAATTACTTTAGGAGAACCGTATTAAAATCGTCCCCATTTCCGATGAGAATACCAGAGAACCCGGGGTCTTCTACAAAGACCCTATGTATTCTCTTGCCATCCTAATATCAACAGGTTTGCTGATGATTTATCTTCATTCCCACTGAGGTAAAACCTTGTAAGCGAAACATTGTCATCTGGTGTAACAACCCAACAGGCAAATATTGTGTCCATATAAAACATCTGAAGCAGGTAGCGTATGAAAAGTAAATTTCCTGGGTTACCTATAAGGATTTATTCACTAAAGATGTGTTTAATAATGCTGAATAAAATTTCCAAACATGAAAAGGTTTTATTATATCAAATATGCCTTCTTACTCCTCTGGATGATAATATCCGTTTCAGCATTGATCATATTATCAAACTCCAATCATAAAGAAAGAGGCTCCAAAGGAGTGGATGGTCATACCCAAAAAAGTATTACGATCGCAAACAACCCATAAACTTTTGACCTTCGCCATGGTCCCCACTTATAACAAACGTTGTCGAAAAGTCAAAAAGTTTTTGGGCTAAAACGCATGTAAAATTCCACAACCACCTATTGTCTTTGTGAACTTAGATTTATCTACTTTTTTTCGCAGACCTTCATCAATTGTGATTTAAGGTATATCTCGAAAAAGACTCAAAAGTTGCTGAGACAAATACGCTCCTGCCTTGTAGCGGTATCAAACGAACTCCCTGTTTGAATTTCGTAGGTAATCGTTTGAATTTCGTTAAAAAAACTTTGATTAATTAGCTTCATTCGCTACTGGAAAACTTCTATAAATACCCAAAAGAAGAGTTATGGAAAAAGTGAATTTAATTGTGTTTCGTAACGGAAGATTATTTAGCAAGCATGTTTAAGATGAACACATTTAAAAATTATTCACATCCATTAAGGGCTGGAATGTTTTTGCTATTTGAATATTGTAAATTAACCATTATGGATAAAATAGAGAAAATAGAGGAATTCTATAAAAGAAAATTTAACTGGGTTCCTGAAAATATCCAGAAAGACATTGGACATTTCAATGTTTTTCACCTGGATCCCTATGTCGGCAAAAACGCCAAGCCTGTTCCCTATCGACGCCGGGATTATTACAAAATTATGTTGGTAAAAGGTTCAGGTAGCATTTTCTATGCAGACCAGGTGATAGAGGTAGAAAAACAAGCGCTTTCATTTTCAAACCCCAATATTCCATATAAATGGGAAAATACGGAAAACATCGATAGTGGTGAGTTTTGTGTGTTCACGGATGCCTTTTTTCATCAGTTTGGGGATTTGAGCCAGTACCCGGTTTTTCAACCGGAAGGCACACATATCTTTGAATTGACCGATGAGCAGGCAGGTAGAATTAAAAACATATATGATCGGATGTTTGATGAGATCGAATCTGAATATGAATTTAAGTATGATGCCCTTCGAAATTTAGTTTTCGAGTTGATCCATTTTGCAATGAAAATGCAACCGGCAGTCAAATCCAACAAGTCTCAATTAAATGCTAACCAGAGGATCAGCGCTATGTTTTTTGAATTGCTCGAACGCCAATTCCCGATTGATGAAAACCACCAGCAGGTAAAACTGAGATCGGCTGCGGATTTTGCCGATCAACTCAATATACATGTCAATCATTTGAATAGAGCAGTTAAAGAAACCACTCAAAAAACCACATCCCAGGTCATTGCAGAGAGGATCCTTCGTGAGTCCAAAATATTGCTAAAACACGGCTCCTGGAATGTATCGGAAATTGCCTTTGCCCTGGGGTTTACCGAGGCAACCCACTTTAACAACTTCTTCAAAAAGCATGTACAGCTGAGCCCGATGAAATTCAGAAATACATAAGAAAGAAATTTGTCACAAACAGAAAAAACCATGAAAAAGCCTTCAACAAATATGAAAGATTCCAAATACCTCAACAGGCGACATTTTCTCACCAAATCAGCATTGGCCGGTATTGGACTTGGATCCATTTCACTTTCGTGGGCAAAAAACACTAATGGCTCCCATAAAAATTACAGCCCGAAATCCAATCAGGCTACAATTGAAAAACGGAAATTAGGCTCACTCGAAGTCTCCGCAATTGGTCTTGGCTGCATGAGCATGACCAGCGGCAGCTACAATCCTCCCAGGACAATGAAGCAGATGGTTCCGGTGATCCGCGGAGCCGTTGATTTGGGGGTAACTTTCTTTGATACAGCCGAAGTATACGGGCCATTTACGGACGAAGAAATCGTTGGTGAAGCCTTAAAACCGGTTAGAAATGACATAGTCATTGCCAGTAAATTCGGATTCAGTTTTGAAAACGGACAAAGGGCTGGTCGTGATGCTCGTCCGGAGAGCCTTCGAAAGGCAGTGGAAGGGATGCTCAAGCGTTTACAAACGGATCGAATAGACTTATTGTACCTGCACCGGGCAGATTCCAATGTTCCCATTGAGGAAGTTGCCGGAACGGTGAAAGACTTGATTAAAGAAGGCAAAGCACGGCACTTTGGTTTGTCGGAAGTATCCCCCGAAACCATTCGAAGGGCGCATAAAGAGCAAAAAGTCACAGCCCTGCAAAGTGAGTATTCACTGATGGAAAGGGCGATGGAAAATCAAATCCTGGATACCTGCGAAGAACTTGGGATCGGGTTTGTACCATGGGGACCTGTTGTACGTGGATTCCTGGGTGATAAATTCAATGAGTACAGCCGTTTCCGTGATGATTCACGATTCGCATCGGTTCCTTATTTCACGCCGGAGGCCATTGAAAAACACATGGAATTCCTGTTTTTGGTTCGTGAATGGGCGATGAAAAAAGATGCCACCCCTGCTCAAATTGCTTTGGCATGGGTACTGGCACAGAAACCATTTATCGTCCCAATTCCCGGAACGACAAAACTCCATCACATGAAGGAAAACCTGGGTGCATTGAATGTTTCATTTACATCGGATGAATTGAAAGAATTCCGTGAGGTATTTTCAAAGATCGAATTGGTGGGCATGAGAACACCTGAATCTGTATTGGAAAATGCATAGAATAGCGAAACATTCGCTATTCTCAGAAATCCTCGTTGGAAACAAGGACTATTGAAATTATTTCCCCAGTCGTAAATTGACATCCATGCTGCATCCTTCATCATTTGTTTGATTTTTGTAACTATTTGTTTGACAATCGTTATTTCTGAAAATAAGTCCTGCCTAGCTTTGTAACTCACAATCCGGAATTAAACAAATTCATTGTATGGAATTGAGCATTGTGAGTCTGATTTTTTAAGAACTATGATCAAAGTAGTATAGGGTTCAATTTTTATACAATCTAAAGTTTAATCAGGGAATTGTTTGAAAAAATAAATTCCATGAATCACTTAAAACTCAACGAATTGTCTTTTGTGCAATTAAAAAGAAGCACTTCAACTTATTTTTGGCTTCTTTGTCTGAGCGTTTTGATGGCAACTGGTTTGCCCATTAATACAATAGCTCAGGATATACCTCATATCACGGCACATTACATTGAAACTGAGATCAACCTGGATGGGGCACTGGATGAACCGGAGTGGCAGGAGGCCATGGCTGGAGATAATTTCTGGCAATTTTTTCCGACAGACTCCGTCCGGCGTAAAAACCCCACTGAATTCAGAATCCTTTACAATGAACATACTTTGTACGTTGGCATTTACGCAGAAGCAGTAGGAGACGACTACGCTGTCACCAGCCTTCGTCGCGATTTTAGTGGAAGTACCAATGACAACGTTTCCCTGATGTTTGACACGTTCAGTGATGGGAATAATGCATTTCTGTTCGGAGCTACACCTTATGGGGTACAGCGCGAAGTCCTGATTTCGGAAGGCGGCATCGAGCGTGGCTTCAACCCAACCTGGGATATGAAATGGAAAGCGGAAAGCAATATTTACGAAGGTTATTATGTCATCGAAATGGCCATTCCTTTTACCTCAATAAAATTCAAAGAAGGAGGCACGTCATGGCGTTTGCAATGCTATAGGTGGGATTTCCAAACCAATGAGCAGAGCGCCTGGGCGAGGGTGCCACAAAATCAACTCTTATCAAACCTCGCCTTCATGGGGGAATTGCATTTTGAACAACCTTTGGGGAAATCCAGGACTCCTTTTGCGGTCATCCCTTACATCAACGGCCTTTCTCAAAAGGATTTTATTAAGGACAAGGTTGATAATGATTTTGAATTTGGCGGCGATACTAAAATTGCTATTGGTGATGGTTTGAACCTGGACCTTACCGTTAATCCCGATTTTTCAACAGTGGAAGTCGATGATATTTTCACCAATTTAACCAGGTTTGAAATCCAGTTACCTGAAAAGCGTCAGTTTTTCATCGATAACAGTGACCTGTTTTCCAGCTTTGGCAATTATTTTAATGAAGCGAGACCGTTCTGGTCCAGGCGAATTGGACTGGCACGTGATACCTCGGGGAACCTGATCGAAAACAGGATCATTGCCGGGGCACGACTAAGTGGGAAGTTAAATTCGGATTTACGCATTGGCTTTCTGAATATTCAAACCGATGAGGACCTGGATAACAACATCCCATCCAACAATAACATGATGGTTGCTTTGCAGCAAAAGGTCTTTTCAAGATCCAATATTGGCGTTTTCATGATTAATCGCCAGACATTTAAGGATTATGAATTTCAGGACAGCACCGACCGGTACAATCGGGTAATTGGCATGGATTATAATTTACTTTCCAAAAACAATGTTTGGAATGGAAAATTTTACCTGCACAAATCCTTTCAGCCAGGTGACCATGCAGGCAACCTCTCCTCACAGGCAACATTGTTGTATAATACAAGGTATTGGGAGTTTATTACCGATTGGGTATATGTAGACAATGATTTTCGTTCAGATCTGGGATTCATACCCCGTACCGATATATTCAAATCCGGAAACAGTGTAACCCGGAACTTCTATCCCTCAAAAAGCAAGATCAACCGGCACGGATTGCGTTTGCTTTCCGTAATTTATTGGCGGCCTACCCTCGATTTAAAAAAGACCGATCACCGGTTCAGCGTCATTTGGGATGCAGAATTAAAAGATCAGTCTACCATGGAGGTGAATGTAACGAACAACTATATTAATCTCACCCAGGAATTTGACCCCACACGAACCCCGAGAGCAGAACCCTTGCCTGCAAACACAGGATATTATTTTAACCAGTTAAATGCCATCTATATGTCCAACCAGGCAAAAAAACTGATATACAACTTTGAAACGATTGTCGGTGGGTTCTTCAACGGAAACGCCTACTCTTTCATCGGTGGAGTAACAGCAAGAATACAACCGTGGGGAAATTTTGGGTTGGACGTTAGGTATGATGGTATTCGATTGCCGGACCCATATCCGGATGCAGACCTTTGGCTGCTTACACCAAAAATGGAAATCACCTTCAGTAAATCTGTATTTTGGTCAACGTTGGTGCAGTACAGCAATCAACGGGATAACCTGGGAATCAACTCCCGACTACAGTGGAGGTATGCTCCCTTATCAGATCTATACCTTGTTTACAATGACAATTACTACACCAATATTTTCGGACCCAAATACCGGTCGATTAATTTGAAAGTGACGTATTGGCTGAATATTTAAACCCAAAATTGTCATTAGAAAGTCCCTGCCTAGCCGGCAGGCTGGTATTCCGAGCATAATTCACTACAAACAACTTAAAAAATTACGTTATAACTCAACACCAAATACCACATTATTGTATTAATTTACTCCCATTAGCCAGATTAAACAACTAATAAACCTCTATAAAAATAAATTTTAACATGTTAGTAATTATAACATAGTTTATGATTATTTTTAGGTAGCATTTCTCTCTCCCCCTTATCTTTTATGAAAAAATTTCTGTTCAAGGCATTGATTGTCAAATGGAATTTTGAAAATCAATCTGTTGGTAGTCAGCTACTTTGCAGCTTACTATCTGGTTTGGCTACTCAAGCCGATCGCGTACCAGGCACACCTTCCGGAACCTGGTGGATACAAAATTTAAAAATTATAAATAATGGCAACTCAAGAAATTTCTAAACCAAAAACACCTGCCGAAAGTCATGATTTGAATAATACTGGTCGTTCAGACATTTCTGAAATGCATCAGCTGTTGAATCTCGATGAAATCAGGCTATCAGAGCAACCGACAATCTCGGCAATTTTCGCTTCCCCTGTTCTGCCGATTGAAATGCATAAACAGATAGTGGAAAGATCCATCGCTGAAGCAATACGGTTAGACAGATTGACACCGCTGGGACCTCCTGCCCTTACAGAACCTGTAAACGGCGTTTTCACGCTGGCTCAGAGGCAATCTCCTTTCAAACAACAAAATGATCGTGGAACCTGTTGGTCATTTGCCGGATCCGCCGCCCTGGAGGCTGCCTACCGACGAAAGTTTAATATGGCGATCGACGTATCTGAGGAATATGTCTTCCATATGGGCAAGTCATTCGCTCTCAACAAGGATGACCAGCAAGTTGTATTTACACCTGTTGAAAATAATTCATCGCTAACCGGGTTTCAGGGATGTGGAGATATTGTAAAAAAACTATCTGAAAATGCTGCGCCACCGGAATGGTCCGCTCCTTACATTCAAACCCAGCAGAACCTTCTGAATATTCTCCCGGTACTTGGACTGCCAAATCAACAGGCGGTTAACACCCAGGAAGAATATGATGCTATTGAATTTTGCGAACAACACATACCCCTGCTGGCACGTGTGAATGCACGCTATAGGGCAACCGGTTGGAAGTCTCTGGGTGCAAATCCAAGTGTTCAGGCATTGGAAAACACCTTGCTGGCAGAGCATGAGGTGGTATGCGACGTTACAACTCCCGGCGGAGGGCATGTGCTTGTTCTTATTGGATTTGATCAAAACCGGAAAGTCTTCTTCGCCAAGAACAGCTGGGGAGAAAACAGGTTTATTGAAATTCAATACGCCAATGACCCCAATTGGACGATTGATTCAGGATGGTATTTTGAAGATGTTGTTGACCCAACATTCGTTCAGAACGAAGCATGCTGGTTGGGCAATTGGTGGGTGAGCATAGGAGATAATTCTTTCAGGATGCTTTTGAGAAGATCGGAAGATTTTGCTGCTCCGGGAACAGCTACGAAACTCGGCACAGCATACCTCCATGACGGTGGACACGATGTGAATGGATATTTTATGGATAACGGGTCTCGCATTCGCCTGTATGTAGCCCCTACCACCGCAGCAATTCCTCCGGGAACTTTGTCAGGAATGGAAATTGACGCCCGGCTGAATTTTTCAGACATTTATAACGCTTCGGGAGTATCCGACCATTACCGTGTTTTCTTGTCTCGGTTTCTTACACGGTTTGCAGCTATTTTCGAAGAGAATGACGGGACACCATGGCAAGCCCGGCATGGCATGGATGCGGGAACTTATCAGGCGACATTCGATTCATTGGTGCAGGAGGGCTATCGCCTAACCAACGTGTGCGGCTACAGCGAAGGGTTGGAAGCCCGGTACAATGCGATCTGGCACAAACGAGGTGGTCCGGCATGGCAGGCCCGACATGGACTGACATCCGCTGATTATCAAGCCACTTTTGATAATTTGGTACAGCAAGGCTACAGGCTCACAAATGTTAGTGGATATGCTGAAAACGGAGAAGCCCGATATGCTGCGATATGGGAGCTGAAAGACGGCCCTGAATGGCAGGCACGTCATGGGATGAACCGCGACCAGTACCAGCGAACCTTCGATGAAATGGCTGCCAGGGGTTTTGTACTCACACAAGTTTGCGGATACAGGGTAAATGTAAACGTGTTATTTGCCGCTATCTGGGAAAAACAGGACAGTGTCTCCTGGCAAGCTCGCCACGGTTTGACATCAGGCAAATACCAGGAAACATTTGACCAAATGGTTGCTGCAGGTATGAAACTTTCCTGGGTAAGTGGATACAGTGACACAGGTATCGCCCGCTATGCCGCCATCTGGCGCATGGAAGCATCCGGAAGGTGGCAGGCAAGGCATGGCCTCGATGCTACGAGTTACCAACGAGTATTCGATGAACTTAACAGCCAGGGCTTCAGACCGGTCATGGTATCGGGTTATGGAGATGGCTTTTACCCGGCTTAACACTTAATGCAAAGCCGGACGATCGTTTGAACCTCAAATCATCAAGTCATGGCATGACTGAGTTGTTTTCAGCAATTTATCAGCTATAAAAATGAGTTATGCCATGACTAACCCACTTTGTCCCACTGCCATAAATCGTGTCCTCACGGCCCAACGGTAACCTGGTAATAGGTTCTTAGGGTTGGATTATTTGATACAAGAAGACGGGGATTATTGCGTCATAGGGTTAATGGAGAATGCTCTCTGCACGACGCTCGCAGTGGACACCCGCCTGACCGGACGAGGCAGGCTGTTACTTTTTCTTCTATTCAATATTGGCACAAGGACCGTAAAACTCTCTTGCTAAAGAAATAAAAAAAAGTGAGCCGGAAAACCCGGCCCACTTCTGCTTTAGAATCACCCTTCAACTATGTGTTTCTTTGATATCTTAAAATGAAGTTTTTGCTAATACTTCACCGTTTTGTACAATTTCAAATGTGATGTCTTTGCCAAGGGATTTTGACATGTCATATACTTTTGAAAACCCTTTGTTGATGTCGATAAAATCACCGTAAACAAGGCCACCGTTTTTGTCATAGATGTTCACAGCAATCGGATCTACGATTTCACCGATAACTTTTACTGAAAATTTTTCGCCATCTTCTTTAATTACACTAGCTCTAAGGAATGCGGGTTTTTCTATTTCAGTACGAACCGTCTCTGATACTACATTGTCCTGATCTATGATTTCAAACTCATATTCGCCGACAGGTAATTTTGATAAATCATAAGCCTTTTTGAAAGATTTAGGATTAGAGATCTTTTCAGAGAAAACCTTTGAACCAGCTTCATCATAGATATTCACTTTCACTTTACACTCACCCTGACTAAAATAAGTAAGTTCAACTTTGCCCGATTCAACTGATGCTACCCTTACATCTTTCTTTGCTACCGCATCTCCTGCGTATACTGTAGAGCCTGTTGCTATTCCAAGCGCTACAAGTGTTGTTAATGTTAATTTTTTCATTTCTATTTTGTATTTGACCGTGTTGTTTTTAATTAACTACACTGCAAATATACGGCAATATAATTTAAATGTTTTCAATAAAATAGGATTTTACCATTACATTTTATTAAAAAATGGCATTTTTTTAATTAATTTAATAATGCCCTGTTTACTCATGCCTTTTTTTACAATATTTGAATAATTGGGCTGCTTATTGTAATTTTCACAATTAGCCTGAAATCATGGTAACTTTTCAATAATATTCCCTTGAAAAAGGAAGCACATATTCCTAAAACCTTACACTGTTCGCTATTAAAACACCAGGTTTTTTTGATGAATTCATTTCAACTAAAATCAATTAAACCATTAAAATCATTAATGAAAATTGATTTTCATTAAGAAGAAATCAATGAAATATTAATATTCATGAATTGTTCATAATCTGAGAAAGCACTGATAACTTATGTTGTTTTCATTGTTTGAAGCAAATAGCGAATACCGTGTGTGGTGTCAACATAATAAGCATGTGGGCAGCCCGGATTGCTAGTGTGGAGAATAATTATGTTGCGATCATTCGCCTGATCTATTTGTACACCTTCTTTTTTTGATAGAGAAAGGAAATCTGGTCTCCAACCTTATCTGAATTTCACCCTCTAAAAAATAGTAAGCTCAGAGTGATTGGTAAATTCTTCCAGGAATTTCATGCCTTTGAATGAGTTCCCCTTGGGATTTAACCGCGGACTCCAGGCAGCAATGGTAAAATGGCGAGGGTAAAGCGCCACAATGCCACCTCCCACCCCACTTTTCCCTGGCAGGCCCACCTTAAAGGCAAACTCGCCGGACTCATCATAAAAACCACAGGTTAGCATGAGGGCATTGATCCTTTTGGACATGTTGGTGGAAATAATTTCTTTTTGGTCCGAAACCTTCACTCCTCCATTGGCCAGAAATGAAAATGTGCGGGAAAGTTCCCGGCAATTCATTTCAAGCGAACACATATCAAAGTAAAAATCGAGTACTTCGGCTGGCTTGTTTTGAATATTTCCCAGTGACTTAATGAAATTGCAAAGGGCGACATTTCTGTGGCCATGGGCTTTTTCGGAATCAGCGATGGTATCTGAGTAGGCGAGATCCGGCAGATCGCTCAAATCCCTGACGAAATCCAGGAATTCCATACGGGCATTGATCAAATGAGATACCAGTATGTCGCAAACTACCATGGCCCCTGCATTGATGAAGGGGTTGCGGGGAATGCCGTTGTTAATTTCCAGCAATAAAAGGGAGTCGAATTTGGTACCGGAGGGCTCCACGTCGATTCGTTCCCATATTTTTTCTCCTACCATTTTGTATGCCAGGGTGAGCGACAGGACCTTGGCGATGCTCTGGATGGAAAACCTGACCTGGTTATCTCCCATGCCAAAATCCGCCCCATCCAGGTTGGTGTAGTGCACTCCAAATTGACCTGGATCGACATTGGCGAGCTCCGGGATGTAGTCGGCCAGTTTCCCCGGATCTTTCAAGGGTTGGGTTTGCCGGTAAGCTTTTTCAATGATGTTTTGGTAATCTATTTGCATGAAACCGAAGTTTATCCCCTAAAGATATTCGAATTGAATGAAATTTCTTCATGGGATTAGTGGGATCTTAATCCTATATCCCACGGTAACGAAGGTACTGCCAATTAATTGATCACGCCCCGCAAAACAAATATTGTTTAACTAGCGCTGAGGGATTATTTACCTTTTTTGTACGACCCCGTTTTTAATGACTGTGTTTATCTTCAGTGTGTTGCTTATTGAAGTCAATGGATCTGCATCCAGTAATATCAAATCAGCCAGTTTACCTGGTTCTATTGAACCCAGGCTATCCTGAACATGCATCATACGAGCCGCATTGAATGTTCCCATTTTAAGAATGTCCATAGTAGGTAAACCACCCATTTCCAGTAGCTGCATTTCTTCATGAAGGCTGTATCCGTGAAAATTAAATAAATTACCTGCATCCGTTCCTAAAGTTACATTCATTTCCTGATCCAGTAGTTGCTGAATATCCTGTACCTGTGGTAAGAATATTTTTTCCATTGCTATCTCATCCAGGCCATAATCCTGCTTTATCATCTCAGCTATTCTTTCAGCCCGACTAATTGCCTGAGGCGTAATCATTTCATGAAGTTCATCGACAGGATATGCTTCATTCAGTGCAGGCACTTCCAGCCATTCCGGATGCAACGGATAAAGAAATGATTTGTCAATCACAAGCGTTGTAACAATGGTAGCATCCCTGTCCAGCAAGGCATTGACTGCTGATAGATGCTCTTCATTCGTCCAGTCCAGATCGATTCCAACATAGTGGATAATATTTTGAGCTCCGGCATTCACAGCCATGAGAAATTCTACATTGTCACTGGCATGTGCAAATACTTCCAGTTCATACTTCTCAGCTTCCACAACAATTTTATCAACAAACCCCTGTGGTATTCGCTCAACAAAGGGAGGCGCCGGACCATCTTCAATGGTCACTTTTATTCCCATAATCGGATATTGTGCTACCTGCTTTACCAATCTTGCAATTTGGGCGGTGTCTGTAAGGAAAAACACCGTTTCTCCGTCTCGCCAGTTGCTGCTGCCGTATGTTTTCACCGGGTGCCGACCTTCCATCGTAAAATGCTGGCTCGTATGGAATACCCTGGGCGCAGGGACAGAATCCTGATTTCCTATGGATCTCATGGCAGCAAAATATTCGTTTGTACAGAGGCTCCCACCGGGAATAAACACGGAAGTCACTCCATAGTGAATCAGGTTCGAAAAGTCCTGCAGGTAGTTGGTAGTATGGATATGGCAATCAAATAAACCGGGAATAAGATACTTATCCGTACCGTCAATGACACTCTCAGTCTGTTCAATTTGCACAGAATCAATTTTTTCAACCCTTCCATTGTTGATATAGACATTCACCCCCCTTTGCATGGGTTTTCCTGTACCATCAATGAGGTTAACATTGGAGATCAGGAGCTCATAATCAATTGATTGATTAGAACAACCAAGACTGATCAGGCAAAGAATGACAATAACAGATTTATTCATAGGTCAGTGGTTTCACAGGTTAATAAAGTAATATAGCGAAACATTCCCTATTCTCTGAAATTCTCATTTTAAACGAGGATCATGGGATCAATTTTAGTCATTCTACTCCATTTACAAAAAGGGGCCCCATCCTGTGGTCGGAGGATGCCCTTCCTACGTCCCGGGGATGCCCGTCCTACATGCCGAAGATGCCCATCCTAACCCCGGAAGATGCCCGCCTATTTACTCTTCCTCAGATTTTCTCCAAAAGAGCTCTCGGTGACCGCTTTTGATTGTTAACGTTTTCACCAACAATGTCAGGAGGGTTCAATCTTTCACCATATTTTTTTAACTTTAATAGAGATCAATCCCGGCTAACTATGAAAATCGAATTTATTCTTAATGGAGAAAAGGTAGCAATTGAGGCCCCGGAAGATGCGATGCTGCTATGGACCCTTCGTGAGCGGTTGAACCTTACCGGTACCAAGTACAGCTGTGGCATTTCTGTGTGTGGCGCCTGCACGGTACACCTGGATGGAAACGCCATTCGCTCCTGCACGACACCTGTTTCGGCTATTGTCGGACGGGAGGTCACCACCATTGAAGGCCTTAGTAAAAACAATGAACACCCCTTGCAGCTGGCTTTCCAGGAGGAGCAGGTGCCCCAGTGCGGGTATTGCCAGTCGGGCCAGATCATGCAGGCCGCTTCCCTGCTCAAGGAAAATCCGACACCTACAGATGAGCAGATCATCCAATACATGGATGGCAATTTGTGCAGGTGCGGAACCTATACCCGAATATTGAAAGCCATCAAAAAAGTAGTCAGGGAGGGACAATCATAATGGAAAACAGCACAAAAGGTATATCAAGACGAAAGTTTCTCGCCACAGCTGGCGGGGCAACCATCATGATCGGTGGATTTTACTTGTTTCCCGGTTGCAGGCAGAATGTCGGGAAAGCGCTGGATGAGTCGGAGCCGATCGAAAAAGAAGTTACCGTTTGGGTTCGCCTGATGTCTGACGGCCAGGTGATCATCTACACCCCTGCTGCCGAGATGGGACAGGGATCCATGACCTCGGTGCCTTTGATCCTTGCGGAAGAAATGGATGCCGACTGGAGCAAGGTGAAGATCCTGAGCAGTCCGGTGGAAGCGGAAATTTATGGTGTAGGCTGGTATCCCGGAGGTGCAAAGAACATGACTACCGCTGGCAGCCGAACCATCAGAAGCTATTACCAACTCATGAGGGAAGCCGGGGGACAGATCCGAAGGGCTCTGCTTCAACATGCAGCTGAAAAATGGGAGGTGGATATTCAGGAACTAACCACTCAACCCGGGATGGTCGTACACGCAGCGTCTGACCGGAAAATGACCTTTGGCGAGATTGCTGATTTTGGGAATTTCGAAAAGTTGCCCGACATGTCAGAGGTGGTTTTGAAGGACCGGAAAGATTTCAGGCTCATCGGGAAAGTGATGCCGCGTTACGATATTCCTGCCAAGACAGATGGCTCGGCCATTTATGGAATGGATGTCCAATTGCCGGGAATGATGTATGGCTTCATCAACCGGTCACCTGTTCACGGTGCAAAACCGGAGTTAACCAATGAAGAGGAAATCATGAACATGGAAGGGGTGAAATCCATTGTCAAACTCGATCATGGCATTGGGGTTGTCGCTTCTTCGGTTGAGGCGGGATTGAAAGCCAAAGGGAAAATGCAGATCAAATGGAGCAAAGCATTGGCATCCTCGCACAATAGCGATGAAGACCTGTCAGCCTATACCCCCAATGGAGCACAGGAAGAAAACCAGGAAGGCAATGTGGAAAGTGCGCTGAAAACCTCTGATAAGATTCATGAAGCCATCCTGACCAACAAATATGTCTATCATGCGCAAATGGAGCCATTGAATGCGGTCGTTTCCGTTGCTCCGGATAAGCAAAGTGCAGAACTGTGGATCGGTTCGCAGGCTCCTGACGGTGCGAAAGCGGTTGTGGCTGAAACCCTGGGCATTGATCAGAAAAATGTGAAAGCCAACCAGCTATTCCTGGGAGGAGGATTTGGCCGCAGATCGTTATCGGGCTATGCTGCTGAATGCGCTGCCCTGGCAAAGAGTGTGGATGGACCGGTGAAATTGATCTGGACCCGTGAAGACGATGTGAGCTATGGAGCTTTCCGGCCACAGGTCAAGCATTTCTTAAAAGCCGGTGTGGACAGGAATGGCCGCATTACGGCGTGGGAGCATACGGCGGTGGGACCAGGCGGAGGATTGTCTTCCGGTGGAGCAGGGATTTCCCATTACGATATCCCGAATATCCGCTTTAATCGAAAAGACATCGATCATGGGATCCGCACCAAGCACTGGCGTGCGGTCGGTCATGGTCCCAATAAATACGCTGTTGAAACTTTTATAGATCAGCTCGCCCGCAACTACAACAAAGATCCGTTTCTCTATCGGCGGGAAATGATGCAGGGGAATGAACGCGCAAGGAAAGTGCTGGAAAGAGCGGCTGAAATGTCCAATTGGGATCCCAATCCAAAAGATGGGAAAGCGATGGGAATGGCCTTTGCAGATCGGGACGCCTTTTCCTGTGGCGTGGCCCAAATATCACTGGATCGTGCTAGCGGAGTGATCCGTGTTCACCAATACTGGTGTGCGCTGGACAGTGGAGTTGTCGTTCAGCCTGATAATGCTGTGGCCCAGGTGGAAGGCTCTGTGATCATGGGAATTTCGTGTGCCTTAAAAGAACAAATAGACTTCCAGGGAGGCCAGGTGGCGCAGTCCAATTATAACCAATACCCGTTGCTGCGGATGTCAGAAGCCCCTGAAACCATCGAGGTGGATTTCATCGATTCGGATGAAGCTCCGGATGGATTAGGTGAAGCAGGACTTCCGGCAGTGGGAGGAGCCATCGCCTCAGCATTTGCGGCGCTGACCGGCAAGTATTTGTACGATATGCCTTTTACGCCAGAGCGAGTGTTGAAGGTGCTGAAAACATGATTTTATTGTCTTTGTCTGGAATAGGTTTTGGCGGAATATCTCATAAGGTCTTGTTGGTAGACGAACATCCGCAATAAAGGAGTTTGTTGTCAAATCAAAAAGCTTTCGCAACCCCCGTCATTCCGGAAAATTTTATTCTATTTTATTTTAAAAGAATAAAATTTGTCCGGAATCTATAAACCAGTCAACATGATATCCAGGAAAAACAGGAATTCTTGATACAGGAGTAAGAGACAAAAACTATTTTTTCCCTTTTGATTCATATTCAGCGAGCATTTGGTTGAGTTTTTTTGTGTCTTCTTTGGTTGTTAATCCAACCTGTTCAGCAACGACTATCATGTCCGTTACATAATCATATTCGATCCTACCCCTGATTTTGCCTCTGGTTAGTATTTTTTCCAGCTTATTCTCACGTTGATAATCGAGACCTTCTTCATCTATTCTTTTCCAGAAATATTCAACAATGTCACCGGTACCTTCCTGAAAATAAGTGAAAACAGCTTCAACGTCATATTTCAGAGATGCCAGATTCATAAAACTTTTTTCTGCGCTTAGTCTGCCTATTTTATCCTTTTCCAGGTTTGTTGTAACCATTTTGACAATCTCAGGAGTCCAGTCTTTTGGTGGATACTTTTTATAAGATTCAATAGAAATATCAATTGCTTTCAATAGTTTTTCAACCTCCGTTTGATAGGATTTTTTATTTGCCATATTATTCTATATCAATTTCTAAAAAGTAGCTTGGTCCTATGTGATAGGTTCATGAGTGGCACATATTTTTAATATCATGTTATCCTTTTTTTACTAATCAGACTGATGGACCCATCTATAACTTCCGTTTTTATAGGTGATTATCCCTCCCCCAGCTTCTTCCTTTCTTAGAATAATGGAAGGATTTTTTAATAGGTATTTTTCTGTTCCAATTATTTCCGAATCAATAATGATTACCTCATAAGTTTCTTTGTCATGAGTAATCCCCCAATTATCTACCCAACTAAAATCATCTCGTCCATCATCATAACTATTACCTCCACCAATAATTATTTTTTCACCGGATTTCCCATTAGTAATTGAGACACTACCTTTATTGTTTATTGTGACGAATTCAGCTGTATCCAGTTTATGATCTCCATTGAAATCATCAACAATCAATTGATTTAATTCAAATTGTTGATAATCAAGAAATTCATATTTTAAATCTAATTCAGATTCATATTCAAAGACGTCCTTTTGTTGGTATTCAATGATAGTCTTAATTCCTGGAATCCACGTCTTTCCTGCCAGATTATACATTTGAGAGCCAATCATTACCAATGATTTGCCAGTATAGATATAGTAATCATCTCTGGATTTAATTTTTTTCATTTCAGGGTTGTCAACACGCGGCGTATCATATCGCTCAATATGCAAGGTGTCTGATTCGATGCGATATATAATCTCATATTCATCCGGAATCTCACAGTCATAATATTTTCCTTTGCCAGTATATGTAAACTTGATTTGGCTAAAACAATTTTCATAAGGATTATATATCCATACGGATTGAACTAAAACATCGGTATTAAGGGGCTGAATGCTAATGGTGTCTTTAATCGCTGCAAATAATTCCTCCCCTTCTAAATTTATGTTTAATGTACTTTCATGAATAACTTCTCTTTTGATTTCAGTTACAGTCGAGTCATTATATGAACTACCCTGATTCTGAGTAGTATTTTTGTCCTGAATACAAGAATTAAATAAGAGGCTAAAAAATATAATCTTTAATATGTTGTTCATTTTTTTATTCAATGCAGGCAACCCATGTAAAGACTGGCCTGAACGATGTATGCACTGGGAATGTATTTTTTAATTTTTGTCAATGTCTTGTCAGCTTTCTCTTTCTCATCTGTAATGGTCGTAACCAATGCAATTGTCTCTCCTGTCGGTTTTGCACCATCCATGTAAACGGCAAGATATTCCAAACTCAATTGATCCGATGGGTAGCGTCTTGGAGCATAGTCGCCGGCGTAGATCTCATCTTCATTATCTTCCGGAAGACAGATCAGGTTTTTCGATTTATCAAAACCCCTGCCCATGGTGTCAATTTCGAGTTGAAGTATATCAGCCAGGTCAAACATTTTGTCTCTGAGTTCATAATAGTCCTGCGACGTGTCAGCAATGACAATGTAAGCATCCATGTACTGGTCGTCCGGCATTTCTTGTGCAAACAAGGTTGTGGATGATATGAGAAATGTAAGTATGATTATTAGTTGTTTCATTTTTCTTTTGGTAGCTATGAGCTCGTATTTGTTATCGTAGTTATCCCTATAGATGGCTATGCACAACGCGCCTTGTTGTCATTTCTACTTTTCAATTAAAAATTTCATTCTCTAATTCTTGATAAACTTTTGTGTCTTCTGTGACCAATGGAGTCATTGTATCTCGTATAAAAGCACATTTGTTATTGCCGCACTGAGTTAGTCCAAGTATTCTTTTTATTTCTAAAAAAATGTTTCCGCTAGAAGATTTTACATCATCGGTTGGATTACCGCGTCCTATACTATCTTGAATTGCCCGATTTTTTGCATCTAAGCAAGTTTGAGTTAATTCGGGTTTTCCAACAGAATTACATAGTTTCGTAATTAATTCATCATCAAAAAGGTAACTCTCAATATGCCTACGCTTCGAAGTTTTAATACCTTTGTCGGCATTTTCTTGAACTTCTTGTACACTTTTATCATCTCTATCAACGAATTTAATAATAGTGGAAGATTTTAGAATGTTTGCAACAATTTTCACAGATTGATTTTCTATGTTTTCTAATTCAGAACTAGAACCAATAGAAATAAACTTTGTGTCGTGGTATTTTTGCTCAAAAATTTTACCATAAACCTGAGCGTCAAAGTCTTTATATTTTCTTCCTTGAGTAGTTCCTTCACAGAAAACAATTCTACTTGGTGCAATAAGTTGTGAAAAATCTGCAAAAGCCAAGTCAAAAAATCTATCCCATATTGCTCTGTCTATTTTTGCAGGTTTCATTGTTTCTGTCAAATCAAAATCTCTATTGTCAAAGTCTAAGAAAACAACTGTATTGGGATTTGTCTTTTCAATTTCTTCTGCTTCTTTAAGCATTCCAATAGAATGAGTGGAAATCCACAATTGTGAATTATCAGGTGTAAGGCGATAAAGTTCTTTTAATACTTTTGATTGAAGTCTTGTATGCATATGTGCTTCTGGTTCGTCTATACAAACTATTGCTTCAGGGTAATAAATAGCCTTAATTATGATATCTAGAATTAAATCGAAAACTGATTTTTCACCTGCGGATAAGTTTTTATAATGGAAATCTATTGAGATACCTTTTTCAAAGAAGAAGCTTCCATTTGATAACGGGTCACCAATTGAGGTCATATTCAAATCTTCGAAAATATTTGATAATGACGTCTTGATTTTCCCAATCAATTCTTCCCTTAACTGTTCTACAGTTTTACTATCATTACCTTGGTTATAAACGCCGGCTAAAGTTTGTGCTATAAGTCTTTGGTAATTTTCAGAAACCGTAACGTCATTTTGCATTAGATTTTCCAACCTAACTGATTTAGATGGGTCATTCTGTTTATTTAGATTGGTTACCGTAAAATCAGGTTCGTTACGGTAAGCTGTTCTGAAATAAAATTTCCCCTGAATTGAATCTTTATTTATGTAGGGATTACCATAAAAAGTAATATTCACTTTGTTTTGATACCACCTATCGTCTGAAGTCTGACCATCTTTTTTCTCTAAATAGTCTTTTTGTCCACGAGTATTAAAACCTTTGAATCTATAGAAGTGATAAAAAGCTTCAAATAATGATGTTTTTCCACTTCCATTTGGTCCGACTAGAACTACGAGTTTAGCAGTTTCAGGGATATCAGTTACGGTTAAATCTGTGAATCTTTTAAATCGATTTATTTTTATTTTTTGAATTTTCATTTTTCAGTATGAATTGTAACATACTTGAATATGTACTGATTACAATTATTTAATAATAACCTAAGTTTTTTTTCAGTTACTAAACATTTACAATTGAATCAAAAAATCCAATTCCCATTTTACTCCCATTTAAAAGAATGAATATACAAAACTGTGGTTAAAAACGAGATAGAAATTCGCATTTTCAGTATAACAAATGCCAGGGAGGTTTGGGTTCCCGTCAAGATAAGCTAAGTTGTGGAACCTCTGCTAGTAGCTAGAGATTATCACGTCGCAGGAGCATTGGAATCCACCTGGTCGTTTACTGTACGCTCCCTGCCTCGACCGGCAGGCGGGCTCATAATAACGTAGTTAATTAAAATCAGTCGTCTGACCACTTAAAGTGGTCGGACGACTAAAATGTAGCGCCTATGTGGATCCCTCATCAGGGATACCCACGCTCGTCAAAACACTTTGAGGAAAATGTCCGGATACTTCGCAGGAAGTATCGCGACACTTTGAGGAAAGTGTTTGGAGGCCTTGCGGTAAATAAATAGAGTTTTCAAAAGTTAGACACCTATGACTGGTTCAAGCCTGACTGATTGGATGAGGCAGACCCCCTTAAACAAAAAACTACTTGTCAACCCGACCGATAGGGAGAGGTCTGCTACATGATCTTAGGGGTAGTTTTCATCAGAGACACCCGATTAAACAAAAGAATTAATAAATAACATCCTTAGAATTGATCCATGAAAGCTATGAAATCGTTAACTTTGACAAAAAGCGAAAACATGAACACGCAAGTAGCTAAGAAGACACTGCATGAATTGATCGATCAAATTGAAGACAATGAATTATTGTCATTGTATGTGAAATTGTTAGAGCGAGAGATCAGGAAAGTGTCTTCCCATGATTTTTTTAATACATCTGAAAGCGATTTAATAGTCCGGGCTAAAGCATCCTTAAAATCAATCGAAAAAGGAAAGACCAGGGACATTAAAGACTTTAAAAAAGACGTAGAAGCGTGGAAGAAGAATCGGTCTATAAAGTAGATATTACTCCGGAAGCGGAGATCTATTACCTTCAATTTTTAGAATACCTTTATAAAACCCACTCCAGGGAAAGTGCCGAAAGAAAAGCTGATGAGCTTTTAGATATGGCCATGAATTTAGATAAGAACCCTTATCGTGGCCGGATAGAAGATATCCTGGCTTTTTTAAATAAAGAGCTCGGTTTATCTTATACAACTTTACTTCCCGTAAAACTATCAAGATCATATATTTTATTGATGAGCCGATGAAAAAGGTTTACGTGACAGATTTTTTTGGAACTGAAATGGACGATCGTAAAATAGCAAAGAGGATTAAATAACAATCATTGCAAAAAATCCCGAATCGCTTTGAGGGACATATTAACCTACCGCGCGGGTTAACGTCTTAGTGGGGTCTTCGCAAGAGCCCCCGAGTATTCTTCAATATGTTATAAATTGTGATCTATCTCAGGGTCGACAGGGCAGACCCCGCTTAAACAACAAACTATCTGTCACCTCGACCGATAGGGAGAGGTCTGCTACATGATCTTAGGGGTAGTTTTCATCAAATCCTCCCGTTCATCAAAACCCTTATGTCTCAGTAGTGTCTTTGCAAGAGACCCCACACATTCTTCAACATGATATCGTTTTTCTCCTATGGATTTTTAGCACGGATTTCATCTCGTACCATATGTCCGGAACGGGTAATTTGGTCCATTGTCCATCCTCCACTGCTAGGTGCTCCGGGGTATAAGATCGAGGAGATTTCCTCCTTATCACCTACCGACCATTTGCAATGGCTGATATGGTTCTCATCCAGGAATGCCCACCAGAGCCTGGATTCTTTTTCATTAATCGTATTTAGCGATGGTGCATTGCTCAATCCATATTCTGTAACAAAAAGTGCTGCTCCATTATCCAATGCATCCCGGGCTTCTTTACGCAATGAAGCCTGGTGACCAGGAGTCGCGGCATAATAGTGCAGTGTATAGGCAACGTTTACGTCTGATATCGGATCAAGAGATGCTTGTTTTACTTTCTGAGACCAATTTCTTGTGCCGCAAACGATCAAATTATCCTTATCATGCTGCCTGATAACCCTGATGATTTCCTCATGATAAGGTTTTATAACCCAATTCCAACTGACATTAACTGGCTCATTCCAAGGCTCATAGATAACATTGGGTAGATGGCCGTACCGCTGGGCCATTTCTGTAAAGAAAACTTTTGCTTCTTCTTCGTAATCATCTGCATGATGTGCATGAAAATCAATGATGACGTAAATACCCAGGTCGATGGCTGCTTCAACGACTGTTATTACTTTCGATTTTTCAAGCTGAGGATTTGAAGCATAACCGCCATGATCAACAGCCATGGCTACTCGTATGACATTGATTTTCCAGTCATCGCGTAGCCATTTAACGGCATCATAATTATAGTATTTTCCAATCCATTGACTCCAAAAGAGTGACAATCCTCTTAATTGAACCGGTTCGCCATTAGAACCTATTATGCGATTCCCATCTACCTGCAAATGGCCGAACATTTCTATGGCGGTCTTTTTATTCGTCCCAACTGTATCAATCACCTTAGGCACATATGGTTCCTTATGAATGGAGGATAAATCAGCCCTCTTTGATTTCTTTTCAAATATCCACCAGGAAGTTTCCTGTGACATTTGGATGCCAACAATCAGAACTGATGCAAGTGCCATTGCACCCACAAGTCCCACGAATACTTTCAATAAACTCTTTGGTTGTTCATTAAGTGCTTCCTCAGGATTTTCCTTTAATTCCTCAGAAAAATTCTTCGCGTATAACAGAAAAACCAGGTTGGCTACAATTCCAATCCATTGATGTGCATCCTGAAGATTGAATTCAGCCGATAATCTCAATAACAAAGTCAGGAGCAATGAACTAGTTGAAACAAGGTGGAATATTCCCGCAATTTTCAGCCAGGATCTTTTTCCGGCTTTTGAAAAGATGAGACCAAATCCATAAGGGATCCCGGAAAGTAAATAAAGTATCGAGGCAGGCAAAATGTATTCAGAAGAATTGCCGGTATTCAGGAAATTGAACACAAAAAAGAAATTAGCCGTCCCTGCCAGTAGAACAAATAGGGCACTATATAATGCAAATTGAAACTTTTTAATATGAAAGTACCTGAGTAGTACGATTGACGCCAGGGTATTGAGGATGAAGGAGACGACGTAGTATTGACGAAAGGCATTCATTCCATAGAGCGAGACATCCATTTGGTAGTATATGATGGCATAGAAGGAAACGAACACCAGTAAAAGGATGAAAAGGTAAATTCCAAAATAATATAAGCTTCGGGTCATGATGGGTTTGAGTCTAATTGGAGCCTTTGTTTGAGACCCCATGTATTCTTTAATTTGATACTCGTTTATGTTCTATCGCGGGGGTCGCTTTGGCAGACCCCGCTTAAATAAAAACGCTTAATCTTTGTTCCATATGGAATTCATCAGTTCATGATGCTCTCTTCTTGTCATGCCATGTTCAATGCTCGCCTTTATCGTCCAAAAATCCCTCTTTTTTAATGCAGGGATAGGGATCCATAACCCTGGCAAACTTGAACTTTTGATGATCCCTTCTTTGTCTGGTTTTATTTTCTTGAATTTGTTGCCATCCAAACGGTTCCATTCAATCCTGGTAAGTTGCTGATTTATGACCAGGTATTCTTCAACCCCTGCGGATGAATACAAATGTTTCCTTTCCTTGATCAATGTTGCATCGTCAATTACATCCAGAACAAAATTTGGTGGTCCAATGAAATAATTGTTTTCAAAGTCAGGCGTACACTGTTTTCTTATGCCTGAGTTTATGGTTATGATCATATCAGGATATACCAACTCATCATTGAGCTTCACGCCTATGTTAATGCATGCAAACAAACCCACTGTATTCAGGCGGTACAGATTGAGACACATTCCCAAATCTGTTAGAATTGCTGATTTACCTATAGACCATTTTTCATTGACTATCATACGCAATATCGTTTTTAATTTAAGTCATTGTGATGTCTTCAAATGATACTTCGTCCAACCTAAATATTTGGGTGAAGGCGATAGAATGTTTGAGTGTAAATGCCTCAGAGTTTCCTGCGGATAACTCTGAGGGAGTTTAAAAAAACCCACCCCTAACCCCTCCAAGGAGGGGAATTTCCTTTTTTTCTGGATTCCGATATAGGCGGTGTTTTTCTGATTTCAATTATAATCTCCTTAAATTTAATGTAAAGGCTGATTTTTGACTTTGTTTAAGTTTAGTCGGATGACAGTAATTTGAAATAAGTATTTCCACAAACTCAACTCTGTATCTCCTCCAGGGAGGAAAAAGATCCTAGTCATGGCACCACTCAAAGTGGTGCCATGACTTGAGGTCAATAACCTCAGAAGTATTTAAAACACCCGATCACTTTACCAAATCCTTAAAAGCTGATCCGAAAATTAAATAGCTTGTATTGCCGCCAATGGTGCCTTCGTTTTGTCCCCACAGAAACGGCCAGTCGTCATAGTTTTCAAAATGGTCGGGTTGCCTGAACAATAATCCCGGAGCAACATTTCCCGGAATAAAGGAAAAATCTGCCCGGTTATTACCATAAAAGACCTCCTTGGGACGCGCGGCACCTACCGTCGCTACCAACGAGTAATTGTGATACGGATGGCAGCCAAACAGCCAGTTGGTGGCCTTATACGCATGACTGGCATCGACAATATCAGGGAAATATTTGTTGGCAAAACAAATGGTCGTACCAAAGCGCACGATAAATCCGCCACCTGCCCAGTTGCCAAGGGTAATGGGTACGCCATATGGATTGTCCGCTTTAAGCCCGTCGATGTATTCTTTGTATTGTAGGACATACGGCCGCAGCTTTTCTTTGTATGCTTCGTCCATATGCGGAATGCCATGCAATGCAGTCAAAATGATGAAATTGACATTGCGATCCAGCGCAGGCCATAGAAGCTCCAGGTATTTATCTGCATACTGCTGCTCCCCGGTGGAGATATACAGTTGCAAGTTGGTGGAAACATCCCCTAACCGACGCCAGCCAAAACCGTCCTCTTCCTCCGGCTGATCGGCCAATAATTCTGTCCCTTCCTTCAATAGTCTTCTGGACTGCAGCAAAGCCCTATCCGCAAGATCGTCGTTATATCCCTTCAATGCCCGGCTTGCGGAGGCAAACATGGCTGCTGCCCGTAAGTCCCTGTTTGGGTCACGGCTAGTAAAAGCCCACATGTCGTCTTTCACGCCACTCGAAAGACCATCGGGCGCTATTTCGTAGGGGCCAAGTTCAGGATTATAGGGAAGGCCATCTGTGATGGATGCGGCATCACCCAGGTGATGGTAATTGTCGAGAACGGCGTTGGATAGCGTTTGTGCCATGTGGCCGAGTATCTCCGCCTGGGCGACCAGGTTCATGGTTCCGTGTTCGATGTACTGCAATAAATCAGGTGTGCCATCCGGGCGGTGAAGGTCCACATAGCGTTGCTCCTCATCAACGAACGTTTGATCACGTTGTGGTTTAAAGTACTCCCAGGCCTGCACCAGGTTGTCAACAACGAAAATGTTTGACCCTGTTTCGATGTCAAAATCCCCGGCATCGAAATAGCCGCCTATGTTTAAACCGGGAATGGTTTTAAGCGCTTCATATTTTGTATCGGTTGTGGGACCCTGACTATGGAGGTCAAAGTGATCGGTGTTGGGTGGCGCCTGGAGATAACCTTCTTTAAAAGGCTCGCCGTGCCACACCCTGTATGCCTCATTGACGAACATGTGGTTCATATGTATGGGGATCCAAACATCATTGGTGGCATCAGTGATGTGATCGTAAACATTACTGCCAATTAAAAAATGATTGGTTTTTAAATTGCCATACTGAATGTAGTAAATACCGGGCGTGTTAACGGAAGAGAAGTCGAATTTCACATAGTGATATTTATAATAGTTGCCCCAGTTTTCGGTATCGCCACTGAATACTTCGGTCGTTGTACCGTTCTCGTTTATTTTATGGATTGATGCTGTTGTAAGCGGTTGATCGTTCTTGTCGAGTTCAATAACCGATACTTTTGGTTGCGAAGGGAGGTAGCCCACCTGGGAGAAACCGATGTTGGGCTCTCTTATCCATCCATCAATGGCATGGGGTTCGACGGTCCAGGTTAACACCTTTCCGGTCTTTCCTGCCGGTAACAAACTGCGAACTACATACCAGCCATTTTGGGCTAAGATACGACCGTCAAACAGCATTAGATCGGCATCTGAAGAAGTGATTTTCACCATCCTTTCGGGATCATCGGGTGCAAGTATCATGGTATGGCCGGTTTCAAGTGGAAGAGGGTCGATAAACCTGCCCGTTCCCCGGTCGTCGGAGGTGACGTAGCCTTTAAATTGTTTTAATTTTTCACTGTTGGGCTTGGTAATGGTGTTGCTAACGGCATAGCGCGGAAACAGATTGGGGCGCCCATCCATCAGATAAGTCTTTCCCCAGTATTGAGAGGGGAGAAACTCCAGGTTAAATCCGGCATCCCCTTCCAATTCTTCAGGGACAGGTTGATCCAGGTAAACGGAAATTTCCACACCCTTACCCTTAGCCGAGACAATCACCCGCGACTCAAAATCGTAGTCTTCATATCGTAGTGTAGCCTCAATGGTATGAGCGATGCTGTCAACTTTTCGGGTAGATATGTCCGGGACCAGGTCCCACTGCTCGGGTGTGTTGGAAAGTCTCACTGCCCCACCTTGGGCGGTTCTGACACCATGGTGGATCAACTCAATGCCGGCGTTCTTTTCATCGTTAAAGCCTCCGGTAAAAAGGTTGCTGTACACCAGGACATTGACTCCTTGTGCCTCAAAATATTCCAGATCATTGAGTTTCAAATCCTGACTGAAAGCATCATTACATGCTAAAAATAGAAGTGCTACCAATGATAAAAAGGTTGTTTTTTTCATAGTGATTCAAAAGTTATAAAATAGTTGACCCATTAAATTTGTAATAGTTAATCATTCTGAAATTAACAGAATGTTTTACTCCAATTCGTGCCTCATCCAGTGTTGTGTCAAGTATGATCTTACGTATTTGCAAAAAGTCGAATTTTTTGAAAAACACGCCCCTTCGCCCCTCTCGAGATGGGAATAATGGTTGACTTTTTGCAAACCTAAGCGTCTCAGTATGCTTGACACGACACTAGCGTATTGTTCATTTGATTTTCTTCCAATTAGTGCACGAATGATTCCCATAATTATAAAAAGATTTTTCTTTTCACTCGTATAATTTATCCCAATGAACGCCTACTGTCTTAGAGGGGTCTTTGTCAGGGACCTGGTATTCACAGGAAATGACAGATACTATTTGTTAAAGTCTTCACAAGAGACCCACGTATTCATCACCATCCGGATATTAACAAGGAAGCAGATAATTTTTCTTATTTTAAACCAAAATATTATACAGAATCGTGATCTATCGCGGGGTCGCCAGGGCAGACCCCGCTAAGACAAAAGGCTTTATGGTAGACCCTGGCGTCTAAGTGGGGTCTTCACAAGAGACCCCACGTGTTAACAAATTTAAAATGGCAATCAAATTAAATCATTCCTCTGAACCACTCTATTTTATTACATTCACGTGCTATCAATGGTTAAATCTCATTGAAATAACAAATGCGCATGAAAATGTTTATAAGTGGTTTACTTATCTGAAAGAAAGTAAAAATATTGATGTAGTTGCATTTGTTATTATGCCAAATCACGTACATGCTATTCTATATTTTCCAACTTCTGATTTTGATTTAAACAAGATCATAGGGAATGCGAAACGGATTATTGCCTATGAAATCATCAGAAGGCTAAAAAGTACTGAGCGTCTTGATCTATTAGCTTTACTACGGAAGGGATTGACTAAGAGAGAAATTGCAAAAGGTCAAAAGCATAAGGCATTTGAGAGTTCATTTGATGCTAAAGCAATATATACCGAAGAATTTTTCTTTCAAAAGCTGGATTATATTCATAAGAATCCTGTATCGGGAAAATGGACCCTTGTTGAGGATTATGCTAAGTATCCTCATAGCAGTGCTGGTTTTTATGAAATTGGTGAAGTTTTTCATTTTGAACCGAAACATTATAATGAGTTGTGAATTATCGCGGGGTCGCTTTGGCAGACCCCGCTAAGACAAGATATCCTCTTCCCGTCTGCTAAAGTCTTGTACGGAGGACAGGCAAGAGGAGAATATTGGCATAATTCAGATCAAAATTTGAGTTTTCTGTCGACACACATTAGTTAAGTTTTATTTTGTTGCATAAAAATCTTAAAAGCGATTTCACTAATCCCCGTACGGATTTCAACAAGGAAGAAAGTAATTTTTCTTAATTTAAGCCAAAATACATTATTGTGTTGCAATTTTTAGCAGGGTCGTCAAGGCAGGCCCTCTTGAATCAGTAAATTTAAAATCAAAAATCCCTGGTCATGGAAAAGAAAAATATTTCCCTGTTAATAAAACTGAATATGTTGTTCATTGTTATTGTATTAGTTGCCGGCATGCAAACTGCCCATGCACAGACCTTTTGTCTTCAGGATGGTTCTGATCAGGTAACCGGCCTGGAAGATGGTTATCGCTATGAACTGTGGAATCAAAACTCACAGGGCAAGGCCTGCATGACCATTGGGGAGGGTGCTTTATTCAGTGGCGAATGGAATGGGATTCTGAACTACCTGGCTCGTCGCGGTCTCGACTACGATACTTCCCGGCATCATCAGGAAATAGGCAGATTCTCCACTACGTATAATTGTCAATATAATCCTGTCAAAAATTCAGGAATGTCATACTTGTCCGTTTATGGCTGGACAGTTGATCCGCTGATAGAATACTACATTGTAGAGGACTGGCGCGACTGGATTCCATCCATGGCGGAGGGGTCAACCTTAAAAGGCACTATTGAAGTTGATGGCAGCATTTACGACATATATGAAAACACCCGTGTCAACCAACCTTCCATTGTTGGGATGACTACCTTTCAGCAATACTTCAGTATTCGACGGGATACAAGAAATAGTGGAACGATTGATGTTTCTGCCCATTTTGACAAATGGGAGTCCCTGGGAATGCCGCTAGGCAAACTGGATGAAGTATCATTTGTCGTTGAAGGTTACAAAAGCAAAGGTAAGTTTGAATTCACTAATTTAGAGGTAACTGTTGAAGAAGCGCCTTAACCAGCCTCGAACGAATAACCCCACCGTATTTCAAACTCATGTGGTTTATGTTCTGGGCTAATGGATCGACAGGGCAGACCACCGCTGAGACAAAGGGGCTCTATGGTAGTCCAAGCATAGGCAAAATATTTATAACCTGATCGACATGTCCCGAACCCTTTATTTTTTCATAACAGAAAATGTCCATTTGCTTGATCTGAGTGGAATGTTGCAGGTCTTTCAGGAATCTTCGCAATATGGTCTTGAATATGAGATAGAGTATCTTTCCACGCAGCCCAGGGTAATGACCTCTTCGGGATTAGAGTTTTCCAACCTGAAAGACTTCCAACTGTTTTTACCCAGTGAGAATGATATTGTTTGTGTCCCGGGAAGTAAATCACCAGTATCTGCCGGAGAAGAATTTCAACATTTTTTCCGTTGGCTAAAAACTGCCCATGAACGGGGTGCAAAAATTTGTTCCATATGCAGTGGTGCTTTCATGCTGGCTGAATCAGGGCTACTGGATCATAGATCATGTACTACTCACTGGGCCCTGACCGATCAATTGGAAAAGCAGTTCCCGAAACTCCTGGTCAAAAAAAATGTCCTATTTATCGCAGACCAAAACATCTACACCAGCGCAGGTTTTACCACTGGCGTTGACCTTGCCCTATACCTGATCGAAGAGCAACATGGTAGTGAACTGGCGGCCAAATTAGCTCGTGAGTTGGTTGTTTATATCCGTAGGGATGGAGGAGAGCAACAGTTGAGCATCTACATGCAATTCCGTTCACATCAGGATGAAAAAGTGCATGCTATTCAGGATTGGATCGTCCAAAACATCGACAAGAAAACCAGCATCGAAGCCTTAGCTGACAGGGTCCATACCAGTCCCCGTAACCTTACCCGTATTTTTAAAGAAAAAACGGGAATCACCCTTACGGACTATCGGAACAAGGTCAGACTGGAGAAGGCAAAAAGCCTGATGAAAAACACGGGTTACAAAATGGACCACGTGGCGAAATTGTGCGGTTACACCAATTCCAGGCAGCTGAGAAGCCTGCTACAAAAGAACTCCATTTAGAATTTGTCCTGAAAACTCCCCTTGTTGTCCCATATGGTCCATTAGATGATGGTATGTTTGCATCAAACATAATTATGTCCTGTGAACCGCCACTAATAACCCCTGACATTTTAAAAAATGAAAGAAAAAATTGAAGTAGGAATATTCGTATTTAATGAAGCTGATGTGCTGGATTTTTCCGGGCCATTTGAAGTATTTTCATTGGCAAAAAAGAATGACCGGAAGTTATTTAATGTTTCCCTGATCAGCGAAAATGGAAGCGCAACCATTGCAAGAAATGGATTTCAGGTTGTCCCAAAATATAATTTTTCCAATCATCCGAAGTTGGATATGCTCATCATACCGGGAGGATACGGAGCGGAAGAGGTTGAAATAAAGAATGAAAAGGCTTTGACATGGATAAAAGCTCAGCATGATAAAGTCCGGATTTTAGCATCCGTCTGCACCGGAGCCCTGCTATTGGCAGAATGTGGAATATTAGATGACAAAAACGCCACTACGCATTGGATGGATCTGGATCGCTTAGAACGTGAATACCCAAAAGTTAACGTCATACGGGGTGTCAAATTTGTGGATGAAGGGAACGTGCTCACATCCGGGGGAATTTCAGCCGGTATAAACATGTCCTTTCATCTGATCAAGAGATTGTTTGATTCGGAAGTAGCCCAATACACCGCCAAAAGGATGGAATATGATATTGAGGTTTAAGTCTTCTAAATTTTAGCTAGTTGAAAGCAATAAAGCTGGTTGTTTCCCCAATTTAAACCAAAATATTATCATGCACATTGATTTATAGCATAGCAGGGTCGCCATGGCAGACCCTGCTAAGGCACTAACCATCTTCCGCATAGCATTGTCATTTGATCGATCAAACCCAAACTCAAAAAACCATCAAAAAAACCTATTTTTGGCAAAACACTTTTCCTTAAATTCTCAATAAATGAAAAAAGTAGTGATTCCGCTTTTGGCGCTGTCCTTCTTCTGCAAACCCTTATTAGCTCAAAATAAACCATCATACGATAAGTTTAAGGAATACATTCAATCCGCTTATGATGCTCATCGCTTCCAGGGCGCAGTATTGGTTGCAAAAGAAGGGGAAATCATTTATAAGGATGCGATCGGCTTATGCCATTTTGAACGCAACCAGGAATGCGATGTAAACACCCGATTTCCTATTCTTAGCATCACCAAAACCTTTACTGCGGCTGTAATACTCGACTTGATGGAAGAAGGACAGTTATCGCTCGACATGCCCATCAGTACCTGGCTACCCGATTTTCCTAATGGAGAAAATATCGAAATAAAACATTTGCTGACGCATTCATCAGGGATCTTCAATTATACAGATGCCATAGACATTGAAGATTCGATTTACACCAATCAACCAACTGACAAGATATCCTGGTACGACTTCATCAAGGAAAATTCAGGAAACGAGGGGCCTTACAAATACAGTGTTTACAATAACTCAGGCTTTTATTTGCTTGGAATGATTATTGAGAAAATTACCGGAAAGCCTTACGAAACAGTCGTTCGGGAACGCATATTTGAACCTCTTGGGATGGTACATTCCGGGTTTGACTACCTGGGTTTGCCTGATTCATTAACCGCCACAGGCCTCCAATTCTGGACGGATTCAACTAAGACGGCATATCATTTTTTTGATTCAACTTATGCTTATTCAGCAGGATCCATTTACAGCACAGTGGATGATCTTTATCAATGGGGATTGGCCCTCTCCGACCACAAAATTCTGAACAAAAAGACATGGGATGCTGCATTAAAGCGTCAATTGACCCAATTTGGATATGCCTGGCGACTGGGAAAATATTTCGATCATAAATATGTGAGACACCCGGGCGGTTATCCGGGATATTCGAGTGAATTCATTTATTATCCAAAGGAGAAGGTTTTGATCATTCTGCTTTCAAATTATGGAAATTATGGAATTGATTGCTGGCCAATTGCTATGGGTCTTTCTTCCCTGGCATTAGACGAACCTTACGATCTCTGGGTACCTGTCAAAGACCTGCCCCTGACAAAAGAACAACTTGAAAATTGGGTAGGTATGTATACTTACAAGGGAAAAAAAGCAGACCTATCGCTACAAAATGATCATGAATTGATGTTGACCATCCAGGGACTTCCACCCTTCAGGCTGTATGCACAATCTGAAAATGTTTTCCTGGTCAAAACATTTAACACCAAGCTGATATTTGATGAAAACAAAGTGATTTTTCATGAACACGGTGAGGAGACCGAATGGCAGAAAAAAGACAGCAATCACTCATCATATTAATGGGCGAGTATATTCGCAATTCGCGATGGTCATCGTTAAATACGAGAATTATAAGCCAAAATTCTGATCTAGAACATTTTAACGATTGAATCGAATGACAAGGTTCAAGTTTATTCAGGCGCCTCCCCTACAATTGGCGGAATATTATATTTTGCTGTTCGGTCATCTTTTATCGCACCTGACCAATTCAATCCATAGGCAAAATCGTAGGTATTGCCATCGCTGTCCATATAACATTCCATATCCCGGGGCACATCTTCCAATTGCGCCTCCACGGTCTCCATATTGGTTGGCATTTGAATTGGCAATAGCCCGGAGGGTTCTACCTGACCGGTAATAACTTCGAGAAAGGCTTTGTCGGGCACATTGTCCGACCTGTTACCCCCAAATCCAACCAGGATTGCATCCACTTCACTTTCGAATTCCCCGAAAACCATCGGGTTCGCTACGTCTAACACAACAATAACTTTGTTTACCGCAGAGACGGTGTTCAGCACCAGGTCCAGGTGGCTTTCATTCGTAATGATCCCTGTCTGGCCAAAATAGGAACGATTCTCCTTTACCAGTTTCTCCGTATCATTTTCTGTCACTTCGATCATATCGCCACCTATAGACTCCCGGCGAACAAACTCTGAGTCAGCGGTATATGGACGATATTGTAAGGAAATGGGAAGGTAGGTAAATTCCTCCCGATCTGTTATACTTCCTACAGATCCCGGACCGCCATCCCTCATGCCTCCGGATTCCATAAAAGTTGGGTTACCATTTTTAGGGTTTGATATCCTGACAAGCGCAAAATCACATTGGGCAATTTCTTCTTTGGGGGCGCGTATGATATCATCAGGAACCAGCGTAGGATTACCTTCCCCATCAGCGGGACCAGTGAATGTATCGGCTAGTTTATCCGTTAGCACATCGTAATATTCTCTTGCTATTTCGAGATCGAATCCTGGCTCAGCAGATGCCGGTGTTCTCCTCCACCCACCGGTTGCCGCTACATATACCCTGGGGATATATACCCTGGGCTTTTCGCCTTCCGTCGATGCCTCGTGAATCATTCCGTTACTGTTCTTGAGCATCACGATGGATTTGAGATAGGCCTGGTGTCCTGCGGCATTGTGCTCTGCATTGTTAGCGACGGTCTCGGCCTCTTCGAGATTGAGGTAGGGATTGTCGACAATACCGATATTGAAGTGGGTTCTTAGTATCCTCTCTGTCGATTTCTTCATGATTTCATCCATTTCTGTTTGACCTAGACTCGTAACACCAAGCTCGTACGCCTCCATCGCTAAATCTACACTTTCCTGTCCGTCACTGCCCTCACCACCAAAAGCATCACATCCAGCTTCGAGGGTAGCCAACATCTTTTCAACCATCGTTAAATTTTCAACCCCATAATTCTTGCTGGTAAGAATACCAAAGTCCGTCAGGATATAACCATCCCAACCATACTTATCTCTCAATAATTGATTGATTTTGTATGGACTAAAGCTGGTACCTAAACGTTCACCGCCAACCGGCGATCCATCTGCTTCCAGACCGATGGAATAGTTCGTCATAGCAGCAGTTACCGTTTTGGTTTTCCCCGGCAAGTTCATGCAGGCAATGAATGGCAGTACATGAGTGAAAAACTGACCACCAGGGAATACATTATATTCCCCATCACGAGTATGCGATTCGCGACCACCTTCGGCTGCCCCATCTCCCGGAAAGTGTTTCATCTGGTTGTTTACACTGTGTTTGCCCCATCCCAGATCATTTCCTTCATCGTCATAGGTAGATTGCCACCCATTGATTACTGCCTGGGCCATATCCATTGACAGGGCAGGGTCTTCTCCGAATGTACCGGGAATGCGTCTCCACCGCGGTTCTGTTGCCAGATCCATTTGAGTTGCTACCTGCATGGAGATGCCCATAACCCGCCACTCTTCTGACATCATTCTACCGTATTGAGCACCGATTGCAGGGTCAAAGGTGGCCGCCAAACCAAGATTGCCTGGCCAGTTGGAAACATCTCCTGATCTGGGATCATCGATCCAGACCGCTGGAATACATACAATACTGTCAAGACCCTCAATGTACGCCTGAACCATGTTGTTCCAATTAACTTTTGTCCTGTTATCAGTTGAACCACCCCGGGGCGCTCTCAACTGTCTGTAACCTAAGTCCAGGGAAGTCTTCATGATGGTATCAAGTGTATCAGGATTCACTGTCCAGCTACCAAAAGGATTCATCTTCATGCCCATCATCTGCTCGACCGGGATCTCATCCACCATGGTACTCGCTCTTGTTTCGAAATCAACACGCCAGTCTTCAAATTGGTCTAAAAGATTATTACGATTGAGGTCTTTGAATGCAAATCCGTCTACCTGAATAAGTTGAAGTCCGGAACTCTTTGAATATCCGAGGGTCGTCCCTTCTTCATTTGTTACCATTGTCCATCCGTCAGGGGTCAATGATTCCTGCCACTTAACGTTGCCGGATCCAAAAGTATCAGGTTCAATGGGATAATTTTCTATTTGACTACAGGAAAAAAATAAAGTAGCAGCTCCGGTCAGAATTGCTATTACAAAATGGATTCTTTTGGAAGTAGTAGATTCTTTAAGCACATACATTGGTTTACCTCTATTTTAATGACAGTTTTTTATTTTATTTTTCTTAACAACAAAAGGGTATCATTGCAAGTTAAGTTAATCAATTTCTGTAATCCATTGTGCTAAACACTGGATTAAGTTGCTTGAGAAACCGGATGATAACGAGGTTATTTTTCATGAACATTCTGAGGAGACCGAATGGCAGAAAAAAACGATAACCATTGATCATAGCTAAAAGCGAGGCATTTACTAACTTCAGATATCCCTCAGAAACTACCTCAATGTTGACCTGATAAAGGATTATTAATCTCAGGGATGCAACACATTCGGATGATGAACGTCTGAATGTTTTAGTAATTAAAACGATGAGCAACTCGACTACTCTGTTTTGCTTACTAAACTTCTGATTCCAAAACCTTAAAATTAAACCTGTTAAATGACTGAATACCATCTCGCACAAATCAACATTGCCCGTATGAAAGGCACCAACATCGACGATCCCATGATGAAGGAGTTCGTAGATAACCTGGAACCTATTAATTCCCTTGCGGAAAAAAGTGAAGGGTTTGTCTGGCGACTGAAAGATGACAGCAACAATGCCACTCACCTTAATCCCTATGACAATGAACAGATCATCGTCAATTATTCCATCTGGAAAGATGTTAAATCCCTCGAGAATTTTGTATTCCGGACCATGCATGCTGAGTTTCTTCGCAGAAGAAAAGAGTGGTTCCAAAAACTGGAGCAGCCCTCCACGGCCATGTGGTGGGTTCCGAAAGGCACCGTTCCAACCTTGGCAGAAGCAGTAGATAAATTAGATCAGTTGCAAAAAAATGGTGCTTCAGAGAGGATTTTTGATTTTAAAAATAAGTACTCTCCTCCTATCGACATTGCCTCCTAGTGTTGTGTCAAGTATGGTCTAACGTATTTGCAAAAAGTCGAATTTTTTAAAAACACACCCCTTCGCCCCTCTCCAATACTATTAAGTTAAGAAGGGTTTTTACGACCTCTCCCTAACCCTCTCCAAGAGAGGGAAATAGTATTGTCTTAACTTAATAGCATTGCATCCCTCTCGAGAAATGTATGTGAGTTCGAGGTATGAAGCATATATAATTAAGAATTCAACTTGCTGATACTTAGAGTATTCGCGTCTTCATGAGAAGAAAAATTAATGCTACAAAGGCTCAAAGTCACAAAGTATAAAAAAGGGGAAATCCTATTGAATAAACATAAATAATTGATTTTCAATTGATACTATGTCGAAATGACGTTAATTTATTGCTGCAATTGATAATAACTTTCTTCTGTTCCCATGGAAATGGATGATCAATTACTGGAAAAGTGTAAAAAACGTATCGAGGCAAAACTCGGATGGGGAGGAAGCGAGATCTGGACCCATCAGGATTTTGAAAAACTCAGCGATGTTATTGATGAGGCAACCGGTGTAAGGCTGAGCACAGCAACGTTGAAACGTATATGGGGAAAAGTAAAATATACCAGCAAACCCACAGTAACTACGCTGGATACCCTGGCTCGATTTATCGGATTCGATAACTGGAGGGTTTTTAAACTTAACAACAAGGAAGCTGAAGATGAAAGTCTCACCACAAAAGCCAAAGGATTTAACAATTTAACCGAACAACGTGATTTCTCCAGTAAGAAAAGCTACAAACAGCAATGGAAGTCCTGGTATTGGGCACTTGCACTTGGAATTATTGCCATTACCTCTTCATTCTTATATTTCAACCAAAAATCATCATTGGAAAACAAGGAAGATCTTTTCTTTGAGAATTTTTCCTTTGAAAGCAGACGTGTTGTTTCGGTAGGAGTCCCTAATTCTGTCATTTTCAAATACAATGCTTCCGCCGCAAGGGATGAAGATTCCCTGTTTATTCAGCAGTCCTGGAACAAGGACCTGAGACAACGGATCCGGAAGGAAGAAAACACGGCAACTTCTATTTACTATTACCCCGGATTTTTTCTGGCCAAACTGGTGGTGAATGATCAGATTGTTAAGGAAGACAGCGTATACATACAGACAGAGGGGTGGCTTCCTCTCGTAGTACAACCTAACGTACCAGTATACTATGAGAAGAAAGATATTTTTAATGAGGGTGTGATGCACTTGCCCATTCATAAGATCAAAGAGAATTCCATAGAGCTACAGCCGGAAACGCCATGGGTGGAGTTTTATAACGTTCGTAATTTCGGAGGTCTGAAAAGTGACAATTTTATTTTGGAGACCGAAATTAAAAATGACTTTAAGAAAGGATCGGGAATTTGTCAGAATACGGAAATCCATATCCGGCTCGCAGGTGGAGTTCTTATTCTTCCTCTTTCCATAAAAGGCTGTGTCTCCAATTTGAAAATGCTGGATGTCGATGGGATAAGGGAAGACGTATCAGCTTTGGGATGTGATCTGAGTAATTGGGTAAGGGTCCGGTACGAGGTGAAAGACAGAAAGGGCAGGATCTTTATCAATGACGAAAAGGCTGTAGAGTTAAACCTGGATTTTAATCCGAAGGAATTGAAAGGATTACTTTTTCGATTTCAGGGAACCGGTAGTGTTAATTATGTAAGGCTGTCGTCAACTGACGGCCAGATTTTATACGAGGATAATTTTGACCAAAACACGTCATCCCTTCAATGAGCAACCAAATGTGAATGGCTTTGAATAAGCTTGAACACTTTTGAACAACTTTAGATTCCTAAAATTTCACTTCTTACGCTTTAAAGTAATCCTGATGATTGGATAGGATGGTCATTCTACTCTTCCGCCAATATCAGGGAAATCGCTTTTAAGAATTTCACCCATTAAAAAACTCAACTTATGTGAGTCGATGAAAACTCAACTTATGTAAGTTGTGAAAACTCAAATTTTGACTTGAATTATGTGGTTTTTATATAACACACCTCTGAATCTCCTCTTTCCGATAGCTATCGGAAGAGAATAATTGTATAATTCAAGTCAAAATTTCTTCAATCTCAACGTTAAAAGTGATTTCCTTTTTTCGATCTGAAGACATCCGGATTACCTCGCTGAATTAACTACATTTTAAACCCAAGGCTCATGAAATGCTTACCTTTTGTACTGCTGTTTATCCTTTCAACTTCTTTTTCCCAATCCTACGGAATTGACAATCCCAAAGTAAGATGGAAATTTAAAACCCAGGGTCCCATACGAAGTGGTGGGGCACTTCACAACGATAAGATCTTTTTCGGAAGCGCCGATGGATCGCTATATGCAGTGAACAAATTGGACGGAAGTCTTACCTGGAAATTTCAAACGCAGGGCGCTTTGACAGGATCACCAACGATTGATGGATCTTCTGTCTACGTTGCCAGCCGGGATAATTACCTGTACGCCATCAACATCACTTCCGGAAGCCTCAATTGGAAATATAAAACGGAACCCATTTTGCCCGACGAGACAGCCGGCTGGGAGTACTTTTCCGCAGCTCCGTTGGTTTCACAAGACATGGTTTTTATCGGTTCGGGGGATGGATATTTATATGCTTTGGACAAGGGAAAGGGGAAACTCGAATGGAAGTTTAGAACGCAGGGGAGAATAAGGGCAACTCCATTGATCAAAGATGGAGTCATTTACCAACCCAGCAATGACGGCTATGTATATGCACTGGATGTTCAAAGCGGAAGTTTGCTCTGGAAGTTTGAAACCCGTGGTGCTACGTACGATCCTCAACAATTCGGATTTGACCGAAATTCCATCAACACCCAAGCGATCATCAAAGACAACCTGCTTGTGTTCGGTTCGCGAGATGGAAATGTGTATGCTGTTAACCTGGATTCGCATCTGGAAAAGTGGAGCTTTACCTATGGCACCACATGGGCGATGGCTACCACGGTTTCTGACAACAGCGTGTATGTTGGATGGTCTACCAACAACCTCATCTGTGCCATTGATCTCTCAACGGGAAAGGAAATCTGGAAATATCAGGCCGGCGCCCATAATTATGCCAAACCATTAATACTGGACTCCGGGCTTTATGTTGGTTCTGCCGATGGGAATATGTACCGGTTTGATAAATATACAGGCGAAAAGATTTGGGAATATGCAATCGGAAGCGAAATTTTTTCACCGGCATTCGAAGATTCCGGCATACTCTATTTCGGAAGTGATGACGGATGTTTTTATGCTTTGGAAGAAGGAGAAAACGCCTACAAAGCCGTTTATCAACCGTTGACGATCAGGGGAAATGCCAGGTTCCTTGTGGTAGATCCAAAGCTGACCCCTTACCTGTGTGAAAGGGGATTTGAACGCCTCGATTCCGCAGGCCTTTTCACTTTTCTGAATGACAGGATCAATGATGGGAACCCCAGTGTGGTGGTATTTTCTCTTCCACTAATTCCATCTAATATGGTTGGTGATGTACCCGGTGAAGGGATGATCAGAAAATACCTGGAATCCGGTGGGAAGATTGTCTGGATGGGAGATATCCCCAATTTTTATGAACCTGATCAATCGGGTAATTTCAAACGCGATGCATCAGTTGGATCACAGCTTTTAGAAGTTGATTTTAATTCCCCACGTGAATCGGGTAACTATTATAGTAAAGTCACACAAGAGGGCCTCGATTGGGGTTTGCCTCCATGGATAACAACTACCAATTCCACCGTTTCTCCGGATGATGAAATTATTCCGTTTGCATATGATGAATATGGGAGGATTAGTCTTTGGAAAAAGAGTTTTCACACCAGGCCGGGTTCCGGATTTGTTTCAATTCGTACCTGGGGTTGGAATGTGCCGATAAAAGACAAAGACCTTGAATTTATCTACAGTATGGCGATCTATGGTTTACAATAGGTAAACCCTGTGTATTAGCGGGGTCTTCACAAGAGACCCCGGGTATACATCAATACACACATATAAATAAGAAACAGGTGATTTATTTTATTTGAAATCAATCGCAGGATCGCAATAGCAGACCCAGCTAAAACCAAATTTCACCCCCTTAAACAAAAGAAAATGGACAGTGCAAGATTATCGTCCCATCCATCCGCCATCGACCAGCATGGTCGTGCCGGACATGTAGTCTGAAGCCGGTGATGCCAGAAAAACAACCGGTCCCTTGAAGTCTTCGGGCTCTCCCCATCGTCCTGCAGGGATTCTGCCCAGGATAGACTTGCTTCTTTCAGGATCATTACGCAAAGCTTCCGTATTGTCTGTCGAGATGTAGCCCGGCGCGATCGCATTGACCTGTACGCCTTTGGATGCCCATTCATTTGATAAGGCCATGGTTAATTGACCAATTGCTCCCTTGGAGGCTGCATATCCCGGAACGGTGATCCCTCCCTGGAAAGTCAGCAGTGAAGCAGTAAAGATGATCTTTCCACTGCCCCTGGAAATCATATCTTTCCCGATCTCCCGTGACAATATGAATTGTGCATTTTGATTCACTTCGATTACCTTGTCCCAGTAATCGTCGGGATGTTCGGCAGCTGGTTTTCGTAAGATGGTTCCGGCATTGTTTACCAGGATATCAGGAGTGGAATTTTCCGACTTGAAGAGCTCAATAAAACTATATAGTGATTTTCGATTGCTGAAATCACAGCGATAGGCTTTGAAATTTCGTCCCAGTTTGTTAACAGCCTCCTCAATATGAGAGCCTGAGGATTCCAAAGATGCCGAAACGCCGATGATGTCTGCGCCAGCTTCGGCCAATGCCTCGGCCATTGCGAACCCTATTCCTCGTTTACATCCGGTTACTAATGCTGTTTTTCCTGAAAGGTTAAATTTATCTAATATCATTCCTGATGATTTATTTTTAGGTTTAAAATCGATTCGTATTTGTTTTGATCAATCGAATATAGAATAAATAATTCCGGCCGCCAAGTACGTAAAACTCCTCTAAGAATCGAGCCATTAAAAAATACCATAAATCCCCTTTTGAAAGGGGTAAGGGGAATGTTCATTTAAAAACATCATTTTTTAATGGCCAAAATTCAATAATACAAGACTTCCCAATATTAAGTACTATTTTCCTGCTGCGAAATAAGGCAAATTTGTTCCATAACATTCTTCAATTTTTAACATCCTCAATCCTTTAAAAATTTGCTTTTCAGCTCTTCCAGTTCCGTATCTTTTATGGGACTCAGGCTGCCGATTCCCATGCTATCAATGAGGGACGCGGCACTGAATTCTGCAACTTCCAACCGGTCAAATGTTTCCAGGATCGACTTACCGGTGACTAAAATCGAATCATTTTTCAGTAATGCAATGGGAACATGCTTGCCCAATACTTTGACAATTTCCTCCCCTTCACTGAACTGGCTTCCAAAATCCATCAAGGGAATATCTTCCAATAAAATGTAACTTTCCGGTATGGTCCGTGTATCCAGCTTTTTATTTGCCACACAAAATGCAGTCACATTTGGTGACTGCGTAGAGATAATGCAGTTGACCTCAGGATGATTGCGATAAATATTCTGATGGAGTTTCACAGCCCGGCTTGGGGTTTTCCCCTTCTCCCGCTGACCGTTTTTGATCTTCACCAGATCGCGGAGTTCGACATACCTCCTGTTGAAGTTGGTGGGATTGATGATAAATTCATTTTCGTTGATCCTTGCCGATATGGTGCCGTACGAGCTGATCATCAACCTTTGGTCACAGGCCCGCCTGATGACATCGCAAACCTGGTGTCTGATCTTCCTTTCTTCGGCGCTATGCTCTTCACTTTCAAATTCAGGAAGCATATTGTCCCGGTGTTCAAAAGCCCTGATCTTTTCGTCATCCAGCCCATGAACATCTCCCAGTATCTTAGCGCGAATAATGGTCCGGGCACAGAACTCTAATGTTTCAAAACGCATAAATGCCTCCATCAGGTCCTTCCCTCCTACGACTGTTCCGTGATTTTCCATGATGATGGCATTGTATCCTTTCTCAAACTCATCAGCGATACTTTTCCCTAATTCTTCGCTTCCCGGCAACTTGTAGGGAGCATACCCCACTTTGCCACACAGGTATTCCGCCTGGGGAATGATGGATGTGTCCGGCAATTGTCTGACAATGCTGAATGAAACCAATGCCGGTGGATGTGCATGGATTACCGCTCCTATATCCGGTCTTTTTTTATAAATCGCCTGGTGAAAGGGTAGCTCACTGGAAGGCCTGTGCAATCCTTCGGTTGCTCCGTCCGGCTTCACTTTCACAATATCCTTGTCGGTCAGGCTTCCTTTGTCGACAGCAGCAGGTGTGATCCAGACATTATCGTGATCACCTTTCATTGAGATATTACCACCTGAGGTGGTCGTGAGGCGTGAAGTGTAAATCTGCTTCAGAACTTCCGAGATCTGAACACTGGGGTGGGTGTATTTTATATCCATGATTGATGTTGCTCTTTGGTTTTTGGAATAGGGTTTTAAGCAATAGCAATCTTAGGAATTATTAACAGCCTATCAATCCTGTTGCATCCTATTTTGTACACCACCCTATTAATTGTATGACAAAAATTAAGAAAACAGGAAGCCCGATGTCATAATTATTAAATTTATACCTACAGTTTGGCCGTTGTTACTACAAAGCTGAATGAATAGAACGCTGATAAAACAGATCAGCAAGATATACGCAGATAAAAAATGAGTATATTGATTTCAATCAAAGAAACCGTTTTATAAAAATGAAGTGAATTCAAAAAATAGATGCTTTTCAAATTAATACATAACAAAACATAATTTTAAACTAAATTTCATCATCATTGATCGTAAAGATCAGCATTATCTGCGTTCTATACTAATTTACCTGCAAAGTAGATACTGGCTGTATAATATTCACTACAAAACTATGAGATACCCTTCTTTTAAGTTTTCCAGGTTAATTCTATTTTGTTTTAGTGTACTTCTTTCTGGCAATTCAGATGCCCAACAAATGGACAGTACTCTCGAAAAAGGTTTCCAAACCCCTCCTTTTTCTGCTAAACCACGAACCTGGTGGCACTGGACCCGGGGAAACATCTCCATGGAAGGAATTACGAAAGATCTGGAGTGGATGGATCGCGTGGGAATTGGAGGTTTTCAAATCGCCGATGTGAATTTCGGAACAGGTCAGGAAGTAGAAGAAAAGATCTTGTTTGGCTCATCCGAATGGCTGGATGCAGTCAATCATGCATCTAAAGAAGCAGAACGCCTCGACCTCGAAATGGCTGTATTCAGCTCTGCAGGATGGAGCCTTGCAGGAGGGCCTTGGGTCAAACCAGGGCAAGCGATGAAAAAACTCGTTTGGAATGAAACATTCGTTGAAGGTCCAAAGACATTTTCAGAGAAAATTGATTCTCCACCAACAGTAAATGGCCCCATTCGGAACATGTCGCGAAGTAGTCAGCCAAATGAAGACCCCGAATTTTATGGTGATTTTGCAGTTATTGCCTACCCTACTTCGGTTTATAAACATGATCTAGATGATATCGAACCCGAAGTGACCCTAAATGGAAAAATAATCGATAGCAAGGCATTGCTAGATGATGACCTGAACAGCTTTCTTTCAGCTCCAGTGGATGATTTGTCCGGGAAAATCATCATAGAATTTACATATCCTGAACCCGTAACAATTCGCGCTGCTTCTATCGCTTCTCGCGAAGGCATTCCTATCGGACAACTTTCAGCAAGCATGGATCAGGAAAAATATGTGACACTTACTGCACTTCCCGGCCCACAGCTATACCGGCCCGGAAAAGTCCGCACCTATTCTTTTCCCAAACAAAAAGCAAAATATTTTCGCCTGGAGATTACAAATGCGCCTCCTTCACCTGCACAGGTTATGCACCAACATCCTCCCGAAACCTTATCCGATACGCTTAATCTGACAGAATTCAAGCTACACAGTGGTGCTCGGGTGCATCGATGGGAAGACAAAGCTGGGTTTAGCTTTCTATTCGACTATTCCTCTGTTAACTCTCCTGAATTCGCTGAATCAAATGCCATTGATCCTGAAAAGATCATCGATCTGACCGGTAAATTGGACAAAGATGGAAACCTGAATTGGGAAGTCCCGGAAGGGAACTGGACCATTTTGCGGGCAGGATATTCATTAACTGGTGCTAAAAACCGTCCGGCTGTTCCGGCCGGACTCGGATACGAAGTGGATAAACTTAGCAGGGAACATACATTGGCGTACATTCAAAATTATATTGAACCAATCAAGGACAAGCTTGGTCTGTTGTTTGGTGAGCGATTGCAATATGTAATGATGGACAGCTGGGAGGCAGGAATGCAAAACTGGACAGAAAAAATGGGGGAAGAATTCCACAAGAGAAGAGGATACAGCCTCTTGCCTTATCTCCCGGTGTTGACCGGACAGGTTGTTGAAAATGCCGAAATGAGCGACCGCTTTCTTTGGGATTTTCGAAGGACTCTGGCAGATATGTTTGCAGAGAATTTCTATGCCGTTATGACGGAATACCTTAATGAAATTGGGTTAAAAACATATAGTGAGGCCTCAGGAGTATCTCTTGAAATTCTGGAAGATGCCCTTTTATGCAAAAAGTATGTGGACATACCCATGGGGGAATTTTGGGTGAGGGACCTCCATCCATCTGCTATGTACCATGTCGATGTTCGCGGAGCAGCATCTGCCGCTCATGCTTATGGAAAACCCCTGGTAGCTGCCGAAGCTTTTACCGGCGGTGGATTTGAATCACCACAAACTTTAAAAAATGTAAGCGATTACTGGTTTACCCAGGGTGTAAACAGGATTGTTTTTCATACCTCGACCCATCAGCCGTTGGACACCAAACCCGGGAATGCGATGGTGGGTGCCCACCTCCACCGTAACATCACCTGGGCAGAACAGGCAGCGCCTTTTATGACCTACATTGCCCGAAATTCTTTCATGCTTCAGAAGGGAAAGTTCGTAGCAGATATTGCCTATTTACTCAAGGAAGGCGCTCCTTCTACGATGCCGTTCTGGGGTGATGGTCCGGAACCTTCGCCACCAGATGGGTATGACTATGATTATGTTAATACAGACATTCTCATTAATCGCATGTCGGTGGACAACAATGGCAGGATTGTATTGCCTGATGGAATGAGTTACCAGCTTTTGGTACTACCACAATCATCCACCATGACATTGAAAACACTGAAGAAGATCTATAGTTTGGTAAATAAAGGCGCCACGATATTTGGGCCCAAGCCAAGGACTACACCCGGTTTGGAAAGTTATCCGGATGCAGTGGAAGAGTTTCATCAATTGGCCAATGACCTTTGGAAAGACCTGGACGGAATCAGCCGGACAAAAGGTTATGTCGGCAAAGGAAGGATTTTTTGGGGAGAGCGTTTGAATGATGTTTTGAAAGAAATGAAAATTGATAAAGATGTCGACCATAGTCGTGGATTGAATACCAACATCAGTTGGATCCATAGGCGACAAAATGATACGGACATCTATTTCATTTCCAACCAGTCAGACACTGCGGAAAACATCAATTTCAGCTTTCGCCTTAGCGGAAAACAACCCGGACTTTGGTATGCTGATGATGGTAGCATGGAAGAAGCTTCCTACATGATGGGTGAAACCAGAACGATGGTACCCATCCACCTTGATCCGTACGAAGCCGTTTTTGTCGTTTTCAGAAAAGACACAAATGAGAAAGAAAAACAAGTCGCAGGTTACCGGGAATCTACAATAACAGAAATAACCGGACCCTGGACCCTTCATTTTCCGGAAGGATGGGAAGCGTCGGAAAGTGCGAAATATCAGGAGCTGCAGTCATGGACGAAATCTTCCGAAACAGGTATTAAATACTTCTCAGGAACTGCCAGCTACCTCAACAGTGTCAAAATCTCAAAGAAAACACTGAAAGAAAACGCTACCATCTGGCTGGATCTTGGAAAAGTAAAGGATCTTGCACAAGTGTATATCAACGGGACAAAAGCAGAACTTTTGTGGAAAGAACCTTATAAAGTTGATATTAGCAAATTGATACAGTCCGATGAAAACGAAATTCGGATCGATGTGACTAACCAATGGACCAACCGATTGGCCGGTGACCAGAACCTTACCGATGATGCAAGAATTCTCGATAGTTTCATACCAAGGTTCAGGAGTCCATGGGAAGTTGAAGAATCCGGACTTATGGGTCCCATTAAAATAATCATACAATCTCCCGAAACAGAAAATGAAAAACCCTGAATCTATGTCCATTCATTTTATAAAATCAATCATAATCCTGGCAGTATTTGCTGCTACCCATTCATCCGTATTGGCACAAGCTCCGGACACGGTCGCCGGCATCCTCGTCAATTATGATGAATCCAAAGTTGGAACTTATACCCTCCCCGATCCATTGAAATTGAACAATGGAAAGAAAGTCACGAGTAAGGATGTGTGGATGAAGAAGAGAAGGCCGGAAATCCTGGAGATGTATAAGGAATATCAATTTGGCCAAGCGCCAAGCAACATACCGGAACCAGCCTATGATGTATTTGATAAGGGAACATTGGCCTACAATGAAACGGTCATCCGAAAGCAGGTTAGGATCTTCTTTTCCAAGGCTTCCCAGGATCATTACATGGATGTCCTGATCTACCTTCCCAAAGATGCTGAAGGTCCGGTTCCTGTGATGCAGATGATCAACTTTACGGCCAACTCAGCTATGGTAGATGATCCAGGAGTAAGACAGGGTACGATTTGGAATCGTGAACTTGAACAAAAAGAACCCGCACCGGAAAAATCCAGGTTTGGTAGTTTTGATATCAAACCCTTCACCGATCAGGGAATTGGCATTGCCATGGTGTACTACGGCGATATCTCTCCCGACTTTGACGGAGGGGCACAATACGGGGTCCAGGCTCTTTTCAAAAAGGATGGCATAGAAAACAGGAACCCGGACGAATGGGGCGCCATTGCATCCTGGTCCTGGGGATTAAGTCGAATTATGGATTACTTCGAAACGGATGATCAGGTGGATGCCAACCGTGTCGCCCTGTTCGGCATTTCCAGACTAGGAAAAACCGTTTTGTGGACAGGCGCCCGTGACGATCGTTTCGCCATGGTTATTGCCAGCTGTTCGGGACAGGGAGGCGCTGCGCTCAATCGTCGAAATTATGGAGAGGCAATTGCCCATATCACGGCGCCATCGAGGTATGATTACCAGTTTGCGGTGAATTACCAGAAGTTTGGGGAAGATCCCAACAAACTTCCATTCGACTCACATATGCTAATTTCATTGATGGCTCCACGATCGCTCTTACTTCAAACAGGCGATGAAGACCTATGGTCAGATCCAAAAGGAGAATTCCTCGCAGCAGTTGCCGCAGAACCGGTCTATGAACTTTTTGGCGAGAAGGGGCTAGAAACCGATCAAATGCCTTCAGCAGACGAAGCGCTGATCGACAACCCACTTGGCTACTACATGCATGAGGGCGGACATGGCACTGTTCCGTCAGATTACGAGGTTATTCTGGAGTTTATTCAGAAGCATTTGTGAGAAGATTACTTATGACACTTTTGTCCCTTTATATCAACAAAATTTTGAAAACCACTTTATTCAACCTTACATTTAATTCCTATTATAAACAGAAGGTGGTTTTCCAAACTGTTCTTTAAAGCTTCTTGTAAAATAGGAAGGCGAACTGAAACCGGCCTGGTAAGCTATTTCGGCCAACGTATATTTACGAGTCTCCATTAGTTTCAAGGCATATTTGAGTCGTATATCTCTAATAAACTCTATTCCAGTCTTGCCTGTCAGCGCTTTGATTTTCTTATAAAACTGACTGTTGCTGAGGTTGAGAGGCCCCGCGATAGATTCAATGTTTAACTGATCATTTAAAATGTTTTCATGGATCAGGTCAATAACCTGCTTAAGAAATTTTTCATCGATCTCATTGTTGGTGAGCTGATGGGGTAATAAATAGGCATCCTGGCTAAAATGAGCATATAATTTTTTCCTTGATATAATAATTTGTTTCACCTGTGATTTTAATAATCTGATGCTAAATGGTTTCGTGATATACAAATCCGCGTCACTTTCTACACCCGCTACCTGATCGTCAATCTCAGCTTTGGCAGTAAGTAAAATCACTGGAATATGACTGGTTCTAAGGTCTGATTTTATTGTTGTACACAGATCAAACCCCGTTTTTTGTGGCATTATTACATCACTAATGATTAAATCCGGAGATTTTTCGACTGCTTTGTCGATACCATCCTGTCCATTTACCGATTCAATCACAGTATATTCCGGGGTAAACTCAGTAACCAGTAGTTTACTCAGTTCATCATTATCTTCGACAATCAGTATCGTGGATCTTTCTTGATCACAATCAGCATTGCTCTCCTGAATGTTTTCATGCTCAACATCTGTTTCATTTAAAACATCAATGGGTGTGTCAATTATTTCATCCTCCTGATAGGCCTCACGGTCAATCGGAAATATTACGGTAAAAGCAGAGCCTATGTTTTCGGTACTTTCAACGTTGATAGACCCGTGATGTAATTCAAGTAATTCTTTTGCCAGAGAAAGTCCGATACCTGTTCCGGGGCTCTCCTTGTGACCCGAAGATTTTGACTGATAAAACCTGGTAAAAATACGGGGTAGATCGTTAGAATTAATTCCTACACCAGAATCAATAACCGTTACGCTTAATAACCGAGAAAAAGTAGACTTACCTTGCGTTGATTGCTGATTGATTATCTCTATGTTTATCCTGACCTGTCCATCTGCTTGAGTGAATTTGAAAGCATTAGAAAGAATGTTTAAAAGAATGGTTTTTATCTTTTCACTGTCAAACCATCCATTAATTTTAGATTCATTGGAATCTATTGTGAGATTAATATTTTTCTTCTTTCTAATGCTGGCAAACGTTGCCGCAACATCAGAAATAAAATTTACCAGTTCACCATTACGTACCTGAAGCCGAAGCTGGGCATTATCCATTTTGCTGAAATCCATCAATTGATTGACAAGGCGGATCAGATATTGAAGGTTTTTATGTGCTACAATCATTGACTTTCTTGCTTCTTTAGGGATATTGATGGATGACACCAGGTTTTCTACAGGGATCAATATGGCACTTAACGGAGTTCTCAGTTCATGCGAAATATTTGTAAAGAATCTCGTTTTTGAAAGTGTAAGCTCATGTTCTTTTTCCCTCGCCATTTTTTCAAAATTAAGCTGGGTCATGATCTTGAGTCTTTCAATTCTTATTTTGTAAATAATAAATAAAATAGAAGCTATTACCATGACATAGATCAAAATTGCCCACCAGGATCGCCAATGTGGGGCACGAATGCTTATTTCAAGCCTCGCGGGTGTGTCAGACCATACCCCATCATTATTTTTCCCCTTAGCCAGGAAAACATAGTTGCCAGGATCTAGGTTTGTATAGACTGCATTATGATTTTGGCCGATGCAATTCCATTCCTTATCAAATCCTTCCAGCATATAGCAGTATTGATTCTCCGCGGCGAGTCCATAATTTATTCCGATAAAATCTATGGAAAATGATCTTTGGGCATAGGAAAGAGACACATGCTGTGTAAGCCCGATATGTTTCGTCAATGGTGAATTCTTATCCCCTATTACTACTTCCTGATTGTTGATTTTAAAATCAGACAACCACATTTTGGGCGGATTTGGATTATCCGTGACACTATCAGGATGAAAAAGGATAAATCCATTGTTTCCGCCAAAAAACACCCTTCCTGATTTGAGCTTAAGGTTTGAATTTATGTTGAAATTATTAGAAGTAAGTCCATTTAACTTAGTATACCGTTTAGCAACTCCCGCTTCGGGGTTATATTTATACAGTCCATTTGTTGAGCTTACCCAAAGATTATTACGATCATCTTCGATGATTCCTCTTATTGAAGTGATCGTTTCATCATTTTCTGGTTGGATTGATCTAAAACCCTCTTGCTCGCTAACCCATAAATTTAATCCGTTGTCAAATGTTCCAAACCACAACCTCCCCTTTGAATCCTCATGTATTTCCTGAATGCTATAACTGCTTAAGTTGTTCGGAGCTACATCTCCGTTAAAAAAGCTTGAATAATTGAATTCATCACCTTTAGCTCTTTTTAAACTATATAAACCATATCCCGTTCCAACCCAAATGGTGCTATCCGAATCCTCAAAAATGGAATAGATAAAAGCGCGATCATGCAGGTAATTACTTTTTTCTTTTTCATTTAGCAAAATGAATTGTTTGCTATCAGGTTTGTAGTAAAACAATCCACTTCCATAAGTCCCCACCCAGATTTTTTTCTTTTTATCTTCAAAGATGGTTAAGACATTATTATTGCCGGTTCCTGATGAAACTACATTAAAACGATCAACTTCCCTGGTAGTGAGATTGACACTAAAGACACCTTCATTTTTAGTACCCACCCAAATTCTATTATGAGAATCATACAATACAGCAATAACTTCACTATCTGTAAATAGACGTAAGACGGGATCATCAATAAAGCTGTTGCTATCTATATCAAACTTATTTAAACCTTCCCCTGTAGCAATCCAAATGTACCGGTTATCCTGTATGGTAAATCCATTAACTGAATTACTCATTAGTGTTGCGTGTTTATAGGGATTTTTTTGAAAAACCTGAAAGTTGTTCGATTGCTTATCAAGAAAATATACCCCTTTATTATAAGTCCCAAACCACAATAGACCCTGGTTATCAACGTACAGAGAACGAATAGAAATACTGGGAATGCTATAGGGGTCTCCTTCAGATTCCCGGTAATGTGTTAAATTATTAGTGGGTAAATCCAACGATTTTAGTCCGGAACTGTTTGTGGTGATCCAAAGTTTATTTGCTCCTTCAAATGCTAAATTCTTAATGTAGGACGGGGCTCCGTTTTTTTGTTTTATCTTAACCTTCTTTTCTAATAAGTATCTGTTGTTATGATATTCAAGCAGGTAAACCTCTCCATCGATGGTAGATAACCAAATATTATTTTTTTCATCCTTAATAATATTCGTTATTTCTTTTTCAATTGGCGCGCTTTCCAAGAAATTAACCGAGATAGGTTGAAGAGTTTTATTATCATAAACTTTTAAACCAGCACTTGAGGCTACCCATGTTTTGCCTCCATCAATTAACACATCAAGCACATGATCAGATGCTACGTAATTACCTTTATCATTTCCACCATAAAAAAAAGTGAACTTATTTAATCTCTTATGATAAATGTTTACTCCGCCACCCCTTGTACCTGCCCAAATGTGGTCATTTTCATCTGCTCCAAGACAGGTGATATATGCATTTACAAATTCATTAGATGAAAATGAATTTATATCAATAAAATTATCATATTCCCTGTTGTATAACGCAACTCCTGCAGATGTGCCAATCCATAAATTACCCTGATGGTCTTCAATTATATCACTAATATTATTGTGACAAATGCTTGTGCTGTCGTCTGGTAAATGTCTATATGTTTTAATATTCGTACCGTCATAGCGGTAGAGACCATCGGTTGTTCCAAACCACATAAACCCCTGGCTGTCTTTGGCGATGCACCAAACAAATTTATCCGATAGTTCATCGTGTTGAACCTGATAAAAATTGGTATTTAAATTTTGATTGTAGGCGTAAGTACTTGAAAAGATGGCTAAGGAAATAGCTACAAAAAAATTTATTATGACATTATGATATTTGAAGCTATTCAAGACCGACCCTTTATCTAACCCTTTGTTTCTCATCCTGCCAGAAGTTTAAAGAATATTATAAAAATACAAAATGATGGTTAATGTTAAATCCTTTTCATGGACTAAAAAATTATGTCCAAACAATGGGTCTTTCAATATTCACTATTAAAAAATGAAATTTTTAATTCAATTTCTGAAAGTTACCCATACTTGAAAAATCTATTTTACCAGTCAAATTGATGAACGAATTGGATCATCATAAATTTCGCTGAATCCTGCTGAATATGATAAAAAAGGAAGTTACTATTTATGATATTGCCCACGAATTGAATGTTTCTCCATCTACAGTTTCACGGGCGCTAAGAGACCTCCCAAACATTTCCAAAAGTACTAAAAGAAAAATCAAAATACTTGCTGATTTACGAGGGTATGTATTTGAAACCGAATGGCGAAGGCAAAAATTAGGCGTCATAGGTTTAATTGTTCCTCATATCGACACCCCCCTAACCGCACCCATAATTAGTGGAATCGAACAGGTGACCAGTGTAAATGGATTTAGCATTACCATTATGGAAACGCACGATTGTTTAGAAAATGAAATAACTTTTGCAAAATCTCTTTTGGAAGCTCATGTTGATGGACTTATTATTTCACCGTCAAAAGAGACGACAAATTTGGCCCACTTTAAGCATTTCATAAATAGCGATACCCCAATTATTTTTTTGAATCCTTTACTTGAGAAATACAATTCCAGTGCGATAATAATCGATTATTATACCGCAGGTTATCTGGCTACCTCACATCTTATTGATCAGGGGTGCCATAGAATTGCTTTCATCGGAGAAACGCCGATGGAAAAAACCTGTTCAAAAAAACTCAAAGGGTACTTAAAGGCCCTGAGTGATCATAATATACTAAAGGATGAAAACCTGATCGTTACCTGTGAATCCCTTGATGTCAAAGAAGGCTATGAATGTGCCGGACAATTGCTAAATCTTTCAGAACCACCCGATGCCGTTTTTACAGAAAATGACGATGCAGCGGTCGGGATTATCCAATATGCCATAAATGCAGGATTGAACGTGCCGCATGATCTGGCAGTCATGGGCTTTAACAATGATCCTATTTCACAGAAGATCGATCCTCCCTTATCAACTGTAACATTCCCAACCATAGAAATGGGAAAAATTGCGGCGCAGGAAGTAGTTGATCAAACTAACTTTTCAGGAATCAGGTACGCCAAAATTATCAATCTCAACGCAAATCTTGTCATACGCAATTCAACTCTAAAAATATCAAATCCATAAAAGAGCATTCGTTTTCAGGCAGTTCACGATGATTTTTTCAAAAATTGAAAGATTTTATTCGATTTGTGAAAGTGCTCAAGAGGCTAAAATTTCATTTTTGAAGTGTTCTACGCAATCGATTGTGTAATAGCTATTTTTTACATTTTCCTTTGATCAATCAATTGCAAGGTTTATTCCTGAATTGTGCAATTGTTTTTGCTCTAAGGTTAATGGTCTCGAGATTCAAAAAGGGAAGATTGACATCATTTGAAATTGCTCTTCGAGTTGTCTTCAACCAGTTAAATAAGGCAAGATTTAAACCTTCCCTTTTGAATGAAGAATGAATTAGTAAAGAAAAAATGTCTTAAAAAAAACGTATGAAAAATGAAGTTTTACTAAGAAATCGAATTACGACAAAGTATTCGTCCAAGCTCTTCTGGGTGTTGGCGCTAATGGTACTCATTGGCGGAACAGCATTTAATTCAAGTGCTCAGACAATAACTGGAAAGGTTGTTTCTGAGGAGGACTCTGAAGGATTACCTGGTGTCAATGTCATTATCAAAGGAACAACCCAGGGAACTGTTACCGATTTGAATGGTGATTATCAGATTGATGTCCCTTCAAATGAAACAGTCCTGGTTTTTAGTTCTGTGGGATTTGTATCGGAAGAGATCCAGGTTGCTCAGCAATCGGTCATTAATGTAAATCTGATTCCTGACCTAACCGCTCTGGAGGAGGTCGTGGTAGTTGGATATGGCTCCATGGAAAGATCCAATGTAACGGGAGCGATAACAACTGTTGATGTGGATGAAGTACAAAAGGTCCCCGTTCCAAATGCAATCGAAGCATTAAGAGGTCAGGTCGCGGGTCTTCAGGTAATCCGCACTTCCGGCCAACCAGGTTCACCGGTGACTTTTAAAATTCGCGGAAATAATTCACTGGGAGCCTCTTCTGAAATCGGCGATAGTCAGGTTGATGAAGTGAATCAGCCGATTATTGTAATTGATGGTGTGCCCATGATAGACGCTAACATGTCTGAATTGAACACCGCCGATATCGAAAGCATCAATGTTCTGAAAGATGCTGCTTCGGCGTCTATTTATGGTTCCAGCGGCGCCAACGGTGTGGTTCTGATCACTACCAAAAAAGGTAAATCCGGTAAAGCCAGGGTGACCTTAAACGCTTCAACAGGTCCGGTTGATCTGGTTCAACGACCAGACGTGATGAATGGAGATCAATTTCTGAAATTCAAATTTGATGTATTTAAAAACGGTGATCCAAATATATCCGATCCAACCGTTAGTAGTGTTTTAGATGCAGTTGAATATGAAAATTTCATTGCAGGACAAGAAGTAGATTGGCTGGATGAAGTTCTGAGAACCGGAATGCAAACCAACGTAGGCGCTACCGTATCAGGAGGTTCGGAGTTGGGCAATTTTTACATATCGGGAAATTTTTATGATGAAACCGGCCCCATCGAAGCATCGGATTTTCGACGGTATTCTTTCCGGTTTAATGGGGATATACGTGCTACGGAATGGATGACGGTTGGTGCAAGGGTTCAGTATTCAACCAGCATGTCCGATCAAAGAACGAGAATAGTCGGTTTCGAAAATGATGCCGTTCCTTCTTTATCTGCTTTGGTTGGAACAAGTCCCTACGGTAATTTATATGATGAAGAAGGCAATTACTCCAAGTTTGCCACGGAGGATTTGTTTGCGGTCAATCCTTTGCACAAGTTTAACGAAAGTGAATTCGATGTAAACGTGGAAAGAACGTACGTAAACCCTTACATCAACATTGACATCATAGACGGATTAACCTACACATTAAACACGTTTGCAGAAAGCAGAACGGAGTTTATGGGTCGGTTTCAGAGTAGTAATTTCACAGATGATGCCCTTAGTCTGGCCAATATCCGTGAGACAAAATCAGTCAACTATCTCCTGGATAATATCCTGGGCTATAAGAAGGTTTTCGGCAAACACGGGCTTGACATCACAGCCGTTTACGGTTTCCAAAAAAGAAATTGGACTCAGCTTGATACAGAGGGCCGCAACACTGCAGCAGACCAGCTTGGTTACTGGGGGATACGTTCGGCGCCGGCAGCTCAGCAAACGATAGATAACAATTCAAGTGACTGGGCCAAATATTATATCGCCGGTAGAGTGGGTTATAATTATGCCGGTAAGTACAATGCAACATTTACACTTAGACGAGATGCGTCATCCAGGTTTTTGGGAGACAATCGATTTGGGCTATTCCCATCAGCGGCTTTAGCGTGGAATGTCGAAGATGAAAATTGGTGGTTTGGTGGAAACACTTTCAACATGTTGAAAATACGTGCCAGTTATGGTGAAATGGGTAATGATAATATCAATCCGTTTTCCTATCAGGCAGGAACTTACCCAACTACCATTCCCGGCACCAGTGATACCGGGTTCAGACCTGGCACCGTTGCCGGAAATAAAGATCTTAAATGGGAAACGAGTAAGCAATTCAATTTAGGCTTGGATTTTGGATTGTTTTCCAGCAGGGTCAGCGGATCACTGGAGATATATCGCACCCGGACAGAGGATGTTTTGCTCTACCAGGAAATCCAGGCTGCCCTGAACAATGGATATGAAAGATATCCTTCCAACATTGGTGAGACTGAAAATAAAGGGATAGAAGCTTCTTTAAAAGGAGTGATCATAGAAAACAATGATTTCAGCTGGACTGCCAGCGTTAATATGGCTGCCAACAGAAGCACCATCATCAGATTAAATCAGACAGGCGCAAATGGCGAACCACTGGATGATCCTACCAACGGCTGGTTTATTGGCGAAGACTTCCAGGAAATATATGATTTCAAATACCTTGGAGTCTATACTACCGAACAAGCGGGGTCAGAAGACTTGACCATATTTGGCACCCCTGTTCAACCGGGAGATCCCAAAATCCAGGATTTTAACGGTGATGGCAACATCGATTTCGATGACCGGGCCTTTATTGGCAATCCTACTCCGAATTGGTATGGAGGAATTAACAACGTGTTAAACTACAAAGGCCTGACTTTATCAGTATTGATAGAATGGGTAGATGGTGTTACGCGGTATAACTCAATCTATGGAAGGTATGACAATGCCAGGGGCAACACCGTTGCCATTGACTATTGGACACCTGAAAATGAAAATTCAAAATATCCTCGCGTAGGTGAAAGCAGCCCGATGTCAGGCGCCGGAGGTGCCTTTGGTGAAGCCATATTTACGGAAGATGCCAGCTTTGTTTCTTTAAGGAATGTTTCCCTGTCCTATGCACTTCCAAAGAAATGGTTAGATGGAATATTTATCGAGGATGTTTCTCTGACTGCCAGCGGTTACAACCTGTACTATTGGACCGATTATACGAATGCCTATTCGCCAGAGATCACCAATACCGATCAATACCCACCTACACGAAATATCACATTCGGAGCTAAAGTCACATTTTAAAGAAGGAAAAAATGAGAAAAATTAGAAATATAATATTGACGATCATTGGCCTTACAACAATGTGGGGCTGTAATGAGATGTTAGACAATGTAGAGCTGAGACATTCACTCTCTGCAGAGGAAGCAGCTCAGACAGTTAAAGGAAGTCAGGTAATTCTTTCAGGCGCTCTTTTGGCAGCACGCTCTACCTTCCAAAGTCCGGCCATTTCGGTTTACAAAGCTTGTGGTACAGATATCGTTCGAAACGGTACAAACCTGACGGATGAGAATGCAGACCTGATGCCTGCTTTGAATACCTACAATAATTCACTTACTGCCAACAGTACGGCTTTGCAGGATATCTGGGACACCTATTACAATGGGGTCAATTTTGCCAATCAGGTAATCAGCGGGTTTGCCGATTCCCCGATTGATGAACTCGATCCTGAAGTTAAGGATCAGCTAGGTCAGGCCTATGCCATGCGGGCTTTCCTTTACCTGGAATTGGTTCGCAGATATGAGAATATTCCCATCGTAGAAACGGCTGATCTGGATCAGGGACCGGTTTTTGAAACTCAGCAAAACACTGCCGCTGAGGTCTATGATTTAATTATTTCAGATCTGGAAGCCGGTATTCCATTATTACTGACAAGATCGGCAGGTACCAATAGTGTACTAACTCCTTCAAAAGGATTAGCCCAATTACTTCTTGCGGAAGCAAGTTTGGATATCGGTGAATATCAAAAGGCAGCCGATGCAGCCGATGCCTTGATTGCCGATCCTTCCTATGCTTTACAACCAGTAGACGGTGTATTTGGCTTGGATGGAGGAAAAACCGGTGAGGAGAATAATGAGGAAATCATATTTTCTGTTGGATTTACCCCTGATGTGCCAGATGAGGTACAATGGACATCTCAGCAGTTTATGCCCTTATACGATCGTTTAAACGGAGTGCTGAGAACCATGGAAACCGGAGGAAGGCCTTGGTCAAGATTGTCTCCCTCCGAATATTACTGGTCACTGTTTGAAGAAGACGACGGAAGGCTGGAAGCCTGGCATAAATTGAATTGGGTGTTTGACGACGCTGAAAATTTGCCGGATGGCAGGGAATTAGGAGATATCGTTACCGTTGAGGATGCACAAAACCAATTTGGCGATAACCCTGTCAACTTGCGATACATCGAAGCTACTACCTGGAAATACGCGGAGGACGATACTTATGATCGGACTACCGCTTTGGCTGAAGGATGGAGGAATATCATTATGTTCCGGTATTCTCATGCTTTTATTGCCGGTGCAGAGGCTTATTTTAATCTTGGAAATGATGCGAAAGCAATGGAATACCTCAATGTCCTTAGGGAGCGAGCCTATGGAAATGCAACAGGTAATTTTTCAAGCATTACATTCGAAGACATTGTCGAAGAACACGCCCGAGAACTGGGACATGAGGGTCACAGATGGGCCTTTTTGAAGAGGAATGATCTTTTGGTGGAGCGTGTAGGCATGTATAATGTGGATGCCGCGTCTAATATTCAGGACAAACACGTTCGCTGGCCCATTCCATTGTCATTCATAGATCAAACAGGAAGTGATCAAAATCCTGGTTATTAAATCAAAATATAGAGATATGATGAAAAATTTAAAATATATAATAAGCTGTGTTGCAATAGTTGCATCCCTATTTTTTATGACTGGTTGTGAGGATGAGTTTACTGAAACAGTTTTAATTGACGGTAGCAGCGCCGAATCGATCTTTCAGGGAGAACCCATATCCATAACCGGAGAAGGCTTTGATGAAGTGATGTTCGTTTTCGTGGGAAAATCCCAGGTTAACTTCACCCAGGATGGCAGTACACTTACCTTTACCGTTCCGGATGATGAGGCTGTAGGTGGGACGATGATTACCCTTGCGATGAGAGACAATCGCAGGGTAACCTATCCACTTGAGGTTTTATTAGCCCCAAGGCCAGTGATCCAGGGTTTTACTCCTTTTGTTGCAATAGGTGAAGATTTGGTCATTACCGGTACCAGTCTGGATAACAATACTTCCATTACCATTGATGGAGTTGATGCAACCGTTGTCTCTGCAAGTGACACGGAATTGATCGCAACTGTTCCTGATGGTGTAAATGATGGTGGACCTATTAGCTTTGAGATAACGACAGATTACGGTACTACGGAACCTACTACTGCTTTTTATGCCCGTGAAAATGAATTAGCAAATTCAGACATGGAATCAGGAGAAGGTGATGAATTTACTGATTGGGAAAAATTAAACGGAGGTGATGGGATGACTGCTGTTACAGGAGATGACGGATATGGAGGAACTCGTTCCATGCATGTTGTTCCTGCCAATAGTAATCCCTGGAATTCACAATTTGCCAGCACCAGCGTTCCTTTGATATTTGGTGAAACGTATACGATCGTATTGTGGGCAAAAGCAGAGGCTGCCGGAGCCATTATGAGAGTATCTGTTTCCCAATGGGACGGAAACGGAGCAGATTACTTTTATGGTGAAACAGTAGAACTCTCAACTTCCTGGGAACAATATACCTGGACTTTTGAGGTAACCAACGACCTGCCCACACATAGAGTTGTACTTGATATGGGAGAAGGAAATGTCCCGTTTGTCATTGACCATATTGGATTGGTTCCCGGAGTTTTAGGTTCTGCAGGCCCGCCCGAATTATTAACAAACAGCGACTTTGAAGATGGTTTAACCGGTTGGGAAACACTCAATGGGGCACATGATGTTTCTACAGCAGAATTTTACTGCGGGACTTCATCCATGACAGCAACAGGCGCTGGGGCGAATCCCTGGGATACCCAATTAGCTTCCACTCCTATGGTTTTGGAAGTTGGTACCGATTATGAAATCAGTTTCTGGGCGAAAGCAGCTGGACCGGACGGTGTATTCCGGGTATCCATGTCACAATTCGCCAGTGGCCAGTCTGACGACTTCTTCTATTCGCCAGATCTTGAAATACCTGAGGAATGGACCTATTTTTCGTTTGTCACTACTGCACAGGCAACATCAACAGGAGATCAAAGATTGTTGTTTGATATGGGCGCTACGACTCAGACATTTTTTGTGGATGGCGTAAGCGTAAAAGAGTATGTGTCACCTGCCAGTATCTATGCAAACGGCGGCTTTGAAGATGGCCTGACCGGATGGGAAACCCTTAACGGTGCTCACGATGTTTCTACTGCTGAGTTCTATTCAGGAACAAGTTCTATGACGGCTACCGGTGCGGGAGCGAATCCCTGGGATACTCAATTGGCTTCAGATCCAATTGCACTAACTGTTGGCCAGGATTATAAAATCAGTTTCTGGGCAAAGGCAGCCGGACCGGACGGGGTGTTTAGAATATCAATGTCGCAATTTGCCAGCGGTCAATCCGATGATTTCTTTTACTCAAGTGATCTGGAGATTCCTGAAGACTGGACATATTTTTCATTTGTTACTACTGCCGAAGCTACCTCAACGGGTGTTCATAGACTGCTATTTGATATGGGTGCTACGACCCAGACATTCTTTGTCGACGATGTTGTTGTAGTCGAATATGACGGATGTGAATAATTAAGTAAATGAGGAGCTGTGATACATACATGGTTCATAGGCAAAGATCATTCAGTATTTGCTTCTCATAGTATATGTTTCATATAAAAAAGCCGTCAGCTATATTATGCTGGCGGTTTTTCATTTTAAACTTATAATTACAGTTTGATATAAATGATAAATTTGACAGAAATGATAAGAGTTAATTTTTTGAATTTAATATTGACAGTGGTTCTGCTAGCTCCTATAGTTGCCTGCAAAAGTGACATTGAGATCCCTGACAGAAGCACTCCCAAAAAAAATGTGACAATAGACCCGGGCCAGACCTATCAAACAATTTCAGGTTTTGGTGGGGCCAATCAAATGTGGGGCACAACATTTCCCAATGCATCCGATATCAAAAAAGCTTACGGACCGGACGAAGCGGATTTGGGTTTCAGTATTTTCAGGGTAAGGATATCTTCTAATCCTGATGAATGGCCCCTAATCGTCGATGTGGCCAAAGAAGCTCAAAAGTATGGTGCAAAGATAATGGCATCTCCATGGTCCCCTCCCCCAGCCTTGAAAAGTAACGAAAGCGATGTTGGTGGAGAATTGCTGGAAGAAAATTACCAGGCTTATGCAGACCATATAAATGAATTTATTGACCTGATGTCTTCCGAAGTGGTGGACATTTATGCCATTTCTATCCAAAACGAACCGGACATCCAGGTTTCCTATGAATCCTGCGACTGGACGTCTGCTCAAATAAGGAACTTCATCAAAAACCATGGAGACCAAATCACAGGTTCAAAATTGGCCGCACCGGAGTCTTTCAATTTTAACCAAACATTTACCAATGTCATTTTAAATGATGATGACGCTGTAGCGAATCTGGACATTGTTGCCGGCCATATTTATGGTGGAGGTTTAGGTCCCTATACAACGGCAGAATCAAAAGGTAAAGAGATCTGGATGACAGAATATTTGTTGAACCTGGATGTAGGAGATTGGGAGAATGCCTCAGAAGAACAAAAATGGGAAGAAACCATGACGATGCTGGGAACCATTCATGATGCCATGAGATATAACTGGAATGCCTACATCTGGTGGTACCTAAAACGTTACTATTCGTTTATCGGGGATGGAACGGAAGGAACGACTGATGGGGAAATATTAAAAAGAGGATATGCCTTTTCCCAATTTTCTAAATTTATCCGACCAGGCTTTACCAGAATTGATATAGAGGATGATGGGACAGGCCTTGATTTTACGGCTTACGAGGGGAATGGTCAAATCGTGGTTGTCATGATCAATGACAGCAATTCTTCGGTAACAGGTTTCAATCTCACGATCGATGGTTCAGCCATTACTTCTGCCAGATCCTTTACCACATCATTGACATCAAACAGACAGGAGAATCAATTGAATGTGGAAGATGGAAAAGTGGAAATCACCATCCCTTCAAGAAGCGTTTCAACGATTGTTCTTGAATAAGCACCAACATGCTTTTTAAGAATATATTATTCTGACCTCTCAAGAGCACGGGTGTCGCACTAAAGAATTTTAACATGCAAAAAACGATCTTTTTTAATAGACCTTCACCCCTTTTCCCGATAGCTATCGGGAGGGAATATATGTGTTTTTTGCAGGTTAAAATTTTATCTATAGTACACCTTACCTTAGAATGTAACAGCCCTGCTCGCAAGAGGGGAATAATTGTGTTTTCTTTTGGTTTTTTTCACAATAGAGAATGCAAATTTCGAACTCATATTAAATTAATTCAATTAGAAAAAACCAATCTGATCATAAATAACCATTTTAATTATTGAAAGAATGAAGAAAAAAATCATTGGAACAATATTATTGGCGCTATCGTCGCTCTATTTCGCCGCAGCTCAAACAGGTGGACAGCATTCTATCCCACATCTCGAAAAGACCGGAAAAACTACCCGGTTAATTGTTGAAGATCAGCCGTTCATCATACTCGGTGGAGAGCTGGGCAATTCTACCTTTACAAGTGTTGAAAACATGGAACCCGTTTGGCCAAAGCTAAAAGCGCTAAACCTCAATACGATTTTAGCGCCAGTATATTGGGAGCTTATCGAACCTGAAGAAGGAAAATTTGATTTTAGCCTTTATGATAAACTTATAAAAGAAGCCCGTGAACAGGACCTGAAATTAGTCCTGCTATGGTTTGGTTCGTGGAAAAACAGTATGTCGAGCCATGCGCCGGTGTGGGTAAAAACCAATCAGAAAAAATACCCGCGTGTTAAGGATGACAAAGGGAAAAGTCACGAAATTTTAACTCCCTTTAGTAAGAACAACCTTGAAGCAGATAAAAACGCCTTTGAAGCCCTTATGCGATTTGTTGAGGAAATAGATGGAGAAGAACACACCGTTATCATGATCCAGCCGGAAAATGAAATCGGTATGTTGCCCGTTGCCAGGGACTACAGTTCTTTTGCCAATGAAAAATTCGATGCCTCAGTTCCGGAAGCGTTCACTGATTATTTGGTTGAAAATAAAGACAAGTTGGTTCCTGAATTCCATGCTGTATGGGAAAAAAACGGATTCAGGACAGAAGGAACCTGGGAGGAAATTTTTGGAAAGGGAAACCATACCGATGAAATATTCATGGCATGGTATTACGCCCAATTTACCAATGAGATCATCGAAGCGGGAAAAGAGATCTATCCACTCCCAATGTTTGTCAATGCCGCATTAAATCGTCCTAACAAAGAACCGGGTGAAGGTTATCCAAGCGCGGGACCCCTTCCGCATATCATGGATGTCTGGCTGGCCGGCGGACCTGCTATTGATTTTCTGGCCCCGGATATTTATTTCCCCAATATGGAACATTGGTGTGATTTGTATGTACGTCGGGAAAACCCACTGCTTATTCCTGAAACCAGAGCAAGCGTCAGTTTTGGCGGTCCTGCTAAGGCATTGTTTGCTTACGGACGATATGAAGCCATTGGCTTTTCACCATTTTCTATTGAGTCTGCCGAAGATCCGGAAACGCATGAGCTGGGAAAAGCCTATGACCTTATCGATCAGCTTACCCCTTTAATATCTGCCAATCAGGGCAAAGGTAAAATAAACGGGGTTTTGCTGGACAAAGAAAAACAGGATACCACCCTGATATTTGGAGATTACAAATTTACCTTCAAGCATAGCCATACACTGGGATGGGAATCAGAGGCCGATGACGAAAACTGGGTTCACGGAGGGGCGATCATCATTCAAACCGGTGACAATGAATTTTACTTAGGAGGATCCGGTGTGGTGATTACCTTTGAAAGTGTAGATAATCCTGATCTAAACATAGGTATTCTCAAAACGGATGAGGGATATTTCAAAGACGGTGAGTGGCATGTTTTAAGGCACCTGAATGGAGACCAAACCCATCAGGGTAGACACATTCGGATATTTAGAAATGATTTTGGTATTCAGCGTTTTGAACTGTACGAATATAAATAAACTTAACCCGAATCCTTCATTGAAAGATTCGGGTTAGTATCCACGCCTATGAATTTACATCATCGGCCCCTGCCTCCGTACTGCATGGCCTCTCCTTTTCCAAACCCATAGCTAAACCCAAATGTGACAAACCGGCCTCGCTGTCCTCTGTCATACAGGTAAAAGTCCGGTTGATCGATCACGCTTTCTTCTACCCTGGATGCAAATACATCCCTTACACTCAGGTTTAAAACTCCCTTGCCATTCATTATTTTCTTTCTCACACCCAGATCTGCGAATACTATGCTCGAAATTTCACTTTGCACCGTCTGGTAGGCAGATTGGTAGTTCCCCGATACTTCGATATCAAAATCCGCCGGCAACTTAATTTTTGTATTTAACCGGGTGAACCACTGATCGGAGCTGAAGTCCAACACAGTTCCTTCATAGCTGGCATTTCTGGTGAAATAATTATAATTGAAATCTGCCCCTAGTGATAACCAGTTGGTAGGGTCGTATTTTCCATTCACTTCTACTCCGGTTGAATTATTCGTTCCAATATTTTCCGGACGATAGATGTTGACATTGTCTTCGAAGGTAGAGATCATCTCAATGACACCTGTTGTGTACCTGTGATATACTGCTGTACTTAAGGATACAACACCCTGGTTGTAAACGGTACCAATTTCGTAGGAGTCAGTCAGTTCCGGCATGAGGTCGGGATTACCCTGTCTGATGCTGTAATTATTCCGGATATTGAAGAATGGATTCAGGTCCCACAAACGCGGGCGGTAAATCCTGCTGGAATATCCTGCCTGCAGCGAAAGGAAATCATTGATCTTATAAGAAGTATGAACCGTAGGGAAAAAATTGGTATAGTTCTGTTTGTTTGTTTCATTCGTATTGGCCAGATAGGTATCCAAATCTGTATTTTCCATTCTCAAGCCAAGCTTGAAACCCCACTTATTAATATCATAAGCTGCCGTACCATAAATACCCAAAACATTCTGGTTAAACTCAAAAAGATTGGTTTGAGTAGAATCTACTACCCAGTTACCATTGATCAGATTATGGACGGAGTAGTCATTCCCCACATTATTAATCATGAATTGTGACCCAACTTCGAGGGTAAACCGGTCTGAAAATGGCTTTGTATAGTCGAGCTTAAAGGTATATTTCCCTTCCTGAAAGTCTGCTGCAGTTTTTTGTTGAGAATCTTCATCCGTCTCGCCATAAACTGTAGTGTCAGTAAAATCGGATGACTGGTCTTTTCCAAAAAATCCACCAATAGCAGAAAACAACAAGCTGTGATCCTCATGATCCTTAAAATCCCTCTTGTATTGAACTTCAAACTGGTACTTCGGATTGACAGCCTCCGTTACCTCCTCTCGTTGCCACTCCGACATAAGGGAGGTCGCATTTTCCGTATAAAGCGAGTAATGGGTGTTGGATGGCTGGTCTTCGATTTCCAGCGTGTAGTTACCCGTAATGGTCAGCACATTATAATCGTTGATATGGTAGTCAGCTCCTAAGATAAAATTGTAATACTGTTCATTGCGGTATTCCGTTCCGGTAGAGGTAATGGTGGTGTCGGTCAATTTATCGTGGTTAATGATCTCAATGTCTTTCGGCAACTCAGAATAACCAATTCCTACCTGAGAAAACAGGTTGAATTTTTCCGTCCGGTGGTTGAGACTCAGCCCCAGGCTATGGTTGTGCGGAACACCTGTATTCAGGGAAACTGAACCATTTGTGCCTCTTCTTTCTTCTTTTTTCAATATGATGTTGATGATCCCTGAGGTTCCCTCGGCTTCGTATTTGGCCGATGGGTTGGTGATTACTTCGATGCTTTCGATCATGTCAGCTGTGATGGTGCCGAGGGCATTGCTTTCATCGGTTGCCAATACGGACGGCTTGCCATTGATCAATATCTGAACTCCTGAATTTCCCCGCAGTTTGATTTGCCCTTCCAGGTTGACCGTCACAGATGGTACGTTGTTCAATACTTCCAGGGCATTGGCTCCTGTTGAGGTAAGGTCCTGACCAACATTAAAAACACGCTTATCGAGTTCAAAGGTGGTCTGAGACTTTTCACCACGAACGACGATTTCTTCCAGTGTTTCTGCATCTTCCGATAAGGAAATGACGCCGGCATTGACCTTTCCGTTGACTACTTTGATATCAGTGATCCTTTTACTTTTAAAACCGATGAATCCTATTTCAAGGATAAAATCCGTTGCATCGGTTTCCATTGAAAATGTTCCGTCAAGCCCGGTGGTAGCCCCCGTGATCAATTGCTCACTCGAGGCATCCAGGAGCTTTACTGTTGCAAATTCCAACGGTTGCTGGCTGGCGCTCTCCTGGACTTCGCCGGAAACGACTATGGGCTTACTCTGGGCCAACACCAAAATTTGGCTTGCAAACATTAAAAGAAAGGTTGATACTAGCATTTTCATGATTAAATATTTTTTTCAGTCAACAACATCACAAAAGAAGCTCTCATTTATTGATTGAAAAAATAAGTTCTTTGAACGACCAAACTATTACTGTGAACGACAATGAAACCCTTAAAGGCAGCAAATTGTTGGTCAAGGGGTTAAATATGTCGTTGACCGAATTTATTTTTATCTACCACTATTAAATATTTATCTTCGTTTAATGGTGCAAAAAGCAAAACAGGTTATAATTTCATCAAGAGAGGTTATTTTTCAATTGGTCCTGCATGGGTTGGTTTTTACATTTTATGTGTTTGACAGCGACCATCCCGACAATCAGTTTAGCATTCAGCCATATCACTTTGTATTTTTTCTCAATTACGCTGCCGCGAATGCGCTTATCAGCTATGTGTTCCTTCCACAGTTTTACTACAAAAAGAAATACTGGGAGTTTATCGGGTTTACTTTGTTGATAATTGCCAGCGTTATCTTTGTCGAAGAATTCTTTCTGGAAAAAATATTCTTTCCAACATCCAGGGGAGCCAGCTTCCCCGGGGTACTGTTCACATTGGCCCAGGTCTTGCCCATTATCGTCATTCTTTCCGGATTTAAATTTGCATGGGATGCACTCACAAAACAACGGCAGGTGGATGAACTACAGGCTATTATCAAGGAAAGTGAATTGCAGTTTTTAAAGTCGCAAATCAATCCTCATTTCCTCTTTAACAACCTGAACAACCTGTATTCCTACGCAGTAGAAAATTCACCTAAAACCCCAACCATCATCCTGGAACTGAGCTCGGTTTTGCGCTACATGCTCTATGAATGCAGGGAGAAATATGTTTCTTTATCCAAAGAAATTGAGCAATTGAAAAGTTTCACCGAATTGTACGAGTTGCAGATTGAAGATCGCGGTGAGGTAAAATTCAATGTCCAAAATATAAATGGCGAATACATGATCGCCCCGCTTATCCTGAGTGTTTTTGTGGAAAACGCATTTAAACACAGCCAGACCGGGCAAACTGACCACATCAAAATTAATATCGATATTCAATTAACGGATGACGGGCAGCTAGCCTTTCAATGTAAAAACAATTTCCTGCCCATGATGAATGAAAATAATGATTCAAAAGGAATTGGCCTGGAAAATGTGAAAAAGAGACTTGAGCTGCTTTACCCTAATGCTCACAAACTTTCCATCAAACAAACAGATCAGCAATATGATGTGTACCTTACCATGAAATTGAAAAAAGCTGTTTGACATGACTTGCATCATCGTAGAAGACCAGCCACCAGCTCAGCGAATCCTCAAAAAATACATTGAGGACATTGGCTCGCTGCAATTAAAAGCCACTTTTGCCGATGCCATCCAGGCAATGGATTATTTAAAAAGCGAGCAGGTGGACCTGATCTTCCTTGATATCAACTTGCCCAAAATATCAGGGATAGATTGGCTAAAAACCATGCCTCAGCTTCCTCCGGTCATTTTGACTACTGCCTACCAGGACTATGCCTTGGAAAGTTACGAATTTGATGTGGTGGACTATTTGCTGAAGCCCTTCTCGTTCCAACGATTTGTCAAAGCAGTGTCAAAGGTTCCCTCAAATGAAGTTGGAAAAGAAAAAGGGAAAGTTGATGGCCCTCATGAGGAAAGAAAAGAAATATTTATCAAGTCAGGGTATGAGCACATCAAAGTAAGGGTCGATGACATCCTGTACATCAAATCGGATGCCGACTACAGCGAGATCTATTTGGAAGGAAAGAAACTGTTGACTTCGGAGCCTCTCCGGAAATGGCTGGAAAACCTGGACCAGCGTCAGTTTACCAGGATCCATAAATCATTCATCATCAACACCAGGAAAGTTGTCAAGGTAACAGGAAACCAGGTCTACCTCGTCAACAAAGAAGTCATTCCCATTGGCAGGGCCTACAAGGATGATTTTACTGAAAGGTTTTTGGGCTAATTTACTTCAAATTTAATGTAAGGTTAGAAAAACTTATTATGAGGTTAGAAATAACAACTGCATGAATAGTCATCCTAAAAGAACCAAGAAAGCTGTAGTATCGTGGACAAATATTGATGAATCTTTAAAAGCAGATGAAGTACTGCTAAAAGTCCAACGGGTAGGTATCTGTGGGACGGATATGCATGCCTTCCGTGGTAAGCAGTCATTTTTCAGTTGGTGGACAGGTTTGAAAAACTGCTAAAACCTGGATCCAAAGTGATAAAGGTGATGGTTGAATTTTAATTTTAGTAAATATTTCTAACATATATCAATGGGTCTTCGTCGAAAACTCTTTGTATTCGCCTCTGTCTATATCAACAAGGAAACAGGCGATTTTTCTTAACTTAAGCCAAAATATAATGATGAGTTGCAATCTATCATCGGAGTTCGTCCTGATGACCCAGGTAAAATAAAATATCGCTGCTTATGAAAAACTTTAGCTTTTATTCATTAATAATGGCGCTAACCTACTTGCTCATTTCTTGTAAAGAGAATTCCTCATTAAAAATTAAAGAAGTACTGGTAGATGCCCCATTCAATATGCCTTCCATCATTATTCCGGATTTCACTGATATCAAAAAGTTTTCGATTACGGATTTTGGAGCAGTAGCAGGAGACAAAGTAAAAAATACACTGGCAATTAAAAAGGCAATGGAAGAAGCCAACCAGGCAGGTGGCGGATCGATCGTTGTTCCTGCCGGAGAATGGCTAACCGGAAAAATACATTTTAAAAGCAATGTCAACCTGCACCTGGAAAAAGGTTCTACTTTGCTATTCTCAGATGATCCTGATGATTACTTACCACCTGTCCATACCACCTGGGAGGGAATGGAGTGCTATAACTACTCGCCACTGATCTATGCCTATGAATGTGAGAACATCGCCATTACGGGAGAAGGGGAATTGAAAGCCAAAATGGATGTCTGGGAAACCTGGTTTTCCCGTCCTCCGGCACATATGAACAGCCTGAAAAGGCTCTATACGTTAGCTTCAGAAAATTCACCGGTTGAGGAAAGGCAAATGGTGAATGACTCTTCCCATCTTCGGCCTCAGTTTATCCAGTTTAACCGGTGTGAAAATGTGTTGTTGGAAGGTGTATCGATCAGGAACAGTCCGTTTTGGGTCATCCATCCTTTTTTATCAAAAAATGTGGTGATCAGAAAGGTAAATGTTTTTGCTCATGGGCACAACAATGATGGTGTTGATCCGGAAATGAGCCAGAATATGCTGATTGAAGACTGTGTATTTGATCAGGGGGATGATGCCATTGCCGTTAAGTCCGGACGGAATCAGGATGCCTGGCGGTTAAACACTCCTTCTAAAAATATCGTGATTAGAAATTGTCACGTGAAAAACGGCCATCAATTGCTTGCGATAGGTAGCGAGCTTTCCGGGGGGGTTGAGAATGTGTTTATGGACAATTGTACCGTCCAGGATGATGCCAGTATGTTCCACCTGGTATTCATTAAAACCAATGAACGCAGGGGTGGCTATGTTAAAAACATCCATGTGCAAAACATCAAAGCAGATAAAATGAGGGAAGGAATAATGGGCATTGAAACAGACGTTTTGTACCAATGGAGGGACCTGGTGCCTACTTATGAAGTCAGATTAACACCCATCAAAGACATTTACCTGACAAACATAAAAGCGTCAAAAGCCAATTTTATTTCAAGGATTGATGGACAGGAGGAACTACCGGTTGAGAATGTATTCCTGGAAAATATCACTCTAGACTCCCTTTTGGGAGAAAAATACAACCATGGGAATGTAAATAACTTTAAGCATGACGAGCAAAACATGAGATGAAATTATAGCAAATTAATTTTTGCATCTCACACCTTAAAGGCAAATAAATATTTGTATTATTTTCATTTACATATAAGAAAGACCAGTGTCTTAAAGTCTTCATCAGAGACTCTATGTTAACGAAAATTAGCAATGCATAGACAAACTGCAGTTGTCATTAAATCGAGTTGCTCAACTCATTCGATCGAGTTGCGGATGTCGTTTGATCGAGTTGCTCAACTCATTCGATCGAGTTGCTCAACTCGTTTTACGGAAATGCGAATAAAGTTTAACAAATAGCTTGAACGAAATGGGGAAAGCATTGAATGAAAGAGAAGTGGATTTACCAGGAAGGCATGGAACATAAAAAAGGCTGCTCTTTCGAACAGCCTACTCTCTACGGGATAATCCATTAAATGAACTCAATCCGCGTAAATTTTAATGAGCCCAAAAGGGTTTTAATACTGCCAGAGGGTCTGAACTTTACGTTGACCTTTTTAACAGCTTCCGGGCTTACATCATCCTGATTTTCATACCCTTTGCTATTAACATTCAAAAAGAACGTACCCAATTTGCCAAGATTCACCGTTCTTCCCATTGACAATTCCTTGGGAACAAGGTCGATCAGGTTAGTAACAATAGACATGACATCCCCCTTGCTGATCGATGACTTGGTAGCCAATTCATTGGCAATATATTCCAGATCAATGGTCTGAACGCGGTTTAAGGTGGCATAGAACTTAGGAGCTGCGTTTTGATCCCTTGGATCTTTACGCTGAACAATATTAAACTTTAACATTTTTGTAGGATTTAGAAATTTGATTAATCACATTAAGTAATTCACTCTGGGTGAACAATGACCGGACTTATGACCGGTACCGAAAGCAAATCAGCAGTGGATTTTAGCAGGGATAATCTGTTGTGTAGGAGAGTTTGAACAAAACATTTATTCAGTTTAGCTGTCTCATACGTTTGAGCTAATGCCCGGTCCCTTAAAATTCAAGTGCTGAATCCGTCAAGGATAAACTGGAAAGGCTTGTAAAAGAATCTATTCCGGAAGGATTTTTATAATTACCTTTTGAGTTAATATTAAACAAATTTTATACCGAAAAGATAAACGATAACAAATATTATTCGGGTTAGTTGTTAAAAAACGTTAAAAAATATGGACTTACTGACCTATGGCCACATATTTACTTCCGAAAAAGGTAATTATCCGACCAAAAGCTTTTTGTTCTGAAACTCACCTGTTTGACAACCAGATGCATCCGCTCTGGCTGCTGGATCCATGGGTTGAACATGCGGTGGACTAAATGAAGACATTTTTGAATAAAGTGTTCAAGAATTAGAAATCGATGCTGAAATACTTTATTTCATAGCGAGATTTCTACTAAGTTTAGCCATGAAAATATTTTTCTTCTTTGTTCTGACTTTATTTTCAACAGTCGGCTATCCCAAATCCGACATTGAGATTTACGACTTGACAACTGAATACAAAACAAATCCCATTGGAATAGGAGAACTACAACCACGCCTATCCTGGAAGATCAAAAGTGAGGCACGAAATGTCAGACAGCTTTCCTATCAGATCATCGCTGCCCGATCCGAAGAGGATTTAAAACGAAAGAAAAACCTTTTGTGGGATTCCGGGGTTATCAAATCTTCCCAATCCATTCATATCACCTACTCCGGAACATCACTGAAAAGTCGGGGTAGGGTTTATTGGCAGGCAATCATTGAAACCAATGCCGGAAAGGCTAAAAGTGAAATTGCCTTTTTTGAATTGGGACTTCTTTCTGAATCCGAATGGAAAGCGGATTGGATAGAAGCTGATTTCCCTCACAATGAAATGACAGACCCCCTGCCCTACCTGCGGAAGGAATTCAAGCTGGAAAAACCAATCAAACAAGCCAGGTTGTATGCTTCGGCTATTGGAGTCTACTCCGTACAAATAAACGGACAACTCGTTGGAAATGAATACCTTACCCCCTACTGGACGAGCTACCACAACCGGATCCAATATCAGGTTTATGACATTACTCAAATGTTAGATGAAGGAGAAAACATCATAGGCATGCTCCTTGGAAATGGTTGGTCCAGGTTTTTCAGGTCTGTTCGAACCAGACGTAGCTCTGAAAATTATTTCAATTTTCTGGCAGGGATAGCTCAACTGGAAATAACTCATGAGGATGGAACGCAGTCCATCATTACAACGAATGATTCCTGGAAATCAAACTCAGGGGCCTTATTATATTCCACTATTTACAGTGGGGAAATGTATGATGCTCGAAAGGAAATGCCTGGCTGGGATCAACCTGGATATGACGATTCGGACTGGAAGGAAGTAAAAGTTATTGATCACCCAAAAAGAGTATTGGTTTCAACCGATGGAGAACCGGTTGTTACTCATGAAGAAATTTCGCCAATAAGCATCTTTAAAACCCCAAAGGGAGAAGTGATAGCAGACATGGGTCAAAATATGGTTGGGTGGATACGACTAAAAGTGAAAGGATCCCGTGGTGACACAGTCACCTTAAATCATGCAGAAGTTTTGGACAGAAACGGAAATTTTTACACGGAAAATCTCCGCGCTGCCAAACAGGAGATGAAATACATACTGAAAGATGATAATGAACAGATTTTTCAACCGATGTTTTCTTTTCAGGGGTTCCGTTATGTGAAAATTGAAGGTTTGGAGGAACCGCCCACTGAAGAACAGCTAACCGGGGTGGTAGTGCACTCCAGGATTCCTGAAACGGGTGGGTTTACATGTTCTGATTCGCTGATCAATCAGCTTCAGCAAAACATTGTCTGGGGACAAAAAGGAAATTTTGTCGACATCCCTACCGACTGCCCGCAGCGCGATGAGCGGCTGGGCTGGACAGGCGATGCACAGGTTTTTGCCTCAACCGCTTGTTTTAACCGGTATTCCCCTGCCTTCTTCACAAAATGGCTAAAAGATCTGGCGATCGAACAGGATAGTAGTGGCATGGTAAAATATTGTGTGCCCAACGTTCATGGTCAATCCGGTGGCGCATCGGGTTGGGCCGATGCAGCGCTGATCGTCCCATGGAATCTTTATCAATACTATGGCGATGAAAGGATCCTGGAAAGGCAATACGCAAGCATGAAAGCATGGGTGGAGTTTATGCACAAAGAAGCTAAAAACGGTTTGTGGTATCCTGAACATCGCCAATTCGGAGACTGGTTGTCATTTTCTTCCGACAGACCGGATTATCCCGGGGCTTACACGGAAAAGGTTCTCATTAGCAATGCATTTTATGCCCATTCGACAAAATTACTAAGTAAATCTGCGGAAGTTCTCAAATACGAAGAAGATGCTAAAAAATACAACCAGCTCTTTCAAAATATCCGAGAAAAATACATCCGGGAATTTATCACACCGGCTGGAAGGATAGCTTCCGAAACCCAAACAGCCTACGTATTATCCTTATACTTTAACCTGGTTCCTGAGGACCTGATTTCTGTTGCAGCTCAGCATCTTGCCGATGATGTAAACAACTTTGGACATATCACAACCGGATTCTTAGGAACAAATCTTATTTGTCATGTTTTGTCTGAAAATGGATATACCGATGAGGCTTACATGCTGTTAAACAGAAAGGATTACCCCTCCTGGCTCTATCCCGTTACGATGGGCGCCACGACGATCTGGGAGCGATGGGACGGCATCAAACCGGATGGCAATTTTCAGGATCCAGCTATGAATTCTTTTAATCACTATGCCTATGGCGCCATTGGGGACTGGCTGTACAAGACGGTTGCCGGTATCGACCAGTTGTCTTCCGGGTATCAAAATATTGTCATCAAACCGAAACCTGGCGGTGGATTGACCCATACAAAAGCGTGGCACGAATCGATGTACGGACGAATAGAAAGCCGCTGGGAAATAAAAGGCAATGAAATGCAATTACAGGTGAAGATCCCTCCGAATACGACAGCGGAAGTGTACATTCATGCAGAAACTGATGTGATCAGTGAATCCGATGAAAAACTTAATGATTTAAATTACATACAAAATATAAATGAAGTTGATGATTATACTGTAGTCCGTGTGGGGTCGGGTACATATAATTTTTCCTACCCCTTTAGATGAGTTTCCTATGGATAACTCATCTGAAGGTTGAAAGATTAAGAACTTCTCTACCCCCTCAGAGTTATCCGCAGGAAACTCTGAGGCATCAAAATCTTTTAGCATTAGACGATTAAGAAAGAAATAATTAATTAAAAACATTATTTTAGGTCTATGCCAACACACTTTATTCACGAAAAACGAAACACTTTTTATTTTGTAACTTTCACCTGTTACAAATGGCTCAGGTTAATAGATAAAACTGCTGCCTATGATTTTTTTCCGAAATGGATAAGGGAAATTAATAAAAGAGGAGTGCTCAATTGCGGATATGTATTTATGCCGAATCATATTCATTTAATTGTTTATGTGATGGAGAATTCTAAGGGAGTAAATCATGTAATAGGAGAGGCCAAACGTTTTCTGGCATATGAATTAGTAAACAGACTTAAAATTCAAAATGAGTCTAGGTTGTTAGGAATTCTTGAAAAAGGTGTTCGGGAGAAAGAGAAACAGAATGGAAAGAAGCATCAGGTTTTTCGTTTATCTTTTGACGCAGAGGAAATATTTGATGAAGAACAATTTTATAAAACATTAGATTATATTCATCACAACCCAGTAAGTAAAAAATGGAACCTGGTGGATAATTACCTTGATTATGAGCATTCAAGTGCCAGGTTTTATGAATACGGGGAAATTGGGAACATACAGGTATATCACTATCAGGAGGTTACGGAACTTCAAAGTATGAAAAGTACAAATGATACTAATAGGAAAAGAGGCTAAAGAAACTCCATAACTCCATGCCTCAGAGTTTCCTGCGGATAACTCTGAGGGGTTGTGGGGGCGTGGGGTTTAATGTGAAATGACAGAGTTAAGAAATTCAGTATGAAATCGAATAAAATCAAGGATATGATCAGGAACAAAAACTATTCACAGGTAATGTTTTCAATATTACTCATATTTTGTCTTAGCTCATCAAACTATGTAATGGGCCAAAACTCGAGTATTATCAAAAATGAGTTTATATATACCGAAGCTCCATTCAAGGAATGCCATGCGTCAACCATCGTATCAACGCCGGATGGGTTGATGGCCGCCTGGTTTGGAGGAACGGAAGAAAGAAATAAGGACGTAGAAATATGGATAAGCAGAAAGACAGATAAGGGATGGTCAACACCTGTCTCCGTTGCCGATGGGGTTCAGCACAAGGATAAGAGATACCCTACCTGGAATCCGGTCCTTTTTCAAATGCCGGATGGCCCACTTTTATTATTTTACAAAGTCGGACCAAATCCAAGGGAATGGTGGGGCATGCTAAAAACTTCAGAGGATGGCGGACAAACCTGGTCAAAAGGATACCGGTTACCGGAAGACATTTTGGGACCCATCAAAAACAAACCCATTTTACTTGATCCGCAAACTTTGATTTGTCCATCGAGTACCGAACATGATGGCTGGCGTATTCATTTTGAAGTCACCAGGGATATGGGTGAAACCTGGGAAATCATTGGACCCATCAATACAGCAGAAAAATTTAATGTCATTCAGCCAAGTATTTTGACTTATGGTAAAGAAACCCTGCAAATCCTTGCAAGAAGCAAGGAAAACAAAGTAATATCCAGCTGGTCTTATGATAATGGTAAGACCTGGAGTGAATTGGAGGCTACTGATCTGCCAAACCCCAATTCAGGGACTGATGCCGTAACCCTTGATAATGGCTATCAACTACTTGTTTACAATCCTACTATCAGGGAAACAAAAAATATTGGTAATTCAAGGACTCCCTTGAACGTGGCCATTTCAAAGGATGGAAAAACCTGGAAAAACATTCTGACTTTGGAAGATGAACCAGGAGAATACTCCTACCCTGCTGTCATTCAATCCGAAGATGGGATGGTTCATATTACCTACACCTGGAAAAGGGAACGAATCAAGTACGTTGCCCTGGATCCAAAAAAGATCGATCTGTAAATGTAAGCCCTGTGAAAATACAACAAGCATATTCCTTGAAAAATTAATGCTTTAATGAACACGATCATCCTAAAAGAACCGGGCAAACTAGAATACCAGCATGTTGATCTTGACACATCTTTAAAAGCAGATGAAGTCCTGTTAAAGGTGCACCGGGTTGGCATCTGTGGAACGGACATCCATGCCTATCGGGGCAAGCAGCCTTTTTTCAACTATCCGAGAATTTTAGGGCATGAACTTGGGGCGGAAGTGATAAAAGTTGGATCAGAAGTAACAACAATTAAGGTCGGTGATAAATGTTCTGTCGAACCTTATTTTAACTATCGGGAAGACCAGGCCGTCAGACGTGGGAAAACCAATTGTGGAGAAAACATAAGTGTGTTTGGTGTCCATGAAGATGGTGGGATGCGTGAATTCATCAAGCTTCCAGCCAGGTATTTGCACCCTTCTTCTAAGCTAACATTTGAGCAATTAGCCCTTGTGGAAACCCTGGGCATCGGATGCCATGCTGTGAATCGCGCGGATATCCAGGCGGATGACCTTGTGCTGGTTATAGGAGCCGGTCCCATCGGATTGGCAACTATCCAGTTTGCCAAATTGAGAAATGCCAGAGTCGTTGTCATGGATATCAACGAAGAGCGATTGAAATTTTGCATGGTCCAAATGAAAGCAGATGGTATCGTATTAGCCGGTTCAGATGATCTCAATGAAAAGATCCGCACCTTGTTCCACGGCGATTTGCCAACCGTCGTAATGGATGCAACGGGTAATCCACAATCCATGAAAAGCACTTTTGAGTATGTAGCCAATGGCGGAAAGATTATTTTCATTGGGTTGTATCAGGGGGATTTCAGCTTTTTTGACCCCCTGTTTCACAAAAAGGAAATTACACTGATGGCAAGCCGGAACGCGCTAAGTGAGGATTTTGGCCAGATCATTTTCCAAATGGAAGCAGGTAAGATCGATACAACTCCATGGATCACGCATAGAATTCCCAAAGATCAATTGATTGATCGGTTTGAAGATCTGCTCAAACCGGAATCGAAGGTAATCAAGGCGATTGTGGAGTTTTAGGTCCATATTGCGGGCATTTTTTAGCCTAAATTTAACCGGGATTTTTATTTCAATTTCTTTGAATACAGAATTATCAAAATAAAAATGTATCTCCTACATAATGGCTTGTCCATACCCGTTTTATTTACTATTAAATCGCCAAAATGATCTTGGTTGATAGACCATTGGTCAACCAAAGTTTTCCCTCTTCTCCTTGAAAAAAACCTCTAAGAAATGATTAGGTTTTCAACTAAATTTACACATCTCATATGGTTGTAATTATTATTTATTTCAATCATGAAACCACATCTTAAACTATTTTCCGCCCTCATGGTAATAGTTACCATTAGCGCATGTGATGATCCCATCACGGAGCCCACAATCAATTATGATGCCCTGATCGACTCGCATGAGTCGAAAGTTGTCCTTCAATGGAATGAAGCCCTTGGTTCGGCCATTGAAAACAACATGCCGCAAGCTGTTGAAACGAGAATTTATGCCATGGTTTCCCTAGCCATGCATGACGCCCTGAACAATGTCGTTCCCAGGTATGAGACCTACGCTTTGAATAACGGCTCGGTGAGCCTGGAAGAGATTACGGATCTGAATATTTCCCCAATTTCAGATGCCGCTGTTGCGCAAGCTGCTCATGATGTTTTGGTTGCCCTGGTACCGACTTACCAGCCAAAAGCCGATTCACTTTTAAACTTACACCTTTCGGAAATTGATTCTGCCAGCTTCAGATCCAAAGGTGTTAGCATAGGTGTAGAAGCTGCTTCGGCCATGCTGGCAAAAAGACAAAATGATCCTATACCATCTTTTACATCCTATTCAAAAGGTACGGAACCGGGAATGTATCAGGCCAATTATATGCCCTATGCGCTAGCCAATCCTCCTATCTGGCCGGAAAAGGCAGTTTATGGTGAAAATATAGGAGACTTCACACCCTTTGGGATCGAAACTGCCGATCAGTTCAGACCTAACCCTCCCTATGCCGTTACTTCCAATGAATATATCATCGATTACGAGGAAGTGAGGAACTTAGGATGTACTTCCTGTACAGAGAGAACAGCCGATCAAACAGAAGTCGGCTCTTTCTGGAGAGAAAGCACTTCTGGCCTGATGAACCAGGTTGCCCGTATTTTAGCCAATGAAGAAGAATTGAACGGATGGGAAGCTGCCAGGCTATTTGCTCTGATCCAAATGGCCCAGATCGATGCCAATATTGCCACTTTTGAAGCTAAATATCATTACAGCTACTGGACGGTTGTGACAGCAGTGAGAGCGGGGGAATCCGATGGGAATGACTGGACATTCGGAGACGTGAACTGGACCCCGGTTTCAGCTCCTCCAACCCCTGATTATCCATCCACACCTGCTGCTGCCGGAGCAGCCAGTGCAGAGATATTCAGGCAATTTTTCGGAACAGACAACAAAACCTTCTCGATCAAGGCAACTTATTACCTGCCCGGAGTTGAAAGGAACTATGCCAGCTTTTCTGCTGCAGCCGCTGAAAACAACCTTTCAAAAATTTATCTCGGTTCCAACTTTAGAAATTCCGTTTCCCAAGGTGAAAGACAGGGACAGCAAATCGGAAAATTTGTCTTTGAGAATAACTTGAGGGAATTGGAAATAGATATTTGATTTCAAATACATTTAAAATCCGGCCTCTTCGCGAAGAGGCCGGATTTTTTAACAAGAAAATCTTTTTAGAATCAATATTTAATGTCCGGAATGCAAGCCGGAAGCACATTACTTACCATTACTCCATTTAAATAGATTTTATGTCATCCCTTAATTTTTAGGGATTTTTTACAGATAATTAATCAGTCGAAAGAAATAGCAATATTGTCTTTCTAAAAAAACACAACAACTTTGAAACATTTTCCACAAACTGATAAATTAGTTGAGGGAAAAGGAATAACTGTATTTCTTTTTTTATCAGTAATTAAATGTTAAGAAGGATTTATACAGTGCATACCCTGGAGGAAAGGAAAATTTGGATTTAGGTATGTAGAAATAATCGGTAATATTGTCTATTACAAGTATGTTGAGTCTTTTAACAAACAACACAACTAATTGGAATTAATCGTCCATCATACCATTTCGGATCTTTATAAAACCCTGAGGTTGCCCTTTGATCAGGAAATAGATTTTACAATCCTTAATATACCCGATATCCATCCTCAGATTCCCTTTCAATCTCCCAATTTGCGGGCGGACTACTTCTCTTTTATTTTGACAAAAGATGGTTCGGGAGTTTACTACCTCGATGATCACAAATTTCCTTTCGGTTCCGGATCATTCTACTTTACCAACCCGGGACACCTTAAATCATATGAATTACATCGATCAAATGAGGCATATATCATCACCTTGACTGAAAACTTTCTGCGGGAAAACGTGCATCCGGAGATTTACGGGGATTTTCCTTTCCTGCTGGCTGAGATCGTTCCCCCTAAACATTTGACACAAAGTGATTTTGAGGAATTTGAAACGCTCTATCATCAACTACTACGTGAATTTAATAAGGAGTCTCATTACAAAAATAAAATCCTTGGCAACCTGTTTTTGGTGTTGCTCCTGAAAATAAATGAGAAATTTTGGCTGGATTACAATCCGATTGAAGAAGGAAACAGGAATTCTCAGATTGTCAGGTCATTCAAGCGCCTGTTGGAATCGGAGTTTAAGAAAGTACTGAAAAGCGAGCAAAACGATAGCAAACTGCAAGCCCAGCATTTTGCTGAAAGATTGAATTTGCATCCCAATTATCTGAACTCGGTGATAAAAAGCAAAACAGGCAGAACGGTGAATGACTGGATTTCCAAGCGAACCCTTTCTGTAGCTAAATCACTTTTGATGGGCACTTCCTACTCTTCCAAGGAAATAGCCTACAAATTAGGCTTTAGCGAACCCACTCATTTCAGCCGGTTTTTTAAAAACCACACCCAGCTTTCCCCCGGCAAATTCCGGAAATCGAATCATTCACAGGTTAATCTTTGATATTGATCACTTTTCATTTGATTGAGGTTATATGATATCACCTTCAATCGCTCAGTTTTGTACGAGAAACCTTAAAATGCGATCGCAATGAAACAAACTACAACATTAGGACACAGCACACTCAATGTTAACCGAATAGGTCTTGGCTGTATGGGCATGTCAGAGTTTTACGGATCTTTTGATGAGAAAGAATCAATTAAAACGTTGCACAAAGCCATTGATCTGGGCGTTAATTTTTTCGACACGGCGGACATGTACGGTTGGGGAGCGAATGAACAGCTACTAGGAAAAGCATTTAAAGATCGCTGGGATCACGTGATCTTGGCAACCAAGTTCGGCGTGATGCGAGGGGAAAAGGGGGAATTTCTCGGGTTGAACGGAAAGCCGGAATATATAAGGAAGGCTTGTGATGAAAGTCTTCTACGTTTGGGTATTGATTCCATTGAACTCTATTACATGCATCGACAAGATCCCGAGGTAGAGATCGAAGAAATCGTCGGTGCCATGGCAGAGCTGGTCAAACAGGGAAAGGTTAAATACCTCGGCCTTTCAGAAGTTGATCCTGAAAAGCTACAACTAGCGCACGCTGTTCATCCCATCACAGCCCTTCAGACAGAATATTCCTTATGGAGCCGTGAACCGGAACGGGAGCTTTTTGATGTTTGTAAAAAGCTCAGCATCACCTTTGTCGCATACAGCCCTCTTGGACGCGGATTCCTGACCGGGGCGATCAAAAGCCGCGCTGATCTGGAACAAGGAGATTTTCGACTCAGCAATCCCCGTTTTACGGATGAAGCCATTAAAGAAAATCTAAAGTTTGTAGAGGTGGTGGATAAAATTGCGCAAAGCAAAGGAGTGACCAAAGCGCAGGTTGCCCTTGCCTGGGTACTGAGCCAGGACAATGAGATCACAACGATTCCGGGTACGCGCAAAATCCATCGTCTGGAAGAGAATCTAGGTGCATTGAATGTAAAATTGACTGAAGATGATTTTGCGATGATCGAAGAAAACATGCCTTCTGAAACAGTTGGGGAGCGGTACTAAAGCCGTCTCATTCGTGAAATATTGGTCTAAAGAAGTTAAAAGCGGTTTTCCTGGCTATCAGGCCGTTTGACCATTTGACAGATAATTTCTTATGAAATGCAAGTCGTAAATCACAGTAACTATTATCTAAATAAAACCAATAAGGAATTTCTGATCTAAGAGGTTTTATTGTACTTGTAAAGGGGCAATTCGTGAATGAAATATATTGACAACCATCAGGAAGGAAAAAGTTGATTAACCCGGAAAATTCGTTGAATATTCCGCACTGATGCTTAGATCAGTATTTTCAACCCGATGGGTCAGACGATACAAGGGATGTCTGACTCTGACAAAATCGTCATGAGCCGACCTTTAGCAAAATCTTGACCACAAGTGAGTTAAGTTTATTTTCATCGTAAGTGAAGAATCCAAACATTCCTCAAATTTGGTGAGTAAAGATTTAGTTAAAGTCGGGGTTAACCTCCTACGAGTCTGATACGACTGTCGGAGTCATCAAACCTGACATAACTTATTGAATAACAGAAGTTTTCAATAAGTTATCGTCATTATTCATGTTTTTCCATGAATAATGCGGGTTAAATCCTCAAAACTCTAATTTTTTAAAAATTTAAATTGAAGGGAGACCTGACTCTGATTTCTTCATTAAGAATAAATATTAGAAAATAACGACCAAAAATTTCCATTGCCTGGTAAAAGATCAAGTTGATATAAATATGATCATGAATTGCTCCATTTTCAAAATGAATTTCATGCACGGACCAGATTATTCATTTTCGACTTGTAACACTCCTTAATGCCGCGTTCCTAAATTTAATAAGACAGATATGGAGATTTCTGAAAATCCACAATAGAGTAAGACGGGGATGCTGAAAACTGAAAAGAGTAAGCAAAAACTAAACAACCAAATTATGGAATCACTAGAAGATCAATTCAAGAACATTCATTTATTGGAAAGGGATGAAAGAAAAAAATTAATCAGGAAGCTAGAAATATTGAGACCTGATTTCTTAAAACCCTACTATCCCAAATGGAGATGGTATCGACCATGCGAAGTAAATGTTCTATTAGTATGCGATGGTGGATTAAACTTTGATACGGGTGGTTTTGGTTTATCCGAATTTTTGACAACCTTCAACGAATTAGAAGCTCAAAGCTCTGTCTATGTAAATTACAAAGTTACCCTTGCTCACAGAGGTGGCGTTTTTAACAATCCAAATCCGGTTGTCGTCAATTCCATCAGCAATTTCAAATTTGATACCAGTGTTGCTTTAAAAGACTTTGATCAGGTTTGGTTATTTGGCATTGATCCGGCGGGATCTATTAGCCAATCAGAAATAGATGCCATTGAAGCCTATATGGACGGCGGAGGCGGCCTTTTTGCTACTGGCGATCATGGATCTTTAGGCAAAGCAATGTGTGGAAGCATCCCCCGGGTAAAAGACATGCGTCATTGGGATGATTTCCCAAGTTCAAATAACGATATCAACGAGGTGAGTATGGGAGGCAGAAGAAGAAACGATACCAATGCCCCACGTCCCGGGAACACATCCGCAAATACATTTGATCATCAATCCGATATTTATCCACAAAAAATCGGGGTGAAATTATTTGGAGCGGGGTTTCTTCCACACCCTCTTTTATCAATAAGCACCAGCATTAAACCAACCGGTGTGATTGATATTATGCCAGATCATCCTCATGAAGGAGAATGCAAGCCTGAGACCACTTTTAATGTTAAAGGTACGGTTATCCCTACCCAGATCATCGCCACTTCCTTCGTTACGGGAGGGAACACATCAGGAGGAAAAGATGAAACGGACCCTCACTGTTTTCCTTCGATCAGTGTATTTGATGGAAGACCAGCGAACGTTGGTAGAATAGTAATAGATTCTACCTGGCATCATTTTGTCAATATTAATTTAAATGGGGCGGGCTCTGCTCAAGGCGGCTTGACAAATTCAGACTTTACGGAAATCCAGCACTATTACATGAACATTGCCAAATGGATGTCCCGCAGAAAATACATGTTTTGCTTGCGCAAAAAACTGGTATTAGACCTGTTATTAAATTCCCAACTCATTGAAGCCAGTTTAAATAATCCAGCTCAAAGACTGGAAGAAATTTCATTGGCCGACCTGAACAGCATAGGAGCGTTAGCTGAAGAAGAATTAGGTTCTAAATTTAATCCTGCCTTTGCACGCAACTTCTTCGTTGAGATCATGGAAGATTACCACAAAGGGTTCTCTGATTTATTGGATATCTGGACTCCCAAAAATTCCAGCAACAAGAAAAAATCGAAAGATTACTATCAAGGTTGGTTTAACCTGGATTTAATTCTTCATACTGCACTCGGCTCAGGATTTATTACCATGAGGGACAACATAAAAATAGACTCAGGCGATATTAGTGAGAATGACCTGCAAAATGCGGATTCCATTTTCATCAAAGGTCTGGCATATGGATTCCGTGCCTCTTTAGAAAACCTAAATGCTAATTTCAAGGGCCTGAATAAATTGTTTTAGACTTAGAATTCAATAACTGCAATTAACTTTTCCTAACTCTCTTAATTAGAATAAGGGAGTTAGGTAAGTTTTTTTAAAGCTGTCAAACCAACCTGATCCTGTCCGAAACATAAACTGGCAATTGTTATCAAGACTATCTTTTTGAAATTCAATTTCATTCCTATTTGCTACTGTTGAGAGTTTATAAAAGTGACTAGTTCGGAACAATATCAATGATAATCCTTTTATACCTCGATAATGAGGGAGCTCCTTTATCTGATAATTTCAAAATAAAATGAACGGTTTCTTTTTTTGATACCTCTGGCATGGTAACATAAAGAGTATGTGAGTTTTCCGACCCACCTATTTTGATTTCTTCTTTAAGCGTGCCTGCTTCCGGATAGTTGAACCAAAGATAGCTCAGGTTATCTCCATCAGGATCGGTGGAGTTGCTGGCGTCTAAAAAGACCCCTTCTCCTGATTTTACTGTTATATGATCTTCACCTGCAAGTACCGGAACGGGTGGATGATTGGCTTCTTCGAACGATTGCAGGCACCAGTCCATACGCGCGGCAAAATCATTTTGGAAGTCATCTCTCCAACGCCAAAGTGTCTCTTTAAAGCCGGTAAAAGTAGCTGTGTCCCTGCCCACGGCACGTCCGTATTCTTTGGGCAAATACGGTGTGTAGGAATCGTCAGCATTGGTCCATATGTCCCGGGTCTCAGGGCCGATGGTCACAATGGAGCTTCCATCTTTTGTTTTTGAAAAATCAGACTTGTATAATTCATAGCGGCCTCCCCAGCCACCCCACTCTGGTCGATCGGGTTCATTCAGGCCATTTGGGATTAAAGATAAAAATGCAGGAGTGTCCCCCTCCACTCCCCAGGCGACATCCGGGTACTCGGCGCCCAACGGTCCATGATTTTGCTGGATATTTTCCGCCAACCAACTATTGCTGATGGTTTTATTGTCAATTCCCTTTACCACCGAGTTAACCCCGGTCCATGTGGCATCGGAATAATTGTCCCCAGGGCTCACAATGTAGAAAACCCCGGGGAAGTTATTTCTAATCCATAAACCACTATCATCCTGATCAGAAATGGTGTACACACGTAATTTTGAAATGAGCTGATTTGCCTCTTTTTTACTTTTAGATTTCTGGATTTTGTCCAGGGTCTGCGCTAAAGTGTTTACTCCTCCCCAAACAGATATCCATAAAGGACGTTCATCTTCTTTTTCCAATTCCTGAATAATCCAGTCCGACCCTTCTGAGTCCATACCCTCTCCTACTCCTTTCATTCCGTACAAAGGCAGGCCTTTTTTTACCAGCGGGAGCAAGTCTTTGGCTTCAGGAAAACCTGGATCATGGTTTAACAAATTGGGTTGTACTTTCTCGTATGCCTGAATCACCCGGTTGATAGACTCGGGATGGATGGACGATTGAAGCCAGCAGGAAGTGGTAGCGACAATTCCCCGGATGTCAATTTCATTAGAATACAATAATAAACGAACCAAAGATTGGGTGTCGTCAGGATCGGCTTCTATATCCGTCAGGATGATGACTCTTTGTCTTTCACTATTTTGTGAATAAAGTGCTTGTGTGAAAAATAGCATCAGACAGAAGGAAAGCAGGAAAAATGTTTTCATTGTATTGATAGTTATTTAGGTTGATTGAAACATATTAAGGTATAAAAATTAGAAATATCCTATGATTTGTTGTTCATAGTGTATAACCAAATCTAATTGATTCTTGAAGATTCCGGCAAAAATATGTCAGCTTTATTACACAAACCAGCTATTTTTAGGGTAGGATTAATCGTTTTCCCAGATGTTAAAACATTTTGATGAAAGCCGAGAGGATCTGAAACCTTATCGATTGACATGTGAATTATGGGAATCATATCTCATGCCTAAGCCAGACCAGCATAATGAGGTAGAAATCAATTTTTTAATCGAGGGATCGCTCACTTATTTGATCCATGATAAGAAAATTAAAGTTGAGAAAGGAAAGCTTGTCGCTTTTTGGGCGTTTACAATGGGAATTAAGGTCAAAGATGTTGCTAAAAACGTTAACCTACATCCGGATTATGCGAACCAGATCTTTAAAAAATGTTTGGTTCCACCATTTCCAATTACCTGATCGAGCAATGTTTCGTGAGGACACGAACCATAGCTTTAGTTACTAAAGAATTGAAGTGATGTTTTCAGTGCCTGATAGGCATCTCGGTTTTGAATTCGTAAATACTTTGGATCTCTGACAAAGACCCTACAGAGACATAATGGGACTATTCTATCTTTTCAGCAAAACGGGTGATGCATTCTACCCTCCACTTATCTGACTTAAGCATTTGAACAGTATATATTCCCTTGTTGTTTAGGTCACCTTGAAAAATACACTGATAGTGAGCAGTCACGACGGCATAACGTTGATAGATCTGAACATCAATGTTATCAAACTCGTTCAGGCATTTTCCTACGATCCCATCCTGGCTAGAAACTGTTTGGAGGAAACCACTTACCGTCGAGGACGAAGAGCCACCAAACTGTTGATCATTTCCGGAGAATTGCTTGAAAAACCAACGGGTAGGGAATGAGAAATGAATGCATGTTTTCAGGGATATTGTATCCCTGCTTTTCATTGAGTTGAAAAATACTTCAAATACCTCCATAACCTGCTCTTTCTCCTGATCATTTGAAGGCTGAGCAAAGAGACTGGAAGTTCCTGATATCAGGATAAATGTGAATAGTATAATCTTAAAATTTTTCATAGCAGCTGGTTTGAATCCAAATCAATAAATCTTGATTTTTATTAGGGTATTTAAAAGGTTCAAGGAAATAATTAGTATTGAGAATCCTGTAACGAATTGTACTAGTAAATACCTTTTTCAAGTCGTTTTCTATTTTCAAATATTAGATCCATTTTACTTTACCCACAACGTACTACTAAGATGAGCGGGGATTAAAGAGCACTAACCATTCCTCTCGCACTTAACCATGCCTTAATTTAAAATTAAAACTTGTAACGGATTTTCCAATCTCGCGAAAATGTTCCGACAAATAAAACCTCATTCATAGCATTAGTAGACTCCCCTATTTTCTTCCGTTGCTCTCGTTCTCAACGTTTCGATAATAGATGTTGAGGTATAATAGATGTTCCAACTCCCGTTATCATAAGATTCTGACTTAATTCTGAAAGGATTAATTGATTTATTTGGTTTTGGTTCAAAATCGTTTAGAAGCCTATTACTAGCAAAAATGAAAAGCTTTCCATCGGTTGTTACGAAAGGACAAATTTCTCCGGCATTTGAGTTAATCGGCTCCCCCAGATTCATGGGGTTTGTCCATTCACCATCAATGTTAAAGCTTATATATAAATCAAAACCACCGATTGTATTTTCTAAGTTAGCTCCTCTGAAAATCAGGTAATCTTCATCTGGCGAAATAAATGGATCACCCACGCTTTTATCTAGGTTTATAACATCTGGCAACCTTTCAACTAAATAGGTCGAGTCAGTTTTAATGCCCTTGTAAATATCACCGTTAGTCCATGTATTGAAATAAATATCTCCATTACTTGTAACAGAACTATAGTAGTCGCCAGTATCGGTTAGAGTCACGAGCTGTGGTCTGCTCCAATTATTACCACTTTTCTCAACAAACCAAATATTATTCCTTTTTACGTCGGATGTATCAGAAGTTGGCCTGTTTGAGGTAAAGTAAAGTCTTGAACCATCGGGAGAAAACATAGGGTCGACTTCTGAAAAATTGCTGGAGAATTTTGCAAATTTTGGTTCAGACCAAATATTATCTTCTCCTAACTCCAAGAATACTATTTGTCCTCTGTTTGGAAGGTTTACTGTATAATAGAACGCTGAACCATCAGGTGAAAATGTCCCATTATATTCAAACAGGCTTGATGAGATTATGTTAGGGGCTAGCAGTTGAACCGAATCAGATGGTTCAAGCCCGAAAAACGGATTTGATAGAGGCTCTGCTTCTTTTTCAATTTGTGAGGCACACCCAGCTATCAAAAGAATTAAAGAAAGTTTAGCTATAGAATTGATCATGTTTAAAGTTTGGTAATTTGACTTAACATTATGTCTTAGAGGATCTACCCTGGCGACCCGCGATCATCCCACCCAATGAAAATCATTTCGATCCAATTCCGTTTGTAATTTTTTCAATTTACCACTTACAACATAATACACATTCCTTTTCGACAGGAATAATTATTGTGATTTCATCAATACCCTTTCTCAAAAATACTTTTAGTTCATTAATGTCAATAAAACTGCCAGGATTAGATTATGAACCCAAACTGAAAAATGCAACTAAGGAGAAGGTGACGAATGAAATGAAGAAGAATTTTACAAATTCAAAAGAAATAAATCGAAATTTTCTAACGGAGAATCCACTTCCAATTAACCAAGTTGAAAGAACTAATATTATTAGGATTCCAATAATTATACCTGGAGAAAATAGAGAGCCCAATTGTTTACTTGCATTAATGTATAATGTTACCCCAATTTTTCTTCAATCAAATCCTCTAATGAATATTTTTTCAATTCTTTACTCTTTGTTCTTGATAACTTTATTAGTTCATTTTTAGTTTGAATTTCCAGCCACAGCATAGGATCCTGATTAAATATTCTGCCAAGAATGAGAGCCATTTCAGAACTAATTGGGCGCTCACCTTTCAGTAGTTTGCTCAAATTTGACGGCCTAAGACCTACATAATCAGCAAATTTTTTTTGTTGGATACCCAGTATTTTTAAATATGATTTTAGGAATTCCCCAGCTAGTTTGAACTCTTTTTTTTCTTTAGATTGAAGATAATCTTCCATTCTGAATTTGATCGCCATCAATTCTACTTTCCTTTTTTGTGGCTCAGTCTGTTGACTGATTCTATTTAACAGAATTGCCTGGAATTGATTGAATTCGTTAGTGTCTGTGTCCATGCGATCCGTCAAGACACCATTTGTTGGTTCATGATATTTTGTTCTTTTCATATCTGCCACTCTATTTTTTCCTATTTAAATATTCCTCTATGAGTTCTATGCCTTTTTCAGCGCTAATAAACATTCTTTGTCCAAGCGCTACTTCAGCACCATACCTGGTAGAATACCATTCTATCAAATTAGTCTTTGAAACAAAAGTCAAATAACCCTTGTAGTTGCCGTAAATTTTGAAACTCTCTCTACATGCATAAGAAATCAAGCATCCTGCAACATGGTCGAATTTTTTATTTTGACGACCTATGTTATGGGGAGCTATCTCAATAACATTCATTATCAACATTTCATTTTCCAATTTCAATTGTAAAACACCCTCCACCTGATTTTCATGTCCCTTTATCCTTAACACGAATGTCTGAGTGTTTTTTTCTCTCAACAATTTGCTCCAATTGAAATTCCACCCATCTTTTTTAGCAGGCATTTTTATATTGACTGCCTGTAATATCTCTGCTGCAATTAGCTGGTCATTCAACACGTCAAGAATAAAAACATTCAAAATCACTCAATTAATGAAACAACAAAGATAGTGAAAAGTTGTCAAAAAAGTATAATTATTCCTGACTGGAGTCTTTATGTTATGTGGGGTAACGCTTCGTATAAAAAACGTGTATAAGTCTGTAAATAGCAAGATAACTAGTAATATTTGCGGTGTTCAAAGTCTTCACAATGTTCGAGACGAGAGGCACGTTTTTCCCTACTAACTCAGTGATGTCACTTAATACTTTCACGATGCGATAAGCAAATAATTACGACCAAGTAGGAGAGAAGTATTAAATATCAGTGATGCTCGCATGCGCATGTTTTTTACATTGTTATGGCGTGTTTATTATTTCTCTATCCATTCTTCCGCTTCGTCCCAATTCTCTACAACTTCATGTGCCCTTAATTTAAAAATATCGTTTTCAGAATTATTTTGTTCAAAATCATACCAATAATCTTTTTGATGTTTATTACTGCCAAGCCTTAATCTGTCTTTTCCTATTTTGGATGATGTTAATTCTACAATAAATTGAGAACTAAATTGGCTAAATTGAAATTGAAGCTTAATTTTTTGATTTTTAGATTCGATTTTAAAATTTGGAAAAGAACCTTTGAATCCTTTACTCCTTATGAATGGGATAGCAATTTCTTTGATTGCTTTATTCATCTTTTCCCTTCTTTCTCTTCTACCTTTAAATATCAACTTAGCATGATGACTATTTCTTGCTTCTGTTAATTTTTTAGCAATTAATTTGCAGCGTTCCTTGTTCGGCGTTATTCCTTTTAGTTCATTCTCTATATTGTGTAGTGCACTTTCTAAATCTATTAGATTGAAATTTTCAATTGTAGCAACAGTAACAGCAGAAATTAAATTCGAATATTCAGATTCCTTTTCCTCTGTTGTTAAAAGATTCCAATTATTGAAAATTATTTCCTTAACTGAAATTGCAAGTTCTCTTATTAGTTCATTTATATCTAACATGCTTAATAGTATCTATCCCTTTTCTAAATACGCCATAACATGCGGTTAAACCCTATAGGGTTTATACCCATAATATTTATTACAAGCTTAATATATTCACAAGACTTTTTAAATCCCGAATAATATCTATTGCCACTTAGGCGCAAATCTAAACTGTTTGATTGCTGATTTCAACCATAGTTTTTGAATATGTCTTATCAGGGTCTGCCCTGGCGACCCCGCGATCCTCACATCCAATGAAAATCATTTCACCCGAACCTGATTGGACATGGAATATGGGTAGTCTGTCTTATCGATCCCGCGATCCTTATTGGGAGAGCCACTCATCTCTATTTGGATGTCAGCGCCTTTCATCAATTCGGAATACTTGAAATAGTTTTTGGTGTACGATTTTCCATTCAGCTTTACTTCTTTGATGTACCTGTTTGAAGAGCTGTTTTCCGGTGCTTGAATGCGAATAGTATTTCCATTCTCCAGGTCAATTGAAATGTTTTTAAATAATGGAGCACCTAAAACGTATTCATCCACTCCCGGGCAAACCGGGTAAAAACCCATGGCGCTGAAGACATACCACGCAGAAGTTTGCCCGTTATCTTCATCGCCGCAATATCCATCCGGTGTTGGTGAGTACAAACGATCCATCACTTCACGGACCCAGTATTGGGTTTTCCATGGTTCACCAGCATAATTATAAAGGTAAGTCATGTGTTGAATGGGCTGATTGCCATGTGCGTAATTTCCCATGTTCATGATTTGCATTTCCCTGATCTCATGGATCACCTGTCCGTAATAGGAATCATCAAAAATCGGAGGCACAACAAACACCGAATCCAGCATTTTCACAAATTCTTTCTTCCCTCCCATCAAATCCATCAGGCCCTGAATATCATGAAAAACAGACCAGGTATAATGCCAGCTGTTTCCCTCTGTAAAGGCATCGCCCCACTTAAACGGGCTGAATGGAGACTGAAAAGTGCCGTCCTCATTTTTGCCCCGCATCAGTTTGGATTGCTCATCAAATACGTTTTTGTAATTCTGCGATCGTCTGGCAAAAACCGCTATTTCGTCTTCCGGCTTTCCCAGGGCTTTCCCCAACTCGTAAATACAAAAATCTGCATATGCATATTCAAGTGTCCGCGCCACATTTTCATTCACACCCACATCATAGGGAACGTATCCCAGCTCATTGTAATAATCCACCCCAAAACGGCCCACAGAACTTACCGGCCCTTCGTGTTGGGAGTTTTTCAACACCGCTTCATACAACGTCTCAATGTCATAACCCCTCAATCCTTTCAGGTAGGCATCCGCAATAAGGGATGCAGAATTCGACCCGATCATGCAATCACGATGCCCCGGACTCGCCCACTCGGGCAAAAAGCCACTTTCCTTGTAAGCATTCACCAAACCTTCCTGGATCTTTTCATTCAGCGAAGGATACATAAGGTTGAAAAAGGGAAAGACTGCCCGGAAGGTATCCCAGAATCCGTTATCCGTGAACATGTATCCCGGTAAAACTTTGCCATTGTACGGACTGTAGTGCATAACCTTTCCATTCACATCAAACTCATAAAATTTCCTTGGGAAAAGCAATACCCTATATAGACAGGAATAGAATGTTTTTATCTGCTGGTCTGAACCACCACTTACCTTAATCCTCGAAAGGTCTTTGTTCCAGGCACTTCTCCCCTTTTCCACAGTTTGATCAAATGAATCATTTCCAAGCTCGTTTAAATTCAGCTCAGCCTGTTCGTAACTGATAAATGAAGATGCTACCCGAACATGTATTTGTTCTCCTTTCTCCGTTTCAAAGCGAATAGCTGCTCCAACATGATTATCGCTTAATTCAGCAGCATCAGGAACCATGTGATCCTTGCTCCAAATTCCGGCGCTTTTAAAAGGCTTGTCAAATACAATCACAAAATAATTCTTAAAATTATCCGGTACGCCGCCACTATTTTTGGTGGTATATCCGATGACTTTGTTTTCGGAGGGAATGATTTTGACATATGACCCGTTGTCGAACGCATCGATCAATACAAAAGAACTGTCATTTTCCGGAAAGGTGAATCGAAACTGCGCTGCCCGTTCGGTTGGGGTGATCTCTGCAGTCACGTTATAATCTGCCAGGTATACCTTGTAGTAATTTGGCTTTGCGATTTCAGATTTATGGGAAAACCAGCTTGCCCGATCCTCCCCCTTTATTTTCAACGAACCCGTCATGGGAAACAGGGAAAACTGGCCGTAATCATTGATCCACGGACTTGGCTGATGGGTTTGTTTAAAGCCCTGAATCTTGTACGCATCGTAGGTATATCCCCATCCATCTCCCATTTTTCCCGTCTGCGGCATCCAGAAATTCATTCCCCATGGCATGGCGATGGCAGGATAGGTATTGCCCGTTGAAAGCTTGAATTCCGAATCGGTTCCCATCAGTGGGTTGACATAGTCAATAAGCTCTGTTTCCAGTGCCATGATGGCAGACGAGAAAAGAACCATCCATCCAAATAAAACCGGTCTTACCATCCTTCTGGTTATCGTTGTATAAATGTTTAAGCTATTCATTTGTAAATCTTGTTTTATCTGCTTAATAAAAGAGACCATTGTTTAAACTTCACAGTTTGTTTCTCATGACCCCTTCAAAGGTGATTTTTACAGGTTTTATGAATCCGTCTTCGTCAAATTCCAATCTGTCCATGCATGTTACCCGGTGATTATGATGGGTTTCCGAAAGTGGTCTACGGTGATAAACGATATACCAATCATCTTTGTCGGGAACTTTTATCAGGGAATGATGCCCCGCCCCGGTCGCTACATCAGGATCCTGCTCCAGCACAACTCCAATCCGTTCAAACGGCCCAAACGGTGAATCTGAAATTGCATAAGCGACTTTGTAATCAGGACCTCCCCACCCACCTTCTGACCACATGAAATAATATTTATTATTCCTGATAAACATAAATGGCCCTTCCACATATCCTTCCGGAGTAATTTCTTTAAAGAATGTACCATCTTCATAGGGTTCAAAACCCGTGAAATCATCTTTCAACCTGACAATGTTGCAATGGCGCCAACCGCCGTAGATCATATAATATTGTCCGTCTTTATTCTGAAAGACAAACTGGTCGATCGGTTGGGCGCCGTTGTGAAACTCGCCCAGCAATGGCTTCCCTAAATAATCTTTAAACGGTCCCCGTGGCTGCTTTGCTACGGCAATTCCTATTCCTCCTATGGCTTTGTCATTTTGAATGTCATTCGCAGCAAAGAACAGAAAATATTGATCGCCTTTTCGAATAATAGCTGGCGCCCACATCGCGCTGTCTGCCCAGGAAACAGCTGCTGTGTCAATAATCCGCTTGTGTTTTTTCCAGGTGATCAGGTCTCTGGATGAGAAGGCATCCATAAATACCTGTTTGCCGTATTCATCGGAATAGGTAGGATATATCCAATATTCTTTATCAAAGATTATCCCTTCCGGATCCGCATACCATCCTTCGAATAATGGATTCCCGGATGTTTCCGCCTTCTGAGCCAATGACGGGACGGTAATACATATTATGATCAGGACTAATAGTTGTTTCATTATTGGCCAATTCATTTTCCGACTCATTCCGACAATAACTTTTATTTCAATTCCGAATAAGGTCTGCTCTCCATGCTCACTCCCCATTCCGGATCAGGAGTTGATGACATCGTGATTTTCAATGACCCACCCTTTTTGAGATTTTTATAATGAATAAAGGACTTGTCATAAACACTTCCATTTAACTCAACTGATTGAATGTAAATGTTTTCAGGGCTTCTATTCTCCACATCAATTCTTAATACTTTTCCATTTCCAAATGATAAAGTGGCCTCATCAATTTTTGGACTTCCAAAAACAAAGATCCCATTGGCAGGATTGACCGGGTAAAAGCCCAGGGCGGAAAGCACATACCAGGCGGACATCTGCCCGACATCTTCATTTCCACACAGGCCATCCGGTTGATCTGTGTAAAGTTCGTTGAGAATGTAACTGACTTTCTCAGCCGTTTTCCAGGGCTGACCGGCATACGCATACAGATAAGTGATGTGATGGCTGGGCTCATTGCCGTGTGCGTACTGACCTATCAAACCTGTTATGTCATTGGAAGCTGATTCACCCATATCTCCTTCCACTTCGAAAAGGGAATCCAGTTTGACAATAAACAATTCCTCGCCTCCATGCATTTCCATCAATCCTTCCACGTCCTGAGGCACCAACCAGGTGTATTGCCAGGAGTTGCCTTCACAAAAGTCATCATTTCGATGTTGCGATTTAAGTGGATCAAAAGGTGTTCTCCACTTATTTTCAGATAGTCTGCCCCTCATAAACCGCACATCCTGGTCAAAGTAGTTCTGGTAATTTTTCCCTCGTTGACTGAAATATTGATAATCTTCTTCCTTCCCCATCGATTTGGCCATTTGAGCGACACACCAGTCGCTGATCGCATATTCCAATCCCATGGCTACAGACTCCACCGTACTATCGGCTGGGATAAAGCCCTGATCCTTCACAAAATGAATCCCCCTTTCATCAAGCATGGCTGTATTTTTAACTGCTTCATAGGCAAGAATAGGATCGAAACCATCAAACCCTTTCAGGTATGCATCAACGATAACAGGAACAGCGCTGTAGCCAACCATGGTGTTGGTCTCATTTCCCATGAGGTGCCAGACAGGAAGCTTGCCCTGCTGCTCATAGATCTTTAGCATGGAATTGACCATGTCATTTACCCTTTCCGGTTGAAAAATGGTAAACAACGGATTTGCTGCCCGGTAAGTATCCCAAAGTGAAAAAGTTGTGAGGTTGGTAAAGGTAGTATCCTGATGGATCTTTTTATCCGTTCCCCTGTATTCACCATTTACATCATTGAAAATGGAGGGAGCGATTATGGTGTGATATAGCGAAGTATAGAACACCCTCATATCCGCCTCATCTTTTGTTTTAACCTTTATTTTGTTGAGTTCTTTGTTCCAGGCTTGATCAGCATTCTCTACTACCCGATCAAAGTTCCAATCCGGAATTTCACTTGAGATATTTAACAGGGCATTTTCTGTGCTGACCGGGGAAATTCCTACCTTGGAAAGAATAGTCTTACTGCCATTTTGATCGAAGCTAACTGCGCCTTTTACCAGTTTCCCTTTAACTACTTTACCCTCTACTGGCTGATCAGCATCAAAAGCAGTAAATTCCTGGATGGGTTCGGAAAATACAGCAGCAAAGAATATCCTCTGGTCTTCTGCCCATCCCTTTGAGAACCGGTATCCGACAATTGTTGAATCATTTGACCACTCCAGGTGTGCTTCTACGGGTGCATCCCATCCAATTCCTCTTTCCAGGTCAATGATGACATGGGGATCTTCATCGCTAGTAAACGTGTATTTGTGAAAACCCACTCTCTGACTGGCTGTAAGCTCAGCGGTAACTCCGTATTTATCAATCTCAACTGCATAATAACCCGGTTTTACTCTTTCCTGATCGTGTGTATAGAATGCCATGTATCCGGGATTTTCCAAATCACCACGTCTGATGTTTACATCTCCAGAGACGGGCATAAACAAAATATCGCCGAGATCCCCAATGCCTGTGCCACTCAAATGCGTTTGGGAAAAACCAATCAATGTTGAATCGGAATAGTGATAACCGGAACACCAGTCCCAACCCTGGGTAATGTTCACAGGGCCTAATTGAACAGCGCCAAATGGAACATTTGCTCCCAGAAAAACATGGCCGTGAAATCCGGTACCGATGTACGGATCGACATAGGTCGTTAAATTGATATTCCCGGAATCAGGCTCATTATTAACTGTTTCAGATTTTTGGGTGCACCCAAATATTACAATCAATAGCACTAAACAAACATTGATCAGTCGCATTGGAATTTATTTGCTGAAAATTGGTGTTTACCCATAACTTAGGCAAGAAATTCCGGCTTTTCTTTTATGGCTTGAAAAAAAATTCAGCAAAAAGAGTATTTGCTATTTCAAACCGGGATACTGAATATCTTGCAGGACTGCTTTAATGATCTATTTTGTTGGATGTTCCTTAGCCATGATGTTGACTGCTCCATAGTCTCTCCCTCCCTTTCGCACCATTGTCCAACCCCTTTTCTTTAGGTATTTAATAACATATTTGTTGTGAAAACCATGGGCAACCAATATGACTAAATGATCTGAACTTGCTTGGTCAATCAAAAGGTCTGCATTTTCTTTTGTTCTTTTTTTCGCATCTCTGAATGATTCAATTCCCTTGTCATTCAGGCCCATTAACCATAAACCCCTTGAAAAAGTAGTCCAAAAACCAAGGGGTAATTTCATGTTGCAAAAATTCATGATCTTACGTTCAAACTCCCTGAAACGGTAATCTTCAACAATTTCATATTCGTCCCCAAAAATCAGGTGTGCAGTGCTGGATGCCCTGGGAATACTACTGCTATAAATAGTATCGGTCGGAATATCTTGCATGCAAACAGGCATTTGCTGAAATGGTATGATGGGAACACTATCGTAGTCGTGAACGTATTTTTTTGCCTTATCGCGGTTGAACCAGCCTTTTTTAGACAGATTCGGCTTACCGTGACGTATCAACACAACTTGATCAATATTTACTGATTGGTCATTGTAAAACTTCACACAAGAATCTTCGGCTTGCTCGCAGTAAAAGTTTTTGACTGTTTTTAAATCCATAGATTGTGCAAAAACCAGAACAGGATTGATTATCAAAATCAACCAAAAGATTACTAAAATAAAGACTTTATTGTTCACGGATTTGTCCCTGTCCAATTAAATTCAAAAACTGATTATTTTGACGAAAAATAAACATAAATACCTTTGAAACCATTCCGTAAATAAAATAAAAACTACAATCCAAATAGCCATAAGCCGCTCTTGCAATCATACAATAATTATTATTTTTGATAGATCACAACTATTATATCATGTCCATCAGGTCCGGTTTCATTTCATTTTACCACCCTCTTCTGTTTTCACTTTTATTGCTCACCGCTTGTTTTCCCAAAAAGCAAAACCCTTCTTCTCCAAACATCCTTTTCATTATGAGTGATGACCATACTTCCCAGGCATGGGGAGTTTATGGATCGGTATTGGATAGCGTAATCCGTGCACCCAACATTTCAAGGTTGAGGGATGAGGGAGCCCTGCTGATGAACGTTTTTGCCACCAATTCAATTTGCACCCCTAGCCGGGCAACGATCCTCACTGGTCAATACAGCCATCGAAATGGTGTATATACCCTTTCCGACACACTCAATCCGGGCAGGGAGACCATTGCTACCCTTTTTCAACACAATGGATATCAAACTGCGCTCATTGGAAAGTGGCACCTGAAAAGCCAGCCGTCAGGATTTGATTATTACAACATATTGCCGGGTCAGGGAAGATACCAGGATCCCATTTTACGGGATAGCAGCAACTGGCCTGAAGGAAAAGCATATAAAGGTTTTTCTACGGATGTAATTACAAATGAATCTTTGAAATGGCTTCAACAGCGGGACAAGGACAAACCCTTTATGCTAATGACCCACTTTAAGGCTACCCATGAGCCATTTAATTACCCTGAAAGGTTTGGCACTTTGTATGCCAATACCATGATGCCAGAACCTGAAAGTCTTTACGATTTTTACCCTGAAAAAGCCTCCCGGACATTTGAAGGACAGATTCTGGAAATTCTGGGGAAACGATTTGAAGACAACCCGAATATTTACTCCGGCACTTCCTTTTCTCTTAAAGGACTTAGTAAAGAAGAAGCCCGTCATAAAATATACCAGAAATTTGTTAAAGACTTTTTGAGGTCCGGGGCTGCTATTGACGAAAATATTGGTCGGTTGCTGGCCTATCTGGATGAGCAGAACCTGTTGGAAAACACGGTGGTAGTTTACACAGCTGACCAGGGCTACTTTTTGGGAGAACATGGTCTTTTTGACAAACGGATCATGTATAAAGAATCGATCAAAATGCCCTTCGTGATCAGGTATCCGAAAGAAATAAATGCAGGCACAAAGAATAACGACCTTATTCTCAATACAGACATTGGTCCTTTATTATTGGATTATGCCGGAATTGATATCCCGAAATCCATGCAGGGTAGAAGTTTTCGTCACAATCTTATCGGACTAACACCACCAGACTGGAGAACATCCATGTACTATCGCTATTGGATGCATCAGGAACACCGGCCAGCACATCTGGGAATTCGTACGAAACAGTTTAAGCTGATCTATTTCTATGGCCAACCCTTGCGAGAAGTCGGTGGTGAACCGGCTACTAAACCGACCTGGGAGTTTTACAACCTTGAAAAAGACCCGAAGGAATTGCTTAATGCATACGATGATCCTGCTTACAAGCAGGAGATCACAAGACTTAAAAGCGAGTTATTGCAATTAAAGGAGGAGGTAGGGGATAATGATGAGCAATATCCTGTTATGAAAGAGTTATTGAATACAATAAACAACTAAATTGACCATCATCAAATGATCCGGAAGCTTTCAGGAAAAACGAAAAATAGCTTAATTACAAACTCAACTTTAAATCACCCTTACAATGAACAAAGTATACATTCGACATATTCTCTTCATTCTGGTCAGCTCAATTTTGACTTTCCTGGTTTCCTGCAATCCAACCCAAACCAAGGAACAAGAAGAATTCAGACAACCCAATGTAGTCTTGATCTTTCTGGATGATGGTGCATTTGACGATTTTCAGCCTTTTGGCAATCCTCGTTATCCGACGCCCAATGTGAGTACCCTTTCCAAAGAAGGCAGGAGTTTCTATAATTTTTACGTGCCACAGGCCGTTTGTTCGGCTTCCCGATCAGCATTGTTAACGGGCTGCAACCCCGGACGAACCAAAGTATTCGGCGCTCATGGTCCCCGGCAGAAAGGTCTCGACCCACAGTTTGCCACCATGGGAGAAGTAATGAAACAAAACGGGTACGCGACAGCATGTTTCGGAAAATGGCATTTGGGAGACCAGCCGGAGACGAGGTCTCATGCCAGGGGATTTGATGAGACATGTGGACTGATGTATTCCAACGATATGTGGAAACACCATCCTGAAGGCTCTAAGTACTGGGGACAATGGGATTTGCAATATTGGGAAAATGGCGAGATTTCAATTGATTCCGTCGACCACGATGACCAAAAGATGCTGACCACCTGGTATACGGAACATGCCGTTGATTTTATTGCCAGAAATAAGGACAATCCTTTTTTCCTTTATGTGCCACATTCCATGCCTCATGTACCAATTTACTGTAGTGATAAATTCGCAGGGAAATCGGGAACAGGTCTTTATGGCGATGTGATGATGGAACTTGACTGGTCAGTTGGTCAGATCAATCAGGCAATTAAGGACAATGGCCTGGAAGAAAATACCATTTTTATCTTCATTGGTTCTGATAACGGGCCATGGTTGAGCTATGGTGATCATGCCGGCATTACCCGTTTCCGGGAAGGAAAAGGGACCATCTTTGACGGAGGGGTACGCAACTCATGCATCATCAAATACCCGGGACAGATTGAATCGGGAACCATTTCTCATAAAGCTTTTAGTTCCATTGACATTCTGCCGACCATTTGCAAGGTTACCGGTACAACACTTCCGGAAAATGAAATCGACGGAAAGAATGTCTGGGATATTGTCATGGATAAACCCGATGCAAAAAACCCGCATGATTATTACCCGTTTTCCTTCAATTCCGAATTTCAGGGTGTGATCAGTGGGGATGGCAACTGGAAATTACACCTTCCGCACGTATACAGAACGGTATTAAAAAGTGGAGTTGACGGACAGGCAGGAAAATATACCTATCCGGAAATCGATACAGCCTTATTTGACATGGTCCATGATCCATACGAGAAAAGAAATGTGGTAGATGCTTATCCGGAAATTGCTCAGACTTTGCTTCAACATACAAGCCAACACAAGGATTTGTTTTATTCGGAAAATCCGAGTGTTGAATAGTTAGACAAATGAAATAACAAACCATAAAATCCAGCCATGAAAAATCTATTTCTCATTATTGCCTTTGTCTTCATGTCAAATATGGCGTTTCCTCAGGAAACAGAAGCCGAAAATGAACTGGCCTATTTTGTTGTCCTTTACACTTTGGGAGAAACATGGGATGTCAGTAAACAGCCCCATGAACAGACCTACTTTAAGGATCATTCCGCGCACCTTTCCGAACTCAGAAAGACTTCGAAAATTGTACTCGGTGCCCGATACAGTGATACGGGCATGATCGTACTGAAAGTAAAGGATGAAGAAGAAGCCAAAGATCTGATCCATCAGGATCCTGCTATTCAAAACAAAATGTTCAAGGCTGAGATCTTTCCCTACTTTCCGTTTTACAAAGGGTGTCTGGAATAGGTATTGAGATGGAGACCTTTTGATACATCTCTTCGATATGGTCCCCGGCCTTTTCTTCACTTTTCACAAAAATTTATGCCTGAAGTTTGCTCATAGAATGCTCAAACAATTTCCAATCTCATGAAGCAATTGATAAAAGCCAGACCAGCATCCTTCATTCACACCTACCTCACCTCCAAATCATCTTTTTCCGGCAAGGGAGGAAAGGGATTATGCGGTTCCATCTGATACCAATAGGCGACTGACGCTATGTCGCTTCCCTGGCGCAGGTACCGGCCTCCGCTTCTCCAGCCCAGATCCTGAATGGTAATTTTCAGATCTTTTTCAAACCGGACAGGGTCAGTGATATGCCATCGGTACAGACCAAAACGGGTGTTAGCCTTATAAGCCCCATCCGGTTGAATAACCTGATGTAATCCGGCATAGGCAGTAGAAAATTCGGTGTATTGGCCCCCCACATCAAAATTGTATGATCCACAGAAATAGTCTTCGGTTCCTGTGCCGCAGATCGTAGGAAACTGCTTGTCTCCATCCATGTAGAACTTGATTTCTCCTTCTCCCCACCAGCCATTGTTGTTTACCTGCCACGCCAGGTAGGTCCCAACGTACTGACCTTTTCCCTTAATATCGTCAATAATGGTATAGGCTTCTTTTTTATCATCCGGTTTAGGTCTCCGGAACTGGGCATGAAAATAGGCTGCATCATCAGGAACATCCGTCAGCGTATAATCGACCTGGTAGTAGAGCTTTGTGACTTCCGTGTCAATATTTTCCATGGTGATCCTGCATTTTTTCCTAAATGGCATCTGCCAGTAGCTGTTGAATGCACGACCCGGATTCACGCACATTGCCAGGGAATTTAAGTGTGCATACTCCCCCCAACCCATACCAAAAAAATCGCCAACGGGAACTTCAACGGACGGTTCCTTTTCATCATCCCAATAGATTCGGAATATATAGAATCTCCAGTTACCCGTAGGTGTCATCCAGATGTGCTGGATGCATCCTGAACCATCAATTTCAGCCATTGTAAAGGTTTCTCCGGGTTGAATGAGCACGTAAGGGCTCACTTTCCATCCCTGGCCCAGTTCCCGGGCCTCATGAGAGGCTGCTCCTTCGCCGAGCTCGGCCATTCCTCCCTTCCCTTTTTCACCGCTAAAATTTTCCGGTGAAATACTCCTGGTTTTGGCCTCACTGGTACGATACAGGTTAGACAGGTTATTGTTTAAACCATTGAATTTTTCCTGGGCAAAAACCGGAAAACACAAAATGAATGCGGCAATTATAATTGTATATTTCATGAGCGTAGGGTGATTAGTTTTGATTTAATAATTCTCTAAAATCCAAAAGGGATATTTACCAAGATAAAAATTTTATCATGGCTTGCCACGATAATTCTCGAATTACACTTACCATAAACATTGGTATTCCTTCCGGATTTTAGTTTTGATGATTCTATACCGAAAAATACCGTATTGCTGCTAAGAGAATGGAAAATTATTAATCCGGGACTAGCTCCGACAGAATGAGACCTGAACTTAACACAACCAGTTTTTCCTTTAATAGGGATTTCTTTACCCAAGAATTCCTAACTTTAGTCAAATAGTAACATTTTGGTATTCCCTTTTCATGAGTTCCATGAAAATAAAATGCATATGTTTTCTGGTTATTATCTTTTCCGCGACCACTGTTATCGCTCAACTCCCTAATGAACTGCCGGTACTCAAACCTTCCTATACGGATGATCTTTTGAAAGGTAAGCAGGGTATTAAAGTTGACTGCATTTCTGATGTATTTCAGGATAGCCAGGGCCGGTTATGGCTGCAAACTTGTGGGCAGACTTCCGTTAAGGAGCTTCAATTTGTACAATACGACGGATACCGCTTTGATCATGTTACGTCGCATGACCCTCAATACAATCAGGATTATGATTTTAGGGCATTCGGCGTTTCAACTCGCGATGAGCTTTTTGGGAAATATTACCATGCCGTATCCAAAGATATAGGAATATTCTTTTTAGCATTGGACTCCCGTAAATTAACGCTACATAAGTTTGGTGGTAAAAAAAACAATTTCACAAACATATTTGATGTTGCTCATATTGCAGATTCGACCTACCTGGCAACCCTGCGCGTTGATGGTGATATTCAGGTCCATACCTTGATTGGTGACCATCAGCAATTATACAGAATGACTGAAGAAGTGCCTTTCACTACTGACTATGCCGCTAAGTGGAATGGACTGTTGTTGGACCAGCCCAATGAAATCTGGTTTATGCCAGAAACCCTCCCTCTTATACGGATTGATAAAGGTACCCGGTCCGTAATTAAATATCAGCTGCCTGATTTTTCGCATAAACCTGATGTTGATTTGTACTTAGATGCAAGGTCTTTGTTAAGTCCCGTTAATATGGTCATCGGTATGAACGATATCATCTATCTTTACTTTGGTCATCAGCTTTATCATTTGGATAGGACTATGGATCGATTTATTTCTATCCTCAGTCAGTTTCCGTCTACCTTTACTCCTATTGGTCTATTCCAGGACAAGCCAGGAAATATCTGCTTTGTGTTTGAAGATGAAGTGGGGAAATTACAAGCCATTTTACAGGACACGCTTGGAAATCGTTTCGACTATACCGCCTTCTTCAGCCAATTTTCCAGGGCAACCCTCACCAATGTATCAAGCGAAGATTTCTTTAGGGAAGTCTATGTATGCGGCCAGGGAAGTCTGCTTCATATGTATGTTCAGGAACCAGCAGCCATAAAGACCGTTTTGGATGGATACTTTGTCAGCTCGGTAATGGAAATGCCGACAGGTGAATTCCTCATCAATACTGTTTTTGATGGTTGGTTTATTCTAAGTCAGGATCTTCGGCATGTACGCCCTTTTACAGAAACTTTAGGCTGTAAACCAAATCCCTTTACAAATCATCCCAGCATGGTGCAGCAGATCATTGCAGATAAACAGGGGAATTATTGGTGGTTAAAGGAAAAATTCATCTATCAATACGATCCTGAGGGCAATTTGTGCGAAAGCTATGACATTTCTAAACCCGGACGGCGCGACCCTGCTTTATTCGGTATGTTGAGCGATGGAAAGTTCGTCTTTAGCAATTGGTCTAATGACTTGATTTTCTTTGACCTGAAAACCGGAAACGAGTTTGTTCCAGGGGGTACAATTCCTTCCACATTGTCGGATGTATGGGATATACATGTTGACCAATCGGGTTTAATCTGGATTCCAACAAACACAGGCTTGTGGAAGCTTGATTGGAAAAATAAATCAGGAGAAAAGCTTGACGCTGAATCCGGCTTTGCCGATGATCATATTCGGTCGATCTATCAGGATGAAACCGGTAATTTGTGGCTGGGTACTTTCTTTGAGGGCATACAGATTTATGATCCACAAACAGGGGCTGTCGTAAGGCAGATTACAGCAGAACAGGGACTTGCCGATAATTCGGTGGTGTCCATTTTTCCGGATGCCCAGGGGGATATCTGGATATGTACCGAACGGGGGATCACATTGGTCTCACCAGTGGGAGAAATAAAACCCAGTATCTATGTGAATGATGGGCTGAACGACAATACGTTTGATCGATTTGATCCTTTGCTTACCAGCGATGGACGCTTATTTGTTGGGAATCAAAAAGGCCTGAACGTGATTGACCCCATTGCAGTGAAGGCATGGTTTGCACAACAGCAAAACGAAAGAAAAATTTATCTTACAAAACTTACTTATTTCGATATTGAATCCAGACAGGAGGTTTCCCAGGTAACTCTCCTGAATCAACTCACTGAATTGAAACTTCCGGCTGCACGCAGAAACCTCAAGGTAAGTTTTGCCATGTCCAGTTATGTTGAACCGCATAAAAACCGCTATGCCTATAGGCTTGCAGGTATAGAAAAAGAATGGAACTACCTCGGGGCACAACATGAACTCAATCTGTCAAACCTTCCACCAGGGGAGTATACCCTTCAGATCAAGGGTAGTGATTTCCGCAATAATTGGTCAGACAATATCGTGGAAATCCCCATCCACGCACGGGAGTATTTCTATCATCAAGCCTGGTTTTACCTGCTCTGCACACTTCCTTTTCTGTTATTTGGGCTGGCCTGGGCGTACAGAACGCGAAAGGAGAAAAAGGTCCTGGAACGTACCGTTATCCAACGGACAGAAAAGATCCGGGAAGATAAAAAATTGATACAGGCTCAGGCTGAACACTTAAAGGAACTAGATCAGTTAAAATCACGTTTTTTCGCAAATATCTCCCATGAATTTCGCACACCCTTAACGCTGGTAATGGGCCAGATTGACAATTTGTATTCAGAGGAGAGCAATGATTTCAAAAAAAATAAGTTATCGATGGCTCATCGCAATGCGGCTCAATTACAACGGCTCATTAACCAGCTACTGGACCTTTCCAAGATAGAAAGTGGCAAAATGACTTTGAAAACTTCCCGGCACAACATGGTCCCATTGATCAATAATTTGACCAATACCTTCGAGTCGCTGGCCGGGCAAAAGAATATTGGGCTGCGTTTCGAAAGCAACCAGAGTAAAATTATGGCATATGTGGAACAGGAAAAAATTGAGAAGATCATGTACAACCTCTTGTCTAATGCCCTGAAGTTTACCCCTGGGGGAGGACATGTGCTGGTGAAAATTGATGTTGTTCGCCCCCCCAATCATGATTCATCGAAAAATAGTACCATGCCGGAGAATTCCGCAATGGATCGACCCTTTGAACAAGAAGGAGATCTGGAGCTCACCGTTCGGGATTCGGGAATTGGCATTCCTTCAGACCGTCTGCCACACGTTTTTGATCGCTTCTACCAGGTGGATAGTTCTCAAACCCGTGAATTTGAAGGAACCGGTATCGGACTGGCCCTCACCAAAGAATTGGTGCAATTGCATGGGGGTGGGATTTCAGTTGAAAGCAGTGAAGGTTTCGGGACCACATTTAACGTGACCCTACCTTTGGGTCAAAAGCACCTTAAACCTGAAGAGGTCATAGAGTCCACAGAAAATTGGCTGGACATTGAAAGCATGCCAAACCTGGCAATCACCCCGGAAGCTCCTGTAACAGACAATATCACTGGATCTGCATCCGGTGATAAAGAAATTATCCTCATTGTGGATGACAATGCCGACATGCGGGCTTACATCCGGGAAGGACTGGAGAAACACTATTGCATCCAGGAAGCCGGCAACGGTGAAGAAGGTTTTTCCCATGCTAAAGAAGTCATTCCCGATCTTCTGATCACTGATGTGATGATGCCCAAAGTGGATGGATATGCATTGACACATAACATAAGACAGGATGCTGCCACGAGTCACATCCCTATCATCATGGTGACAGCTAAAGCTTCGGAAGAAGATAAATTTGAGGGTCTGGAAAAGGGGGTGGATGCATATTTGACCAAACCATTCAACAAGAAAGAGTTGCAGATCCGGGTACGCAAACTCATAGAATTACGAAAACAATTGCGACAACAGGCAGGAACCAAAGCCGTACTCAGGCCTTCCGAAATAGAAAGCTCATCAATGGATCAAAAGTTTTTGCAGCAGATTAAAGGGAGTATTGAGGAGCACATCGGCAACGAGGCGTTTGGAGTCGACGAACTTGCCAGGGAAGTGGGAATGAGCCGCCGCCAAATGGAACGTAAGCTCAAGGCCATGACTGACAATTCACCTCAGCAATGCATTCGTAGCATGCGGTTGGACAGAGCCCGTCAGTTGTTGGAACAGAGGGCAGGAAATGTTACCGAAATCGCTTTTCAGGTAGGCTACAGCAATCTTACGACTTTTTCACGAGCCTTCCAGACCGAGTTCGGAAAAGCTCCTTCCTCGGTATTGCAGAAAAATGAAAATAATTAACGCCAGGACCCGACATCCGGATGATCTTAACCTTTTCTTCCATACATTATAATTCAATATGCTATATGTTGCTATTTACTATTCTAATAAATTAACCTGAGGTCGATTTAAAACCTAAGTAAAAACGCCATTTATTTCCGCCAGCGGATTAAGGGTGGGTCATATTTTAGAAACATGTTTTTATTAAGGTTTTTGTGGGGTGTTTTTACTTGAAATGATTTTTTTAGTGAACCCACCTCTGTATCTCCTTCCGAGAGGAGAATGAAGGACATTTCAAGTAAAAAACTAATTTCATTTAATCGAACTCAGGTTAAATTAGATGAATAGTCGGGTTTAAGAGATAAAATTCTGCATCCATCACTTTCTATCAAGCAATGGTTTACCGGAATAATAAGTAAACAACCCCGCTTTCAAATTCTTTTCTGCGCCTATCCTCCGCAACTCACAATACCCCTATGTCGCATTTTGTCAATCAAATGTCGCATTTTGTCAAGCCTGACCGCATAATGTCAAATCTTTGGCGCTCCTGGTAAAGCATCCCGAACCTACCCTTACTAGCTTTGAAACAACGAATTCAGTAAAAATCTATTCATGCATTATCATCATTTATATGGCTAACGAGGAGAAAACAGACCAGCATTCAGATCCGGAATTATCCCAGGATTTCCGGCTGGAACAAAACCACCCTAATCCCTTTGACAAGAAGACCCTTATCAGGTTCCTGGTTCCCAGGATCAGCATGGTACGATTGTATATACTCAACCGCGACCATGACCAGGTGAGCCTGCTATACGAAGGAGAAGCCCGGCCGGGATGGCACGACATTACCTGGAATGGAATGACCGATGAAGGATTTCCGGCTTCGGCAGGTAATTACCAGTACCGCCTGGAGGCTGCACATTATGTGGCCACCCGTAGACTGGAAATCAAAAGATGACCATGATGAATACCCAATTTCCTTGCATAGAAAATGCCACAACTAAAGCAATAGTTAAATGAAATTAAGTACAACTAAAACTAAAAATCATGAAACCGACAAACAAAACATCAAAACGAATGTCCCGGTTGAAAGGTGTCATACAGAAATCTTTCCTGGTGAGCTCTGCCATTTTATTGGTATTTGTTATTACTCAATGTAGAGACGTAGATGACCCGGTTCCTGCGTTTCCGGACATTGAAGAACCGGAACTCGGGGGATCAGACGAGAGCTTTATGACCTCAATTTTCAAGTCAGTAGCAACCGGTGCAGCCGGAAATATTGGTGGTACCGTAGCAGGTTGGGCGATGGGCGCCTTAGGAATAAGCAACACCTCAAGTGGTCCGGATTATACCGATCAATTGAATAAGATTGATACAGACTTACAACATATTTCCACCCAACTTTCGAGTATAGGTGATGACTTAATAGATATCTCTGATGAAATTAAAAAACTCAATTGTTCGACATGGCAATCCGGCTTAACGCATAATAGCGGTATTGTGACAGATTTATATTCAAAATATAGTACCTATGTAGCCACAGCCTCAGGGCCAGATAGTGCTGAGATAGACCAAGCTACGCTGTCAAATTGGGTAGACAAAGTACTGGGAGAGGGCGACTATGCCAGCTATAATGATATGGGTACGTTACTTGACCAAATAGCTGCTACCATTTATGATGGCTCAAACAGTGGGCTTCTACCTTCATGCATTGCAACAATAGATCTTCCCACACATGGCAGTATTGGTGGTGATACATCGTACTATAAAAAAGTAAAGAAATACACGGATTATTATACCAATTTGCAAATCCAGGGTCTAGTGGTGCTTGTCGAAGCGCTTCACTACAGGGCCTGGGAGACTGCCGGTTCACCAAATCCTGATATTCTAGCCCCAGACTCTGCATCGTTTGTTTGCAAAAAGGCTAAAGTAGAATGCAGTCTTGCAGCGGATGCAGTAAACAAAGTATATAATAATCTTGTAAGACAACTCACAGTGGCAGGCGCTCCTTACACGACAGATGACCTGGTGATGTTGTATGATTCACCTGATTATATTTATTTACTGCCAACCTCCCTGGAAGATTTTACGACCGCTGCCGGAGATAATTGTACTTATCCGCTCACTTCTGCCAATCCCTGTGGTAAAACAGCCGGTTACTATAATTCTAGAAATTTTCGTGATGTGGTCTATAAGGGGTACACGTTTTGGTATAATGCCGGTACGGGTATCCTGAAAGAACTTCTGAAAGATTGGAAAAGTGGCACAGCTGGTGATTACCTGGAAAATCGAGGCTTCAAGAATATGAAAAACAAGGTTATTCTCAGCGGTCAATCGGTTAAAATTGACCTTAATAATTCACACGCAGATAATACATACAATACACAGGCCTTTGTTCCCTTTTTTGATACGGATCTTGATTACAGCTTTAACGGTGGCCTCGTTTACCAGGATAAACAATATGATTTCCTCGCACCCTCAAAAAATAGTGGGTGGTGCTGGCAAGATAATGATGGAACACAGGGTGGAACTAAATATACCTACTCTCATGTAACTTCTGTAGATAAATACAAGCATACAAATTATTTCTATGACCTTCAGGCAGAAATTGGTTGGAATAGTACAGATTATGGTGGATATGAAATTTGTGAGTCATTTAAATGGACAAAGATGCCAGGTTGGGTTGCCGCAAATAGAGGAAATAATGCTGTTCAATACCGATGGCCCGCTGTTGAAGCCTATCATCTTGATTGTACGAATGGTCGTGATAAAACAAATCCTGGTAGTATGTGGACGATGTGCGGGGATGATTTTACACAATGGCTCGAAAAGCAGCTGCCAAGACCTGAGACCTGTGACAACACTAACGTAGGTGATCCTTGCATAGAAATAATTTAAGGGAAAGGATAACTATGAAACCAATGAATGAAAATAGATCAGGGAAACAACATCGGGGTATGCAAAATACCCTGATGAAGTCTCTCCTCGTAATTTCCTTTGGTTTATCAGTCTTCCTGGTAAGCAACTGTGGTGATTACGATGACATTGCCCCCATTCCGGAGCCGGAGCAATTAAGTGTCGGCGGCAGTCCGATCAGCAAGCTATTTGCTTCTGCCGCTTCCGGGGCAGCATCCGGGGCCGCCAGTACCGCCTCTGGCTGGGCCCTGGGAGCCCTGGGTTTAAGCGATGACAGCCCCGATTATACTGAGCAGCTGGATAAGATCTATGAAAGTCTTCAGGAAATTATCGGGCAGCTTGATGCCGTTCAAGAGCAGTTAGCGGAAATCAACAATCAATTACAGGTGCTCAATTGCAGTGCTCAGCAAACCGAGCTCACTGCACAGACCGGGAGAATTAATTCTCTTTCTATTCTATACCAAAGTTATATTGCACATGCTGCGGATGGCGGAAGGTTATCAAATGCTACCCTCTCCAGCTGGGTAGATCAGGTGTTGGCCGAAGGAGCTTATACGTCTCAGATGCCGATGGGTGAAATTCTTACTACCATGGCTGACCGCTTAGTCCATCCATCATCCGGCGCCATTACGGCTTGTGTTGCTGCCATAAAAATACCAGGAAACGATACCTTCAGCGATGTGGCTTACTACGAGCAAGTAGCTCAGTTTACCAATTATTATTACTATTATCAGGCGTTGGGATTGATGTTACTCAATGAAGCGCTACACTATAAAGCCTGGGCCACTGCAGCAGCCGAAGACAACGATCATTATTCAGCCGATTCTGTCTACAATGTATGCAGCGATTCATATGCTGCTGTCTATTGCACCAAAGCTGCTTCTTTTACCAACGCTGTTTACAATGCCCTCATTAAACAGTTTACTGTTGCAGGGGCGCCGTACACCGATAGTTCTTTCCTGATGCAAAACCATTCCTCCGGGCCCCGTTTATGGGTAAAATCATTGGAGGAATTTACCATTGCTTCCGGTGACAACTGCAATGCCCCCCTGACCTCCGCTAATAACAGATGTGGAGTCACTGTTGGCTTTTACAACAGTGGCAATGGCGCCATATCCAACAAGGTATACCGGGGACATACGAAATGGCAATTTGCCAATGCTTCCGAGTTGAATACCCTCCTGGGTGGATGGACCAGCGGAACAGCAGGGAATTATTTGGAAAGTAAGCTGGGCTTCAAGCATATGAAAAGCAAAATAGTGTTGAGCACCAATACCACCATCGTGAGTTTATCGAATTCCGGCGCCAATCAAACGGTCGTCATGTTCTTTGATGGAAGCACCGGTAAAGGTAAGATCGACAACAAACTATTTGACAATAGCAAAGCATTCAACCTCATTGCCCCGAACAGTAAAACAACAGGTAATGGATCCTGCTATCCCTTTTCTTCCAACTTTTACAGTTTTAATGGTAAATCCGCCGGCATCAATAGCTATTGGTATTTTTGCTGGGGCAATGCGGAATGGTGTGGTGGCAATGCGCTTCATGGAGGGGTAAAATGGAACGCCACTCCTCCCTGGTTAGCTTCAAGCAGTAGTGACGCCTCAAGGCAGTTTCGCCTTCCCTACACCCAGGTAAAGAATTTCAATTGTACAAGAAACCGCTTCCCGAAAAACCCAGGTGGGATGTGGACGATGTGCGGAGACGATTTTACTCAATGGTTCAACAATGAGGTACCAAGACCTGAGAGTTGTGACACATCAAATTCGAGTGTTTCCTGCTCTGCAGTTTGACAAATGCTTATTCATTCGGGTAGTCTACTCGAAAGAAAAAATTTAAATCATATCAACACATTGAACTATGAAAACTATCGAAAATAACATGCTAAAAACAATACCCCATAAACAATATTTATACGGTGTATTACTTCTGACGATCATCGGTGGCTTATTGGCTTATTACAGCACACAACTTACTTATCAGCTAGCCGGTCTTGGATCAATTGGCCCCGGCAGCTGTCATGTAAATACATGGATCAATTGCGAATCGGTCCTTTCTACTCCATCGGCGATGGCGTTTGGTATTCCAGTCGCATGGTTTGGATTTCTCTATTATTTATTCATAACCTTTACCATTTTGCTTGCTCTGCTATCAAGGAAACAGAAGCAGATCTATTCTCTGAGCGCTCTGGCTATCCTTTTGTCCGGAATAGCCGTGTTTTTCTCTTTCTACAAAGCATATGAACTCTTTCAGTTGAAAGTATTATGCCCGGTTTGTGTGGGAATGTACCTGGTCAATATTGGGATCTTCATTTTGGTGATGAAATCGTGTGGCCTATCCCTGAAAAAGGCGGGTCATTTTCTCAGTTTCTATATGAGAAGTTTTTTCAGAAAAAATTCCTCCCAACCTACCACAGCAATCGCTATTGTGACAACATGGGTATTTATAGTTGGTTTTCTGGGTGTTCATCATTTGAAGGGAAATGTTCCGAAACCAGAAGAGATCCTACTAGCAAAATATGTTGAAGAGCATTTTCAGCAAACACCAATCGATATAAAAATGGATGCCAATGGTCCTTACAAAGGCAATCTGCTATCCGGGGTTACGATCGTTGAGTTTAGTGATTTTGAGTGCCCGGCTTGTAAAATGCTTTCTTCTGTTTTGCAACCTATCCTTGAGGAATATCAAAACGAGGTTGCCTTCCACTTTGTCAATTATCCTTTGGATATTTCAATTAATCAAAACCTGAAAAGGGAAATACACAAAAACGCCGGTATGATTGCCCTTGCCGGCATTTGTGCCCAACAGAATGGGGACTTCTGGAATTTCCATGATTCCGTTTTCCAAACGGAGGAAACCTTAAACCGTGATTTTATTCTTCAGCTGGCTGAGAGCAAAGGATGGGACCTTGAGGATTTCGGTAAATGCATGGATGCCCCCGAAACAAGGCAGCGGGTGCTCAACGATATTCAGGCAGGTTCAGACGCTAAAATAACGGGGACTCCATCTTTATTTATTAATGGGAGACCCATAAAATACTGGAATAATCCGGAATTTATTAAAGCAGTTATTGAAGCGGAATTAAAAATAAATTAGTCCTACAGTCAGAACCCCGGTATCATATTTATTTCTACCGGGGTTTTATTCATTTCTTATTGTGTCAGATTAGGATTTTCTGTTTGATCACACCTCCCAGCCTTTTCTGTATACCCTGCTTACAAATTGATTGGCTTCTTCGAGGTTGGTGACCTTCATATTTTCACTGTCCCATAATAATTTTTTGCGTCCATAAAACTCCATTTTTCCCTCGCTGTTTTCCTTTCTCAACATATAGCTGCGAATGGCAAGATTACCCATCAAAACAGTTTCGGTCATCGGTCCGGCGTAGTCAAAGGAAGAGGTCAAAGCCTTGTGTTCGGGACTATCAAAACCGGCTTTGCAGGCGTCGACCCACTTGCGGTGATGACCGTATTCCGGCTCCTCATTTTCTTCCGTTTCCGGTCCGAAATCCGTTGTCCCGTCATTCAGATAGAGCTTAGGCATGAGTGGTGAGCTGTCATTGACATTGGTGGAGATCAATCCGTTTTCTCCAATGATCAATACACCATTATTGCTATTTGGTCCTCCGATATCATGATCGGCAGGAATGATCGCCGGGTGTGAAGGCCGGATCCCTCCATCACTCCAGGTCATTTCGATCGGAGATTGGGTTTTGTCAGTTGCCTCATAGTGCAAAGTTATAAATGAGGAAGCAGGACAACCTTCCGGGTGATAATCCGCCGTCCACATTTGCGAGTAGACAGTTCCCACACTGCACTCTGCATCGGTAGGATGCTTTAATTTTAATGTGCGGTAAGGAATGTCAAACAGGTGGCAGCCCATATCTCCAAGAGCGCCTGTACCAAAATCCCACCAACCCCGCCAGTTAAAGGGATGTAAATTAGGTACAAAAGGTCGATATTCTGCCGGTCCCAGCCAAAGGTCCCAATACAGATCTTTCGGTTTCAGACTTTCATCCGGCTTTGGCATGGCATAGCCCTGTGGCCATACAGGACGGTTCGTCCAGACCTCCACCTTGGATATTTTTCCAAGAACTCCGGAGTCTACCCATTTTTGCACCATGCCGAGAAGCGGATTGGAAGCTCCCTGGTTACCCATCTGGCTGACGATTTTATTTTTTCGTGCCATTTCAGTCAGAATCCTGGCCTCCTGTATGTTGTGAGTAAGGGGTTTTTGAACATACACATGTTTTCCCCTTTCCATGGCGTAAACAGCTGCCGGGGCATGAACATGATCTGGAGTGGAGATGGTCACTGCATCGATGTCCTTTTCTTTATCAAGCATTTCCCTGAAATCATGATAATGTTTTGCATTGGGAAACTCTTCGGCAGCTTTAGCTGCAGATCCTGAAAAATCCACATCGCATAGGGCTACAACTTTCTCTCTTCCCTTCACCGAAGCATGACGGATATCGCTGCTTCCCTTACCTCCTGCTCCGATTGAAGCCAATACCAATTGATCGCTTGGTGCGGTAAAACCCACACCACCCAACACATGTCTTGGTACAATAAAAACAGAAGAAGCAAACGCGACATTTTTAATAAATGTCCGGCGGGAATTTTGAGATGGTTTCTTTTTGTTATTACTCATGTTCATAGTTGAATTTTGGTGAAGGAAAAATAATACTTTATCATAAATACCAATAGACTTTTAAGTTAATGAAAAATAAAGAATATGATCAAGAGAGATGAGAAAGCTAAGAAATCAGTCATTAACAATTGTTATTTTTGGAATTGTTTCGTTTTTTAGTTGATCTTTTTTGAAATAGGTATTTCCTATAAATAGGAATTCAATTTTTTAACTATGAAATTTTTACTAATACTCAAACACTGGCAACTTTTTGGACTCACTTGGGGATTGCCATTTTTATTGAACATTTTCACTTTCTCAAATCCAACTTTAATGATCAGGGTTTTTCCTTTCCTCATGGTTATATTTGTTATAGGTACATTTGGGTGGATTTGGGCTATTGTCTCGCATTTAAATTCCAAACTTCCAGAAGGCGTTACCCTTAACATCAGGAAGTTTCAAATCCTTTTTTCAATTCCAATAATATATATGATTGCCTTAATGATTTGGTTTGGATTTTTGATGGCAGGTGAATTAAATGTGCAGGGGAACAATAATTCAGGGGTAATAATAGCTATTATTTTACCTCTTCATATTATGTCTCTTATTATTATAATCTGGGGAATAAGCTTTGCTGCCAAAACTTTGAAATCTATCGAACTTGGAAGAATGGCGATGTTTAGTGATTATGTTGGTGATTTTTTTCTAATCTGGTTTTCTGTTATCGGATATTGGATACTTCAGCCACGAATCAACCAGCTTATCAAAGAATAACATCATTACTGACCAATTCAGCCTATCAAAAAGTTTAAATCAAATTATATAAGCCATGGAAGAGAATAAAATTACTATAGGCCAAAATGATACATTGGATCATGAATTAGTTGCAAATACTTTTGATAAAAGTAAATCGAATGCTGAATATCTTTATGACAATATCATCTATCCAAATCTGCTAACCAGGGTTAAGGCATTGTTTGTTGACTTCATTGTCATTCTTATCATCTTTTCAATTACTTCTCTTGTGATTGGTAAAATAGGAGGAGCTCCAAATTGGGTCAGGGGATTTATACTTGTATTTTCACTTTATCTCTATGAACCCGTACTAATATCCTCTTTTGGAGGTACAGTAGGTCATCATCTCGTAAAGATCAGGATCAAAAGGATGAGCAATCCAGACAAAAAATTAAACATATTTCAGGCTTCGCTTAGATTTATTGTCAAATATCTTTTAGGTGTTATTTCATTTTTAACAATCACGGGGAACAAAAAGAAAAGAGCTATTCATGATATGGCAAGTGGATCAATTGTGACTTATAAACATTAATACAACACCTGATTTAAATTGGGACAAATTAGAAAAAAAAAGAAACCCCATTGATCAACTCTCACAATAGGGTCCTTTTTATGCTATGAAACATGCAATAACGATAAGACATCCAATGGAAATAAAGTGCCAAACTAATAAATCACTGTTCGTCAATGCATTACAAATATTCAGGTTTTATGATCGTAAAGATATTTTACAAATGCTTATTAAATTTTGGACACCACAGATAGAATTGAGTCACTATTATGACAACCTCTCCCACGGCCCTGTAATCGCCAGTGTTTCTCCATTTCCCTGGATATTGACAAAAAGTGTCTTGCCGGATGGAGAAAAGACAACACCGGCAAATTCGGAATCCGAGCCACGATTGTAGGCCACGTCATAAACCTCTCCATTTTGATTGATCCCACGAATGTGATTCTGATCGCCATTGTCTTCACACAAAATAATATCACCCCAGGGTGCAACGGTCAGGTTATCACACATGTGAAGAACTGACTTGTCATTTGACTCGGCAAATAATTCCAACCGGCCAGGGTTTGTTCCTTCCTGATCCGATCCTTCGTCAGCGGAAGGCGTATATCGAAACACCTGGCCAAACTTGTCTTTTCCTCCGTTCGTGCAGGCAAAATAGACCTCATTGTCACCATACCAGATGCCCTCTCCCCTGGCAAAACAGGCAGCGCCAGCCTCGAAGCCACGATATCTCAGATCATCCTCCGGCGATAAAATATCCTCCAAATCTATCCATTCAACTGCAACAGGTTCATTGACTTTTATGGTCTCCTCCTGCCAATTTCGGGTATCAAATCCCTTCTGATCTTTGATAGCCAGCGCTTGCAACTTTCCGCCTTCGTGCAGCTTCCCTTTTACATTTGGAATAAACCGGTAGATCAGTCCGTCGCCCCGGTCTTCTGTTTGGTAAACAATTCCGGTATTCGGATCAACTGCAACAGCCTCGTGATTAAACCTACCCATTGCTTTGATGGGTACGGGATCAGCTATTAGCATATTGGTTGATGCAGGTACTTCAAATACAAATCCGTGATCCTTCTCCAGTTTTCCGTGGGCTTTGCTCACATCTTCTTCACAGGTTAGCCAGCTATTCCAGGGCGTAATTCCTCCGGCACAGTTTCTGACTGTTCCACCAAGGCTCAAATATTGTCTTTCGACCTGACCTGTTTCTTCATTATAAACAAGTGTTGTTGTCCCTCCCAAACATGGATCTTCCATGTTTCCGGCGTCGTACAATTTTGAAGGATCCATATCTGCCAGGAATTCACTATTCTTTCCAAACGGTCCTATTTCAGGATTTCCGGGGCTATTCTCATGATTTCGAATGATAATGACCCTACCAGTTTCTCCTTCGAAAGTCCCCATTCCATCCGGCTTGGCCGGTACAACAAAGCCATCCTCCATTTTATCCCCGGCTTTTGAGATGATGCGATAGGAAAATCCCTCTGGCAGATCCAGGTACCCGTTCGGATCCTTAATAAGTACTGCTTTGCTTAATACAGATTTTTCTTTCTTTGAAGAAAACGTACACCTCGACAAAGCAGTAAATCCGATACTTACCAAAGCAGCCTGCCTGATAAACTTTCTTCGATCCGATTTTTGTGATCTGGTCATATCAATATTTTTATTTTTTGTCATTTAACCTCAATACTTAGTTTTAGTTCAGGATGTTCAGTTGTATTGGTATAGGCATTTAAAACTATAAAAGATAGATCAAAATTGTTTTTTATCTCTTTAGTTTTGACCAATAACGTGGTTTGTTCGTGTCCTTTCAGTGTAACCAGATCGGTATTCAAATGAAACCGATAAGGCGATTGATTTTGCATGATCAAATCTGCATCGGATACATTTTCGATGATTACTTCAGCAACCTGGGTATCATCCATGTATGCAGCTGATTTGATCCGGATACTACTTTGAATCAATGGTTTCAGGTACTCTTCTTTTCCGATCAAGGTGTTGTTATGCCATGCAACTGTTCGACCATTGGTGAGCCCATCTTTAATTGCCTTTTCAGATCTTTCATTGGCAAATACCAGTGTCACCGGACGATGGCCACCATTGGGAATATCATATGCCCAGTCGATCAGGCCATGAATATCCGATGTAGCCATGATCGTCAGGTTGTTACCCAATGCTATTTCCAAAGCCTCATCCGAATAGGAATGTTCATTCACAACTTCAATTCCATGAAGCAAATTTTCACTAATCAGTTCGCGATGCATGTCAGTGAGTTCTGCTGCTCCATCTGGTTTTTGCCTGGTCCAGTTGGGATGATTCCAAAACACAAAAGCACCCTGGTTTTTCGCTTCGCGGAATACTGCCATCGGATCATCCATCAGTAGTTTGTTGGCATCATTGATAAATATGGCATTGCAATGTCCGGGAGGCATACTCCTCGTAATTTCTGCCCCGTGAATAATGATGAGGTCTTTGTCTTTCGCATAGTCTTTTGCCAATTCATAGGAACGGTTTCGATCGGGATGAGGGATATCGTCAACATGAGGCTGGTATTCCAGGTGTTCGGTCAATGCGATGACATCCACTCCATCGAAAACCGCCTCTTGTATTCGGATATCAGGCCAAACACTTCCATCAGAGAAAGCGGTATGCTGGTGGAGATCACAAACCAAGGTTTGATACCCTGGAATATCAGGAAATTCAATTTTCCGATCTTTACTTTGTGAAAATGCAATGAAAGAGCTCAACAAGAGCAGTGTGAAAATAAAAGTCCTCATGATTCAGGCTTATAATTTATATAGATATTGAAACATAATTAAATTAAGAAAAATATCTTTCAAATAAAGAAAATTGAAGAGGGTAAACGAAAACATAAGATTATCAATTTTTTAAATTAAGATGATGGTTCTGATCTATTGACGGATTGATAAAAATGAACATTTGTCGGAACTATAGATTTCAATCATCGGATCAAAAAATTATAATGGTTTCATAATATTGATTCGTTGCCGTACCTGGTACAATACCATACATTCATTTCAAAATTGAATGCGGCCTTATTATTTTTAAAAATGAAACTCTTTCTTTTCCTCTTGTTTCTTTCCGCATTTCAGGGATATGCTCAAATAACTCCTCTTTTGAATGCCCACGCACACAATGATTATGAAAATACAAGACCTCTTGTTGATGCGTATGAACATGGTTTTATTTCTGTTGAGGCTGATGTACACCTGATCGAAGAAAAACTCTATGTCTCTCATCATACGCCAAACGAATTGAATGACAATTTGCTGTTGGAAAAAATGTACCTCCAGCCTCTTATGGATATTACTGCGAAGAATGATGGAAAGGTCTATCCAGACGATGAAGAACCCTTCTTACTCATGATCGATTTTAAAACTGATGCCAGACCGACTTATGAGGCATTAAAATTAACGATTCAACCTTATCAATCCATGCTTTGCAAGGCAAGCGAAAGCAAAGGTTGTGCAGTGAAAATATTCATATCAGGAAACCGGCCGGTTGAACAGGTCCTTTCTGAGCCTGAAGGATTTCTGGCTTTGGATGGTCGCCCCGAAGATTTAGGACAAGGCATTCCGGCTTCAAGTATGCCAGTTGTCAGTGAAAACTATAAAAAGATCAATTCCTCATCCGCATTCAAAGGTCTTAGCCGAAAAGATGCTATAACTGCTTTCGCAGACAAAGTACATAAAGAAGGAAAGAAAATCAGGCTTTGGGGAGCGTCAGACAATCCGGACACCTGGCAAAATCTACTGGATTGGGGTGTTGACCTGATCAATACGGATAAACTGGAAGAGTTTTCATTATTTATGAGAGAAGACCTGTCAGAGGTAGATTAATTACCCTGAAGGTCTTGGTCAGCAAAAGTTTACAGATCCAATGGGTCGGATCGGCACGCAGTGATTCCTTTTTAGGTCTTCATTTTCAGGATTATATTTTTTAATCAGAGTCTGGTTGCAATTATCAAATGAAGTATTCACCAATATGGTTATTTTTGCATTTTCAAAAACTCAATTATAGCCATAAAATAACATGCTCTACCAGGCCGGGATATTCATCACATTTTTTCTGTTTCTTATTCTTATTACAAAAAAAGGCAAAACGCTGGCTGATTTTATTCTTGCATCCTGGCTCCTGGTGATAGGGATCCATCTGGCATTCTTTTACTTATTTATCTCAGGACAATTGACGCGCTACCCTTACCTGTTGGGACTTCAAATTCCCCTCCCCTTGTTCCATGGTCCCTTCCTTTATTTTTATGTGGCAGCAGCTACCAATCAGTTACCGCACCGTCCCATCCGCTGGTTGCATGCAGTTCCAATACTAATTGCATACCTGATCATGGTGCCCTTTTTTCGGTTGAGCAACAATGAAAAAATAAGGGTTTTTCAAAATGACGGTGAAGGTTTTGAGTCCATCGTATTGATTGTTTTTATCGCTATTATCCTATCAGGAATTTGCTATACCCTGCTCTCGCTTCATTTATTGCGCAGGCACAAGAGAAATATTGTCCATCAGTTTTCGGATACGGAAAAGATCAACCTCAACTGGATCAGCTACCTCATTGCCGGAATGTGTGTGATCTGGGCGCTGGTTATTTTTCTGGATGATGAATTTATCTTCGGTGCGGTGGTAGGCTACGTGCTGTTTATTGGATATTTTGGGATCAAACAGGTGGGGATTTTCACCCATAAAACCGGCCAGGCTGTCCATGTAACAAATTCGCAGGAGGTCTATCCGGTTCATGTAAACAGTGATGCAGATTTAACCAAAGACTCAAATGGGAAACAACCCGCCAAATATGCCCGGTCTGCTTTAAGTGAAGAAGACGCATCGAAGATCCACCTACAACTGCGATCCATCATGAAGGAAAAAAGCCTCTACCAAATTCCGGAACTTTCGCTTTCATACTTATCAGATGAGCTTGGTATCCAGCCCAACCTCCTTTCCCAGGTGATCAATTCAAAAGAGGGAAAAAATTTTTATGATTTCATCAACGCCTGGCGCATCAATGAATTTATCAAAATGGCCGGCGATGAGTCCAACAACCATTTTACACTTCTCGCGCTCGCATTGGAATGCGGCTTCAATTCCAAAACTTCCTTCAACCGGAACTTCAAAAAAGTGACCGGGCTGTCACCTTCTACTTATTTGAAGGAACAGAAGATTACGCTGGAGCAATAAATTTAACCAACGTAATTTTGATTCAGGTACAAAAAATCAAAAGAAAACAGATTTTTATGATTACACACCCCCTCGCCTCTCTTAAGAGCAGGGCTGTTGCATTCTGATGAGATTTTAAATTTTAACCAGAAAAAAACACAAATATTCCCTCCCGATAGCTATCGGGAAAAGGGATGAAGGGGTATGTCAACTGAAAAATTGTTTTTTACTGGTTGAAATTCTAGAATGCAACAACTGTACTTTTAAGGGGGGAATAGTGGTGTTTTCTTTTGATTTTTAATGATTGTTATAAGAACCAATGTTAAAAATAGGTGCCACCCTACCCGATGGAACGCTTCTTATATCGGTAAGGCATTTCTTTGCCAGATAATTATCCACAAAACAAGTACACCATGCAATCACAATTAAAACATGCGGTAATCGCTGCATTTGCCTTTACGATATTTGGATGCGATACAGAACCCAATATCAAAGATCCGGGAACACTCGTTCCCAGAACCGTCATGGAGGATGCTTCTATTCCTTCTATTAACATCAATGGAACTACGATCCACGTCGAATCTTATGGTGATCCGTCAGACCCAATCCTCATCTTTCTGCACGGCGGTCCGGGTGGGGACTATCGAAATGCCGTTCAAATCACTGACCTCACCACTGATGGCTATTATGTCATTTTCTACGACCAGCGAGGCTCGGGGCTTTCGCAACGGCATGATGAAAAAACCTATTCCATCCAACTGATGCTCGATGACCTGACAGAGTTGATTACCTACTACCGGACGGATGTTGATCAGAAGGTTTACCTGTTTGGCCATTCGTGGGGAGCCATGTTGGCGGCAGCTTACATTAACGAATATCCCGAAGGCATCGAAGGTGCGATTTTCGCTGAACCCGGCGGACTGAACAAGTCCCTCCTGGACGAATATGGTGAAGAGAGCAGGGAATTAAACCTTTTCTCAGAAGAAACAAATGACGTGTTGTATTACGACCAGTTCATCACCGGCGGGGAAAATGACCATGAAATCCTGGATTACAAACTCGGACTTGCCACTACCTATTACCATTCGAGTGACAACATCGAAGGGATTGAAGGACCCTCCCCATTTTGGCGAAATGGCGCTGTGGTGCTCAATGCATTTGTTGACATATCGGAAGATGAAGGCTTTGACTTTACCACCCATCTCGATCAATATCATCATGCGGTGTTGTTCATCTATGGAGAAAACAACCAGGCCTATGGAAAGGAATTCGCCGAAAAAGAAGCCAGCTATTTTAACGAATGGCAGGCCGTTGAAATCCCGGATACCGGACATGAAATGATCTACTTCCAATGGGATGAGGTCTACCCGGTCGTCTTAAATTATTTACAATCAAACTAAACAACGAACAAATGAAATTTATCAAAGCCATCTTTGGCATGTCACTTATATGTTGCTGCCTTTCATTAAAGGCACAGGAAATCAACTGGAAAAACCTGGAAGAAAATCAAAAACACATTATCCAGGCAAATATCGGATGGGACTATTCGCTGTCTTTCGGACTTGGGTACAAGTACCGGGTTAATCCCGGTCAACCTCTGTTGATCGGAGGTTCTTTTAGTTTTCCTTCCGGAAAAACGCTTTTCGACGATTTCAAGGTAAAACTGGGTGGTCAGTATCGGTTGATCGAGAAAGACCATTTCATCGCGAGTTTAAGTCTCTATGGAATTTACCGAAGGTATGAAAGCGACCTGGTCCGGTTGCAGAACGTTGGCAGCGAGATTTCGGGAGACTTCGGCTACTACAAACCCAAATGGTTTGCAGCGGTGGAAGTGGGTTTTGACAAGGCCATTGTCACCCATTTCAAGCACTCAGATATTTATAATGAATTTATTTACGAAGCAAAAAACGGCTGGTATGAACCCCCGACCGGTGGCAATTTCTTTTATGGATTAAAAGCAGGTTATTCTTTTCCATCAAGCGACCTGACCTTCAGCATCGGCCAGGTTTTGACAGAGAAGTTTAATACAACACCCTTGATTCCTTACTACACGAAACTGGGGTATTCGAGGAAGTTCTGAGCTTTTTTGATAAAAATAGTCCTCGTTTTCAACGAGGATTCCAGGGAATAGCGAATGTTTCGCTATTCTTTTTTGTTTCATTTGTCGGTGGTTTGGTGGATTGGGTTGAGCGCCACAAAAAGTTGCACAAACAAGGAAACAGACAGAATTAAGAAATTGAAAATGAATTACTTATGTAATTTCGCTAACTTCAAAAGTTAGGTGATTTTTTTATAGAGCAAATCGTTGTTCTTTCGTTTATTATTCAATCATAGTGGTATCGACAGGCATAAATAAGTAACTCTTCATTGATCACCTGATAAACCAATCGATGTTCCTGGTCAATCCTTCGTGACCAAAAACCTGCTAAATCATATTTTAAAGGCTCCGGTTTACCAATGCCCTCAAATGGAGTCCGTTTGATAGTTTTAATAAGCTCATTAATCTTTTTGACCATTTTCCTATCTATTTTTTGCCAATAAAGATAGTCTTCCCATGCATCCTCGGAAAATGTTAAAATCATATCAGACGTCTAAATTTGGTCTGATAGTTTTGCCTGATTTCATTTGTTGAATAGAGTTATACAGTCTATCCGCATTTTTCTTAGAGCTTAACAAGTGTAAAGTTTCCATTATTGAATTGTATTCATCAAGTGAAATCAAGACAGTTCCTTTTCCACTTTTTCTCTTAATAATTAGTGTTTCATTATCTTCTTCAACACTATCAAGGTACTTTTTAAGCTCAGTTCTGAATTCTGAATAATTTGCAGCTATCATAATCAATGGTAATTAAAGTACCAATATACGTACTTAATTAAGAATTTGTTTATCTATTACTGACTTTTTACCATTTTAAAATGAAGTCCAATGGCTCTTATAAAAAACCTGAAGCTATAAAGAGGTAGCTAAAGAATAATAATTGCTTTGCCGGAAGTCTGCAAATATTACTGCTAAACTGTCGGAGAATTTTGGAACTCTTTTACAAATCAACAGACAATTTTAAATGCCCTCCTAATCCTTCCCTAACAATTCTCATTAATGTTGATAATCTGATATCACTTGCATTGTTCTCAATCCGTGAAATATAATTTTTTGTTGTGCCAACTTTATCCGCGAGTTGTTTCTGAGTCAGGTGTTGTTTCTTTCTCGCCTCCTGGATCAATACACCAATTTTAAAGGATTCAAACTCCTCTTCGTATTTATCACGCGTTGAAGTTCCTGTTTCTCCATACTTCTTGTCAAGATGGTCATCCCAGGAAGTCAATCTGTTGTCATTTTGTTTTTCCATCGAAGTATTCTTTTTTTAATCGTTCAGCTTTTTCTTGAAACTCAAATAAGCAGGAAATTCGGCATGCTTATTAAATTGTTTCAAGAAGGTAATTCACTGTTCCGAATATAGCAAATCCCGCGAAGTTTGAAAATGCCGGATTTTCCAATTGAGATCGGCGTTTCCAACAACTTCAATAGTGTGTTACCTCATACGACAGGAATCAAAGCAATATAATTTTATTTTAATTATTTCGGATAAAATTGTCCGAAAATAAAATTGGTTCGTATATATTTGCTGTAAATTACCTGGTTGTGTTTTCGAAAGCATGTGAATATGGCATCAAAGCGACGACCTATATCGCGTCGCAATCATTGGAAGAAAGAAGGGTGAGTCTGAAATCCATCGCAGAGGAAATTGATTCCCCGGTGGCATTTACGGCCAAAATCCTTCAAACACTGGCCAGGAACAAAATTATTGATTCAAGCAAAGGTCCTACCGGTGGGTTCCTGATTGAAAAAAAGAAAATGGATGAAATAAAACTGAGTCAAATTGTATCGGCGATTGATGGGGACAACATCTACAAAGGTTGCGGACTTGGCTTGTCAGAATGTAATGCTAGCCGCCCCTGCCCTGTTCACCATCATTTTGCGAAGATCAGAAATGACCTCCGCAAAATGCTTGAAAATACGAGCATTAATGAATTGGCTAGCGGACTGGAAGTGGGATTAACTTATTTGAAACGTTAAAAAAATTTGAACAAATAAAGGACAATTTTGTCCGAAATAACTTAAACAACGAATTGATACATAATGAAATTCCACAAAACAACATGCTTCCTGTTCCTTTTACTTTTTCCCTGCATCCTTCATGCCCAATCGGAAGGGATCTCCACCGAAAGCTGGATCACTCAGCCGGGAATCATTGGCACCATCCTACTGGTGGTCATCGTGCTGTTGGTCGCAATTTTCGTGTTGGTTTACAGGTTTGGAGCATTGCTTGATCTGGCCAAAAAGAAACAGGTTCGGGAAAACAAAACGACCATCCGGAATGAAATCCTTGAAATGGATGACGAAGAAATTGATCTGTTTCTCCAGCACCGAAAATCTGCATCCAACTACCAATTAAAAGGCACCGAATTAGGAGGCTCATCAACTGCACTTGACGAAAGAGGACTTGTCAACCGTGTGAATAGCGATGTAAGCAACCCCTTTTTCGATGAAAAAGTCAAAAGCTCATTGAGCTTTGAAACCCCAGCCCAATTAAAAAAGGTCATCACCTGGTATCTGGGAACAGCAGTTTTCTGGCTGATGTTTGGTACCCTGATCGGCCAGTACCTGGGGATGAAATTTGTCTGGCCGGAGCTGGATACAATTTCCTGGCTGTCTTTCGGGCGCTTGCGACCTGTCCACACCAACACCGTTTTCTGGGGTTGGGCCTCGTTGGCGATGATCGGGCTGGGGTATTTCGTTGTGACCCGCACTTCCAATACCAACATTTTCAGTTATAAACTAGCCTGGCGGGCCCTGATCCTGATCAATGCAACACTCGTCATCGGAAACTTGTTGCTGATGGCCGGGGTCAATAATGGCGGAGGAGAGTACCGTGAATACATCTGGCCGGTTATGGCCCTATTTGCTTCCGGTCTGATCATTACTTTCATCAATTTCTACAAAACCGTCGCGAACCGAAAGATCAGCGTTATCTATATCTCCAACTGGTTTATCCTTGCTTCATTGGTCTGGACCATTGTGTTATCCCTCATTGCATACATTCCCTCCTACCAAAATGGCCTGGGGGAAACCATTATCCAGGGTTATTACATGCACCAGGGAGTTGGGATGTGGTTTATGACGTTTACCCTCGGCCTTATTTATTATTATCTACCCACTGCATTGAATAAACCCATCTATTCCTATTCATTGGGTGTACTGGCATTCTGGACACAGATGCTTTTTTACACCTTGATTGGCACACACCATTTTGTATTCAGTCCTTTACCCTGGTGGCTGCAAACGGTGGCGATTGTTTTCAGCGCGGGAATGTTCATTCCGGTCATTGCTGGAACAACAAACTTCCTCATGACGATGAAGGGAAGCTGGAGCTATATTTCCAAAAGCTACGTGCTGCCTTTCTTTTTGGTGGGTGTGATATTCTATTTCGTTGGATCGACTCAGGGTAGCCTTCAGGCATTCCGCTTTTCGAATTACGTTTGGCATTTTACTGATTTCAACGTCGCTCACTCTCACATGACCATGTACGGGATCATCACCTTTATCCTTTGGGCGTGCATGTATTCGGTTATCCCAAAGCTGACCGGGAAGGAACCTCCACAGGTTTTGGTCGGCGCACATTTCTGGCTGGCGTTCATTGGCCTGTTTGCCTACATGATTTCCATGATGGCGGGGGGAACACTGAAAGGATTAAGCTGGATAGAGGAAAATCCATTCATCGAATCGGTTATCCTGATGAAACCTTATTGGGTCTGGCGGGCAATCGGCGGAACCTTCATGTTTGTGTCACACATCCTGTTTGCCTATAACTTTCATTTTATGATAAAACAAAAAAGAGCTGTTGAAAAGCCAGCGCTTGTACCGGTTGAATTAATCGCAGCTAAAATCGTACACCATGTTCAATTTTCACAAAAACCTTAAAAACCTAATCCTGACGGCCTTTTCGGGCTTTGCGATCCTAAGTACCGTGATTGCAATTGTTCCCGCCTATCAGATGCAACACACGGAACCCCTACCCGGGCAACCAGTGTTCAGCAAGGGAATCCAAAAAGGCCTGGAAGTCTACATTTCGGAAGGTTGTGTGGCCTGTCATACCCAACAAGTACGCAGTATTGAGATGGACAATATATGGGGTGACAGGCCATCTTTACCATCCGATTATTTCTACAGCAAGCAGCGGATGGATTTCTGGCGACAATCTCCCTCCCTGCTGGGGAGTGAACGTACCGGTCCTGACCTGACCGATATTGGCAACCGGCAACCAAGCATGGAATGGCACCTGTTGCATTTGTACAATCCGAGATTGGTGGTGTATGAATCCGTCATGCCGGGGTACCCCTGGCTGTTTGAAGAAAAGAATGTAACTGATGTGACAGAGGATGATGTCGTCGTACCCATTCCGGCTGAATTAATTGGTTTTACTGAAATGAGAGTTGTCGCAGGGAAGAAAGCGCTTCGATTGGTAGATTATCTGCTGGCAACAAAACAGGTCTCATTGGCCAAAGGGTCGAAAGCTGAATTCATTCCATCAAAACAAGACAAACAAGAAAGTAAACCGAAGAATAGCGCTGAATCAGCAAATCAGGAATTGCCCAATGGTGAAAAGCTGTACATGCAAACCTGTGCTGTTTGTCACAAGCAGGATGGCAGCGGGCTAAGAGGTGCATTTCCTCCCCTGGCGGGTAGTGATGTGGTGAACGACGAAGATCCCGACTTCATGATCCGGATCATCCTGCAAGGATATGATGCGCGGAGCGAGTACGGTCAGATGCCCAGCTTTGCCAGTCAGCTAACAGATGCAGAAATCGCTGCCATTGTCAATCACGAACGCAGTAGTTGGGGAAACAATGCTTCATCTGTCACGGCAGATCTGGTAAAAGAAATACGTGAATTCGTCAATCAAAACCTATAAACAATGAACATGAAAATTAAAAAAGTTGCACTCATTACCTCGCTACTCGTCATAAATTCCACAACCTGGGCTTGGGCTTGCACAGTCTGTAAATCCAATCAGCCCAAGGGGCTTGAAAACATCACACACGGCGAAGGCCCGTCTGGAGTTGTTGACCTCGTCATCATGTGGACAGCCATTGTTATTGTCGTTATCACCTTGTTTTTAAGCATCAAATACCTGGTCAAACCCGGCGAATATCATTCCGATCACATTAAAAATTTTGTCATCCATGAAAATGACTAACCATACAGAAGATATGAGGACCATCAGGATCTACCTGGATGATGAGCCCAAGCCCTTTGGAGAATTTTCTCCACCCATAAAGTTTGTATTGGACACCACCAAAATCCCTGATGGCAAACATCAGCTAAAAATTGTAGCGAAGTCATCCGGCAATACCGAGGGCATAAAGTTGGTGCCATTTGAAGTGCGGAATGGCCCTGAGATTTCTGTTCTAGGACTCAGGGAAAACGAGGTGATCGACAACAAAATCCCGATTACAATCAATGCATACGGAAGCGAGACAAACGATGCCTTTGTGATCAGGGGCTCGGAAACTCCAAAGGCCATCCCCTTCTGGATCTGGGCGTTGTTGATTTCCTTTTTTGGATTTGCCCTTTTCTATTTAATCATGTACTGGAATCCTGAATTTTATAAATCATTCTTCTAATGAAAAAAGACATTGAAAATTTAGACGACATTAAACACCTGGTTGACACTTTTTACGCGAAGGTTCGTGAAAACGACCTGCTAAAAGGTATTTTCAATAAAGTGATACAGGATAGCTGGTCTGAACACCAGGAAAAAATGTACAGCTTCTGGCAAACGGTGTTGTTGAAGGAACACACATATTATGGTAGTCCGTTTGTACCCCATGCAAAATTACCTGTTCAGGGAGAGCACTTTCAGCAATGGCTCCAATTGTTTTACAAAACGCTGGACGAGAACTTTTCGGGGAATAAAACCGAAGAGGCCAAATGGCGGGCTGCAAAAATGGCTGAAATGTTTCAGTACAAGATTGAGTTTTACAGAGAAAATCCCGCCAAACAAATACTATGAACGAACCTGTAAAATATCCAGTGGCAATCGCTACTACCTTTATCTGGATCGGGTTTGTCTGTGCGATCAGCTTCATGGAAGCATGGCTGAAATTCAGGGCTCCGGGCATGACATTACCAATTGGACTGAGTGTCGGGAGGCTCGTCTTTGCAGCGTTGAATAAAGTCGAATGGATCCTGGCAATAGCGATGCTCGTCTATCTGATTTTGACAAAAGCCCCGCTCATAAGTACTGGGTATCTCTGGATCGTTGTGCCATTGATGCTGCTGACCATCCAAACCCTTTGGCTGCTGCCAATATTGGATGAAAGGGCTGAAATGCACATTCAGCAAAAGGAAGTCACACCTTCCGATATCCATTTCTACTATGTAGCAATGGAGGTCGCGAAGGTGATTTGCCTGGCTGGGTTTGGGATTTACCTGCTAAGGGGGAATGAATAAAGGTCAGACGATAGTCAGATCTCCTGCATAGAAGGTCTGACTATCGTCTGACCTGATTTGATAAAAATTAATCATCAATAAAAACAAAATTAAAAAATGGGAAATATTAAAACACCAACATTAACAGTATTGAATCAGGGGAAAGATTTCAAAGTCTTTCAGGTTACAGGACTAGCAGGAATGGTCATGCTCAATCATCACAGCACGACGGAAGCTATCATAGTTGTCGAACAAGGAAGGGCTGTTTTAAACCTGAATGGCGATAAACACCAATTGAAAATGGGAGATGTGTTTGTCATTCCCGCTGGTGAAGCCCACTCTTTGACCATCGTCAATGACTTCATGGCTAAGGCCGTAATGGCTTTAGATGCCGAAATCAAATTTAACTGAATTACCAACATTAAAAATTAATACATATGGAAAGCATTTTGAATAAATCAATTGGACAAATTGTTGCTGAAGATTTCAGGACAGCAGAAGTTTTTAAAAAGTACAACATTGATTTCTGCTGCAATGGCGGCAGGTCGCTTCAGGATATCAGCGAAGATCCGGAGATTAGCATGAAAGATTTAATCGATGATCTGAATACTTCTACCAATGAGATCAACAATTCTGCTGAGGATTACAAATCCTGGCCCATCGATGTGTTGGCCGATCATATCGAAAAAAAGCATCATCTGTATGTGTCACAAAAAATACCTGTAATCGAAGAATATCTGGACAAAATCAGCCGGGTACATGGCGACAGCCACCCCGAACTTAGCACCATTAAGGAATTGTTCCATGCTTCTGCCGGAGACCTGACGGCGCACATGAAAAAGGAGGAGTTTATCCTTTTCCCTTTCATTCGTAAAATGGTCAAATCCGGAAAGCACGGTTTCAATTTGGATCAACCTTACTTTGGAAGCGTTCAAAACCCTATTAACAAGATGCATGATGAACATGACGCAGAAGGAGCACGATTTGAAGAAATTGCCAGGTTGAGCAACAACTTTACCGTACCGGAAGACGGCTGCAATACCTACAGGGTAGCCTATTCACTGTTAAAAGAATTTCAGGATGATCTGCACCTGCACGTGCATCTGGAGAACAACATCCTGTTCCCGAAAGCGATAGAGTTGGAAAAAGAACTCCTAAATTAGGATGATTTCCTTATTGATGCGTAAATGAACATAAATCGAAATACTTAATTTCCGAATATGAATTCCCCGTTCAAAACAAAAAGAATTTACGAAGAGCCTTCCGAAGACGACGGGTACAGGATGCTTATTGACCGTCTTTGGCCACGAGGAATTAAAAAAGAAGAAGCTAAATTAAACGAGTGGAACAAGGATGTAGCGCCATCGGATAATCTGAGGAAATGGTTTGATCATCAGGATGAAAGGTTTGAAGAATTTGTCAGACTTTATAAAAAAGAACTGGATTCGAAAAAAGAAGTACTGGATCGGATCATCAATATCTCACAAAATACCAAAATAACATTTCTATACGCGACAAAGTACCCTAATCTAAGTCATGCGAGCGTATTGTTGAACTATTTAAAAAACAGAAAATGAAACGACACAAAGCATTGCAACCACTCAGTCGTGACCACCACCACGGTCTGTTATTGTGCTGGAAAATCAGAACCGGATTTTCAAAAGGAGTTGATGCCAAAAGGATAAAGAAATATGCTGATTGGTTTTATAAAAACCATACCCTCCCTCACTTCGAAGCAGAGGAAAAATACGTTTTCCCTGTTTTTGGGTTGGAGCACGAGTTGATCAAAAAGGCCTTAACTGAACATAAAAGGTTGAAAAAGTTGTTTGAAGATGAGCAAAGCATTGAAAAATCATTGAGCCTTCTGGAAGAGGAATTAGAAAAGCACATCCGCTTTGAAGAGCGGGTGTTATTTAACGAAATACAGTCGGTTGCCACCAAAGAACAATTACAGGTGATAAATGCGATTCATGAAGAACGTTTCGAGGAAAATTCAGAAGACGAATTTTGGCTGTGACAATGATAAAACAATTGGGAGTCCTTTTCAGTCCTGACCTCATTTTCAATGGATTATAAATTATATGTAGTTACTCAGGAAGGTGAAGAAAGGGAGATTTCATACAAACCCTATGAGTATAACAATTTGATGGAACTAGTCGTCAATGAACTTTGGGAAGATTGGGGGGATTGCATGGGCAGGGCCATTTGTGGCACCTGCCACATTGAAATTTTAGGTGCTTACCATGCAGAACCGGAGCAATTCGAAGAACACACGATCAGCTTATTGCCCAATAAAAAGGCCAAAAGTAGATTGGCCTGCCAGATCACTCCTGACAAGAGAGTAAATAACATGAGATTCAGGATTTTGAAGGACTTTGATTGACTCAATTAATTAAATCAACATGTCGTAGAGGTCGCAGAATCAGGTATCAAAAATTAATGAACTCATTCTTCTGCTAACCCGACAGGCTTCAAAGCAGGATGACCAGAAATATTCTCTCTTTGGGGATTCTTATTTTCCTTCCCAAATCCGCTTAACAAGGTAGAGAAAAAGCAATGAATTTATCATACATACTTGTCTATAAGTAAAATATACTTTACTTTTAGACAAAAGTAATTTACAAAATCAAACAAATATGAAAAATTCATTCTCCTCGGCATTTATTTATCCATACTGGATGAAGATATTCGGTTTGCTGATCATTCTTGCCGGAATTGGTATTTTTATTTACCGAATCTCAAAGTTTGATATTCTCGATTTAACTGGTGTAAGCTTTCCTTTAGCCATGGGGCTGGTATTCATTTTCTTTTCGAAAGAGAAAGATTTTGATGAAAGAATTGCATTTCTAAAGTTCAAAGCACTTGCGGTTGCTGTACCTATAGCAGCAGCCATTGTCATGGCCATTAATTATTCTCAAAATTTTCAAAATTACTCTATTGAAACAGATAGTTGGTTTTCTATTTCAGCCTTCGAATATTTGTCGATAACCCTGCTCATCGCGATGGGTTGGTTTTACTATTTAAAGTATAAAGAATAAGGGTTCACAAATGAAGAATACCATTAAAGTAGAGCGGGCCAAAAAGGATTTTACACAGGCAGATTTGGCTGAAAAAGTGGGTGTTTCCCGCCAGACCATTAATTCCATCGAAAAGGGTAAGTTCATCCCCTCCACCTTATTGGCACTAAAAATTGCCCATGTTTTCGCTGAAAAAGTAGATAGTATTTTTTTATTGGAAAAAGATGATTGGGAATAACATTGTAAAATATATTTTGGTAAAACAACATGACCGACCTGATTGATAAAAATTTTCATCTACATGCTACAAAAATTCCCCGACAGACTGAGAGAATGAAAGTACATGAATCTCAAAATCTTGCCTTCGTCGACAGTGGATTGTCATGCGACACCTTTAACATCATCCATCTGTTCAACGGAAGCAGACTAGAGAAAAAAGAAATCCAAAGTGCGGTCAATTACTTTCAATCAAAAGGCTTTGATTTTTGCGTCTGGATCAGCCAGGGAAATTTACTTCCTAAAGTTCAAAATTATTTGACAGAATTATCGCTTATCCAACAAAATGCAGAGGCAGGAATGGTGCTGGATCTAAAGGAATATCTTCCCATACAGAAAAATGAACATAAGAATATCAGGGTTGTCAACGATGAAAGATCTATCAATGAGTTTGCAAATGTGATAGCTAAAAACTGGAGTCCCCCAGACCAAAATGTCATTCGATATTATAACCAGACTTCCTGGCATTATCTTGACAAAAAAAACAGTATCCAGTTATTCATTTATTATTATCAGGACCAACCTGTTTCCGTGGTAGAGATGTTCCCAACTGATGAGGAAACAGTGGGGCTGTACGGATTTGCTACGCTTGAAGCATTCAGGGGAATGGGAATTGGATCGGCGCTGATGACCTTTGCCTTGAACAAAGCCAAAGAGCTAAATTTCCAAAAAGTCATCCTCCAGGCATCAGAAGATGGGATTGGGATTTATCGAAAAATGGGTTTTGAGGAAATTACGACATATTTTGAATTTGCGTGATCAAAGCACCGGTCTTCCCTTGATCCTTTGAGCAAAATTTCAGTAGAACCTCTGTGGTTATGCTACAAAGCCACACTGAGAAAAGAAATAATCCACCTATTTCTGGTAAAACCCTATTGGAATTTCATATTAAACATAGAAACATTAATTTTTTTAATTTTAGTGATTGTTCTTAATCGAATAATATCCTTGAAAAAGAAATACATCCCCATTCTATTTTTTGGTGTTTTACTGGCCGTACTAGCCATTGTACTCCAGGTTTTTGAATACCGGTATTACATTGGAAGTCTGGATACGGATATTTACACCACAGTTGTTGCTGCCATCTTTACAATTCTTGGGATCTGGATCGGCATTAACCTTCTAAAGAAAAAGGCCCCGCAAATAGAAGGTACATCAAAGATTGATCATTCAAAAATAAAGGAGCTGGAGCTGAATGAACGTGAATACGAAGTGCTTAAATTGATTTCGGAGGGGATGTCCAACCAGGAAATTGCCGACAAACTATTTCTCGCCCTCCCCACCATCAAAACCCACACATCCAATCTCTTCACCAAACTGAATGTAAGGAGCCGCACGCAGGCTATTCATAAAGCGAAGAACTTGAGACTGATTTTATAAAAAGAAAAGTTTAAATCACAAAATGCATTGGATCAAATTTCAAATAAATCTCAATAACCAAAAATTAAAATTTCAATCGCTTGAAAACTGGTCATTGTAATTTGAATTTTGTGCATTGAATTTTACCCGGTTTTGCATTTCCATACTTTAGTATGATGGAATTTTGCCTACTGTAACAGATATTTAGACAAACAAAAATACTCATTCAATGAAAAAACTAATCCTCACTTATGGCATTGTATCGGGGCTTGTCACTTCGGCAATGGTCCTGTTTACGATTAGCGGGTCGCCGATAGTTAAAGAATATGGTGAATTGATCGGGTACGGCACCATGATCATTGCCTTTTCCACCATCTTCATTGCAATTAAAACATACCGCGATAAATATCTGAAGGGAAAGATCACCTTTTTCAATGCTTTTAAGATCGGCCTGGGTGTTACACTTATCGCCACTGTTATTTACATAGTTTCGTGGATGATTATCTCAGAAACTATTGCAAAGGATTTTATGACAGAGTATTTTCAACAATCAGTCGAAAAGCTAAAAACCAGCGACCTTTCAGAAGCTGAGATCAATAAGAAAATCGCTGAAATGGAAAACTTCAAGGAATTGTACAAAAACCCGATTGTCAAGATTGGAATGACCTTTTTGGAAATATTCCCCGTCGGATTTGTCATTTCCTTAGTTTCAGCTTTGATCCTGAAGAGAAAACCAGCAAGTGGATAATTTAGGATCAATCAATGTTTTTGATGAATCAAATAATTTTGAATTTATAAACCACAATTATCAAAATACAAACAGCAAATAAATATCAATTTTCAATGTTAAAATCAACAAACATTTGAACACTGGATATTTACAATTGTGATTTATTTAAAATTTGATCCATTGCACTTTGGAGCTTTTATCAATACTGCACAAAAGTTTTGGATTGATCTATCATTTAAACTGAACTTTCAAAAAAATAAACACCATGGACAACTCAACACCTAAAGTAAACGGCATCGGAGGGATTTTCTTCCGCACAAAAGATCCTGATAAAGTAAAAGAATGGTACGGTAAAAACCTTGGGCTCGCGGTCAATCAATATGGATCATCCTTCGAATTCCGCAATGCCCACCGGCCAGATGAAATCAATTACCTGCAATGGAGTCCTTTTAAAGAGGACACGGATTATTTCGAGCCATCTAAAAAAGAATTCATGATCAATTATCGGGTTCAGAATATGGAAGGACTTGTCAAAAAACTGAAGGAAAATGGCGTAACTGTTGTGGATGAGATTCAGGAGTTCGAGTATGGAAAATTTGTGCATATCATGGATCCTGAAGGGAACAAACTGGAATTGTGGGAGCCGATCGATAAAGTCTTTACAGAAATGGGCGGTGAGACGACGAAGTAATCGGTTAAGCAATCATACTTTTTTCAAATACCTGGTACTCCGTGATTTTTGGGTAATCCCATGCGGCTGATTAATCCGCTCCAACGAGGATCTTTGTACAAAACCTTGAGGGATGGGTAATAGATCAACTCAGGAAGTGTAGGATCCCTCGTTTCGAGCGCTTTTTCAAACCACTCAAAGGCCGTATCTGTTTCGCCCCTCAAAGCATAGACATGCCCGATATTGGCATATTCTTCAGGATATTTATCCAACATTATTTCTAGTAGACTATTTGCCTCCTCAACCCTTCCCAACTCATAGACGACCATGCATTTCGTATAGGTTTTAAAAAAATCATTTTTCTCCTTTTCAATCTCAATCAATGCTTCCTGTGTTTTTCCCTGGTACAGAAGCACCCATGACTTTAATGCGTGCAAAATTTCAGCATTTGGTTGATGCAACTCATACTTTTCCATTGCTGTCTGCGCTTCTTCTGGTTGGTTATTGAAATATCGGTAGAACCCTAACAAATAATAGTTGTAGTAGGATAACGGATCCAACTCAATCGCCCGTTTAACCAGGGAAATGTTTGTCGCCGGATCTTCAAAATTATTATAGGTCGAGTAAATGATCACTTCGGCATTTTCAGGATCCAGCTCCATGGCTTTTTTGGAATTAAGCGCCCCTTTCTCAAACTCCCATATATTGGACTGCAGGATGGATAAATAAGCGTAGGCCAATGCATATTCAGGATCCAATTCAATGGCCTTGTTGACGGCAGGTATTCCAAATTCCGTAATCCTATCTAGTTGTTCATAGGTATAATTTACTGAAGCCCGATAGGTGATCAGGCCTAAAATGGCCCAGGAAGGAGCATAGGTTGAATCGATTTCAATTGATTGACTAATCAATTTCTCAGCATTTCGATTTGCTTCTTCCGTTGATTGTTGCATAAGGAACTTGGCCTGCAGAAATAAATTGTAAGCTTCCGGATTGACTGTTTTTACATGTTTTCCTAATAATTTTACACGAAGTTGATTGGTAACTTCCTCAGCAATTTCGTCCTGGATGCTGAAAATATCTTCCATGTCGCGGTCAAAAGTTTCTGACCACAGGTGGGAACCATCACTCACATTGATCAACTGCGCAGTTATGCGAAGCCTGTTTCCATATTTCCTTACACTTCCCTCCAAAATGTGGGAAACATTCAGTTCCTTACCAATTTCATCAGTTGTCACTCCCTTGCCCTTAAATGAAAAAGATGAGGTACGGCTGATCACTTTTAGTTCAGGGAGTTTTGCCAGCAGGTTGAGGATCTCCTCACTTATCCCATCTGAAAAATACTCCTGGTCTTTCTCCTCACTCATATCGGCAAAAGCAAGGACAGCAATGGATTTTGATGTATTGACCGGGTTTTGTTTCCGGCCACTTTCCTGGCTGCTTGTAACAATCTCTATCTCGTTCGCATGGGATCTGCTCTCAAAAAGATCAAAAAGCAGCAGGATGATGGCTATTCCCAAAACACCAAGAATAATTTTATTCAGGTTATTGCTTGTTTGCTGTGAAATTGACTTCTCCGGTTCAATTGAAACTGTTTTCTTGATGCCATCGGGTGTGATCTCATAAATCCAAGAAAAAATGATCCAGATCGGAAAAAAGAATATGAGCAAGAATAAAAATAGTTTTGAAATGTAGGCTGGCGCCTCGATGGTTGGAAGAATAATGGCCATAACCTGAAGAAAAACCCAAGATGAAACAAGATAAGCCAGGCCAGACTTAATTACGTTCCGACGCACAAGCTCAGATCTAAACCTTTTAAAATTCATTGTCGTCCTGTTAATTCCCAATCCCAGCTACCAGTTGCCGGTCAAAAAAAATCTAACAATATGTAAATATCTGATTATAAATATTTTAAAATCCACATAATTGGATCCGTTTATAAAAAAATCATGTTACACTTCCCGCAAATTAAAGCAAAATCGGTTTGTTTCATTCATCCAACAAATATCAAATCGATCAAAAAAATCCTTACCATTACCAAGTTGGAGCTAAAAATAAACCGGAGGACTGCCCTGCTTCTAAAAGTAATTATTAAAACCCATTTCTGCTAATACTCAAATAAGGAAGTTTGTCCATTTTCATAAAGAAATAGCTTAAACACCTCACATAAAAAATAACCAGCTATATTTTAAAAATAATAATAAATATTATATATTTAAGTAAATTAAATATTATGAGCTCTAAAGAATATATCAAAGGCACTATAAAAACAATCGTCTTGAAGCTTCTAGCTGAGAATTCGAGGATGTACGGATATGAGATCAGTCAGAGGGTAGCTGAACTGTCAGACCAAGAGATCAAGCTTACCTATGGGGCATTATACCCCATCCTTTACAAACTGGAAAATGAAGGATTATTAAGTACCTCCAGTGAAATCATAGATAACCGGGCGCGGAAGTATTATTCACTCACTCCCAAAGGGAAAGAGATTGCTAAGGAGAAAGTCTCGGAACTTCAGAAGTTTTCCGAATCGCTGAAAAAGATTTTAATGCCCGATCCACAATCAAACCTAAGCCTGGAAATATGGGGAGTATAGATCAGAATCATCTTTTGAAAATTGAAAAATACCTTGACGAACAGGGGCTAACATTCAAACCTCTTCGAGAGGAAATGCTTGACCACATATTAAGCGATCTAGAGGGAAATATGGAGCAGGGAAAAACCTTTGAGGAAGCCTGGACCATGATATCTGGCGCTATTCCTCATCATCATTTCAAATCTTTACAAACAGAAACAATGGAAACAATCAACAAACGATTTAACATTTCAAAGGGTCTTACTTACCTGGCAATTTTGCTTCTTGCCGCAACTTCCATCTTTAAACTTTTGCACTTTCCCGGCACAGGGTATCTTCTCATTGCATCGTTGGTTGCAATGGGTATTGCCTTGCTGGTGAGCAGTATATCAGGCATTTATTTACACAGGGAAAAGAAAGGCCAATGGCTGATGATGGGAATGATCTTTGGAATTCTACTGTTTATAACTTCATGGATGTTTGCTGTCCTTCACCTACCAGGTAGATCAGAACTTTTGCTCGGCTCAGTCACCATTTTATTGATCTTATTCCCTTTTCTCACGCTTTATTTCAATTCTCACTTGAAATCTGAGAATAATATACTAACCTATTTACACGAGAAGCACATTCCCGGAATTGAGCGATTCCTGTTCATCTTGCTGGGGCTGGCTGTTTCCCTTCGGATTTCTTCTATTGTATTTGATTATCCTCCAAATGTTTCCATGGCATTATTGGTACTTGTCATCTTTGGAGCCGGACTTCAATATTTTGCACTCACATGGCATCCCAAAACTTCTAATTTTATCGGGAATAATAAATGGGCACAAGTGCTAATAATCATTTCTTTTGCATGTTTTTTATTGCCAGCGTTACCTTCTTATTTAAGCTTACCAGTACGGGTCACCCTGGGCACTCTGTTTTTCATCATTGCAGGATGGCTTTCTGTTAGAAAACTCACGAAAAACTATACAAAAGTCTATTTCATTTTGCTCATTGGACTAATCATCCTGCATCATATTGGTTGGTGGATGATCGAGATGAATGTGGTGAATTCAAATCATTCTCACTTCTTCTTCAACCTACCATTTGCCTTAATCCTGTTAGTTGGTTTGATCTTTTCGCAAAAGCATAGTCTTATTAAAGTCTACCTAACCATCGTTTTAGCTCACTACTTTCTGGAGTATCCGGTAGGCAAGGGACTTTGGTAGGTTTTGTTTAATGGTTTCATTCCGTATATTACCTGCGATGGAGGTAAACAAGGAATTAAGAGAAAAGATTTTTAACATCATCAATGACCAGCTCAGCGAAGAAAGCCCACCGGAAGTCAAAATCGCCTATCAAAGATTGACGAAGGAGGGTTTTGTTGATATCCAGTCCAGGCAATTGATCGGCCAGTGTGTGCTAGTGGAATTGTATGAGATGATCAAAACGAATAGGCCTTTTGATTTGGAAAGGTATAAGAGAAATCTTAAAAGCCTTCCACGAAAACCTGATTTGTAGAACATGATAAATTGGTTTTACTTTGTAACACTTTTATATTCATTTTTTCTATGAGAGGATTTTATATTTGAAATTTAATTACAAAAAATGCAAAAAGTTTTTTCATCTGATATTTTTGACACTCTTCTTACAAGAATTTACGGTTCGCCAAAATCAACTTTTTATTTCCTTGGAAAAAAATTTAGAAAAGAAAATTTAATCGACCTACCACCAGAAGTATTTGCACGATTACGTGCCAGAGCGGAATCAAGAGCATTCGCAAATAGTGGAGGCCTAGATTCAAATGTAAGCCTGCAAAATATTTATGATGAGTTAGGCTTTATGCTTGATTGGGATAAAAGTTTCACAAACAAACTACTAAAAGAGGAAGTTTTATTTGAACTCCATGTTTTGGTTCCTATTAAACAAAACACTGAATTAATTAGGTCCTATCGTGAGAAAGGTTTCAATATAGCATTTCTATCTGATATGTATTTATCAGGAAATGAAATAAAAACCATTCTACGGAAACACGATGTTTTTCAGGAGCAGGATATTCTATACGTATCCAATGAACATTCGGCCTCCAAATCTTCAGGAAAGCTTTACAATATCTTCCTGAACAAACAAAAAGTTTCCAAAAAAAATATTCAACATATCGGCAATAGCCGAAAATCGGATTTTATCAGGCCAACTATCAAAGGTATCAAGGCAACCTTTTTTGCTGAAGGAAATTTCAATCGCTATGAAAAAACATTGGACTCTTTCAGCTATGAAACCGATGGATACACAGCTGCGTTGGCTGGAGCTTCCAGAATCGCCAGACTATCATTTGTTGAGGATGATCTGAACAAACAGATACTCCGGGAGGTCGCTGCGGGAGTTGCCGCTCCAACACTTGTCTCAATAGTTCTTTGGACTTTCCGGTATGCACAAAACCTTGGCCTGAATAGGTTGTATTATATTTCCAGAGACGGCCAGGTATTGTATAAAATTGCTAAAATACTTGTTAAGAAATTATCGCTAGACCTTGAAATCAGGTATTTATATGGCAGCCGTCATTCATGGGTTTTTCCAAGCATCACATCTGACAAAGGTGATTTTTTACGTTTCATTTTTCAACATGGAAGAGATGTAGATTTCCAGTCTATTAGGCTAATGTTAGACCGGATCGACATAAAACCAGAAGAAATAGAGGGTCATCTTCATTCAATTGGTATTGAACCTGATCAGTATGAACACAATTTGAGTCCCGAAAAAAGAAAAGAGTTTCACAAGTACTGCCTTGAAAACAAAGAACTAAGGAGACTTATCCTTATTAAGTCTTCAAAAAGAAGAAAAATATTATTAGACTATCTTAAACAAGAAGATATATTGAAAGACAATAACTTCGGACTGATAGATTTAGGGCAAAATGCTACACTTCATAATGCAATATCATCTGTGCTGCATTCAGTAGGTAAACCTACTCCGAGAAGTCTGTATTTAGCAGCAGGGAAAGAACATCCGGAATTTGGTCAACCATTTGCTTTTATTAGGAAAAATTCCGACGGGAAATTAGGAATTCAAGATGTACCAAGACTTGTTACCGGTATTGAAATGTTTTGTAGTGCAGATCATGGAACGGTAAAAGGATACGAAATTGATCCAAAGGAGAATAAAATTATTCCTGTCCTAAAAGAATCTTCAAATGAACCCGTAATTAATTGGGGATTCCTGACAGTAAAAGAAACCATTCTAAAATTCACAGAAATTTTGGAGCTCGATTTGATCAATCAAAACAATATTGATTTTAAATCTTGTATCAAGCCAATTTTTGAAATTTTTTTTCAGACACCTACAAAAGAAGAAGCAAAAGTATGGGGAAATTTTCCTATGGAAGATGGCTGGGGTGATTTCTCCATACACAAACCAATTGTTGAGCCCATTAAATTAAACCAACTTATTTCCTCCTCCAGAAGCAATCGACATGTTTGGGGGATGGGTAGCCTGAAAATTACAAAAGAACCGTTGCGATCTTTTCTTAAAGCAGGAATCCTTCTACAAAATTTTATCAATAAAGTCAGAAAGAAAATAAGATGAGATCAATCCATTTTCTCACAATAGCTAAGTAATTAACCGATTTTCCTTTTAACTATAAAGTTTTCGTTGCGTGGAACAGATTTAATTATATGGTTTTTTGTTTCCACTTCATAGCCATATTTCTTCAGGTCCAATCCAGTCAGGAATTCTGTTTTACTATTACTTAATCCATATTTACCTTCAATATTGTCACTTATCTTCTTCTTGATGTTTTTTAGAATAAGATTATTAATCTTTGAAGGTAGCAGTAAATCACTGATCTTATTGAAAGCCCCGGTTATCAAACCAGATGCCTTTTTTGATACAAGAAACGGTGCATCCACCCCTTCACTACTATAATGTGTGACCAAACGGTTTGTCAACCTTTTAAGTGGAATTGTCATTCCCCGCATCGATTTATTTTCCAAACTCTTAAACGGCAAAGATTTTGGTAAATCAATTTCCATGAAATCACGGACTTGTATGACATATTCCTTTGGATCTTTCACAAATTGTTCATATGGTAAAACCAACACATTGCCTTTTCCGAAGTTATCCTGATAAAGTTTAATTAGCCTGTGAAATTCGAAATACTCATATCTGAACATTGGAAGAATACCATCAATAGGAGGGTTGAATAAACGATCAAGTTTGCATTTTCCTCCTGATTTTACGTACTGTAAATAACTGGAGAAAATAATATCGGCTTGATTTCTAATAACAAGAATAATTTTCGCATTCGGAAAAAGATCTTTGAGTCTATTGGCTATATTAAAATTATAATATCCTCCATTAATTATACCGCCAACCAGATTTTCATGTGAAATTATAGCGCGTTTTCCTGAATCTTCAATTTCTTCAATTTCTGAGAATATTATTTCTCTTGTTAAATCTCTGTTATATTCCAAATCAGATGGATAAATAATATTTTCTGCTATAAGATGCCTTTTGACTGCTTGTAACTTAATATCCGAATTATTGAAAATGAATCTCTGAAGCCAGGACGTAGCTGTCTTAGGGAACCCGAGGTGAATTACATGATTTTTCATTAGCTGTTATTGTGTTTCAGTTCTCAAATTGATCAATAAATGTGATGACACAATTATTCAATTTGACTAGCCGCACTTAAAATTAATAAAAAAATATCAAAAAACCTGAGCAAACCATACATGATAAAATCACTTAACATTAAGAAAAGAATTAGTTTAACAAGGTTTTATTAAGTATTTGATGAAAAATTAAACCGAAAACCAAATTTTATCACAAGAAATTTTTTATCACTTCCTATTTATTTTTGTAATTTCTTACTCTCCCTTGCAATCTCCACATCTTCAGCCACTTCATCCCTTATCATTGCCCAGTGAAAGAGGTTGTCGTCGTTGGCAGTGAAATAAATGTGATTGTAATGTGTTAGCTTCATATCATTGTAAATAGGCCGGGTAATGGCAATCACTTCATCCCAATATCCCAGCGCCTTTTGCAAGTGACCTATTGCCTGCTGTTTGTTCTCTTCTCTTCCAGATAACCGGTAAGTTTGCAAAGCAACCGCCCCTTTAATTTTTTCCGAAAGGTGAAAACCCAAATTCGCCCACGTTTTAACATCTGCTATTTCGTACATCAGTGATTCGTTTGATTTTGTATCAATATTCTCAACCAATCTCAAAGCCTCCTTACAATCTCGTTCGAGCATCTCCGCCAGAATCGGCGGCGTGATTCTTCCTTCACCAAACGACCCTCCACTTAACATCGTTTCAACATATTCACCAACTGAAACATATTCAGGATCCATTGTTGGCTGATTAATCAGCGCATCGACGGAAATGTATTTGGTGGTATCTCCCTGCAATGCCAGGAAACCTTCGCTATACAAAGTAAAATCCCAGCGGGAATCATAGAGTGAAGCCAACCTCAGTTGCGTGGAAGAAGCCAGGGAATAGGCATTTAACAAATTCCTTCCATCCGGTCCATATCTTCGGTCAAATTCCGCCTGAAAAACGGTATCGGGAGTTTCAGGATCGTACGTCAGCCGACCCCAAAGTTTGTAAAACAACCATTGTCGCTCGAACGCCCACTTCCAATCAACAGGTTTTTTGGAAGCTGTGAAATAGTCCAGCGCGGGAATGTAGGTTTCCGATCCTACAAAATATCCTCCTACGTAAGCTGCTTTTCCACTCAGGGAAATGTGTTTCCTGATAAAGTCCGGAACTCCCCATCGCAAAGCAAAAAAATCTTCATTACGCATCTGCCAGGTAATTTTGTAATTAGTCGGCAACGGATCAAAATAGGTATCACCCAACTTACCTCCATGAACTTTGACCAATTTAGGTGTAGAATGCGCATGCGACCAGTTAAATTTCATCTCCACCCAGATCGGCCCTTCGAAACTGTCTTCCAGTTTTTCCATGGCTTCGCGGGTCACAACTTCCACGTTCTTGCTGGTCCCTCCTTCTGATGATAACCCGGAAGAAAAAGGAACCCGATGGATCAGTTTAACAGGTCTGTCCACTTCCAGCATCCCTGCGATGATCACATCATCCATCCATTGCTGGCGTTCGAGCGGTGTCATTCCCGCCATTCCTTCACCATGAGAAATTCCGATGCCATCCAGGTTTGGGTATTCTTCCAAAACCTGTTGTACGCTTTCGCGAACATACCTCCGTACAATTTCAGATGTATCACCTTCTACATAGTAAAAAGGATAAAAATTCTCTTTTGCCACGTTGTGTGCTTCAGCAAGTTCCCTGCTTACAAAAATGCTCCAATGCACCAGGTAGGTATCCAAAGCCCTTTCCTTGGCCATCCGGAATATTTCCCGATACAGATGCTGCCATTCCTTGAACTCTTCATCCGACCACGGACTCGCTTCGGGAAAGTTTTTTGGCTGGATCATAAATGTGTAGGGATGCATATTCCAGAGACTGATCACATTAAAGCGATTTTCCACCATCATATCCAGAAAAGCTTCCCAATATTTCAGGTCTTTTGCTGTCTCCATATGCTGATCAAGGGCGGAGCTGGGCCGGTACGTTTCCCATGGCAGGTTGTATTTAATGGCACGAAATGGAAGTTCCGGGCTTTCTTCAAAAGCTTTAATTTCATCCAACCTGGCACCATTCCCAAGCATTTCGGCCAACGCCAACGAACCGTAGATTATTCCACGGTCATCACCTCCATTAATTGTGATTATTTTCCCTTCCGGAACAATGGAAAATGCCTCCGGTTCTAACCTGATAGAATGTACCGCCAGGCTGATCATGAAGTCATAACCTGTATGGCTTTGCTGAACCTGATAGCCATTATCAGTCAAAGCTTCTCCCAATTTCTGTGAAGCATAGGCTGCCGGGGGTGAATCCTGATCATATAGAATCTTTACTTTTTCGGCCCAGGTGGTTTCAATAATTAGAAGGCAAACAATGGTCAGGCTAAGAAGGGATCTTTTCATAATCGAGGGTCAGTTTCCATGTTCAACACAATTATTAAGTGTCAAAATTAAAATGGTTTTTAAAAATTGTATGCTACGTTTATGCATAGAACCATTTTATACAATCTGAAAACATGAAAATCCTGCTTACATCCCTTGGTACCCGCGGTGATATGGAACCTTTTCTTGCCATCGGTGAGATCTTGAAACGTCGAGGACATGAGGTGATCTGTCTTTTTCCGGAACAATTCAGGGATCTGGCTGAAGATTCCGGGGTTCGGTTTGAGTCGTTGGGAACCAGGTTTTTAGACATGCTTTGGAGCAAGGATGGCAAGGTTGCAATGGGAGGCGGAGGATCAGGAATCTTGAAAATAATTTCTTATATAAGGTTGGCGAGAAAATATAAAGGAATCAATAAAGAGCTGATCATTAAACAGTTAGACACTGTCGAATCGGAAAAACCGGATCGCATTGTACATAATTCCAAAATCATCTATCCTGTGATCTGGGGATTGAAACATCCTGAAAAAGCCATTCAGGTTTCTCCTGTACCCTATTTGCACTATGTGAAAAATCATACACACCTTGCCTTTAACAGCAATTTTGGAACAACCCTCAACAAATTCACATTCGCGCTGGCAAAATTTGGTTTGGTTAAAACAATTGCTAGCGCTACCAATTGGATAAATACCCAGGAAAAGATAAAAAAGGAACAGATAAGTCATGCACTTTCGACAAGTCAGACTATCTATACCATTTCACCCACTCTCTACCCAAGACCATCTTATTGGGATGATAACCTGAAAGTTCTTGGCTATCACGAGCGGGACAAAACAGTCAACTGGAAACCTGATAAAGAACTGCTTGATTTTATTGATCAACACAAAAAAATCCTTTTCGTCACATTCGGAAGCATGACCAATCCCCACCCTGAGAAAAAGACCCGTATCATCCTGGACATCCTGACTAAAAACAAAATTCCGGCATTGATCAATACGTATGCAGGTGGCCTAGTCCAACCTGACCACTTTAACTCGAATCACATCTATTTTGTGTCACAGATCCCTTATGATTGGGTTTTTGCCAAAATGTATGCTGTCGTACATCACGGAGGTTCCGGAACAACGCACATGGCGTTAAAGCATGGTTGTGCTACGATGATCATTCCTCATATCATCGATCAGTTTGTCTGGAATAAAATAGTTGCCGACAAAGGAGCCGGACCCAAAGGCATCCGAATAGACAAAATTTCTGATCAAAATCTGGAGCCAAAAATCCTCGACCTTTGGAATAATCCAATCTATAAGAAAAAAGCTGAAGAAATTGCCGGTCAGATGGAAAAAGAAAATTTTGAAGAAGAACTCTATCAATCGATAATCGGATAAAACCCAAGGAATTAGCTAACCTGTAAATCTCTTTCTATCATTCATCTTAACTTTAATTGACAATGACCATTTTTATTATAATTTACAGCATTAGAATTTCATTATACTAAACCAATGCATCTTTGAAAACGCCAAAAATACAAACTGATATAGCAAATGACCTGCTTTGGTTTAAGGACGCCATAATTTACGAGCTTCATATAAAAGCCTTTATGGATGGAAATAGTGATGGTATAGGCGACTTCATGGGGCTGCTCCAACGCCTGGACTACCTGGAGGACCTCGGTGTGACAGCAATCTGGGTACTACCCTTTTACCCCAGCCCACTTAGAGATGATGGCTACGACATACAGGACTACTACAAGATCAACCCTTCTTATGGCACAATAAAACAATTCAGAAAATTTGTTAAAGCTGCCCATGAACGCAATATGAAGGTAATCACCGAGTTGGTCATCAACCATACTTCCGATCAGCATCCATGGTTTCAACGGGCCAGAAAATCCCCAAAAGGTTCAGTAGAGAGAGATTACTACGTATGGTCTGAGGACCCGAAAAAATACAAAGGAGTTCGCATCATTTTCCAGGATTACGAAACTTCCAACTGGACGTTCGATCCGGTTGCTAAGCAGTATTACTGGCACCGGTTTTTCCATCATCAACCAGACCTGAACTATGACAACCCAAAAGTTCAGGAAGAGGTATTTAAAATCATCGATTATTGGGCAGGTATGGGAGTAGACGGGTTTCGCCTGGATGCCGTACCTTATATTTTTGAAAGGGAAGATACCAACTGCGAAAACTTGCCGGAGACGCATGATTTTCTGAAGAAGTTGAGGAAACACATTGATGAAAAGTTTCCTGACCGAATGCTATTGGCCGAAGCAAATATGTGGCCGGAGGACTCAGCCTCCTACTTCGGTAAGGGGGATGAGTGCCATATGAATTATCACTTTCCCATCATGCCAAGAATGTTTATGGCCATGAGGATGGAAAACCGCTACCCCATTACTGATATTTTCGATCAGACACCGGAAATTCCTGACAATTGCCAATGGGCCATATTCCTGAGAAATCACGATGAGCTGACCCTGGAGATGGTGACGGATGAAGAAAGGGACTACATGTACAAGGTTTATGCAGAAAATCCCAAAATCAAGATCAATCTTGGGCTCAGACGCCGCCTGGCTCCTTTGATGGATAACAATAGGAAGAAGATAGAACTCATTAACACAATGCTTTATTCTCTTCCCGGCACTCCGGTTATTTATTATGGTGATGAAATTGGAATGGGTGATAATTTTTATCTGGGTGACCGTAATGGCGTCCGAACACCTATGCAATGGTCTCCTGACAGGAATGGCGGCTTTTCAACAGCGAACCCTCAGGAGCTATACCTACCCATGATCCTGGATCCTGAGCACCACTATGAATTTGTGAATGTAGAAACCCAACAGGGTAATGCATCCTCATTACTATGGTGGACGAAGCGGGTGATCAACATGCGGAAAAAATTCAAGGCCTTCGGACGAGGAAAAATGGAATTTATTCATTCGGAAAACTCAAAGGTCCTGGCATTCACAAGAACCTATAAGGAAGAGATCATTCTGGTTGTGGTCAATTTATCCAGGTTTGCAGAGGCCGCTGACCTTGAACTGAATAAATATGCCGGATATATTCCGATTGATGTTTTCAGCAAAAATAAATTTCCACTTGTCAAAAAAAACCAGGATTACGTCTTCACTCTCAGTCCATATGCTTACCATTGGTTTCTGTTAAAAAATACAATGGCTGGTCATGAGACGATCGATCATTCGCATCATTTCAAGGCAGAAAGCCTCAAGCAAATTTTAACTGGCGAATCCCTGTCAGTTCTTGAAAATGAAATCCTTCCTGAATTCATTCTGAGATGCTCCTGGTATAAAAGCAAAGAAAAAGAAATCAAGGATCTGCATGTTGTAGAGAAAATTCCCGTCAGGTTCATCGAAGATGTGACTTATCTGCTCATTTTGAAAGTAAATTTTGAAAGTGGGTTGCCAGACCTTTACCAAATGGGATTGGCATTTACCAGTAAGCAAGATAGCAGGATTATTGACCAATTTCCGGAAACAATTATCACGGATGCGGAAATTGAAGGTACTGATGGGTATTTGTACGATGGCTTATTCAATCCGGCCATGCAGGAAGGTCTGTTTCACTCACTTGTTGAGAAGAAAAAGATCAAAACCTTAAATGGAAAGCTAAAATTCATTGGAGAGAAAAAAGCAATTCTGAGACATATTGAAGATGGTGGAAAGATCAAATCAAGAATTAATACAACGAAGCGCTCCAATACCTCTCTTATTTATGACAATACATTTTACCTTAAATTGTTTCGAAAGCTGGAATATGCTATCAACCCCGATTTGGAAATTGTCAGCTTTTTTAGAGAAAGGAAAGGTTTTGGAAATATCCCGGAACTGATTGGATCCATCCAGTTGGAAAATGAAAAACAGGGTTCAATGACTGTGGGAATGCTCCAGGAGGCAGTCGAATATCAAAGCAATACCTGGACATACCTTCTGGATTTTGTCAAGAGATACTTTGGAAGGATACAGCTAAAGGATTCGGGTATTTCTGATGCAAAGTTAAAAGGTTCACTGACTCACCCCATTGCCTACGAAGATCTCGATGACAAAGACATGAAGGAGTTTTTGGGTGTTTTCTTTCCTGAAAACATTAAATGGCTGGGAGAATATACCGCAGAAATGCACCTCACACTCGCCAGCGATGATCAAAACCCTGATTTTGCACCAGAGGAGTTTTCACTTCATTATCAGCGGTCATTATTTTCTTCTTACCAGTCACTTGTCAGGCGAACTTTCCACAAGCTATCCAAAAAACTAAACGACACTCCAAAAATTGTTCAAAAGGAAGGTAAGAGTTTGCTGCCTATGAAACAGAAGGTCTTGAACATCCTGAAGAAAATTTACGAAAGTAAAATGGATATTTTCAAGATCAGGATCCATGGTGATTATCATTTGAAACAGGTTCTTTTTACGGGACAGGATTTTATTTTCATCGATTTCGAAGGTGATACGGGAAAAACCTATAGTGAACGCAGATTAAAGAGATCACCTATGAGAGATGTTGCCAGCATGGTCCGTTCTTTTCACAACGTCGTTTATACCGGCATGCTGGACAATGAAGAAATTCGAGAGGAAGAGATCGATCTGTTCAAGCCATGGGCAGAAAAGTGGTATCACTACATGAGTCAGTTTTTCATGAAGGCCTACCTGGAAAATATCAATGAGCATCACCTTACCCCAAAAGAAAGGGATGAATTTGAAAAATTACTCAACGTATTTATGGTTGAAAGGGCATTAATCGAACTGGAAAGCGAATTGGACAAACCATCCATGCTCACCCTTATCCCGATACTTGGCATTAAGGAAATCGTCAATCAAATGGAATAAAACCGGACCATCTTTAGTTTTTTCTTTTAACACAAAAGAAAGAAAGTATGAAATTGACATATCAGGAATCCTTGAGAAAATCCCAAAAAGGCTTCCCTTCTACTACCCTGTAATCTTTTGCATTCTCCGTTGTTAAATCAGTGAAATATTGATCATAAACCGTTTCCCTTTCGTGTTTTAAAGGTGTCGGACAATAACAGGTTTCGTACCACTCGATTGTACCTTGTTCGGATATTTTGGCCCGCTTCATGGAAGCAACTATTTCCTGTCCATCCGGTTTTTGACTAGAAATGGTTCCATCTGTTAGTTTTCCGTAAAACTCCGAAGCCTTGCCTTCCAGGAATCTGGCTTTTACTTTGTAAATCATAACTCGCTGGTTATTGTTTCAGGTAAAAATGCAAACGATGCGATGACCAGAACCGTTGTCTGCCTCCAAATTATCTCATTTTTATAGGCGTCATTTATTTAATAAATTTGGTTAACCTGCTGTATTCATCGTAAAAAACATGAATAATGACGATGACTTATTGAAAACTTCTGTTATTCAATAAGTTATGTACAGTTTAAATCGAAATGTAACAAGAGATGCTAAGAGGAATCAAATATGGCTACTGCTGAATTAGTCGATCTTGGAAAAACCGCATTTAAAGAGCAAAAATGGAATGATGCTTTTACGCATTTGTCAAATGCTGATGACGCACAAGCTTTACAACCCGATGATCTCGAAATATTAGCGATATCGGCCTATCTAACGGGTAAATTCAATGTTTGCAACGATACATTAACCCGATCACACAATGCCCTAATAAAAGAAGGCAACATTCCCAAAGCCGTCCGTTGCGCTTTCTGGCTGGGATTTTTATTGGTCAATAAAGGTGAATCTGCCAGGGGTGGAGGTTGGTTTGGACACGCAAAAAAACTTCTGGACCAGTATGGGAAGGATTGTGTGGAGCAGGGGTATTTGCTTTTACCGGTTGCATTACGATGCCTGGGTGAAGGAGATGCAGAAGGTTCTTTTCGTGTTTTTAACCAGGCGCTGGAAATAGGCAACCGCTTTTTCGAACAGGATTTGTTGGCCCTCGCCCACCTTGGTCAGGGACAAGCAATTATTCGAATGGGAGAACCGCATAAAGGTGTCATCTTTTTAGATGAAGCGATGGTCGCCGTTGATACAGGGGAGCTTTCCCCGATTGTTGTCGGTATTATTTACTGTGGTGTCATTGAAACCTGCCTGGAAATTTTTGACCTGAGCAGGGCACAGGAATGGACGGATGCGCTGAGCGACTGGTGCTCTTCGCACCCTTACCTCGTGCCATTCCGTGGTCAATGCCTGACCCGTCGGTCGGAAATCATGCTGCTGCACGGCAAATGGACCGATGCCATTAAAGAAATCAACCATGCCATTGATCTGTTGTCAAAGCCAACGGCAGAGCCTGCTGTAGGAGCAGCTTTCTACCAATTAGGGGAACTTTACCGTCTTCAGGGAGACTTTAAAAAAGCGGAACAGGCCTACAGTGAAGGGAATAAATACGGGAAGAATCCACAACCCGGACTTGCTTTGCTGAGGTTGGCCCAGGGTCAGGTCGAAAGAGCCAAATCCTCAATTAACAATACCTTTGCAAGCGCTAAGAAAATAAAAAACAAATCTGACATGCTATTTGCCTTCATTGAGATCATGCTTGCTGCTGAAGACGTCGGGACGGCACGCTCTTCTTTAAATGAATTGAAGAAAATCGTCAAAGACCATGAAGCTCCATTGTTAAACGCAGTGGCATTGCAGGCTGAAGGAGCAATATTACTTGCAGAGGAAGATCCAAAATCAGCTTTGGAGAAATTGAGAAATGCAAGGAAGACATGGGATGAATTGAAAGCTCCTTACGAAGCTGCCAAAACCCGGGAACTGATTGCAAAGGCAAGTCATGCAATGGGAGATAAGGATACAGCTGAATTAGAATACGAAGCAGCAAAATGGACATTTCAACAACTAAAAGCGACACCAGATTTAACACGAATAGATAAATATTTTAATTTAAAGACCTCTCCTACTACAGGTGGTTTGACTGACCGGGAAAAACAGGTCATCCAATTAATTGCAGATGGAAAATCCAATAAAACCATTGCGGAAGAACTCTTTATAAGCGAACGAACAGTAGAAAGACATGTGAGCAACATTTTTGGAAAACTGGATGTGTCTTCGCGGTCGGCAGCAACTGCTTATGCATATAAAAACCAGCTTCTCTAAATCATTTTGGAACGATTCACAATCCTTCAGGCCTGATTCACTCCCCTAATGGGTGAAAACACCCATAACAATCAGAAGTTCAAATTGAGTATTCACTCCGATGCGCAACGCTTTCCACTTTGGTAATTTTGATTTGGCATAATATAAGGGTCAAAAAAATTACACAAAAGAATAACAACCACGATATGAACCAGAGAATCGAAACAGTTGTTATCGGAGGAGGTCAGGCAGGGCTAGCCACCGGATATCACTTGAAGCATCTTAGATTAGAACATGTGATCCTTGACGAAAACGAAGAAGTTGGCGCTGCCTGGAGAAACAGATGGGACTCGCTGAAATTATTCTCCCCAACTCCTTACAACAACCTGCCCGGAATGCCCTGTCCGGGTGACGCAAAGTCATACCCGGCAAAGGATGATATTGCCAATTATCTCGTTGCTTACGCTGACCGTTTTGAGCTACCTGTAAAAAATGGAGTAAAAGTGAAAAAGGTTTCAATGGATGGTGATAACTACCTTATTGATACAACTGAAGGCGAAATTGTCGCTGAGAACGTAGTGGTGGCAACAGGTACCTTTCATCACCCCAGGGTTCCCAAATTCGCTGACTCGCTCGACTCCCACATCGTACAAATCCACTCATCCGAATACCGCAGGCCGTCACAAATACAAAAAGGCTCGGCCCTCGTTGTCGGCGCAGGAAGCTCTGGTGCTGAAATTGCCCTGGAGTTATCTAAAACGCACAAGGTATGGCTCTCCGGAAGGGATCCAGGAAAGGAACCACCTTTGCCAACTCCGGTTTTATGGTTCATTGCATCAAAAATCCTGAACGTCTCCAACCCGATTGGAAGAAAGGCTCGCAATCACATCCTATATCCTCCAAAAGGAATTCCACGAGGCCGGATCAAAAGTAAAGAACTTCTAAAAGCCGGTATTGACTGGGTAGGAAGAACCAGCGGAACAAAAGATGGCCTCCCTGAGCTGGAGAATGGGCGTCTGCTCGAAGCGAGCAATGTCATCTGGTGTACAGGTTATGTCACAGATTTCAGTTGGATCGATCTCCCTGTCTTTGATGATTATGGATACCCAAACCATCGCCGAGGGGTGGTCGAATCCCAGCCGGGATTGTATTTCATGGGACTGCTCTTTCAACATACCGTCACTTCAAGTCTGATCGGTGGCGTAGGTAAGGACGCTAAATACGTCGCGAAACATATCAGGAATCGTCAATCTGGCAGACATCAATCCAACAAAATTCTATCCACGGAATCACTGTCTCAGACCGTGAATTAAAAAATAATATTAATCCAAAAGTATAATAAGATGAAAAGAAAATTGATTTTAACACTAAGGAAAGCAGTAATTACCATGTGTTCTATGATTAGTGTTTATTCATTTGCGTCAACTGCTCTACTCGCTCAGGAAACGCATCCGATCATTGACATGCACCTGCATGCTGATCTCCCACCTCATGAAGTTACGCCGGGTGACCCAGGTCCGTGTCGCCCGGAACCGTGTGTAGGAAAAGGTTCTGCAACAGCTAATCACGCCGAAACGCTGGAAAAAACATTGGAGATCATGGATCGCCATAACATCGTAAAAGCCTTTCTCAGCGGTCTCGATCCTGAAATCGTTCGGCAATGGGTGGATGCGGCTCCTGATCGATTTATTGCTGCGCCGTTTATTTTTAAACCAGGTCATCCCGATGCAGAGAAACTCAGGGAAGCATTCTCAAAGAATCAGTATACCGGTATGGGAGAAATCGCCACACAACTCAATGGCATCGCGCCGAATGACCCAAAACTTGAGCCATATTTTGCCCTGGCGGAAGAGCTCGATCTTCCGACACTCATTCATACCGAGGGCATCGGACCGTATCTTCCGGGTTTTCGTTCTTCAGCTGGTAGTCCGCTTCTATTGGAAGATGTGCTTGTAAAACACCCTAACCTCAGAATATTTGTGGAGAATACCGGCTATCCTTATAAGGACGAAATGATTGCTGTCATGTCGCAGTATCCACAGCTGTATGGCGATCTTTCTACTATCACATGGGTGATCCCAAGGACAGCGTTCCATGACTACCTCAAGGCGCTCATCACTGCCGGTTTGGGAAAACGACTGATGTTTGGATCAGATCAGATGCGCTGGCCGGGAATGATCGAAGAAGGCATTGAAGCCATCGAAGAAGCCCATTTTTTGACAGAAGAACAAAAAAGGGACATCCTCTACAACAATGCCGTAAGGTTCCTGCAACTGGAAACACAATAAAATTTCCACATGGTTTAAATTTTATTTTAAATGATCAAAACAAGTCCCACACAACATAAGAAAACAAGTCATTCACGGAAGAATGAAAACCGCATGCGATTATTGAAGGGTCTACCTGTAACAGATAAAATAAAGGAATTAGCTGGAATATCTACAGCAATTCTGGAGGGTGGCAATGGCCCACCAATTATCCTTTTGCATGGCCCGGGAGAGAACGCATTTTGGTGGATGCGGATTATCCCGGAACTGGTAGCAACTCACCGTGTGATCGTTCCCGATCTTCCCGGTCATGCTGCTTCGAAAGTCATTAACAATTCTCTTGAACCTGAGCAAATATTTTCGTGGCTGAGCGAAATGATCGGGCACACCTGTACAGAGCCTCCGGTAGTGGTCGGACATGTACTCGGTGGGTCGATTGCTGCCCGTTTTGCCATCGCTCAGAAAGAAAAACTTCGTCAATTGGTGTTGGTAGACTCATTAGGTTTAGGGAAGTTCAGGCCTTCGCTTAGGTTCGCATTCGGAGTGATCCGATTTATGTTTCAACCAACAGAAAAGAATTACCATCGTTTTTTGCCACATTGTCTGTACGATATCGAAAACCTGGTGAATCAGATGGGCGCGAAATGGGATGCATTTATTGCCTATAATCTTGAATGTGCGAATGATCCTGATCACAAAGCTGCTACACAAACCCTCATGAAGAAAATGGGTGTTCCCAGGATCCCATCCAACGACCTGGCCGGGATCAGTGTGCCTACATCACTTATTTGGGGAAGGCATGACCGGGTAAATAAAATGAAGATTGCTGAAGAGGTAAGTGAACACCATGGCTGGCCACTCTATATCATCGAAAATGCCCGTGATGACCCAAAGCTGGAACAACCGAAAGAATTCGTAAACGCACTTAATAAAGTGTTATGGATGTAAAAAACTGTAGGTACGTTTCGCATACCACTGACAGAATGGGTGTTGAAATAAGTCTTTGCATTTTTAGCAGTTAACTCTGTGTTCTTAAAATTAATAACGTAGTATCGGGAATTAAACCATCGGAAACAGAAAAGCCATCAGGAGGGTTTGCATCAATCCGATAACAGATATCAGGATGAGAGTGATTGTCCAGCTTTGCAGGGTCTGTTTTTCATTGAATCCGCTCAATTTTCCTACTACCCAGAAAGCACTATCATTCATCCACGAAATCGTCACGGAGCCGTAACCAATGGCAATCAGGATGTAGACCGGATGAAAAGCAGGCTGATCGGCCGACTCCAGCAAGCCCATCATAATTGCTGATGTCGTAATCATGGCTACTGTACCGGAACCCTGGGCTGTCTTCAGCGCCGCTGAAATGATCCATGCAAGTAGAATAAAATTGATCTCGAAACCCATTCCCGACAATTGTTGTATGGTGTCACCAATGCCGGCATGCCGGATCATGGCTCCGAAGGCCCCACCTGCTCCCGTGATCAGGATGATCAGGCCCGCAATTTCCAGTGGACGCTGCATCACTTTTTCAAGTTGACGGAAATCCCACTCTTTTTGATCGGCCAGTATCCATAAGGAAATGGCCGTCCCGATCAGCATCGCAACATTTTTGTTCCCGATGAATCCTGCGAAGGTGTTGAAAACCGTTTCCTCAACCTGGATAAACTCAATAACCGATGCAAGCACGATTAGAAGTACAGGTAAAAGAATGGGTAGTAGGGACACAAAAAAATCAGGAATTTTCTTCGGTTCTCCGCCTTCTGTTCCCCCTTCTCCTCCCAGTTCCGGTATGTGTACGACGAAGCGATCTTTTATCCTGATGGCAAATTGCAAGCCGGCTATTGCAGGAAGGATACTTGTTGCCAGGCCGATCGTGATCACCAATCCCATATTAATTTTCAATGTTTCAGCCATAATAAGCGGTCCCGGGGTGGGAGGCACAAGTGAATGGGTAATGACCGCACCCACACAGATCGCAAGTACATAGAGTACGTAGTTTTTGGTGATTCGACGTCCCATGGAATAGACGATCGGAATCAGCAGGAAAAAGACCGTATCGAAAAAGACGGGAATGGAAAGGATAAAACTTGCCAGTAACAAGGCGTGAGGTGCGAAGCTCGTGGGGAATATTTTGAGAAAATGGGATACGATGCTTTCTGCCGCCCCGCTTTCTGTCAAGGCCATACCCAGAATCGCCGCCAATGCGATGACCCAGGCGATCTGTCCAGCCACCGCTCCAAATTCCACCATGGATAACTCCACAGCCTGTATGAAATGATTGGTTATCCCGCCTTCCGGCAAGTTTCGGCTCAACATTCCGACCACAAAGGCCGACAGCATGAGGGCCAGGAAGGCATGAAGGCGTAAAATAGTGATCAGAACAACGACCAGAATAATCCCGATACACAATACGATCAGCGGCCAAAATGATATTGCGGTCTCCATGCCGGTTATTCGTAGTTTGGCCTTATCCAGTTCAGGTTTCGGTTTAGTTTAACACCGAAACCGGGCTCATCGGTAACTGTCATATGACCATCTTTTGGCACAGGTTCATTTTCAAACAGAGGAGAGAACATGGGAATAATGGTATCCGCTTTGGGGGACATCATCAAAAACTCGGAAAACGGGGTAGCATCGCTGGCAATCGAGAAGTGATAGCTGTAGACCGAAGATCCGTGCGGTATCACCCATTTGTTATAGGCAGAAGCCAGAGCTTTAATTTTCAACAGCTCTGTGAGGCCTCCACACCAGTTCACATCCGGCTGAATAATATCGACCCCGGTATCGAGAAGTCTCTTAAAGCCCCACCTCGAATACTCATGTTCCCCGGTGGAGATCCGGATGGGATAAGAACGTTCCATGACCAGTTGCCGGTAACCATCCAGGTCATCCGGTGGTAGACTTTCCTCGATCCAGTAAAAATCGAGAGGATCCAGCGACCGGATCAATTGAAGCGTATAGGCCGTATCCAGCGCCATCCAGCAATCAAAGGCCAGGAGGAAATTATCGCCGCAACGGCTGCGCATCTCCCGGGCGAGTTCCAGGTTTTCAGTAAAACCTTCGTTCAAATGGGAAGGTCCGTAGGGCAGCGGTAACTTTCCTCCGATGAAACCCATTTCTTTTGCAAGATCGGGACGGGGGCCAGTGGCATACATAGGCTGGCGTTCCCTCATTTTACCACCTATCATGGACCATACCGGTTCCTGGCGCAGTTGGCCAAGAAGATCCCAGACGGCACAATCCACACCCGAAATGGCATTCAGTGTGATTCCCTTCCTCCCGTAATACATGGATGCATTGTACATCTGATCAAACATCACCTCAACATTACAGACCGGCTGATCGACGATGAATCGTTTAAAATGTTTTTCAACCATGTACGCTGCCGGTAGTCCACCGGTCGTCACCGAAAAACCTGTAGTGCCATCCTCGGCTTCCACTTCGACCAATAAGGTGCCCAGTACATCAATTCCGAACGAAGTACGTGTTTTTTGATACGCGGGATATTTGCTCATAGGAGTCGCGATGACCGTTTTGTTAATCCAGTGATCTCCCGTCCTGGCGTGATAATCCGCACCCTGTTCGTCCATGTTCAAAACGAACGCACGCACATCTTTGATCTTTTTCATCATATGCTTTCCTGTTGTAGAGTCTGCCGATTCGGCATTGATTAGTAAACCGCCCGGCCTCCTGTCAAATCGTATGTAAACCCGGTCGTAAAACTGTTTTCTTCCGACACAATAAAAGAAGCCATAGCAGCAAATTCCTCCAACGTTCCACAGCGTTTCATCGGGATTTTATCGGTCATGTATGTCACCTGTGACTCCGGCAGCTTTTCCACGATTTCGGTACGGATCACAGCAGGCGCCAGTGCATTTACAAGGATCCCTGTCCCGGCATACTCTTTGCCTTGCACTTTGGTCATGGCAATCACCGCCCCTTTGGATGCTGAATAGGCAAGCATTCCAGCATTCCCGTCTTTTCCGGCGATAGAGGCAATGTTCAGCACCCTGCCATATTTCTGTTGTAGCATGTAGGGGATAACCGCTTTAAACGTGGTCATACACCCTTTCACATTCACGGACAATACCTTGTCGAGATCGTTCAGATCCACCTCGTGGCTTTTGATACCGGTCTCACCTGTAATTCCCGCACTATTTACCAGAATATGTATTCCAGATGTTTTTACTACTACATCATCGATGGCTGCTTGCACAGCTTTCGCATCGGTTACATCCAGCGCATACGGGTAGACCTGTCCACCTGCATTCACTACCGCACTTTCCAGTGCCTCCTGCCGGTGATCCAGCAAGGCGACCTTTACCCCATTCGATAACAGTCGTTTGACTAATGCATATCCCAACCCACCGGCTCCACCGGTAATGATGGCTGTTTTTTTCGTCCACTGATTTTCCATAAACAGAAGAGATGGTGTTCCTTACGGTTTCCAACCGGATTATTTTAAATACCTAATATAACGGAATCAAATGAAACTGCCACCCTCGCCGTTTTGATTTCAGATTCCGGCCCATTTTCCCGACCCGTAAACCTACCGGGGAATTTGAAAACGTGCCAAAAACCAGACAGAGTTCAGCTTACACTTCCCACTTATGCCATATCTGTCACTAATCATTTATTACAGTTTGTGATCGTCTAGCGACGAACATTTTTGTTGAAAGTGCAAAAACATCGCTTAAATATCATCATGTTTAATTAAAACGGTTCGCCATCTCATCTCCGCATTATCTCCTCACGACATCTGCCATTAACTATTGTGTAAGCAGATAAGCGAGATCAGGATGATGAATGATTAGTGGCTCTCCTTCAATGCAAATAAATCACTAACTTAAGCGTCACACCAAACCCTACCCAAATGAACAAAATCATCTACTATGTCGCTGTTTCCCTGGATGGCTATATTTCTGGGCCGAATGAAGATGTAAGCCGGTTTGTCGGTAAAGGAGACGGGGTGGAAAGATACCTCGCTGATCTCAAGCAATTTAAGACAGTTATCATGGGTAGGAAAACGTACGAATTTGGCTACAAATACGGATTGGTTCCTGGTCAACCAGCTTATTCACATATGGAGCATTATATTTTTTCTCATTCCCTGAAACTGGAAAACATGCACGAGAATGTTCACATCGAACCTCCCGATGTAGATCGTATCAAAATTATCCGGGAAAACTCCCCTTCAGATGTCTATCTGTGTGGAGGAGGGCAGTTCGCTGGTTGGTTGCTGGACCATGAATTGATCGATGAGCTCATTTTAAAGATCAACCCGATCATTTTGGGTGGTGGAGTGCGGATATTTGGCGATTCGACAAAAGATTGTTCCTTGACACTGATCGAAAGCCAGATGTATGACAATGGTCTGCAGATCTCCCGATATAAAATTACATCCTGAAGTACAATAGGAATATAGTCGCACTTTTTTAAGAGTTAATACAAGTACAGATCGTAATCAGGCCGTCTCCACCGCGATCTCTTTGTCGTCTGATTTTGTCTTCGTTTTTTCCTCAATTCGTTTTCGAAAAGGCTGCTTCTTCAGGTAAATCAGTGACCTCCACATCCATTCTGCCGGACCAAATCTAAAATACCTGAACCAGATGGGACTATAGATCAGCTGGAATAGCCAGATGGCAAAGACCAGGTAATACAATTCGTAACGCTGTAATTTGCCGAACATTCCAAATCCAAAACCCAGGAAGAAAACATTACAAATGATGGTCTGCATGAGGTAATTAGTTAGCGCCATTTTGCCGACCGCGGCTAACGCTTTTTGAAGAAAGCCCAGAATTCCAGTTCTGACAAACAGGATTGCAAGTCCAATATGCCCGAATGTGGTGAATAACCTGCCCAACTGATAAGTTATATCAACCTTGCTCATGATCAATACATCATAGTCACTCTTGTAAATGGAAGTCATTTCAAAGTAATTAACAGTAAGACCTATGCCATAACCAACTATCATCAAAAGGAGGTAAAATCTTGTGGACCGCTCATTCTGAAAGACACCCCATTTATAAAATGCAATCCCAATCAGCATCATGCTAAGAATATCCCAAACCCATACTTCATACAACAAAGTACTCTGCATAAACTGGTTCAGACCGGTTTTATATTTGACAATAGACCAGTACCCTTTGTGCATGGCCTCATTTTCTTCTTTAATATCCTCAGGAGTTTTCTTCCTATTTTGAAACTCCTCATATTTTTTCAAAGCTCCCTGCTGCTCCTCTGTTAATTCCTTTTCGCTATCCTTTAATTCCTGAGCAATTACCCCTTCCGTTTTCGTTGCCAAGTCCTCTTGATAATGCAAATAAGATTTGTAGGAATAGACCGACAAAAGTATTAACCCGGCAATCATTAAATACTTTGGCTGGACATTTCGCACAGGAAAAAGCATCAATCCAAATACAGCATAAGGATAAAGAATGTCTCCGTGCCAAAGCAACAGGTAAACATGAATAACCCCGAATAGCAACAACCAAAGGATGCGCCTGTAGTAAATATCAGCGACTTCTATCCCTCCGCCCTTTTGTTCCGCCCTCATGGTAAGCAAAATAAATCCCGCACCGAACAGCATGGTGAAAAGTCCTCGCATTGTTCCTTCGAAAAGCATGTTGTTTATGAACCACACTCGGAAATTCCATCCTGTCGAACCACCTGCATTGGTAGGATCGAAATAGGCGAACGCCAGTCCGAAACCGACAATATTCATCAACAAAATACCAAGGAGTGCGATGCCACGGATGACATCGAGGGATTGGATACGGTTACTCTGAGCAACCGGACCAAGAGTTGGGTTAGGGTTTGGGGTCATGGTTTAGTCTGAAATCTGAAAAGATCAGATAAAATAAGGTTATTTGATCAATTAACCAATCGAATGATGAAAACAACATCCTCCTCATGAATTCACCTTGCCTAAAAATCCAATAGACAAAACTCAAATAACAAATAAATCTCAAGGCCTAAATTCAAATTTTACACTCCGTTAAATGAAGTTTAATTGTATTGGTTATCCAAAATTCGATAGTTTTATTACTTTTCAGGTTATTATATAAATGGAATCTGACAAGGGAACAGTTAAAAAATACCATATATCCTGAATGACATGATACTCTTTGAAAATCACTTTTTTTACTAGGAGAAGAATGAAGAATTTTAGGCCTGACATATTAACCAGACCCTTATTTCTGCTCAGTTTAGGACTTTTATTGATTAACGACTTTTATCTTAAATACGAACATTCAAGTTTTTTGACTGGTAAAATTTCTGACTTTGCAGGGCTCTTTGCTTTCCCTTATTTCTTTTCTTCATTTCAAATCAAATCGGTAAAAGAAATTTACATATCAACATTTTTGCTATTCATTTTTTGGAAATCTCCCTTCTCGTATGAAATAATTGAATGGTTCCAGTCAATTGGATTTGGCATTAACAGAGTTGTTGACTACTCAGATTTAATTGCTTTGTTTATATTACCTTTTTCATTTAAATATTTCAAGGTTCAAATAACGAAAGAACTCAAGATTCAAAGAGTTATTACTATCCCTATCTGCATAATCAGTGTATTTGCTTTTTTGGCGACTACCTTACAAAAGGAAAAAGTAAATATCGAAATTGACACAAAGAAGAGCTTTATTCTTTCTATGGGCAAATCGCTATTCATTAATTCTCTAACACCAAAAATCGCGCACAACTACGATACGGAAACTTTAAAGGAAAATATGCAGGACAGCCTGTTTTATCTGACATTTTATATTAGTGATTATCAAGCTCAAGTAACTGTATTGGCAACTATCAAAGAAATTGATCCAGGTAAAACTTTTGTTCATCTTGATAGCATACTTTATGGTGAGTTGACGGGGAGAATTTTTCAAGGAGTAGAGAAAAATGATATCAATATTTTCAAATCCCTAACTACTCAGGAATTTGAAAATTATTTTGAAACAAATTTTCTTAATGCCCTTAAAGCAAATAAAACAGATAATCTCTATTACGAGGTTAAAGAAATTAATGAATAAAACCATGGATAAAAACCCACTAAAAACCGTCTTTACACTTGTTATTACTCAAAACAAGATAGGCTCAAAATCACAATCAAAAATAACGTTCTTAAACATAAAATTACTGCCTCTTCTCCTTTTCATGTTTGTAAGTTTTTTTAGTTTTTCCCAATCCGGAATTGATACTGATCCGGTAAATAGTATTGAATTGAATACTCAATTAGAGAAATACCATGACCAAATATACTTGATTACTGGTGAAGAAAGTATTTACCAACAACATGAATGGCTAAAAGCAAGCCTCATGAAAAATATTGAAAACGGAATCAGGGAAGGCAATTACATAAAAGAAGGCTCCTTGTGTGATATCGATGGCTTAAGAGCTTCTAAAACAACACTCATTTTTTATAACCATGAACTATACAAAGTTAGATGGTTATTTAGAAAGGAAGATCATCCGGATTTAAATGCTTTATCAAACGATATCAATAATTTTTTCATCACAAAATACGGAAAAGTATCAGAGAAAGGGTTTCTCGGTATGCAAATCTGGCATGGTAAAAAGAATTATTTGCAAACTTTTTTAGAGGAAAATGAATTTCAGATTGAATATCGGGATGACAAAATACATGAAATTGTTGAAGCTTTGGATTAATTCTACCAGCAAATTAAAAAACCCTCTGATTGCTCAAAAAAGCATGCACCTGACTCACTGCCATCGAGCCTTCTCCAACTGCAGATGCCACTCGCTTGACGGAGCCGCTTCGGATGTCACCGACTGCAAATAATCCAGGCACACATGTTTCCAAAGATTGTGGTGGATATGAGTATGGCCATTTGTAGGTTTCCAAGCCGTCAGCGGGGATATCCCTACCTGTATAGATGAATCCTTTCGGATCCAGGCAGGTCACATCAGCCAGCCATTCCGTACACGGTAGTGCTCCAAGGAAAAGGAATAAATCTGATACGTTGCAAGTATGTATTTCCCCTGATTGGTTGCATTCCAGTGTAACTTTCCTCAACCAGCTGTCACCTTCCAGTTTTTTAACTTCCGTATGGATATGCAATTCAATTTTCGGATGGTGAACAATGCGGTTAATGAGATAGGTTGACATAGAAGCTGAAAGATCACTCCCTCTGATAACCAAATGGATCTTCGAGGATTTTTCTGCCAGGAAAATGGCCGCCTGTCCCGCAGAATTACCACCTCCGACTATAACAGCCTCTTTACCTGATAACAACTGGGCTTCCATATTCGAAGCACCATAATATACGCCCTGACCTTCAAATTGTACCAGGTTATCAAGTGGAAGCTTTCGGTATTGAGCTCCTGTTGCCGCTATAACAGCACTACCTTTGATAACTTTCCCTGTAGCAAGCTCCAGGTGAAAGGCATTGTTTTCAACACGAAGTGCTTTGGCATTGTGAGGAATGGAAATAACACAACCGAATTTCTGTGCCTGGATGAAGGCATTGTTGGCGAGATCGCTCCCCGAAATCCCCATGGGAAAGCCCAGGTAGTTTTCAATTTTTGAGCTCGTCCCTGCCTGTCCTCCGGGACCAATGCTATCAATTGTAATAACTTTTAATCCCTCGGAAGAGGCATAAACACTTGCCGCCAGACCAGCAGGTCCTGCACCTACAACGATCAGATCATAAACATCATCACCTGAAAGGGAAGTCAATCCAATGTTGTCTGCAATTTCTTCCAAAGTTGGATTTTTGAAAATGGTTTTCTGGTGTGTAATGACAAGCGGAGTATCTGAAGCACTGACACCAAACTCTGAGAGAATAGCTTCGGAAGTTTCATCCATTTCCAAATCAACCCATGTATATTGTACATGATTCTTGGAAAAAAACTCTCTCAATTTAAAGGTGTTTGGGCAAAACCGCGACCCCAATAGCTTCAATGCCCCAATATTGCTTTCCAGCTCAAATGTTCGCCTTAACAAAAATGTCCTTAGAAGGATTTCGCTGAGATCTTGATTATTGGAAATAATATCCCTCAACTGTGGTTGGGCTATTTGCAAAATGAGCGAATCACTTGTTGCCACTGCATTGTAAATGGCGGTTCGATCCGATAGGTTATCTATGTTTCCCGTAAATTCCCCAGGGTGATGTATAGCAATTTCTTTCAGGTCATTGTTCAAAATGCTGAGAGACCCCTTCAGCACCACAAATATGTTGTGGTTTCTTTCTCCTACTTTTACGAGGTACTCGCCCTTCCTGATCTCACGAACTGACCCGGATTCGGAAAGGGTTTCGATCTGGCCTTCACTCAATTTTGGAAATAAGCCAGCTCTTTCTATTTCGTTTATTTGCATATCAAATTATTGCGAGTTCAGTATTTGATTGGCTATCTCGATCTCTTCCTTATTAATGGTATGACTCATGTTGGGATATACTGCTAAATTTACACTGGCTCCCATCTGTGTCATCACCTTTTTGGATTCTTCTGACCTGACAAGAGGTACGTGAGGATCATGATCGCTGTTGCCAATAAATACCTTTGTTCCCTTAAAATCTCCACCGTAGTTTCCTTTGTAAATTTTATCACCGATCAGCCCTCCGGTAAAAGAAATGACCCCTCCCCACTTTCGGGCATTCCTGGTAGAGAATTCCAGGGAAAGGCAAGCGCCTTGCGAGAACCCAAGGATAAAAATCTTGTCGGACGTAATGCCGGCTTTTTCAATATCTACTACAATATCACCGACCAATTCAATCGCACTGGTCAGCCATGGTTCATTGTCTGTGATGGGCGCCAGAAAACTATAAGGGTACCAGGTAGAATTCATTGCCTGAGGAGCTGCGATGTAAAAGTCCTTCACATCCAGGCTGGATTGCAGGGAAAGGATGTCATTCGCAGATGCGCCTCTTCCATGCAGCATAATCAATGCTTTAGATGCCTTATAACGGGGTATACCTGTTTCAATAATTCGTTTGGTATGCATGTTTAATCCTTGAATTTATCGACGTTCATTTGAATAGGCAGCAGACCTTTTTCGATTTTACCCCTTTCCGGCTCAACCCAGGGTGGTAATTTCAACGACTCACCTAAATGTTCTTTTTCTTCATCATAAAGAAACCCCGGGGGATTCGTTGCAATCTCGAATAGCACACCTCCTGGTTCACGGAAGTAAATGCTGTGAAAGTACTGGCGGTCTAAAACGGGCGTGACATCGTAACCCTTTGAAAGCAATCTTTGTCGGGCTTGCAATTGCGTATCATCATCAGGTGTGGCAAACGCCAAATGATGGATCGTGCCATTTCCACCCAAGCCCCGCATGGAATCCGGCGTACAAAGCACATCTATCAAATCACCCGGCTTTCCGCTGGCCGAATATCGAAAACGATTTCCCTTTTCTTTTATTAATTTATGATCCATACCTTCGAGCAGAAGACCCGCCGTTCGTTCGTAGCCTTCCTCCGATAGCGTTGCACCGTGAAAACCTTTGACCGCATGTTCTAACGGAATATGACCATATGAATATCCTTCGCGATCATCTTCCTTATTGAAAACAAGTTCCAAACCCAGACCATGTACATCCTCAAAATAAATAAAAGCTTCATCATCAAACCGCTTTTCAGGTTCGGTAAAATTCACCTTGAATTTCTTTAATCGGCTGAGCCAGTAATCGAGACTGGTATCCGGGACTGAAAAAGAAGTAACCGTCATCTGGCCTTTCCCATGTCTTCCTTTTTGGATACCGGGAATGGGAAAAAACGTCATGATCGTGCCTGGGCTCCCCGTTTCATTGCCGTAGTAAAGGTGGTACACATCTGGCGCATCAAAATTGATGGTCTTCTTAACCAGCCGTAATCCTAAAATTCCTACATAAAAATCCAGGTTCTTCTGAGGGTCATCCGCCAGGGCGGTAACATGGTGAATGCCTGTTACGAGTTGTTTGTTCATGTTGTATTCGTTATCCCTCAAGTCATGAAATCACATTATCTGAGTGGTATTGAACTAGAATTTAGTTTTTTTATACAGTGTTCAGTTTTCTCAAGGAGCCTGCTTTTTTAAAATTACAACAAAATACCTCTTATTGAAAAAGTGTCCCGACCATTTCAATTTGAGAATGATATTTTTTCCTCTATCGGGATCGGGCGATAATTGTATTGAGCAGTTGTTTTATAATGCTTTTTTCAGTAAAACTATTTGTGGACTTTGTGATTCTTTGTGAAACTCCGTGGCATAACAGAATAAGCAACAGCTATGACTCAAAGGACACAAAGAAGTCGCAAAGTTTCTCAAAGGTAAAGCCAGATATCTCTATCCTACCTTAGTTTTCAGAACCGGCTCCATAGGTACTGATAAATTCTGCTTGTCCAGCCAATACAAAATATAATCCGCATCTTCTTTCCAGGTAGGCTGTCCCAATACGTAATGGTTTCTTTCTTTGAATTCTTTGTAATCCAATACCGATCCGTTTTTCTTATTGTATCTCTTATAAATTCGTCGGTTGAGATGTGCAGGAGTAATCGTATCCAGGTCACCAGCTGTGATGAGTAGTGGCGGATGGGGTTTATTAAAATCAACACTGGCTGCTTTGGTCAGTCCACCTCTCGCAACAGTTTTGGATTCAGGAATAGTCAGTTTTTTATATGCAGCCTTTTGTTCATCCAGAGGCATAGTATTAACAAATGCGTACTGCCAATCTTTAAAAGACATCAGATAGGTCTTTTTAAGCGAAGTGAATAGTCCGAGCGCTTTCCACCCAGCCTTTAAAAACGATAACTCGTATGGAAAAACCCCCAAGGGAGGAATGGGGTGTATGGCCACACCGGCTGCCGCCAGGTCTCGGTTAACAATGATCTGGGTGACCAGGCCACCAAGCGAATGACCAATAACGATAGGCTTTTCGGGAAAAGATGTGACGATATCCGCGTAATGATTTACCAACTCTGTCAAAGTTAAAGCTGCAAGCTTGGTGTCATTTGGCTGTCTTTTTCGCAAATTTTCAGCTGTATCATCCTTGAATGGCCATGGCGGAGCAACGGTGTGATAACCCTTACTTTGAAAATACGCTCTCCAGTCATCCCAACATGTGTGGCTGACGAAAGCTCCGGTTACGAATACGATGTTTTTTGTCGACATTTTTGTAGATATTGGAGTTGGTAGTATAAGACCATACGAAATAAATAATGACCCATTGAACGCATGTTTACTGGAAAATAAAGTATTAATAAATAGAGTTGAAAAGCGAAATAAGAATCAGACCCGGAACCTACCTATCAGGATGTAAAAAGTATAGTGGTAATTTACTGATTTCCATTTAAAGATTTGCATGAAATCTTTAAGAGACCAAAAAATAATTTTTAATAAAATATATGGTATTATTTTTTGCTGAGGCAGCATTTTGAAATACAATTTTACCGCCGATCCCGGTTAGGCTTCAGGACCGAGCGGGAATTAACTGTTGTGACATTCCAATGCGCAATCTACTTCAACGGAATGCGAATCACACTGAAGGAATATGGCGGTAGCTGATATGTTAACTCTTCCGAGATTTGAATGTGACTTTCCACAGGTCTGGCATTCTCATCATCAGGTTCTCCCTTTAATACGGTCAGGACACCTTCATTTCCTTCTATTCCAAATTCAGACAGATCGATTGTAGAGTTGACCTCAACGGGCAATAAATTGGCTAGCTTCAGGATCAGGTCGTTGCTTTGACTATCCCTGACCGCTGAAAATGCGATGCGTCTGTTTACATCCACCCTTTCGCTCGACAAAATTATTTGGCTGGGGACATATGAATCCCCGGCGTTATTTCCATACAGTTTTTGCACATAGTAATCAACCGTCGGCTTTACCTCGGTATTATTAAAATAGATCAGATCGGGGTTCCAATCGGTATATTCTTCTTTGGCTAGCAAAGGCGCAAATGAGGTCATCGTGACAATATCGGCGTTTCGTTCAACAGCGGTCAGATACAAGGCCTCGGAAAGAGCCGTTTCCACATTCATTCTCCTGCCTCTTACGTGTGCAGCATACTCTCCCAGGTACACTTTCGATTTATCCCGGTCATATTTATCATAATAATCCTGGTTGTTGATAAACCATCCGGGAGGCTGGTAATAATGTTCATCTACCATTGGAATATCCAGTTTCGTAGCCAATTCCCACCCCTCTTCGTAGTCTGTCCCCATGTAGAAAGGACCAACGGTTCCAATAACAGTGATTTCCGGATATCTTTTCCTGACAGCGTTGTAGATCATGGTAAAACGTTCCTCAAAAATATCCGTGATCAGGTCTTCATTTCCAATTCCCAAATATTTTAAATTAAAGGGTTTTGGATGACCAGCCTCAGCTCTTTTTTTCCCCCACTCGGTATTCTTGTCACCATTTGCCCATTCGATCAGGTCAAGTACATCCTGAACGTATTCATCCATCTCATCCATCGGGATGCCACCACACTGGCCGTGTCCGCCGGTACTGGAATTCTGACATGGAACTCCCGCTGCCAAAACAGGAATTGGTTCAGCACCAATGTCTTCACAAAATTGAAAATACTCGTAATAGCCCAACCCCAACGTCTGATGGTAACCCCAAATATTTCTCATGGGCTTTCTTGCTTCAAGTGGCCCGATGCTATTTTTCCATCGGTAAATATTTTCCAAACCATCACCATGTGCTACACAACCGCCCGGAAATCTCACAAACCTGGGATTCAGATCAGCGATGGTTTGAGCCAGGTCAGCACGTAAACCATTTTTATGGCCTTTAAAAGTGTATTGTGGAAATAAGGAGATCATATCGAGAGCCACCCTACCGGTTTGCTGTGAGACAATTTGTAGGTGTGCACTATTCGATGTTTCATTGACCAGGATCTCAGAATCAAGCTTTTTCCAATCCCTGTCAATTTTTTTGGTTTTTATTTCGCCAAGAATTTTACCATTCTCATCCACCAACTGCACGAACAGATCTTTGATATCTCCTTCCAATGTTTTGGCGAAAACCGAGAAATTGTACTTCTCACCCTCATCCACAGGAATTCCATCCCAACCCTCATTGATCAGCCCCGATCCGGGTTGTTGAATATCAAGCACAGCAAAATGTTTATTGTTTGGATGAATTGGATTGACAGAATCGATCTCAAAAGACACATTTCCACCCACAGTTGACCAGGCTTTTTTGCTATTCCAGGTGCTGTCGGAATAACCTTTGTCAGCAGAATGGTATTCAAAATCCCGGTTTTGGATCAATTCAGCATATAATCCACCATCGGCAGCATAGCTGATGTCTTCAAAAAAGATTCCGATCAGCATATCGCTGATTTCCTTGCTGTTGTCAGGATCCAGGCTGATTTGAGCATCGACGGCTTCAAGGGTAGCAAATCGGACGGGATCATCAGCCATCACTTCATTTCTTTCACTGTTGTGAAATTTTGTCCATTCAAAATGTTTGATCAGGTCTTCGATCAGGCTCCAGGAAACTTTATAAGCGATCCCGGTATGTGATTGACCGTTTAAGGTAACTTCAGTTCGATTATTTAACCGGTCATCCTCTGTTGCTTGTCCTGTTTGAGTGTAGTTTTTGAAATCGGTCGTTGTCGTTTGATAAACTCCGGTTTTTCCTTTGTTTTCGCTGAGCCATGTAATTGTATAACCCGTTCCATTCCAGGAAACTTCCGGGATCTTAACATTTCCTTCACTCATAACTGTTGGATAAGATTGCCGGCCCCATTCGTACAAGTTGGAAGAAGTTGTGTGAGCAAACTGGCCCACCTCATCATTTAGCTGCCAGATACAATGCCACAAACCAGATTCATCCTGAATGAGAAAAGGAGAAAACATTCTTTTTTGTGTACCCCATCTGCCAAAATCCGAGAAAAGGAAACAATGTTCCGGACCTATGGCATGCCAGTCTTTCTGATTGGTACTCCAGGCAAGTGTCAGACCGCTCCTGCCTTCGTTCACAGAATAAGCAAACAAGTAGGCAGAATCAGGTTCGTCTAACGCTTTCGAATGAGACGCAATGGAAACATTGATTACAAAGAAGAAAAAAAAGAAAGATAAAATTTGGTACAGGGAAGAATGTTGTTTTTTCATTTAATCAAAAATTTTTCCAAATTATAAAATGTAATTGCTGATCCATAAAAAATTTAATCAGCCATCAAATTAAAAGGATTGACCCTAAATCCGCCATCATTTTTTTCTTTAATCCGTAATTACGGATTTAAAAATTTTAACCTTCAAAAAACATTTTTTAGGTTTGACATACCCCTTCACCCCTTTCAAAAGGGGAATATCGGTGTTTTTTGCAGGTTAAAATTTGACACACTGAACGACTCATCTTGAATCAAACATCCTTGTTCCAAGGAGGGAAATATAATATTCGCTGTTCATAATCGCATTTATAATATATGATTCCATTTAGAGTCATTCTTCAATTTCAAATCGAAGATTTAATCCACACCGTCATAGGTGTAATATCACGATGACTCCATGCATAATAGGGGATCAGCCGGACAGGGATTTCTTTATTATTTGCTAATCCATTTCCATCGAGAACAGTGACTCCGTTTAACAGATCAGGTTTAAATTCTGCAGTGAATGTCTCACTTTCATCATCAATAACCAGATCAAGCGCATGACCCTGATTGTCAATAGCTTCCGCGCAGTAAAGCAGTGGACCCCGCTGATAGGCCAGTTTACCCCGGTTATCCACTATGTTTTCGTGGCTTTTAATCGATTTTACATCCATCGGAAAAGATACTTCTACTTTATCTCCTTTATTCCATTCGCCTTTTACAACTGCATAGCCTTTTTCCATTTCAAAATCATACATTTCTCCATTAACCAGGATGGAAGTTTTTTCAGATGGCGAAGCGGTGAAGGTATACAGGTCACTCGGCACAGGTTCATTCACTGACCAACCAGGAATGCGTATTTTTAAATTTGCTTCAATCGACTCCTCATTCTCAATCAAAAGACTGACCTCACCACTCCATGGATAATCAGTTTGCTGAGTGATCTTCATTATTTGATCACCTACGGCTATTTCAGATTCATTTTCAAGGAATAAATTCACATATACATCCTTATTTGTAGATGCATAAGCATAGCCTGAAACTGACGGAACAAAACGAGAAAGATTAGATGGGCAGCACGAACAATCAAACCATGCACTTCTGCAAACTGCACCCTGGTTAAATTTTCTCTCACCATCAAACTCCAAAGGATTTGGGTAGAAAAATTCGTCCCCTTTCATAGAAAGACCAACGATCAATCCATTGTACAGTGACCGTTCAAGAATATCCATATATTTGGAATCACCGTGCAGCAAAAACATGCGGTGGTTCCAGTATACATTTGCAATCGCTGCGCAGGTTTCTGCATAGGCATCATTGGGAAGGGCATAAGCCACGTCAAACCCTTCGATTCCGTTCCCGGCTCCCAGGCCACCAGTAATGTATAATTTTTTACCAACGATATTTTCCCAAATACGATCAATGGCTTCCAGGTAAGCGGTATCCCGTTCGATTGCCGCAATATCCGCCATGGCAGCATACATGTATCCGGCCCTCACAGAGTGTCCGACAGCTTCACTCTGCTCAGTAACTGGTAAATGATCCTGCGAGTAAATATCATATTCATGCAGGTAATCTCCTTCATTTGAATAATTTGTGAGACCTCTTCCCCTTCTTTCCAAAAATTCTTTTGCCAGTTCCAGATACCTCTTATCCCCGGTTGCGCGATAGAGCTTTACCAACCCCAATTCAATTTCCTGGTGACCAGGATAATATTTCTTGCCCTCTTCAATGCAAATTTTATAGATCAAGTCGGCATTTTTTGTTGCTACATCCAGGAAACTTTTTTCGCCTGTAGCACGATAATGGGCCACAGCAGCTTCATACATATGGCCGGAATTATACAATTCATGGCTCCACCTCGAATTGATGAATTGACCATCTTCGGAATACGAGCAACAATGCATTTCGGCATAATCATTTGCTTTGAGAGTCCAGGGAGTATATAAATAGCCATCATCTTCCTGTGCTGCACTGATATAGCTTATCAGCTTATCCAGATAAGCTTTTAACTCCGGATTTTCATTGTCCATCAAACTATATGATGCCCCTTCAATAATTTTGTAGACATCGGAATCATCAAACCCATATTTGCCTACAAACTTGCCTTCCTTCAATCCTCCTGCAAAAACAAAGTTGTTAACCCTTCCGGTTTCCTCGCATTTATTAAAGGAATACGGAATGGTAACTTTTGTAGCAGTATCTACCCTGCTTTTCCAGAATCCATCCGTAATTTTCACTTTCGTGAATTCAACCGGACGAATAGGGTAATCAGAAACAGTTGGTTCGACTTCTTCCTGAATATCTTGTTGCGGATTACATGCTATGCAAATAACCATCGTGCCAAGTATGGCCCAAGACATAAAATAGTTGTTGAGTGTTTTCATATGAGTATGTTCATTTGTTTTCAATTCGATTTTCGTCAATCAGTTTTAAAAAATACATTGTCACAAGACCTCTTCATTTTTAGTTTTTAATTCTTCCATCTTCAACACCTGAACTTTTCCATCATTGGGTGAAACAAAAAGATATGTTTGCTCACCCATAAGAACCGGTTTGATATCTCTCACCTGACCGGTCAGTTTCAGACCAATATCCTTGTTTTCGATTGGCTTAAAAGTACCATCGCCATTCCCGATCAGGCAGGTGCTATGGCTAGAATCATAAGGCCCGATTTCAGGCTTTACTTCGTAAAGGTTTCCCCCAACCAATAGATCAGGTATGTCATCCCGATTAAAATCACCCACATGAATGGCATAAACCGGTGATATCTGTGCCTCTTTTGGCAACGGACGTACAGAAAACGTCTCATCTCCTTTATTGATCAAAACAGCGCTTTCAAGAAAATTAGATACATATTTAATGGAAGAATTTATCTGCTCTTCACTGAAAATGTCCGAAACCTGCTGAAGCTGAAAATCCTGATAGCTACGATACTTTGATTTCAGGTATGGCAATTGCCGGATAAGATCGTGATAGAGCACCAATGGATAGGACTGATCACCATTGTAGGCACAGATAATTTGTTCCAGGGATCCGTTTACATCAAAATCATTGATATAGCAGGTGACAGGTTTTTGATTACTTGCGCGAATCCTACTGTTCAAACCATGATTGCCAACAATAAAATCTGCGTCCCCATCATTGTCCAGATCTGCAGATTCGATGGTATTCCACCAGCCTGAATGTTCTGACAAGCCGGCTTCTTTGGTCATGTTGATAAACTTACCACCATCATTAACAAACACCTGTACAGGCATCCATTCCCCAATCACCATCAGATCCATTTGTTGGTCGTTGTTTACATCCGACCAAATCGCATCTTTAATCAATCCCAGGGTACTTAACCCCGGGGCAATTTCATCAGTTACATTCTCAAATTCGCCCTTCCCGTTATTTTCAAGAATATAGCCGTTCTGAGGTTCTCCATATCGTCGATCTTTCAACCTCACACCCACGAACAAATCAAGGTCTCCATCATGATCAAAGTCTGCTGCATCCACACATGAAGTGCTTTCAAACCTTGTTGTTGGTAATGATTGGCCGGATTTGGAAAACATTCCATTACCGTCATTCAGGTACAACCGATCCACCAGGGCAGAAGAACTCGATGGGTATTCATTCCCTCCGCTTACTACATACAGATCGAGATCATGATCTGCATCCGCATCAAAAAACAGGGCGTCTACATCCTCACATCGCTGATCCCGTTCAAATGCTGTTATCTTAGCCATAGAAAATTCCCCCGAAGATGTTTGCAGCAGTAGTTTTCCTGGCGACCCAAGGGCGCCACACAAATAGATATCATCCAATCCATTATTGTCTACATCACCCACGGTCATTTTAGGCCCTTCGGTTGAATTCATTTGAATAATCAGGGCATCCTTTTCGAAATCGCTGAAAACATTTTCCTCGTGGGCAAAATCATCCGGAACAATACCGGAAACATTTTTAAACCGGAATAACTGTGGATCAAAAGATTTTGCAGAAAACCCCTTCACGGGAATGGTGTTTGCACCGGACTGATCAATTTCCAGGGTCTGATTGGGCAACACATTTACAAGGATCGATCTTTTTCCTCCCGGCCATACAACCAAAAGAGTATCAACAGGCTCCGGGGTTTTTAATCCAAAATTCAATGCATAGTCCACCGATGACTGAAATCCACGAGAAGGAATGTTTTCCATGGTTTGCCGGTCGCCTTTCTGCATGACGGTAACTTTAGCGCCTATTGCAAAGACGTTCGCACCTGATCCATTAAGTTTTAATTTGAGAAATGACTTTTGAGGATGGAGTTCCGTAGTCTGATTTCGGTAGACAAACGCTTCCATGTTCACATTGTTGACCACCAGATCGGGATCACCGTCATTATCCAGATCCCCGTATGCGACTCCATTTGAAAACCCAGGTTTTTGTAAGCCCCAATTATTTGTTTGGTTCGTAAATGAAAGATCTGAATTACCAGCATAGGCAATATTGGACAAGGGCTGTGAAGGAATGATCTCTATCAACTTTTTGTAATCAACGCCCTTCCCCGTGATCATTGTTCTGGCTACTTCAGGATTAGAAACATACCGAAGATAATCCTGATTAAGAATATCCTGGTAAATGCCGTTGGTGATGTAAATGTCTTTGTTGCCATCCAGGTTCAGGTCTGTCATGACCACCCCCCAGCTCCAGTCCGTGGCTTCTACTCCAGCCAATCTGCCCTTTTCACTGAATGAAATATCATCCTTTTCAATTCTTCCGTTGTTAATGTGCAACATGTTACGGGTGAATTGATGGTAATATCCATGTTGTAAGTTATACTGGTATTTGTTCCAATCCTCAAATGTCATAGAGGTTTTGATACGGGATTCCATTCCCGGAAGCATTTCTGTAACGAAAATATCTGTAAGTCCATCATTGTTGACGTCTGCAATATCCACACCCATCGATGCCATGCTAATGGATCGCATTTGGTTGGTCAGCTCTTCTCTGAACGTCCCATCGTGATTGTTCATATACACGTAATCCCTTTCGAAGAAATCGTTACACACATACATGTCCAGCCAGCCGTCATTATCCAGATCAGAAACCATCACTCCTAACCCAAACCCAATTACACTCGAATAAAGACCAGCTTCTTTCGTATAGTCTTCAAAAACACCATTTTTATTCCTGTATAATTTATCCCCGCCAAGCTCATCAGATTCATTTCGCTGATTGTTTTTCATATCAAAGGAGCCGATCGCACGAAAGGAATTATTCAGAACATAAACATCCAGATCACCATCATTGTCATAGTCAAAAAATGTTGAGTGAATCGATAAGCCATCATCAGCCAAACCAAGTTGCTCCGCTTTTTCTGCAAAGGTCAGATCGCCATTGTTAATGAAAAGTTCGTTTTTCCGATCATCACCTTCAACATCGCCGGAATTGCAAACATAAATGTCCAGCAACCCATCTCCATTTATATCCGCCATGGCTACACCTGTTGACCAGGAATGAGTGCCACTTGTCCCTGACTTTTCAGTAATATCTTCAAATTTGAAATCGCCTTTGTTCAGGTAAAGCCTGTTTGATTCCTGATTAGAGGTAAGGTAAATATCTGCCAATCCATCATTGTTAATATCCCCAATGGCTACTCCGCCACCATTGTAAAAATTCCGGTAGGTATAAATGTTGAATTTCTCATCGAAAGACAATGTATTTTCAAAATCAATCCCTGTCTGGCTGGAAGGTAACAGGACAAACAGACCATCGCCAACCTCTTGATGAGTTGCATCGTCACAACCTGTTAAATAGATCAAAATCCACATTACCTTATATACAATTAAATTTTTAACCCTCATCTTCCTTTTTACTCAATAGATCCACATACCAAACATTGATCTTTTGCCCCCCCAAATCCGGGTAAACAGTAATCCTCCTGTTACCGGTCACCTTAACATAGACATCCTCCTGATAAAAAACCGGACTTTTAATCAGAACAAACCCTTTACCGTACCACTCATCCATCAGATTTAACACGTCCATTAGAAGGCTATCACTTTCGAAAATCCCATCTCTGAAAACTGCATGATCGTCATAATAGATCGCGGCATTCATCTCTGTAATCACATCATTTTCAAAGGTTGGGTAGAAATTTATCGCTGCCGGATAATCCATTTCTTCTTCCATTTTGTATTCAACCCAGATTGTATTCTTTTTACCCCCTTGTTTGAATTTGCCATCGAGGTTCAATTGGTAACAATGTTCTCTGAATTTCTTCTGGGGCATTTGAAAATATATTCCCATGAACAGACTATCATATCGAAGGCCAGTGGCAAGTTCCTGCTTTTCCCATTTCAGGTATTGTTCTTCCGGAGAATCTTCGCATCCCATCAAAAACATCAAGGTTAATAGAAAACCAGCCATCAACTTTATCAGTTTCATCATTCTCACCTAATGATTAATAGTTTCTAAAACTACAGGCCTTTCGTTTATTCGTGTACTTATGACTAATTGCTTGTTTCCTGACTTCACCTTTTGAAGGTCTCTGATCTCCCCATGGATAATTACTCCAGATGTCTTTGGATCCAAAGCTTGAAAATTGCCATTCCCTGTTCCAATTAAAACACTTCCCCGACTTCCATCATATATTCCGACCACTGGTTTCGACCAGTAAAGATTTCCTCCAACGAAAAGATCAGTCACCCCATCCTCGTTAAAATCATCCGCCAGAATCGCATAAATAGGTGAAAGTTGAGCCTGGCTTGGAAGTGGTTTGCTTTCGAATTCTCCGTTGTTGAAAATAAAACAAGTTGAAGAGGTGGTATTGACTTCATTTTTAATTGCCGATTCAACCAAACCTTTTCCAAATATTTGCTGAACCGATTGCCCCTGGTAGGAAGTATAACTTGGGTACCTGCTTTTCAGAACGGGAAGCTGATTGATCAATTCATCCCTTCCAGCCAGTGGTAATTCATTTTCTCCCCAATACATCGTAACTACCTGTTCGATCTTTCCATTATTGTCAAAGTCATTTACATACATGTGCATGGGTTTCTCAACACTGGCTTTAAAGCGCGTATTTAGTCCCTGATTACCGGCGACCAGGTCCGGTTTTTTATCTCCATTTAGATCCGAAACTTCGATACAATTCCAGAAACCACGAGTATCTGCCAATCCCAATTTTTGAGTAACATTGCTTAGCTTTCCATCCTGGTTTTCAAACATGGTTATAGCCATCCATTCACCTACCACTACAAGATCCAAATCTTGGTCGCTATCATAGTCAAACCATGCTGCATCCGTAATTAGTCCCATAGATTTCATTTCCGGTGCAACGGTCTCAGTTATATTTGTGAACTCTCCCCTGCCATTGTTTTGCAATAAATATCCGTTTCCGGAAACCCCGTACAAAAACGGAACTGCCCTGACACCCACAAACAGATCCTGATCACCATCCTTATCAAAATCACCGGATGTAACGGTAGAAGTGTTTTCATAACTTTTGACGGGTAGCATCTGATCAGACTTGATAAATCCTCCTCTACCATCATTTATATACAATCGATCAGACAGTGAGGAAGAACTGGCGGGGAATTCATTTCCACCGCTGCAGACATACAGATCAAGGTCACCATCCCTATCTGCATCAAAAAAAGCAGCATCGGTATCTACACTTGACTTGTCTTTTTCAAAACAATCCGGAATATATTCTTCAAACTCCCCATCTGGTTTTTGAAGATAAAGTACAGCCGATTTTCCCTTTGACCCACCGAAGAAAATATCCTCCCGATTATCACCGTTTACATCGCCACTGACAATCGCAGCGCCCTCTGCCGAATTCATGTGAAACAAAAGAGGATCTCTGCTAAAATCGACAAAATCTGATTTTTCAAATACTGTCTCAATGGCGAAATCTTCAGAAACATCCTTAAACAAATTTTTATAAGGTATTACAGTTTTTTGATTTCCAACCTCAACTATCGAATAGGATGGAATATTGGATTGTGATATTTCAATTTGCTGATCCATGTTAACATCCCGAACAATAGAGTAGCTCAAATCCGGCCATCGGATCAGGATTGAGTCGATTTCGTTGGATGTGCCCAAACCAAAATGTAGCTTGTTCTCCACATTGGATTGGAACCCTCTCATTGGAGCAAGTTCCTGGTAATAGCTTTTTCCGTCAGAGAAAACGGTTACCTGCGATCCCAGTGCAAATGTATTTTTGCTTGTGCCTTTTAAACTAACTGTCAAAAAATGATGGTCTGCCAATAATGAATCTGCATTGTTCCGGTAAATAAAGGGAGGCATGTTCACATTGTTGGTGACCAGATCGAGATCTCCGTCGTTGTCAAGGTCACCATATACTGATCCACTGGAAAAACCTGGACAACCCAGCCCCCATTCACTTGCCTTGTTTAAAAACGTCAGATCACCCAGATTCCTGAATGCATAATTGGGCAAAGGATTGGACGGTATTTTGTCAACCAGCTCCTTTAAAAAACTTCCACGCTCCTCAAAAAGCCTTTTGGTGGTCGTCGGATCAGCATAGAAGTTTACATAGTCTAAATCGATCAAATCCTTGTATATACCGTTAGCAACAAAAAGGTCTTTCCATCCATCATTATCAAGATCAGCAATCAGAGCACCCCAACTCCAGTCGGTTGCATCAACTCCGGAATATCTGGAAATTTCAGTCATTGAAACGTTATTCTCACTATCAACATAGCCCGAATTCAGGTGAAGAACATTCCTGGGAAACTGACGAAAATATCCTTTTTCAAGGTAATCGCTGTATGTATCCCAGCTCTGAAAAACAGCTTTCGTTTTGAACCTGGTTTCGGATTCAGGAAGCATTTCCGTGACAAAAATTTCCGGGAATCCATCATTGTTGATATCGGCCATATCGGCTCCCATAGAGCCCAGGCTGATCTCTCCCATCACGTTTTCCAACGATTCCGTAAACGTGCCGTCCTGATTATTCAGGTATAGATAATCCCTTTCAAAAAAGTCATTGGAAATAAAAATATCCAGCCAGCCATCCTTATTCACATCTCCGATGGATACTCCGAGACCAAAACCAATCGCACTTCCGAAAATTCCTGCTTCTTCGCTCACGTCTGTGAATACACCCCCCTTACCCTCCTCAAGGAGGGATGAATTGCGGGTGTCATTTCGGTAGAGTTTATTTCCTCCGTGAGGATCTCTTTTCAATCTCTGGTCTTTGATCATTTCAAAATTACCAACTGACTGAATGGAATTATTCAGGAGGTACATATCGAGGTCACCGTCTTTGTCGTAATCAAAAAAAGCGGCATGATTGGAAAATCCCTTATCGGCAATGCCGTATTCTGCTGCCATGTCTTCAAATTCCGGTATCCCATTCTTATTTCCTTTGTTGATAAACAATTCATTATTTCTTTTATTTCCTTTTGGAATGCCCGATTTACAGACAAAAATATCCAGCAAGCCGTCACCGTTGACATCTGCTATGCTCACACCTGTTGTCCAGACACCCTTTGAATTTAAACCAGAGGCATCCGTCACATCCTCAAAAACAAAATTTCCCTTGTTGAGGTAAAGCCGGTTCGAAACCATATTTCCACAGAAAAACAGATCAGAAAGTCCATCGCTGTTGACATCGGCAATAGCCACACCACCTCCATTGTAAAAATTGCGATATGTGTAGGTGTTAAATTCCTCCGTATAGGAAAGTTCATTCACAAAATCGATCCCGGTATGAGAAGCATGCATGAGTGTAAATAGCTTACCTGTTTCTCTTTCACAATTTAATTCTACGGTAGAAGTTTTTTGACAAGAATACGCGAAAACCAAAAATGCCATGAACAAATAGTAAAAAAGTCCTCTTCTCATCCTCCCAATTTAAATAAAGAAAGACACAAAATTGTGCCTTTCTTTATTGGATTATAATCTAAACTAGTATCCTGGATTTTGTACCAGGTTTGGATTTCCGTTCAGCTGAGAAGTTGGTATCGGGAACAGGTTTTTATTTGGATCCGTAATGGTTTTTTCCCACCATGTATTGTTAAACCGGTCGAACCTGATCATAACCGTCCTTGCCTGGGCTTCAAATGCCAATTCCCTTTGGATCTCATCATAAAGATCATCTTCTGTCAAGGGATTTATCTCACCTAAACCAGCCCTTTCCCTGATCTGGCGGATTAGCTCGACTGCTTCAGTGCTGGAATTATCCATTCTCCAGAGAGCCTCAGCCCTCATCAACAGGATTTCTGCATACCTGAAAATTGGAAAGTCGTTATCCATCGCCAGATCCAGGCCTATTGCGAATTCATATTTACCAATCCTCGCACCTGCCTGGCTAAAGGCTTTTGGCCATAGTTCATTCACATATGGAGTAAAGATCAGGGGAGTGCCATCAGGATCAGGATTCCCTTCCGAATCAATCTCAATTGCACCATTCGGATCCTGAATGGGATCTCCGGAAAGGGTGTATTGCTGACCCACGATAAACATTTCCTTTCTCAAATCCGCTTCGTCAAATGAATTGTAAAATTCCTCCAACGCGGTATACCCATTCCATGGACCAGTAGTAAAACCGTATGTTTCCCTGTTTAGAGGGTGTAGTGTTCTCATGTGCATATTAAATGCACCACCACTACTTATACTGTGTGTGACCACAAAAATATTCTCAACGGAACCTGAGTTGTCGGTGATATAATTATCTAAATAAACAGGCTGAAGGGAATATACTCCACCATCAATGATCTGCTGAGCCATGTCAGCCGCTGCCTGCCATTGTGGTGTGCCCGTATAAACTTCTGAATTAAGGTATAACCGAGTAAGCAAAGCCATAGCCGTCCATTTATTCATCCTGCCATAGAGCTCCCCTCCAGAAGCTTCCGGTAATATTGGAATAAGCTCATTCAATTCATTCACGAGAAAAGAATAGACAGTTGCTCGGTCTGTTCGGGAAGGATTGGACTCGGCATTGTTAAAAGAAGTAACTAAAGGCACATCCCCCCACAAATCCATAGCTGTAAAGTAGTAAAAAGCACGTAAAGCACGTAATTCAATAATTGCGGCTTCAACATCACCTGTTTGAGATTCAAACTCTTCTATCAAACGATTACATGAAGCGATACCACTAAAACACATGTTCCAGGTATTGTCAATGAACCACGCATTGTTTTCCCACTCATGTCTGTGTAATCTGGCCCATATTCCACCATCATCCCACGGCCCAAACTTAGCCGGAGCTGCGCTCGTTTCCGTTGAAAGTTCTTGAATTTCAAAGTAACCATTATTACCATAGCTATTTTTTAATGGTGCATAGGCAGTCAATATAGATGCTAATATTACATTAGGCGTTGTGTATTGTGTCTCAGGCGTAAGTTGGCTATATACTTCTGGATCTAGGTCTGTACAAGAGTAACTCACAGAGATCAATACCAGCACAATTATTCTTATTTTAAAATATTTCATGATTTAAATTCTTTATGATTTTAAAAACCAAGGTTTACACCAAACGTAAAAGTCCTTGTTCTGAAATAAGCGTTCCGATCATCTATACCCGGAGCCAATGGATTAGGCGGATTACCATATGTATAATGTACTTCTGGATCCACACCTGTATAGCCTGTTATGACAAATAGGTTTTGCGCAGTTATGTATAACCTCAAATTCCGCATAAACGTTTTTTCTGCAACGGGAAAGTTATATCCTATTGTAATGTTATCCAGTTTGACAAAATCTGCTTCCTCTACGTAGTAACTATTCCAATTTTCACTTTCATTTAAATCAGGCAAATAATATTTTGTTCTTACTGGGTTGTAGTTATTTGATGCAATTGGTGACTCGTAGTAAGCCCTATTTATGTTTACAATACTGTGACCAAAGGCGCCCCTTATCAACATGTTCAAGTCAAAATTTTTCCAACTGAAGGTTGTATTCCAGGCTAACTCAAAATCCGGAAGCCCGTTTCCAACTTTTACCCAATCATCCTGATTGATGGTTCCATCTTCATTTTGATCGGTTAAAATCCTGTTTCCATCCTCATCTAATCCCTCAAATATAGGAGCATAAATATCTCCAATTTGTTCTCCCTCTTCAATACTTATAGGTTCTACTCCATTCAGGCCGGGAGGACCTAAATTTCCTGTATATACTTGATCTCTATCATCATCTAAGACTACCAATTCTGTGTTAAATGTAGAAAATACCAAACCTGTAGTCAGGTGAGAATTATTGTTATTGAGAATTACATAATTAAATGTGGCTTCTATTCCATTGCTTTTCAGCTTACCAATATTTATTAAAGTAATATCATATAAATTAGGTGGTTGATCAACCGCTACCCTTTGAAGAACATCGTTAGCATTCCTTGTATAATAATCGATAGAACCATAAATCTTCGAATCAAGAAAAGCATAATCCAAACCTATGTCCAATTCATCTTTTTCCTCCCATTTTAAATCCGGGTTGGGGTTTGAAACAAAATTTACTCCTTGAATCCATTCTCTATCATCATAGAAAGTTCTTTCACTACTTTGCAATCTTACAAGATACTCATAGTTCTCATTTGGTAGATTTCCTGTAATCCCATAGCCAACTCTTAATTTGAAAATATCCGCTGGCATATTAACCGCCTGAACCAGATCAACTCCACCACTAACTGAATAAAAATCACCCCATCTGTAATTAGGTCCGAATTTGGAAGAACCTTCTCTTCGATAGGAGGCGGATAAAAAATATTTGTCATTATAATTAAACATTGCCCTGCCAAAGAAAGAGATCAACCTTGATTCTTCTTTTTGACTAAACATATTTGCACTTGTTGCTACCCCAGTAGCTGTACCTAATCCCAATTCAAGATCATTGTAGAGGACATCATCCGTTATAAAATTGGTATTAAAGGCCTCCATATTTTCAAAGGTGAATTCCTGCCAGGAATAACCCCCGACAAAATTCATATTTAATTCACCAAAATTTCGCTGAAAAGTTCCGGTTAGCTCAAAAAGTTCATTCAAACGGTCTTCCGAAAATTTTGTCGCTCTTCCATTTTGACCATCTGCAGATGTAAATGAAGTTCTCGAACTAAAATACTGAGACCGCATATCACTTTCGTATTGTATTGAATAGAAGGCTGCCAGATTTAATCCAGGAATAACCTCAAAATCAGCCCTGAAATTTGCCAGCATAGTTTTGAAATTTCCTTCGTCGGTTACTTCTTGTGCAATTGCATATGGATTGTGATATTCTGGTGTATTTGGTCGCCAGTAACCTGTTGGATCATTTTCATCGTAGATAGGGGCTGTAGGATTGGCAATAATGGCGAATCGCATGGTTTCATAGGGTATGAAATCCGCTTTTCTCAAATTAACACCAAGGTTAAAATCAAGACTAAGTCGATCATTAATGGCACGTTGATTAAGATTTAACCTTGAGTTAATTTGATCAAAACCACTATTTAAAGCAATTCCTTCTATATCCCGATAGTTAACAGACACTCGATAGTGACCGCTTTTTGTACTGTTGGAAACCGAAAAATTGTGAACATGCGAAACTGCAGTTCTGGTAAGCAAATCATACCAGTCAGTTTCATCCCCAATATCCTGCCCTCCTGCTTCTACGAACTGTTCTGGAGTTGAATGTTCTAGAAATTTAGCCACATTTTCTACAGCTACATATCCACTATAGTCCACATTAAGCACATCCACACCTTGTGCACTTTTAGTAGTCACGATGATAACACCACTAGCACCACGTGTCCCATAAATGGCCGCTGCTGATGCATCTTTCAACACTTGAATTGATTCGATATCATTCGGGTCAATTAGTTGTAGTGAACCACCCAAAACCCCGTCTATAACAACTAACGGTTGTGAATTTGCTCCAAAGGTCGACAATCCTCTTAATCTAACATTGTAACCAGCATTAGGATCATTTCCTGGTTTTACAATTGAAAGCCCGGCCACTTTTCCCTGCAACAACTGGTTAGGGTCGTTTACATTACCGCGGTTGAATTCCTTATTGTCCACACTGGCCACTGCACTGGTGATTTCTCTCTTTTCAGCTTGACCGTATCCTATGACTACAACTTCATCAAGACTGGCAATATCAGGTGATAAAGTAATGTCTAGTGTAGATCGGTTTTCAATAAGTACTTCTGTGGTAAGGTATCCAACATAAGAAAAAACAAGAGTAGCGTTTGCTGATACAGAAAGCGAATAATTGCCATCAATATCTGTTACAACTCCATTTGATGTACCTTTTTCAATTACTGTAGCACCTGGAAGAGGTTGGTTCCCGTCTTCAGACCTAACTTTACCTGTAACCTGAATATCCTGCATAACTATTTCCAGACTCTCCGAATCGTCATTTTCAAGGTTTTTCCTGGAGACAATGATATTGTTGTTGATCTGTTTGAATTTCAAATCGGTGTCTTCTGAAAAATCCAGCAGGATCTTCGAAACAGAAGTTCTTGAGGTGTATTTGCGGTTTATTTTATAGTTGCCAACAATTTCCTCCTTTTCATAGGCAAAACTATATCCTGTTTTATCTTCCAAAAGCTTAAAAGCTTCAGAAATTGAGTTCTCATTAAACTCAATCTTTATAAAATTATCCTTCACACTTTTTATGTTTTGTGCGTTTCCCGTGGCAGCTAGTAGTACGGTCGTAAATATTATTTGCGCGACAAATCCATAAAATACCCACTTGCTAAACATTGCAATTTGATTTAGTATCTTATTCTTCATATTATTAAATGTTTAATTGACAATAATTAAATGTTGCGAGGCTATTATTGATTCGGCGACCAACTAAATCATGTAGCCTCGTTTCTTTTTTCAATTAACTTGTGTCCTTGTTTCCCATATTTCTAAAATTTTAGTTGTACATCTTTTTCTTCTATTTCATAATTAAACTTGTGCCCGAACTTTAGCGCCTCCATCACATTTTCCAGTGATTCATTTTCAAATCTCCCGCAAAATTTCCAATCCGGATCAGGCATTTTATTATGTTGAATGGAGACTCCATACCAGTTTTCCAGGATTCTAACCATTTCATTGTAATTGGCATCCTTAAAATAGAGCACGCCATTTTTCCATGCGATCACTTCATCGGAATTAAATGTCGATTTATGAAGTGTATTGAATTGTTTTTCGAATGTTGCTATTTCTCCCGGCATCAGGATAATGGAGTTTGACAGTTCGGATTGATTGTCGTTTACAACAGAAACTTTCCCCGTAACTAAAGCAATTCTGACTTCATCGCTTTCAGGAATAGAGCTTATATTAAAAGATGTTCCCAACGCAGTTGTTGTCGTCTGCCCAGTGGTAACTCTAAATGGTCGTTCTGAATCTTCAGCCACCTCAAAATAAGCTTCTCCCTCAAGCGATACTTTTCTATCATTCAATCCATAATCCGTATTGTAAGTAATTTTACTGTTAGCATTAAGGATTACTTTAGAACCATCTCTTAATTTGACAGTCAATTTCTGACCCTTTTCTGTTTGTTTGACAATTTCAGTCACCACAATTTCCTCAGGTGCTTTTGTATCGTTTTGCATGAAGGCTACTCCCAGTGAAATAATGAGGAGTAATCCAAATAAAACAGGTAACAGGACTTTTATTTGACCTCTCTTCACTGGTCCCCGATTAAGTCCCTTCTTTGGGCTATTTCCCTTTTTATCTTTTAACGGATCAGTATGAGAGTCCAGGGTTTTAAAAAGTTCCTCCATCCTTATCCGATCATCGATCTTTGCCAATACTTCAGACCAATCTTCCTTTTCTGCCAGATCAGCCTGAAGGGTTCTCCAATCATTAAAGAGATTTTTATTTAGTTCATCCAATGCCTTGGGAGAATTTATCCACTGCCTTACCCGGTCTGCCTCGACCGGATTACACTTTCCATCGAAATATTTTTTTAATAATTCTTTGTTCACTTTCCCGTTTTATAGTAATACAATTGAAAGCCACATTACCCCTAATTATTTAATTAAAAATTTTTAAAGGTCATTTCTACTTTTAATTCAACATTTAATTTGTTTTTATTCTTTTTTTTATGAAATTGATATCTCATCTATTGTACTTTTTACATTTAATCAATGAGGAGTGATCTAGATAATCTGATAGTTCGATTGAAGCAAAATGATAAAAATGCGTTCAATGCACTTTTTTACATGTATGCTGATAAACTATACAAATTTGGTCTCTCTTATTTCCACGATCATGCTGAAGCAGAAGAGGTGGTTCAGGAAGTTTTTCTAAAAATCTGGCTGAACCGGAACACTATAACAGATGCCTCCACGATTAATGCCTACATTTTTACGATCGCCAAAAACCTGATCTTCAATAACCTGAAGAAAAAAGTACACGATGAAAAATACAGATTGTACTATCAGGAAAAATTAGAGGAAGTCAATTCAATCGATGATAGGGTAAATTACAATGATACTGAACAAATCATCAAAGATGCCATCAACCAGTTGCCAAAAAAAAGAAAACTGGTTTTCCTGTTAAGCAGGAAAGTTGGTCTGAAAAATAAGGAAATCGCCAGAAGACTAAATATTTCTATTAAAACAGTCGAAACCCATATGACCCTTTCTCTTAAACATTTGAAGGAAGCTCTGTATTTAAAAAGCGATAAGATCCTGTTAATTTCCCTCGCAGTCCATTTTTTTCTAAGATAGTATTATTTAATTAATACCAACTCTTAATCAAACTTATCTATTACAACTCATTTGTCTGATCTGGCATTTGGTTGATCAGACGAACGTCAAGCACCCTCGAAATGATAGACCCATCGTTAGCCTGGAATTTGATGGTCAGGTTATTTATTTTGCTAAATTCCTTCAAATCATAATATTGAGTGATCTCTTCTCCCTCATGAGATGATGCCTGATTTTCAGAAGCAAATTCCTTCTCATTCAAATACACTTTAAAATTACTATTCTCAAAAGGCAGGTAAGTAACTTTTAAGTATTTTGCCCTCAATTGATGATTACTTAAGTCATATGAAAACCAGTCCCTGGAGCTTCTCCAGTATTGTTCATTTTCATAACCGGAAAATGTCCTTTCTCCCTTAAATCCATGGTCAGATTCCGGTTGTTGTTCTCCCGGCGAAACATAGTCGACAGTCATGGCATTCAAGGCTAATCTTTCTTTCTCTGCAGCTTCCATCGATTTTATTTTCGAGGCCAAACCTGCTGAATCCGTTACCGGCCAGTAGAGCATGTATCTTGCTTCGTGAACCGTATAAAAAGGGACAAGTTTTAAGTTCTCGTAAGTATCAGGATATACAGATCCACTATAACTTAAAGTAAAAGGTCCTGATGCATTTTCATGAATGGCGTTCAGAATGGAGGTTTCATTACCAATGAGCATGGGTGCTTTCCCTGCCGGATAAAATGGTCCATGTGCAACATGGCTCATGCGTCCGTCATCTGCCCATAAACCATTCAGGTCTGTGCTATCTGTTATCGCTGCCATAACAATCGGCCCCCGAACGAATGAATACCATGAAGATCCATCCGGAAGTTGTTCAAGGATGGTCTGCATTGGGAGTACAACTGTCACCTCATCGCCATTGCTCCATTCCCTATCTATTTCTGCATAGCCCGCATTGAGATTGGTGCGTGTTAATTTCTCATCATTCAGATAGATTTCGAAAGCGTCCTCTACAACCCAAACCGGAATTCTGATTTTAAGCGTGAATTCTTTTGGATTCGCTAGCTCTATTTTAAATGATGTTTGATCTTCATCAGGGAAATCCGTTTGCTGTGTCAGTTTAATGTTCTGGCCTTCCCAATTTAAAACGGATGGAATAAACAGATTAACCAAAAGATCAGAACCCTGGTGTGCATAAATCAATTCACCGTATTTGGTATGATTTTCCAATCCGGAACCAACACAACACCACATGCCCTCATCCGGTTGAGAATACACCCGGCAATGCCTGGGACGTGCGGGAGTAAAATAGACAAATCCGCCATCCGGATGCTGGGATGACAAAATATGATTGTAAAGGCCTCTTTCGTAGAAATCCAGGTATTTTGGATTTCCACCAACTAAAAACAATTCCTTAGAAAGACGAAGCATGTTGTAGGTATTGCAGGTTTCCGGTCCCTGTTCGGAAGAAACCATGGAAGAAAAGTCGTCGATCGGATGAAAGTGCTCCCTGACGCTGTTTCCACCAATGGAGATGGATCGCTCATTCACCACCTTATCCCAAAAGTAATCAGCCGCTTCATGAAGGGAATCATTTTTAGTAATAGCTGCTATACGCTGAAAACCTACCACTTTTGGAATTTGTGTATTGGCGTGCATTCCGGTCAGGGAATCGTGACTTGCCATCAATGGACCCAGAAGAGTCCGATGGTTCAGTTTTTCAGCCATATCCAGGTATTTTTTATCCTGCGTCTCAACATACAAATCGGCAAACACTTCGTTGATCCCACCATGCTCACTGGACAATATCTCCTGGATCTGCTCTTCAGAAAGCTGACTCATCATATTGATCCACCAATCTGACAGGTCAACCCATATTTGAAGGGCTTTTTCATTACCTGTAAATACATAAGCGTCCTTTAATCCGGCAAATAGCTTATGAATATTATAAATGGGAACCCATCCACCGTTTAGCGAAAAACTTCCTGCATCAATTTTACCATTGGCAATTTCATTCCAAATTCTTTTGCCATCGGGAATACCTCCCACATAGCCATTTCCATTGGCTTCCTGGCATTTTGCCAACCAGTCGATCATGTAATCAAGTCTGGTTTTCAAGGAATCCTGACCGGTAGATGCATACATCATGGCCAAAGCCGAAAGGTAATGCCCCCCTATATGGCCATTCAGGCCGCTTCCCTCCCAGTTGCTATAATGAGGTTTAACCGGATCGAACCCTGCATCTTCCAGGTAGGGTGCCAGCAATCGATCCACATCCATTTTCATCATGTAGCCATAATCTGCAGCTTGCGCATCGAGGAAAGGACCTGGCAGAAGTTCTACCTGGGACAAATGGAATAGTTCAATATCTTTTTCCTTAGAAGTTTCGGTAACCTGACAGCTTATGACGCCACAAACAATCAAGGTCATTAAAAGTATCTGGTATTTTATCATATCATTCTTTAAAAAGTTGGTCATCATCTCAGAAATTTATTTTTTCACTTTTACAACCCGGACACTGTAAATCGGCCCAGCCGTGTTTCCTTCATGTGGTTTAAACAAAACGGTGACTTTCTCTTTCCCTTGTGTCAAATCCGTGGGCAAAGGATAAGATATTTCGTAAAACCGACTGTCTTTATATTGATTAAGATCTACCGTGACCAATATTTTTTCGTTCACGAGGATATCAAAATTCCTTCCGCGGTTATCCATTCCCCAATAAGTGCATATCAATTCTTGTTTATCATTCGGAGAAACTTTCAGATCAAAAGAAAAATATCCGCCGGTATTGGCACTTCTCCACTTCCTGGTGTGCGATTCCCCAACTTCGGTCTCATCTCCCGCCAACTCATGGTCGCGCTCAGGCTGCATTTCGCCCAACCGGATCAGATCAACCGTTCTTGCTTCAAGGTCAGCACGAATTGCCCGTTCTTTTTCATAGATTTCCTGCTGTACTTTCCATTCCTCGGTATCAAACTGATCCCAGTAAACACTATAATAATCATCGTAGAATGTATAAAAGGGTTGGAATGTGATATCCTTGGGATTGCCAACATTTGCCGTTTGAAAAACAAGTCCATCTTCAACAGATTTCGTCAACCATTGGTTAGGATCCGATTCGTTTGTAACAAATACAGGTATTCCCTTTGATGGTTCGGGTTCTTTTTCTCCTAAATTGCCTGCCAGAAGAACGGGTCCATAGAAGTAAGAGATCCTGTCATCATTGTCTGGCATTGGGATAGTGTGAATATTCATAGAGAAATCTACATCAAGTTGATCTCCGTTCTTCCACTCCCTCCTGATAGAAATATAACCCGATTCGTTCACACTGAAACCTGGTTCATTCGTTCCATTTACTACAATGGATACCTCTCCAACAACCCAGTCAGGTTTCCTGATCAATAAGGGAAATTCAACAGACCTTTCCGTCTGAATTGTAAAATGAATGGTAGATTCTTCAGGAAAATCTGATTCCTGTTTTACTGTTACCTTCTTTTCCTTCCAGGTCAAAATGGAGGGAATAAATAAATTGACATACAAGCTTCCGTCCTTACCCTGGTAATAAATACTTTCACCGTATTTTACATGGTTTTCCATACCTGTACCTACACAACATGTGAAATCCTCATCAGGGGTGCTAAATGTCTTTTTTGCTCCCATCCGCAGTGGTACAAAATAACACATCATGCCATCTTCTCTGTTTTGAGATGCCAGAATGTGGTTGTATAGTGCTCTTTCGTAATAGTCCATGTATAAGGCAGATGGGTCTAGTGCAAACAAATGGCGGGTGAGTTTGAGCATGTTGTGGGTATTGCAGGTTTCCATCGTGCTGTAAGTCAATTTATCATTCAGCTCATCTTCGGCACCGAGGTACTCGTAATTGCTGTTTCCACCAGGTGAGTAAGTATGATGGTTCACCATGGTTTGCCAGAAAAATTTGCCGATGGTATAATCCGACTCCTTGCCATCCACTTGATACCTTCTGACCGTTCCGATCACCTTAGGCACCTGGGTATTGGAATGTTTACCCGGAAGGATATTGATTTCCATTGCCAGTGAATCCAGCACAAAATTGTCATGAAACTTCAGGGATAGGTCGAGATATTTTTTTTGTCCTGTTAATGCATAGGTATTGGTCAATGCTTCATTCATTCCCCCGTATTCACATCTGAGCATTTTCTGGATCTGATCGTAATTCAGGTCTTTTAGGGTATTTTCCGCCCAATCTGCAATCCCTATATTCACTTGAAGGGCCTTTTCATTATCACAATACAAATAGGCATCCATCAATCCCGCCATGATCTTATGAATGGTATACCAGGGCGCCCAGGCTCCATTCAGGTCAAAGCCACGTGATCGAATATTCCCTTTCGATACTTCCTGGAAAACGTTGTCTTCATTGGGGATGGCTCCCACATATCCTGTTTTTCGAGCCTTCTGACATTCAGCCAATTCATCAACAATGTAATTCACCCTGACTAAAAAATCTTCCTCCCCGGTTACAGCGTAGTGCATAGAGCATGCAGAAAGGTAATGACCCAGTGAATGGCCAGCCAGGCCCAAGGATTCCCAACCTTTATACTTTGGAGCTTTGGGTTCCAGACCCGCATGGCTGCGAAATTGAGATAATAACTTGTCCGGTTCAATCCACTTCAGGAATGCTACATCCGCCTCCATTGCATTTTTAAAAGGGCTATCCAGCAACTCTATATCATTAAGATTGAAAGCATAGGCCTTTATCTCAACCACGGGCTTGACTTTCATCTTGGGTTGATCAGTTTCGGGGATGTAAGATTGGCCACGCACAGCTATGGAAGCCAGTAAAAACAAACAGCAGATAAGGAGTAGAATGTTTTTCATATTGCTAATAATGTAAAGCGGTAACTCATAGTTCGATCTCAATATTTTCTCCAACGAATTCAACTTCTTTCGTCGTTCCCTCGGGTACTAATTCAATTTTGAAAGTTTTTGGCTCAGATGCAACGCCTTCCTGTATGGGAACAAACTCCAATTTTCTATCCGAATCGTCCCATCTGATCTCCGTCAGGTTGTATTTTCCTTCCAGATATCTCAGGGTGATTCCATCATCATCATATAGTGTAAATTCCCCATCCGCACCGGTAAAGACCTTCAAAATCGTAGATTTGTCAACTTTTTGGGAAGTGTATTGCCGAACCGGGTCAAAGGGTATAATGGCCCCGGCACGCACATAGATGGGCATCGTTTCCAGATCGATATCCCGTTCTATGGTTTGCCCACCTCTATGTCTTTCGTTTGTCCACCAATCGTACCAGTCAATTCCTATGGGCAGGTAAACGTTTCTTATCTCAGCATTTTGCTCATAGACCGGAGCTATCAATACGTCCCGGCCCCATAAATATTCATCACCGGTTGCAATGGCTTTTTTATCATTCGAATGATGGAGCCAAAGCGCCCTCATCAATGGCATGCCCGTTTCTCTTGCCTCCCAACACAGCGAATAATTATATGGGAGAAGCTGGTAGCGAAGTTCAGTATATTTTCGTGTAATGGGTTCTACATGAGGATTGTTCATGGATGAATCAGCAGGAGCCCTCCATTCCGCTCCATCGGCTGACATATCATTGGTGTTGTTGGGTTCTTTTACTCCCATATCGCTCAGGCCAAATCCCCATGGAAGTGAAGTGTGCCAGGTCCTGCCATGGGATCGAAAAGAAGGACAAAAAGCTCCAAATTGAAACCATCGAATGTATAATTCACCCGTTTTTTCCGGGTTGGCAAAAAATCCTCCGATGTCTGAACCCCAAAAGGGTGAAATACTCAATGAATGGTTGATGCCCACAGCAATTTGAGCTTCCAAAGATTTCCAGGAGCAATCCGTATCGCCCGACCAAACCCATCCTCCCCATCTGGCAATACCTATGTAACCGTTGCGATGTAAACTCCAGGGTCTGATATTCGGCGTGGTTGACAACGGTCCCTGGTAATAGAGCTGATGTCTTTTGATCCGTTCATACAAATCGAACCAATCGCCTTCATCGGGCCAGTAGGCATCTACTCCGGCCTGAACCAATCCCAAGTGCTGTTGCCAATATTGCTCAATATGAGACTCATCTACTTTTTCTCCCGGATGTGGAGGAATATCACCATGAAGTGTTGGGAGTTTGTCCCGATCCCAGGGAACTATGTGCAGGGCAACCTTTACATTCCTGTCCTTTAAATCGGCAATGACATCTTTTGGATCCCTTTTGAAGACATTTTTGTTAAACTCGAATGATGGCTGCATTTCATTCCATCCTTGCGGGCAAAATCCTGTTCCGAGATAAATGACCGCATCAACGGGAATTTCCTTTTCGCGAAATGTATCGACAATATCAATCATTTCCTTTTCATCCTTCAACGTACGGTGGGACTGCATATATCCCATAGCCCATTTCGGTGGCATGACGGCATGTCCGGTAATGTCTGCCATATCTTTCATCATACCAGCCGATTCATTTGCATCAAATACAAAGACATCATAAAGCCCGGAGGTGGTTTCATCAACCGGAGGGAGTCCTTTTCCCAAGACTTCCTGCTGATTTTCAGTTGTTTGCGGAACTCTTTCTCCTTCAGGTATCCATGGAATGAACTTGCCATTGTCTTTATTTTGCAAATCAACCTGCACCCATGGCGAAGCAACAAACACTCCCCAACCCGAGGTACTGATCAAATAAGGAACAGGATTACGAGAGCCATAAGCGTTGCTCTGCCACCGTGGAACCATGTTGTGGTATCGGCCTTTCCGGTCAAACTCTACGGGAAGTTCCCTCCAATTAACACCTCTCCCAGGTTGAGGGCCTCCCTCCCCCAGACCCAATATAGGAGCATCATCGATTTTAAAAGATAATGCTCCACCCTCATCAAAAACCAACTCCTGAACAGGTTCATTTCTTACATTAAAAATTTTTACCGTTAACGGTTCCGGGGAAATCTCAACACGAAGATTTCCTACATCTTTTTTAATCGCATCCTCTAATTCCTTCATCCTGACAACTGGGTCATCATAATTTTTTGTCAAAATCGGATTGTTAGGAAGGGAATCACCAAAGGAAAGAGGTTTTAGCAATACGCGTATACTATTTTCTCCAGCTACATAAATCTCAATCTGGCCGGGGCCTTCAGAAGTGAGTATGGGTTTTGATTTTTTGCATCCAACTGTGAAAAAAACAAATGCACAGGACAGGATCACGATCCCTCTCCAACCAGATATACGCTTTCCGTCTTCACCGAATACTTTCGTCATTCTTTGGTCTAAAGTGATTCTAAACATTTTGGGTACTTACATATAATACATTTTAAAATGCCGTTACCCTGAGTGTGAATAGGAAAATAATTGTTGTATTTCTAATCAACCATTTGACTAAATTCAGGTTTCAAGTCAAAGTATTTCAGCCTGACAATTCATGAATTTTAACACGACATCTAGCCATTTTGCCCGGGAAATCAAAGTATTCAAGCACAAAACCAAATCGAGTTGCTCAACTCATTTGATTGAGATGCTCATCTCATTTGATTGAGTTAACTAATTCGTTCTATGGTGTTGATAATACCTTACAAGTGATTTGAATCAATAGATGAATTGAATGGAAACCAAAAATACTAAGGTCAATAAAAGTCACATAAAAGAGGCTGCTCTTTCGAACAGCCTCTGCTTTTTAAAGATTAATGCATTCTCACTCTGCTAAATACTCAAAATTTCACTTTTGACTTTTTGGTTCAATAATTATGAGATTCACCTTTACGTTATCCTATCTAAATTAATCACCTCCTGGTTCATCAACAAAGCTTCATCCAGATCAATTCCATTGACAGGTACGATCTGTTGATTTTCCCGATCCCACTCTATCCTTCTGCCTAGTTTGTAGGACAAACCACCCATATGTGCTGATATAGCTTCTTCAAAACCTTCCTGAATTCCACAGCTAGGCTTACCTCCGTTGCGAATGCAACTCAGCCACTCCCTTAAATGGAGGAAAGTTGAGTCCACTCTTTTGCCATCGCGATATGTCCATAACAATCCCTTGTCAGCAAAATATTTAGCTGTTGCGGAGGTAACGGCATCGACTCCATCCGCAGCAGGGTCGTATTGATACATCGGCACGTACGGATTGATCTTTTTAGCTTTGATCAGATCTGCATAACGAGTAGACCTGGGATCTGCATATAGCGTTACACTATTTCCAAGCTCCATTGTACCGTCGTGACCCATTAAAACTGTCGGGCGATTATATTGATTGCCCAAAGTTGCGCTATACACAAAAGTCATCCCTTTTTCCTTGCCTGGATCCTGACTTGTTCCTGTTGAAAAATTTGGGTATTCCATGTTTATCTGAAGTACATCCGGCACGTTTCTCCCATCACGATGTGTGTAAATGCCTCCGGAAGTTGTTACTGTATCCGGAATTCCCATTTTTAAAATACAATTGATTCGATCGTAGTCATGTGTCATCAAATCTCCGGATAAACCAGATCCATATGCCCACCATTTTCTCCAGCGGAAAAAGTGTTCTTTGTTGAAAGGAACCATTGGCGCATTTCCAATAAACCGTTCCCAGTCAATCGTCTTTGGACTCGCTGTTTCCTGTATGTGATATTGCCAGGCTCCATTGTCATCATTCCTGTTGGTATTGGTGATGATCAGTGAGATATGACCGAGAATATTCTTTTTTATGATATCCTGAGCTGTCAGGAAGCTCTGAGTCTGCCGGTGTTGGTGCCCTACCTGAAAAACCTTATCACTCGATTCTGCAACTTCTTTCAGGCGATACGTCTCTGCAATGTTATGAGTCATTGGTTTTTCGACATACACATGCTTTCCTGCAAGCAATGCATCAATGGCAATTGGCGCATGCCAGTGATCGGGTGTGGCGATGATTACGGCATCTACCCCACTCTTCTCTAATAGTTCTTCATGCGTTTTATACCGCTTAATTTCATTTCCATCCTTGTTAAAGGAGTCCAAAGCTATACCTGCCTGATAATCAAAAATATCGCAAATAGCAGTAAGCTTAACATTCAGATCTTCCTGATCGAGAAATTCTTCTAATCTCTTATCGTTAGGATTTTCCTCAGCTGATTTTTTCATATTGGTCAGCCATTCGTCCGTAGCAAACCCTAGTGACCGACACAATTGCTTACCTCTGATCCCAAAGCCAATGATCCCGATCTTGATCGGATCGCCTGCCATGGAGCCTGATGGTGGTGGTGGTGATGCCTTGATGTTTAATTCCTCCAGGATAAACTCTTTTTCGTTTTCCGAGACTTTAGATGCCTTTGCCCCGGACCACCAAACAGCACCAACTATTGGCAAGCCTGCCAATCCTTTCAATAAATTCCTTCTCGAAAAGTTATATTTTTTATTTTCTGCCATGATCTTGAATTTTCAGTTAAACAGTTTGTGGATTAGCCTTTTCTTCCCGATTGAATAATCTTCTTACTCCAAAATAATGGCCTGTCGGGAAATACATTAATACCAGCAAAGCTGCCATTTCGATCAGATTTTTATTAATGATCCAGTAGCTTCCTTCCGTAGGGCCCTGATTGATCCCCGGAAAAGCCGGATGCGATAAGTAATAGAGCAGCAGCAGTATCGAGCCCAATAAGGCAGCTCTTTTTTCCAGTATTCCCAAAACCAGGAAAAGACCAACCAATATCAAAATAGCGATGTTAAATCCATCCACCAGACCGACAATAGAATCGCTGGCCAGTTTGGTAAAGATTGGTTTAAATATTCCTTCCGAGCTCATTAAATAAGCCTTTGCTGTCCATGAAGGATTGTACAACTTCAGTACTCCTTCGTATAAAAAATGCCAACCAATAAAAATCCTGAGCAAAACCAGAACATTCAGCTGGGCTTTGTTTAAATTATTGTACATCATCTAGATTTAAGTTTGAAACAAACTTAAATTAGTGAATCAGAAAGTATAATAAAAGCAGATTGACAGGAAAGACCTGGCAGTTGATGACAACGGTCATTAATTTTAACTACTGAATGATGTCTTCTTCTTTTTTCTCAAATTTTTTGAGGGATTTTTCCTTGTTAACAGGTTTGACCATCACATCCATTAAACCACTTTTGATGCCTTGCCAGAAATTGTGAAAAACAAACTTATATGGCCTGACATCGGCAAAAATAGTCCCTTGCTTATAGTTCTTTTCACCCTTTATATTGTCGGTTTTAATAGCGGCATTGGCGATCAGATTAAGAAATGCATGATGCTTTTCCGGGTTATTGTTCTTCAAAACATCCACATTTAAATCCTGATATTCCATATCAAGAGTTCCTTTTATGTAATCGTGGTTTGCTTCCATGCTAAATTCAAGATCTTTAACTTCTCCTTGCGGAACTTCCACTCTTAACAGTCCCGAAAGGAACGGATTAAGCCGAACCATCGGCAGTTGATCCATTTTTCCATGAGCTTTAAAAAATTTGGTCTCATCCGTAAGATCAAATTCAAAACCAGTTGTTACTTTTCCTGCTCCCATCAGCTCTGTAGTGGCATCCACGGTCATCACCTTATCTTTTGCCTGCAATCCAGGTATATTTGTAATATTCTGAATAACGATATTCGTATTATTCATTTCCAATCTTCCCGGAACATCTGTTTCTACAATATCTCCCAACTGAGTATATGCTACTGTGGAATTGTGAATGTTTATCTTTTCAATATCAAATGGAAATTCAATATTGTTGATCATGGTAGCGGGAAAGGGCTTGTCAATTTTTGGCGCATCCTCCACATACTTATCCCTGTAAACCTCTAAATTCAGGTTATACACATCAATTTCAGGAATACGGATTTCCTCGCTTGACAAGCGGTTTCGCAAGATGTATTGAATCACAACCGAATCAAGATTAACACTGAACAAATCCTTCTCATAATCAATCATTTTTGAATATTCCTCAGGGGTATGTTTGGGGATCAATGCAAATCCATTCAAACTTACTGTCTTTGCCTTCCTGTTCAACTTAATTTTTCCGGTTTCGATTCGATAGTCAGACCCCATATCAAATGCAGTTTTGTTCATTTCCAGGTAAAGGTCTGAGTAAAAAACTTTTTTAATATCCAGAGGATCTATCTCCAAGCTATCCAGGTAAAAAGTCAAGGTATCGATTGCTAAATTTTTGTCATTGTCCAGCACATAAAGGAACGATTCGTCAGTAAAGCCAAAATGATTAATGGAAATCTGTTTTAATTTACTTTTCTTTTTTGTCGTGTCGGCTGTTTGTTCCTTTGGAGCACTCTTAAACCATTTTATCTCCGCATCCGCTATTACGATGGAATCAATCTCAATTTTATTATCAAGATAGAACGATTCAAAGTTGATATCTTTTACATGGATCCTATTTATATTGACCTCATTATTATCAATTTTTGAAGTTAAATTCACCATTTCAATATCAAGGAAAAAATTATCAGCGCTTTTTTCGTGAGAGGTATTGACTATCAAATGATCATATTTGTAATTGACACTGTCGTAGTCAAATTCAAATTTCCCCGAATGGATAATTATCTCTTTAAATTCAGGAAGGACTTCTTCATTGCTCTCACCGATGGGCACATTTAGCTGATGGATTTCAACAATTAACGAATCCAGATTTAAAATTTCTTTTGCGTCAGAACCATATTTGTCCATTACTATTATATGAGCCTGATCGATTAACAACTCACCCAATTGAACCGCATCTATTTTTACTTTCCCTGAAGATTGCCCACTGAGGCTGTCCTTTTTTTGCTTTTTGAAGTTTGGATACCAGGTAATATTGGTATTCTCCAGGTCAACTTCATTAATCTTGATCTCATCTTCAAACAACAATCGGAAACCATTAAACAAATGAATGCCAATATCGGTTTCTACCTCAAATAGATGGGGAATATCAGCGCTATCCAGTTTGGACACTTCATCTTTGTTAATTTTCAGGGTTAAGCCGGTAATGTCTATTCCTCCGCGAAGGATTTTGGCATTTACATCGCCAATGTGGATATCATAATAAAAGTTTTTTTTCTTGGGCTCCCAGCTTCTTATCTTTTTTTCTATGAGAGGCTCGGCGATAAATTTCAGGGATGCAACAATGACGACTAAAACAATGAGAAGTATCTTAGTCAGTTTTTTGACATTTTCTGTTTTCATAGTTTGGGTGATTAATAAGCTACCAATCAGCTATATTTACCCAATCATGAAATACTTTCTTAACCTTATTTTTTCAGCACTCCCAACACACCTTTATCAGATAAATGAGGTATATCGATCGTAAGTAATGATATGGTAAATTCTTCCTCCTTAATTTCAATTTTGTCTTCTATCCTCTCACTGGAACGCATGACTTTGTTTTCCAATTGTTTGATTTTGGTCGCCACATTCTCTCCTAGCAACTCCTCATCATTATAGCCAGTGGCATTTTGAACATTTTTAGCAAATAGATCAGCAAACTTTTGATTTACAAACTGATACTTGCCTGTATTATCTTTCAAATAGACATATTCATCCATGCTATCCAATATGCTGTAGAGCGTATTTCTCTTTGCGGATAACTCTTCTTTTTTCTGTTCATCTTCTTTCCTGAGTCGCTCCATCTGTTCCTGCGTGGCTGACAATTCCTCCATGTTTTGCTTCAGCTCTTCTTCCTGCGTTCTCATTTCTTCCTCACGAGTCTGCATTTCCTGTAACAATTCAGAAGTGACTTTGTTTGATTTGCCTGTTCGCATCGCAGTAGCAATGCTTTCACCTATTTTCTCAACAAAGCTGATCTGGTATTCTTCAAAGACTTTAAATGATGCCAACTCTAAAACACCTTCTATGTTGTCTTCCTGCTTCAGAGGAATAATCAGGACGGATGCAGGTTTGGACTCTCCCATTCCCGTGACAATATTGAAATGATCCGTTTGAATATCTTTTAGGAAAACAGGTTTTTGCTCCTGGTAAACCTGCCCGGCTAATCCCTCTCCTACTTTAAGCTCTCTTTCCGTATGCTTTTTCCTGTTAAGGGCATAGGCCGATAATAGCTCTAATGTGGTGGTATGATTGTTTTCATTCTTTACATAGATCACACCCATGGAAGCGCCCAGATAATTAACCAGGTTGGAAATGACCTGGTCTCCCATTACCTCCAGGTCACTACCGGCATTCCGGAGAATATCACCAAATTTCGCCTGACCTTCATTTACCCAGTTTCTGACCCTGTCTTCTCTTGCCACCTGACGAAGTTTATCCCTCATATCGATCAGCGCATTGCCCAGCTTATCATCTTTGCTTTTAGGTTTAAAGTCATATTCAAAATTTCCCTCTCCCATGTGATTGGCAAACTCGGTGGCGTCCTGCATGTAATCGATGATCAGGTTGCTGTTGCCTACCAGGGAGTTGAACTGATTTTTTCCCGTTATTTGCTTTTCCGGCAAGTCACCAGACGAAATAGCATTTAAGTGGTCTGCAGATAACTTTATGTTTCTCTGATCATTCTTTTTGATCTGATAATATAGAAATATAAAAACAAGGAAGATCAGTACGATGATCAGCGCTAAGACGCCAAAATTCTTGGTTCCGGAGTCGGCCTTATTCCTGGCCAATAGTTGATATCTATTTCCAAAAAGGGCATTAAGCTCAAAAAGATCGGTTTCAATTAATTCGATCAACCCTTCTTCCTCTTCCAAAGAAACCGTATTTTTTTCTACAGCTTCGAATTCAGAAAAATCCTGCAAAAGCGTATCTGCATCGGCAATGATTGGTTCTATTTCCGTCTCAGGTAAATCAACATCTACTGCAAGTTTTTGCAACAATCCCGATCCAAAATCAAACAGATGCTCTTTTGTTAATAGTAAGTTAGGAAGCAAGGTTGTATCATTACTTTGAACTATCCTGAACAGTTCATTATAAGATTTGTTTGCATCATTTAAGAAAGAAATAGATTGTAATCTGTAAAGCTCTTTTCCTTCAGAGAAATACAAAAGCGAATGTACATATGACTTTTCCAGGTTGTCCGACAAGGCCGAATTGATTTCAAGGAATTGATCGTAATTAGATTTTAGGCTATTCAATTCATACAACCTCTCCTTTCCTTTATTATTCAAAGCCCAGGAATAGATCAAAACCAAAGCAACGACCAACAAAAAAGCCACGATGTATGTGGCGCGATTCACATTTATCCGGGATAAAAAATTCTTTATATCAAACTGAACTTCCGCCATAAACCAATCACTTTTCTATATGTAAACTAAAAAAAATTTAGGTACTCTTTTAAATTTATTGTCAATATGTAAATAATAGAACCCGCTATTGAAAAACTAACAATTTTACACAATTCACACGGACAATTTATAAATATGTAAGTTTTCGATTACATTAGTACGCCATCGATCGGTTTCAACAACTCAGGTGTCTGGTTTTCACCCAATTGTTGCCGAATATTTACTTCAATCGTGCGCGACAAAGCATACATGGGAACATCAGAAGCATAGCCCTCAAATGGATCCTGCAGGTAAAAAGCGATGCGATCGACCGCCAAAAAGGCAAAGGATAGGGATATGCCGACTGGCAGGAATATATTGATAGAGTAGTCAATCAAGCCGAAAGGAAGGCCGAATATCAGAAAATAGATAAGCAGGTCAAGAAACCTGCTGTATAGCACTGGAAAAACTGTGTTTTTTATCCGTTCACATTTTCCCATTGAGTCCGTCAATCGTCTTATGGTGGAATCGACCTGCATATATTGATACCGGTCGATATTGTTGCTTTCTTCTATTTTCTTCAATTCCAAGGCAGAATTCTGAAGCAATTGATTGGGAATATTCGCATACCGTTTTAAACTTTCAGCCTCCCTTTCTGAAACAAAGGCTAACAAGTCCTGTTCGGGCGAATGTCCTCTCAACACCTTGCAGAGGCAATAGCACCATGCCATTTGACGGTACGCAATGGACTTGACTAATTGCCTGACATGTTGATCCTTGTTTTCAAAATAGTTAGTGAAGGATATAACCTGGCGGGTCAGTGTCCTTGAATCATTAACAATTTCCCCCCAGATCATCCTCCCCTCCCACCATCTTTCATATGCGGCATTCGTTCGGAATGCCAGCAGCATAGAAATTACTGTGCCGGGGATGGTAATTAAGGAAAGCGGAACGCTGAAATGAAATAAACGCTCAAAAAAGTCAAAATAGATGATCGCAGCATTGTAGATGATAACCAGGATCATTACATATTTTAAGTCTTTAAACAATCTTCCCCAGGGGATGCGACCTACGACAACCATTTTAGTTTTTTTCTTTGAAGTTTTCTATCGCTTTTCTGACGGAGCCGTGTTTGAACAACAATTTTTCTGCTTTCCGCTCTTTAATTTTTAACTCATCCATGATCATTTTTACACCACGCTTCACCAGCTTTTGATTGGTCAGCTGCATATCGACCATTCTGTTTCCAACAACATGTCCAAGCTTAATCATGATGGATGTGGAAATCATATTAAGCACCATTTTTTGTGCAGTACCTGCTTTCATCCGGGTGCTACCCGTCACAAACTCAGGGCCCACAACTATTTCGATTGGATATTCGGCGGCCTTTGCCAGTTCTGATTGCGGGTTGCAGGCAATACATCCTGTAAGAATTCCATTTTCACGTGCTTTTTGAATAGCGCCGATGACGTATGGTGTTCGACCAGACGCAGCAATCCCAACAACAGAGTCATTGGAATCTATCTTCAATTTTTGCAGGTCTTTCCAGCCCTCTTCGGTATCATCTTCGGCAAACTCGACAGCTTTTCGAATGGCTTTGTCTCCTCCGGCCATGATCCCTACAACCAATTCGTGTGACACGCCGAAGGTAGGCGGACATTCAGATGCATCCAGTATCCCCAACCGTCCACTTGTTCCTGCGCCAATGTAAAACAACCGCCCACCCTTTTCCATATTGCCGACAATTTTCTCAACCAACTTTTCAATAGATGGAATTATTTTTTGAACAGCATTGGCAATTGTCTGATCTTCCTTGTTAATATTTGTCAGCAATTCAGCGACTGACATCTGTTCCAGATGATCATAATTAGAGGAAGCTTCCGTATAACTTTCTGCCATAGATATTATATTAATTGAAGATGATAAAGAGTTAAGCCAGCAATGGGAGACTTGACAATCTTCCCCAATGGCAATTTAAAATCGGAACATTCCCTGGACAAAACATTCGAAAAATAAAATGCGATGCTGCCGCAAAAATTTACCTTATAATTCCCAAATTCTGCATAAGGAACAACATAGTATTCAATGAACTCCCGGAAGCTTTCTGATACTAGCTTGTGCATAAAAGGAAAATGAATATTGGAATGAATAAATTCTGAAAAGCTACCCAAAAAGCGGCTTGGGACTTTCCCCTTATTTAATTCATTCAACACATACTCCTTATCAATCTGATACATTTTATTGAATTTCTTTTCCAGATCTTTTGGCATAAATCCTCTCAGATAATTGGCCAGCAATTTCTTTCCAAGATGCGCTCCACTTCCTTCATCGCCAAGGATATACCCCAATGAGGGTACCTGATGAGTGATTTTTTTTCCATCATACAGACAAGAAGCCGATCCGGTCCCCAGCATGGCGACTATTCCTGGTTGAGATCCGCAAAGTGATCTTGCAACTCCCAAAATATCCGTATTCACTTCAACTTTCTCCACTTGAAATGACTGAAGAATAGCTGATTCTATCTCTTTGATTTTTGCTCCTGATGTTATCCCAGCACCATAAAAATAAATATATTTTACCTTTTCAGGGAGTTTATCCAGATGAATCGCCTCGGTCATAATATTGGTAACCTGAGCGCTTGTTTGATAATGTGGATTGATGCCCTCTGTTGAAGTTTGCTTGATATGGTCCTTATCATAAACTATTCGCCAGTCGGTTTTCGTAGCGCCACTATCTGCAATGAGGATCATCAGGAGTTGAATTTTGGGTGAATGAGGCAAATTACTAAGCAACTTGGATTTCTTATCAATTAATTCGTATTTGTTTTTAAAAATTGTATGAGTGAGACATCTATTAACCAATCTATTCTCGTAACAGGCGTTTCCTCGGGGATTGGAAAAGCAATTGCAGAAAGGTTCCTCCAGGAAAACTTCCTTGTCTTCGGAAGTGTTAGGAAAACTGATGATGCCAGCGAGCTTCAAAACAAATTTCCCGGTCAATTTATGCCACTAATATTTGATGTGACTGACGAGAAAGAAATCCATCAGTCAGTAAAAGTGGTAGAAGAAAGATTGAATGGAAAAGGGTTGGGTGGATTGGTTAACAATGCTGGAATTGCTAAGGGAGGCCCATTAATTTACATGGATCCTGAGCTGATCAAAAAACATTTTGACATCAATGTCATGGGCGTTATTCGGGTCACCCAGGCCTTTGCAAAACTATTGGGCGCGGAAGAACATTATTCCCAAATACCAGGGAAAATATTCAATATCAGCTCGGTTTCAGGGGTGATTGCCAATCCATTTGTTGGCCCGTATGTGGGATCCAAACATGCACTGGAAGGAATATCAGGAAGCTTGAGAAGAGAATTGGTGAAATTTGGTATAGATGTGATCATCATTGGTCCTGGAGTTATCAAAACACCGATTTGGAAGAAATCAACAGACCTCAGTGCTTATGACCAAACGCCCTACAAAGATTCCTTGAACAGGTTTGCAAAGATCGTCCTTGAGGGAATCGGAAAAGGGTTAAAACCTGATGAAGTGGCTAATTTGATTTACAAGGTTTTCCTAAAAAACCATCCCAAAGCCCGTTACAGCATTGATCCAAATAGGTTCCGGAACTGGATGGTGAGATTCATACTTCCTACGAAATTGGTTGATCGGATTATGGCTAAAAAACTGGGGTTGTAAACCAATAAAACCTGACAGGTTTTTGAAACCTGTCAGGTTTACAGAAGGTTTTGCAACTACCGGTTCAAGCTAAATTTCACCGGCACGATCATCCTCACATTTACCGGAACGCCACGTTGTTTGCCGGGTTCCCAATCGGGGGAGCTTTTGACTACTCTCAAGACCTCCTCATCACAACCGGCACCAATCCCCTTTACTACTTCAACATCTTTCACTTTGCCTTTGTCATCAACAACAAATTGAACAAAAACTTTTCCTTCAATGCCCATTCTGCGAGCTTGCGGGGGATATTTTAAATGTTCAAATACAAATTTGAGAAATGTAGAATAGTCACCCCCTTGAAATTTTGGGTATTGTTCAACAATTGTAAAAAACTCCGGAGCTCTTTCTTCAGGCTCAGACTCCACAAAAACAGGTTCTTCCGGTACATCCTTTTCATCAGAAAAAATATCTATATCTATTTCCGGTTCGTCAATGATCTCCTCATCCTCCTTTTCGATCAATTCAAATATCTCCACTTTTGGTTTGGGTGGAGGAGGTTGAACGGTTAATGGGGTGTCATACAATTCCTCTGGAAATGGGTCACTAAATACTGGTGGTACTTCAGAAATAGCACCCGGAGTTTTCCATTCAAACGCCATTAAAACTAGGCCTAAACTCAATACAAGGCCCACATTAAAAAATAAGCCACGATACCTGCGGGTATCCAATTTTGGATTTTTCTTTTCTTCCATGATTTTCATTTTTTGATTAAACAATAGTTTTCCTGTTGACCGGCTTATCCGGCCTTCATTCAATCAATATGTGGCGTGCAATTCCTAGTTAACCTGAGCTCAATATAAGATCGAGAAATTTTGACTTAGAATGAAAAATCAAATGAAAACAAGATTTTAATTGTTACACACCCCGTCGCCCCTCTCAAGAGGGGAATATTGGTGTTTTCTTTGATTTTTCACTGTCTTTATATTGAACTCACACTAGTTATTCAAAGTCCGGGGCCCCTCGCTTTGAACTATTTCAACTCCCGGTATCCTATTTTCGGAAGGTTTTGCATTCGATTTATTAAACAATGAAATGATCAGAACGGTCAGTATTACAAAAATAAAAGCCAGCAACACCACCCCCCGAATTCTTCTCCGATGGGAATTCTTTTGCTTCTCCAGCAACGAACCATAGTTTTTATGCCGTTGAATGCGACCTTTGGTAAATTGCTGCCTTCTCAACCTGATATCAATCTTGCTCATTTTACCTTTCTCGTTAATTGTCGCTTTAGCTTTTCTAATGACCTATACGTTCTCATTTTTGCATTAGCTTCAGATATCTCCAGAATATAGGCGATCTCTGCAAATGGTTTTTCTTCAAAAAACCTCAATTCAAGTATTTCTGCTTCTTTTTCTGAAAGTGATTTCATCGCTTCGATGACTTCACTGACATCAATCTCATCATCGAATAGATTATCATCTATTATTTCCTGAAATCGCTCTTCCTCCAGACTGTAAACCTGCTTTCTTTTATTGTTTTTGTAATATAAGTAAACCTCATTTGTTGCTATCCGATAGAGCCATGCAGAAAATGGCACTCCCCTGAATTTATACTTTTTCAGATTCTTTAAGGCTTTGTAAAAAACCTGGGAAGTAATATCCGCCGTGACATCTTCATGGTCGATCCGTCTGAATACAAATGTGAATATCGTCTCAAAATAGCGATCGTATAAAACCTGAAATTTAGATGGATCCCTGACGGATTGCCTGACCACAAGGAATTCATTCTTTATCTCTTCTTCATCACTGATATGGTATTTAGAATCGTCTATGGTCAACAAATTTTGTCTTCATAATGATCATAAAAGATAAAAAGTAACAGTTCATGAAAAAAATTTTAAAAAAATTAATAAATGTGTAAACAATATATGTATACACACGTAAATTTGAATCATGAAACTGGAAGAAGTGTTAAAACAGGAAAAGTTTGACAACATTCACGAGAAGCTGGCGCTTAACTTTATCTATACCGCCAACCGGATAGAAAGTAAAATCAATTGCCTGCTGAAGGGATCCAACCTTTCTTCACAACAATACAATGTTTTACGGATTTTAAAAGGTCAGTATCCAACGCCTGTTACTTTACTTCAGATAAAAGAAAGAATGCTTGATAAAGAATCAAATGTTTCAAGATTGGTGGAGAAGCTATTCCAGGCCGGATTAATAAACCGGAAACAATGTCCGAATGACAGAAGACAACTTGACATTATCCTGACACATAAAGGACATGAATTGCTGGACTATCTAAACCCAAAGGTAAAAGACGAGATTGAGAAACAATTTAATATCACAAAAGAGAAGGCTGGTCAGCTAAATGACATGATTGATAACATAAGATAAAAAATTTAGCATAATAATTGTACGTACAATATTGATTTATACAATTAAATTCTATCAGAAAGGAGTACAAAATGGCAAAGCACGTTTTGCATAAATCAGACACACGAGGTATCGCCAATCATGGTTGGTTACAGAGCAGACATACATTCAGTTTTGCTAACTATTTCAACCAGGACCGCATTCATTTCGGGGCATTGAGGGTATTGAACGACGATATTGTCAGTGGTGGAATGGGATTCGGAACCCACCCACACAGCAATATGGAAATTATCTCCATCCCACTAAAGGGATCGCTTGAACATCAGGACAGCACCGGTCATAAAAAAGTCATTAACACCGGTGAAGTTCAGATCATGTCTGCTGGTCGAGGTCTTTATCACTCGGAATACAATCATTCAAAAATTGAAGATGTGAACTTTCTTCAAATCTGGATTATGCCAAAAGAAAAAAACATCGAGCCGAGATACGATCAGAGAAAATTTGAATTAGAGGAGAATAAGAACAAGCTGGTCAACGTTGTTGCCCCGAATGATAAAAATGCTTTATGGATTAATCAGGATGCTTGGTTTTCTCTGGGTCAATTCACAAATGGATCATCCTATCCATACGAATGGAAAAAGAAAGGTAATGGTGTTTACTTCTTTGTGATCGAGGGCGGTAGTACGATTGACTCAATTACACTTGACAAAAGAGACGGATTAGGTGTTTACGACACTACACATGTTGACCTGGAGTTCCGGGAAGACACTACAATACTTGTTATGGAAATACCAATGAATATTGAATAGTAATAAATGTTAAAATCTAATAAACAAATAATTATGAAAACTACTATGTTAACAACTTTTGCAATTGCTTTATTTTTCGTTGCAAGCTCATTCAGTACCAAAGATGTAACAGGAAATTATGAGGCAGATACCTCCCAAAGTACCGTTGCATGGCTTGGAAAGAAAGTTACCGGACAGCACAATGGACAAATTGATTTGAAGGAAGCTAACCTGGAAATCAAAAAAGGGAAATTAACCGGAGGAAGTTTCGTTATTGACATGTCATCTATTACCTGCGAAGATCTGAAAGATGAAGAATACAATCAAAAATTGGTTGGCCACTTAAAATCTGACGATTTTTTTGGAGTTGAAAAATACCCAACATCCAAATTCGTTATAAAAAGTGTTAAGCATAAAGGTGGAAACGATTACGAGGTAACGGGGGATATTACGATTAAAGAAACTACAGAAACAATTAACTTTCCTGCTACCGTTACAGTTGATGGAGATAACGTGAAAGCATCTGCTAAAGTAACGATTGATCGATCAAAGTTTGATGTCAGATACGGATCCAAATCATTTTTTGATGATTTGGGTGACAAAATGATTTACGACGATTTTGAATTAGATATTGATATAGTTGCGAAGAATTAATTCTTGATTGGTTAGGTTGTTTGAATCCCGGCTCCTCTTAGGATGGCCGGGATTTTTTTTTAATATATTTGCCCTTTACCGAATGCCACATTCTCACTATGTCAAAAATTTTTGTCGAGCCTGATCATAAATCCTTAGAAATAAAAAGTAAAACCACAATCCTTAAAGCCACCTTAAAAGCTGGCATAGCTCACCAGCATGCCTGTGGTGGAAGAGGTAAATGTACGACATGTCGGGTGAGAATATTGGAAGGATTGGAAAATTGTAAACCCAGGACCCCACGTGAGAATAGAATTGCCAGCCTCATGCATTTTTCGGAAAACACCAGATTGGCATGTCAAACGATTGTCACTGACGATGTAAAAATTAGAAGGCTGGTGATTGACGAAATTGATCTTGAGCTTACTCGAAGTAAGAAGCAGCAAAAAAAAGTTAGTCGCATCGGTGAAGAAATCAACGCAACCCTTGTCTTCATGGATATTTTTGATTTCACGGCATTCACTTCAGTCAATCAGCCGTACGATGTTGTGCACATCCTTAATCGCTATTACTATCTGGCCGGTAAAGCTGTTCATCAATTTCAGGGCAGAATACTGGATTATTACGGCGATGGGATCCTGGCCATTTTTGGATTTGACTCTCCACAACATCATACACAGCAGGCATTAAATGCTTGCAAAAAAATCTTTCAGGATATTGAAAAACTTTCTTCATATGTAAATGTTATTACTCCACACCCATTTCGATTGAGGATCGGGATTCACTCAGGAAATGTAATTGTCGGAACAATGGGAATGATGGGTTTTGAAAAACTGGCAGTGGTAGGTGATGTTGTGAATATCGCCAGCAGGATTGAAAATGCAAACAAAGATCTGGATACACAGTTATTGATTTCGAATGAGGCTATTCAATTACTTAATGGTGAGGTCAAAATCTCACAAACCCACAAATTAAATATCAAAGGAAAAAAGGAACCCATCCTGGTTCATGAAATAGTTTGCTGATTTTGATGAAAGCCAATGAATATGATATTATCATAGCAGGCGGAGGCGCGGCTGGCTTAATGCTGGTTCACCACTTGCTTCATTCTATTCTCGCTGAAAGCAAAATCCTTATCATAGAGAAGGAGAAAAAAGACCAGAATGACCGGACCTGGTGCTTTTGGACTAAGGACAAGACAGGATTCGAAGATATTCTATATAAAAATTGGGAGAAGGTAATTTTCAAAAATAACTCTACAACAAAAACCCTACACCTTTCGCCTTACAAATATCAAATGATAAGGGGAATAGATTTCTATCAATTTGTTAAAAAAGAAATCTCTGAAAGGGAAAATGTAACCTGGGTTAATGAAGAATTAAAATCTCTTGATTCCCAAAACAATTTTGTTTTTGCCACCACGGATAAACAAACGTTTCGAGGCAAAACAGCATTCAACAGTATTCCTATCAAAAAACCTGCTAACATCTCATCAAGAAAAAACTATCTCCTCCAACACTTTAAAGGATACGTGATTAAAACAGTTGAAAATAATTTTGATCCAACCACTCCTTTTCTAATGGATTTCAGAGTAGATCAGCAAGGTGAAACCCGTTTTGGATATGTTCTCCCATTTTCAGAAAATGAAGCTTTGGTAGAATTCACGATTTTCTCAGAAAATTTATTAACAGAAGAGGCATACAAAATACTTCTCGAAAATTATATCCGTCATCAATTGGATATCAACGACTATCGGATTATAGACGAGGAATTCGGCGTGATTCCCATGACGGATATAGATCTGCCAGAAAAAAATGACCCCAATATTTACAACGTGGGCACTCGTGGAGGAATGACAAAAGCTTCCACAGGATATACTTTTAAAAATATTATGGATGAATGTAAGGGGCTTGTTCAGAAACTTGAGAAGGGGAGAATTGATTCAATATCCAATAATAAAAAATTCAGGTTTTTTGATAGTGTGTTTTTACATGTTTTGGAAAAAAATCTCCACCCGGCTGACAAAATTTTTTCAGATTTGTTTTTAAAAAATGACCCCCGCTTAATCCTTAAATTCTTAAATGAAAAAACCAGTTTAAGGGAGGACATTGGAATACTCTCTTCACTTCCAACAATACCTTTTTTGAAGGGCGCGATGTACACGATATTTTCGACAGGAACTAAAAACCTTTCCACGGATTTTTAGATTACTTATTTAAGAGAATTATTTTTACTTCCTTTGCATAATTTTTTAAGGTCATCGAAAAAACATGTCAGAATTGATCAATAAATATTTGGAAATAGTAGATCAGGAAATTTCATCCTATTCTTATGGAGTTGAGCCGGTTGAGCTATATGAACCTATTAAGTACATCCTTGACTTAGGAGGAAAAAGGCTACGGCCACTTTTAACCATGCTTTCCTACGCCCTTTATAAAGATGATGTGGAAAAGACTTCAAAAGCTGCAGCAGCGGTGGAAGTCTTTCACAATTTCACCCTTATGCACGATGATATTATGGACAATGCACCGTTGCGAAGGGGAAAAAAAACGGTTCACGAAAAATGGAATTCAAATATTGCTATTCTTTCAGGAGATGTCATGTTGGTAAGAGCATACGATTTGCTTTTGGAAAGCGAATCAAAAAACATCAAAAAGGTTATTAAAAAGTTCAACAAATGTGCAGCGGAAGTATGTGAAGGACAGCAATTCGATATGAAGTTTGAGTCGGATGAAGTGGTGAGCGAGCGTGAATACCTCAATATGATCCGGTTAAAAACGGCTGTTTTGCTTGGTTACAGTCTCGAATTGGGTGGCTTACTAGCAGATACCAATGACGATCAATGTGACCTGCTCAACGCTATCGGCGAAAATATCGGGATGGGATTTCAATTGAAGGACGATTTATTAGATGTTTACGCAGACCAGGCAAAATTCGGAAAGCAAGTTGGTGGCGATATAATTGCAAATAAGAAGACATTTTTATTAATTAAAGCTTTGGAGCTCGCCAAGGGAGAAGATAAACAGAAACTAGCGTACTGGCTTTCATTGACGGATTTTGATCCTGAGAAAAAAGTTAAGGAAGTTACAGGCATCTACGATAGGCTTGGCATCAAGACCCTTACGGAAAATCTGATGAATGACTACTTTGAAAAAGGAATTTGCCAGATCAATCAATTGAATGCAAGAGAAAAAAACAAGACACAATTAAAAGACTTTTTCGTTCAATTAATTAATAGAGAAAAATAGGGGAGTATATGATAGCGTTGACCATTGTATTGATTATTGTCACCACCTTTATAAGCATAATGGCTTTTAGCAGGCGCGACATTCAATATAAATGGATCTTTAACCCCTACCAGGTCCACACCCACAAAGAATATTGGCGTTTCATTTCCTCGGGATTTGTTCATGCTGATTATTCACATCTTATCCTGAATATGGTCGCATTGTATTTCTTTGGTAAAACGGTCGAGTATCATTTAACCGATAATTTTGAGCTCCTTGGAAAATTCTATTTTATCTTACTCTATCTGGGCGGGATCGTTGTTTCGGATATCCCATCCTTCCTCAAGCATAGAGATAACCCAGGGTTTAATTCACTTGGAGCCTCGGGAGGGGTTGCGGCTGTATTATTCGGATCCATTCTTTACCGGCCTACTGCGCCCCTGAGCCTGATGTTTATACCTATTGCAATACCAGCATTTATCTTAGGTGCCCTGTACCTGATCTATTCTTATTATTCCGGAAAAAAAATGGTAGATAATATCAATCATGATGCGCATTTATATGGAGCGTTGTTTGGATTGTTCTTTACCATCATATTGAACCCACCCGTAGTCATAGGTTTTGTGAATCAGATTAAAGATTTCTCCTTATTTTAGTTAATTTTATTTACGGAAATAAAACATTATTTTTTGTAGTTATCCATGAATATTGAAAACGCCAAAATACTGATCATTGATGACGATGTGGATATTTTATTAGCTGCAAAATTCATTCTCAAAAAGCACTTCAAAAAAATCATTACGTTAGATTCTCCTTCAGATCTTGATCATATTCTTGAAACAGAAAAGATCGATGTGGCGCTTCTTGATATGAATTATTCAGCTGGTGCAACAACCGGAAAGGAAGGATTCCAGGTATTGAACAGAATCAAGCAAAAATCTAATATTACAAGGGTGATCATGATGACTGCGTATGGAGACATTGACCTGGCTATTAAAGCAATAAAAGAGGGTGCTTTTGATTTCATGGTCAAGCCATGGGATAACGCCAAACTGATTTCTACAATCTTATCTGCCTTTAAAAAGGGATTCACGGAAAAGGATGCCACAATCCTTCCTTCGCACACCGATCAGGAGAACAGCTATGATCACGGATTTTCCGAAGTGACCAGAATTTTCATGTTTCTGGATATCAAATCATCGACAACCATTGCTGAAAGCCTGGGGCACATTCGTTACTTCGAATTGCTCAATGATTTCTTTCGTGATATCGGCGATGCAATAGGGAGAAATCAGGGCCAGATCTATCAATATGTGGGAGATGAAGTGGTTATCTCCTGGAACCTCGAAAAGGGGATTGAAAATAACAATTGCCTTAATTGTTTTTTCGATATTGTCAATACAATAGAAAATCTGTCTAATAACTATCTGAAAAAATACAATATCATTCCGGAATTTAAGGCAGGCCTCCACTATGGCAAAGTGTCAACCGGAACGGTAGGAACATTGAAAAAAGAAATTATCTACACGGGTGATGTGTTAAATACAGCCAGTCGAATTGAGGGCTTATGTAATCAATACGATGTGAATCTCTTGCTTTCGGAAGATCTATTGGATAAGCTGGATGTAAACAAAGATAAAGCTCATAAAATCGGAGAGATTAACTTAAGGGGCAGAAATGCAAATGTTACCCTTTTTACCATGGCAATGAACTCTAATTCTTTGCAAAAATCCATTTAAAAAGAAGCTTATAAGAAGGCTTTGTTCCGTAGCTCAATATTCCTATCCTGTAAATTTTAGCCGCAACCCAGGTTGTTACAATTATGCTTAACACCAAAACCCCCATGGACAAATATAGATCCCATGATATTTCATTTGCTATAAACGGCAATCGCATCATCATGACGGCAGGAGAAGTAAAAGGTATGATGGATAACCAAATCGCCAGGCTGCTATTCGGATCCCGCAATATGGCCGCCAATACAACGATCGAAAAGATCAATGGAAGCGTAACGGGTAATTGAAATTGTTGAGCATCTGTTTCTGTATCCACAGCAGATCCTATCGCTGCAAATAAAGAGCCATAAAATAAATATGCTGCTATAAAGTAGAAGAGAAATACGCCAATGATCAATCCGAAATTAATGCTATCTATTTTTTCCATGACACTTTTTATCATCTCCGTGTCAGCAGCATTCATTGCTGTATTTTGCATTGCCCCTCCCTGGTTCATTTGTTGCATTTGATCGAAATCAAGTAACAAACCTGCTATGGAATAAATTGAAAAAGTAAGGAAAGCCCATATCAGAAATTGGGTTAACCCAACAGCCCCGATACCAATAATTTTTCCAGCCATTAACTGATAGGGTTTTACAGAAGAAATGATTACTTCGACAATACGGCTGGTTTTTTCCTCAATCACTCCTCGCATTGTCTGAACCCCATAGGCAAAAATCAGGATGTAGATCAAAAAAGACCCAAGGTACCCAATAATATAAGCTACTTCGGTGTGTGTTGATTGGACTTGTCCTTTATCATTGATAACTGAGGTACCGATGTAAACCGACGTTTTTATATTATCTAATTTTTCTCTATCGATACCGGAAATTTCCAGCTTATGGTCCTCAAGTATCCTTTTCAACTGGTCTTCAATTTTCATCTTGACCTCAATACTTGCGCTATGCTCTGTAATTAGTGTAATTCCCTTTGGGTCGTCAATATCTACATCCGGTATATCCAGCACACCATATTTACCAGTGGAAAAAGCAATCTCCTTGAGAATTTCGATGGGCTGATCGTAAAAATCATATTCAACTGTTCCATCTCCTACAAGTTTGCCTTCAAAAAACCCACTTTTATCAGACACCAAGATTTCTCTTGCAGGCGCATCTCTTGTTGCCAGCCATAGGGGAACGATCATAATAAGAGCCAGAAGAAGGGGTGTTAACAAGCTCATGATCAGAAACGACTTTTTCCTGACCCTGGTAATGTATTCCCGCTTGATGATCAACCAAATTTTATTCACGGATACCTCCTACTCTACTGATAAAAATATCATTAATCGAGGGCAACTTTTCCGCAAAACTCATGATCTCAACTTTATCAATCAATAACCTTAGAAGATCATTGTGAGATATCTGTGTTGCAGATTGAAGGGTAGTCTGATAGAGGTCATCATGAATGGTTTTGGTATTTAATACATGGACAAACCCATTCAATCCATTCAAATCGCCACGATGTTCGATCTCAAAAATGTTTTCCTTGTGATCTTCTTTTATTTGCTGTTTGGCCCCATCAAGAATTTTTTTTGACTTGTTTATCAAAGCAATATTGTCACACAGTTCTTCTACCGACTCCATCCGGTGTGTTGAAAAGATAATAGTGGCTCCATCTTCCTTGAGCTGGAGTATTTCCTTTTTAATGATATTTGCATTGATGGGGTCAAAACCGGTAAATGGCTCGTCAAGAATGATCAAACTGGGTTGATGAATGACCGAGGCTATGAACTGGATCTTTTGCTGCATTCCTTTCGACAATTCGTCAATCTTCTTGTTCCACCAATCCATGATGTCGAATTTCTGGAACCAGTATTTCAGCCTTTCTTTGACATGGTCAAGCGGCATTCCCTTTATCCTTCCAAGATAAATTAATTGCTCACCAACCTTCATCTTTTTGTAAAGACCTCTTTCTTCCGGAAGGTATCCAATCTTGAGAACATGGTCCTCTGTTAGTTCTTTTCCGTTAAAAAAAACTTTTCCGGAATCCGCGGCATAGATCTTTGTGATAATTCTGATGAGGGTAGTTTTTCCAGCTCCATTGGGACCTAGCAGACCAAATATCTTTCCCTTCTCGATGGAAATTGATACGTCATCCAGGGCACGGAAATCTCCAAAGTTTTTTGTGATACTGGCGGTTTGTAAGATGTGTTCCAATGGAGGCTGCTTTAGATTGAATAAAAAAAGCTGCCTGAAAATAAAGCAGCTTTACGAATATTAAAAGAATTCTTTCATCCTTTCAAAGAAACTCCTTTCGCCTTGCGATGGATCAGGTTGGAAATTAGGTGATTCCCGAAGCTTCTCTAAAATGTCCTTTTCTTCTTTTGTCAGGTTCTTTGGAGTCCAGACATTTACATGAATTAACTGATCTCCCTTTCCATATCCATTTATGTCCTTTATACCTTTACCGCGAAGGCGCAATATCTTGCCAGACTGTGTACCCGGTTCTACTTTGATTTTGACTTTTCCATCGATCGTCGGCACCTCCACAGATGAGCCAAGCGCTGCATCCACAAAATTGACATATAAGTCGTAGATGACATTGTTTCCTTCGCGCTTCAATTGCTCGTCTTCTTTTTCCTCAACCAGGATCAGCAAATCGCCGGGTGCGCCTCCGCCTGGTCCGAAGTTTCCTTTTCCAGACATCGAAAGTTGCATTCCTTCCGCAACTCCTGCCGGAATATTGATAGATATAACTTCTTCTTTTTGTGTCAATCCGGTATTATCTACCCCGGCAGGTTTTTTATCAATAATCTGGCCTGTGCCGTTACAGGTATGACATGTGGATGCAGAAACCATTTGCCCCAGCATTGTATTCACAACCTTTCTAACCTGACCGGATCCTCCACAGGTACCGCAGGATTTAAATGTCACTCCATCCGCATGAACCAGGCGGTTTACTTTTATTTTCTTTTCAACACCATTGGCTATTTCTTCCAATGTAAGTTTAAGTTTGATACGAAGATTGGATCCCCGTCTTGACCGGCGACCAGAGCTGCCACTACCTCCTCCAAAGAAGCTTTCGAAAGGATTGTGCCCACCAAAAATATCTCCAAAGTGTTCAAAAATGTCATCCATCGACATACCCTGACCACTGAATCCTCCACCGCCACGAAGACCATCATGACCAAACCGGTCGTATTTGTCTTTCTTTTCCTGGTTGCTAAGGACTTCATAGGCTTCAGCGGCTTCTTTAAACTTCTCTTCAGCAGTGTGATCATCCGGGTTCTTATCCGGATGGTACTTAATGGCCAATTTTCGATAAGCCTTTTTTATTTCATCTGCTGATGCTGACTTCGAAACACCCAATACTTCATAATAATCCCTTTTAGCCATATTATGCTCCTGTTACAACTTTTGCAAATCTAATAACCTTATCATTAAGCAAATACCCGTTTTCCAGAACATCCACTATTTTTCCTTTCAATTTTTCATCCTCAACAGGAATCTGCGTCACAGCGTCATGAAACTCCGGATCAAAATCATCCCCGGCCTTGTGTTCCATCTTTTTCAACCCCTTTTGTTCAGTTGCATTTTTAAGTTTATTAAAAATCAAATCGTAGCCTTCCTTCAGGGATTGGGTATCTGCTTTTTCGTCAAAAGCTTTATCTGCTCTTTCAAAGTCATCGATAACCGGCAGAATGGCAGTCATCAGGTTTTCTGTTGCAGATCCAATAAGATCCAGACGTTCCTTTGCTGTTCTCCTTCTGAAATTTTCAAATTCTGAATACAGCCTCAAATATTTGTCTTTTGCTTCCTGAACTTCTATTGACAACCTTGTTAATTCATCTAATTCATCAGACTCTTCTTCAGTCACTTTCACTTCTACTTCCTCATTTGTGTTGCTGATTCCATCTTGCATTTCATCAACACCGACGTTTTTTTCATTTTCCAAAGTCTGTTCGTCCTGATTCTTATCCATTTTCGTTCTTTTATTTTCTTTCTTACTTTTTTTAGACATAATGATCCTGGGATTAAAAATCTAATGTCAGGCTCAACAATTTCTTTACCATTTTATCAGATTATGCCATATTGACATTTTAATTATTCAATTCTTTCCAAATCCTGTCTTTAAGGCTTGAAATGCCGGAATTTGAAACAGATGAAATAAAAATCGGGTTCATTTCTGGCGGTAGTTCTTTTTGAATTAGCTCCTTCAATTCATCATCCAAAAGATCTGATTTGGAGACTGCAAGAAGTCTTTTTTTATCCAGCATTTCCGGATTGTATTTTCCCAATTCCTTAAGCAATACTTCATAGTCGTGCTTGATGTTGTCGCTGTCAGCCGGGATTAAAAACAGCAAAATGGAATTTCGCTCAATATGACGTAAAAACCTGTGCCCCAATCCCTTTCCTTCTGAAGCGCCTGCTATCAAACCAGGCATGTCAGCCATAACAAAAGATTTGTAATTCCGGTAGCTCACAACACCCAAATTCGGGACAAGGGTCGTAAACGGATAATTCGCAATCTCCGGTTTTGCAGCTGACACGACGGATAACAAGGTGGATTTGCCTGCATTTGGAAACCCAACCAATCCAACATCGGCCAGCAATTTCAGTTCAAGGACAATCCACTCCTCAATTCCTGATTCTCCTGGCTGTGCATACCTGGGCGCCTGATTCGTTGATGTCTTAAAATGATCGTTTCCCAAACCTCCACGTCCTCCGGGAGTCAGGATCATCTCCTGTCCATCCTCAGCGATTTCTCCACGGAACTCTCCTGTTTCAGCATCCTTTGCAATGGTTCCCAATGGAACTTCCAGAATCTCATCTTTACCATCCGATCCTTTCTTTCTTGCCCCGCTTCCTCCTTCACCGTTCCCGGCTATAACATGCTTACGGTATTTCAGGTGCAGCAGTGTCCATAATTGGCTATTTCCCCGCAATATAATATGGCCGCCACGACCGCCATCTCCTCCATCCGGCCCTCCTTTCGGGACAAACTTTTCCCTTCGGAAATGTGCAGAACCTGCTCCTCCTGATCCGGACCTGGAACAGAACTTCACATAGTCAATGAAATTTGAACCTGCCAATTCTCTAAAGTTGATCGATTACCTCACAAATTTTATCGAATATCCCGTCGATGGTACCAATACCGTGGATATCATGAAACTTGCCCTGCTGTCGATAATAATCGGCTACAGGCAATGTTTCCTCCCTATAAACCCTGATACGGTTATTAATCTTTTCCTCATCCTGATCATCAACTCTTCCGCTGGTCTTCGCACGGTTGAGGATCCTTTTTTTCAACTCCTCTTCTTCTACATCCAAAGCAATCATGGCCTTGATAGGTATATTCTTTTTTGCCAGCATTTCATCCAAAGCTGCTGCCTGTCCTACTGTTCTCGGAAAACCATCAAAAATAAACCCTTTTGCCTCCTGGCTGGAATTGATCTTGGCCTCCACCATTCTGATAACTACTTCATCCGGAACGAGGTTACCCTCATCCATGTATTTCTGGGCCAGCTGGCCTAATTCTGTATTTTCCTGCTTATGAAGTCTAAACAAATCCCCCGTGCTTATATGCGTAAGATGATACTTTTTTAGAATCTTTTCACTTTGCGTACCTTTTCCCGCACCCGGAGGGCCAAACAAAACAATATTCAGCATTTTACTATGATTTAAAATTTTTAAAAATGTATATATCCTTTAAGTTTCTTCCAAAATCGTTGTAATCCATTCCATAACCAACCACAAATTCGTTGGGAATGCTAAACCCAACAAAATCTAATTTATGGGAATATTTGTAAACATCAGGCTTCCACAGGAGCGTGGCAACCGAAACTGATGCAGGGTTTTCTTTTTTGATTTCTCCTAATAAAAAATCGAGTGTATTACCTGTGTCAACGATATCTTCGATGATCAAAACTTCTCTTCCCTTTAAACTACCATTCAATCTCAACTCTTGACTGATCTGACTTCCCGACCGAGTGCCATCATATGACCTTATTTTGGTAAATGACAAATAATGAGGAATGGATATATTTCTAAGGAGATCTGACGTAAATATAAATGCTCCTGTAAGTACAGAAATAATATATGGCTTTTTATCCTTGAATTTTATACTGATGTCATCCGCCATTTCCTGTACCCTTTCCGCAATCTCAATCTCGGTTAAATAAATTTCCAGGTCCAGGTTTTCGGGATACATTTATATTAAAAATTTGGCTGCAAATATAAGCCTAAAATGAGCTAAAATAAAAAGATAGCTTGGCCCACTCTGCTAAATTAGTAGGTAAATGGTATAATGTTAGTTGCTCTGCCTGACCATATGGCTCTTTTAGTAGCCATAGACCAATACACATTGTAGTTTAGGCCAATTGTTCAAACAAGCATCTGTAAAACCGTATCATTTCCCTGATGTCTTCCATACTGATTTTTTCGCGGGAAGAATGAGCCTTCTCTTCAGGAGCGCCAATAAAACACCAGTCAATCGGATATGGTGAAAGTTGAACTTCTCTCCCATCGCTTGAGCCGGCTGATTCTACTTCCAATTGATATTTGATTTGATTGATTTGAGCCAATTTAATGATTTTATCAATGAAAGGCCTTCTTGGAATGTTTCGATCCCTCACGGAAATAACTACTCCTTCGCCAAAATGAACGCCATCTGTGATCCAGGTAATATCTGATATGAGCACATTTCTGATCTCATATTTTTCATAGGCATGTTTTATCAAAAATGGTACAGAACCTCCACCATGTTCCTCCCAGCAACTAAAGATCAACAAGCCATTCTCTAAGGTTTCAGCAATTTTTAACAAATTGTATATTCCTACCCGATCATCCAGGTAGGGAGAATAAATGTATTTTTTGGCCTCCTCAAAGCTCTTTTTGTAAGACAATGTTGTTCCCGTCTGAATCGCCCGAGGAAAATTGTAGGTGACATGGTAGTTGTTATCAATTTTTACTTTGCATTCAATCGGGCCAAGAGAATCATTTCCCACCAGGATATCACTTTTTTCAATCTCCGGACTGCCTATTGGGATGAGCTGATCCTGATATCTTACCATAAATCCTGTCGTATCCATGTGTGCAATGGCTGCAGTTTTTGGGTTGCCAAATCTCAGCATGAGACAATCCTGAAATCCATCACCGTAAATTAATTCGGGCTGAATCTTCCACCTTGCTTGATTTTCTCTGATGTAATTCAATAGAAAATCCTTCATGACCCATTCCTCGCCAGATGGTGAGTGAACCCCGCATAAGTCTTCTAATACCTTAAATTCTTCAGATGTCCCTGGCATTTGATAGCTACTTTGCTTGCATAAAAAAATGAATTGTTATCTTCACATAATATTTCGCAAATCAAATAATTTAATTTATAAAATAATCCACCCGAAGCTATGATTTTTTTAATCGATGGCTTCAAATTTTATATTATTTAAAAGGAATGAATGAAGTAAAAGTTGTTTTAATTATTTTTGCCAGCCTTAATTTCTAACTCTAATATGTTTTTTACCATTGCCCTCCTATTTGTTGGATTGATTGTGCTCATTGCCGGAGGAGACTACCTGGTAAAGGGAGCTTCAAGTATTGCACTGAGGATACATCTTTCTCCACTTGTGATTGGATTAACAATTGTGGCTTTTGGTACATCCGCTCCGGAATTACTCATCAGTGTCCAGGCAGCTTTGAAAAACAGTCCGGATATAGCAATGGGAAATGTTATTGGTTCAAATATTTGCAATCTTGCCCTGGTACTTGGTGTTACGGCTGTAATCCATCCAATAAAAGTGAGTTCCACAAGCTTAAAGATCGACTGGCCAACAACCATGGGAGTATCTCTTTTACTTTATCTTTTTGTAAAGGAAGGGTTTGTCAATTCCTATGAGGGCTACCTGTTCATCACCATCCTTATTATTTACTTATTCATTATTATTAGAAAGTCACGAAAGGATACAAAAATCGCCAAAGAGTTAGCTAAAGATAGCGAAATTCCCGATGCTCCATCGCAACTTATTTGGAAGGATATAGTTTTTATATTGATCGGGTGCGCAGGGTTGTATTTTGGTTCGGAGTGGTTTGTTGGAAGTGTGCAGGAAATAGCCCTTAAATTTGGCATAGAAGAGAGAATTATCGGCCTGACAGTGGTTGCAATTGGTACCAGTTTACCTGAATTAGTCACTTCAATTGTAGCGTCATATAAAGGTCAAACGGATCTTGCTCTGGGAAACCTGATGGGGTCCAATATTTTCAACATCCTGTCAATCCTGGGAATCACTAGTATCATTCACGAAATCGAAGTATCCGACCAAATACTGCACACAGATATAATCTGGATGCTTGTCATCACTTTACTTATATTACCGTTTATGGCAAGCAAACGACGAGTTGGTAGAATAGAAGGAAGTATATTGATCTTTGTTTATTTAATTTACGTAGTATTAGTCATTGTATAGTGTAATGTTAGCAGAGTTGGGTAATTACCTGGGTGTATACTTTTCCAGTATGTTTAAATTTATTGCAGGACCCGTTTTGGGTGCTGCAAGCGGTATGACCTTTTTTGAAACACTTATATTCACTGTTTTGGGGATGATGACTACAGTATTAATCATTACCTATTTCGGAAAATATTTGAGAAGCTGGTGGAACGGTATCTTCGGAACCAGCAGGGAAAAGAAAAAAGTCTTCACTAAAAGAAACCGCCGGTTTATTTCCATTTGGAGAACATACGGCGAATTTGGCATTTCCTTTTTGACTCCGGTCATCTTTTCTCCGGTCATCGGGACTTTAGTCATTACTACTTTGGGTGGCAAAAGAAAAAAGATCATCTCATATATGCTGATTAGCGCTACCTTTTGGGCATCTACGTTATTTTTTCTGGGAGAATCTATTGTAAGCGTATTCAAGCCTTAGCTCTCCACCAAATTTTTCTTCAACCGGAAATGTGTTATTTTCAGGTTTATAATTTTTTATTATGCCAAAAAACTACTATCAAAATCTTTTAGTCATTGATATTGAAACAGTTTCAGCTACTGAAAAATTCAATGATTTACCTGAACGATTAAAGCCTCTTTGGGAGTATAAATCAACTTTCATTAAAAATGATGAAGAGTTATCACCCGAAGAACTGTTTTTCAAAAGAGGAGCTATTTATGCAGAATTTGGAAAGATCGTTTGTATCTCCGCCGGGTTCTTCCATCAACTTGAAAACGGAGAATATCAATTCAGGGTGACAGCATTTGCATCAGATGATGAGAAAAAACTTCTCATGGATTTCATTCAATTGCTGAATAAGTTTAGCCAAAAAGATATCAGGTTTGTAGCCCATAATGGAAAGGAATTTGATTTTCCGTATTTATGCAGAAGAATGCTCGTCCATGGTATTCAACTACCCGAATCACTAGATATTGGCGAAAAAAAACCCTGGGAAGTGAAGCACATTGACACAATGGAGATGTGGAAATTTGGAGATAAGAAAAGCTACACATCGCTTGAATTGTTGTCTGCCATATTTGACATAGAGTCGAGTAAAAAAGGAATGGATGGCAGCATGGTCAATGATGCTTACTATATTGACAAAGATCTGGGCAAAATTGCTGAATATTGCATAGCAGATGTAGTTGTCACAGCTCAACTTTACCTAAGATTAAATCTTCTGCCATTTATTAAAGAAGAAAATATCAAAATTGTGACTTCATAATTAATGCTAAATATCAACCAGAAACTAATTCTATTTGAAAAGTAAATCGATCCTTTCTGTCAAAAACCTGAAAATATCTTTTCCCTCCGGGAAAGAAGAGAACATCGCAGTTGATGGGGTGAGCTTTCAATTGCGAAAGGGGGAAATTTTGGGGATTGTCGGGGAATCCGGATCAGGTAAATCCCTGACTTCCTTGAGTATTTTGGGACTGACTCCACCTTCAGGTAAATTGGAAAGTACGGAAATTATCTTTGATGATCTAGATATCCGGACGAAATTGAACGATCTGAATGAAAAAGAATTCAGGAAAATACGGGGAAACCGGATCTCTATGATCTTTCAGGAACCCTCTTCCTCCCTGAATCCTGTCTACACCTGTGGCAACCAGGTAAGGGAGATGTTCACCACACATAAAAAAATCAGTCGAAAAGAGGCAAAAAAAAGAACACTTGAGCTCTTTGAAAAAGTAAACCTGTTTAATTCCGAAAAGATCTACCATTCCTACCCTCATGAAATAAGTGGAGGGCAAATGCAGCGTGTCATGATCGCAATGGCTATGGCTTGCCAACCAGCTATTCTTCTGGCTGATGAACCAACAACTGCACTTGATGTGACTATCCAGAAAAACATTCTGGAACTGATGGATGAAATGAGAAAAGAAATGGGCACCTCTATTATTTTCATTTCTCATGACCTGGGAGTGATCGCAGAAATAGCAGACCGGGTTTTGGTGATGTACAAAGGAAAAATTGTTGAGGAGGGTACCATTGAAGAGATCTTCGTCCGGCCGCAACATCCCTACACCAAAGGACTTCTTGCATGCAGACCCAGGCTCGATGTCAAATTAAATGTTTTGCCTACGATAGAAGATTTCATGGCTGAGAATGAATCTGAGGGAGGCGAGCGGAAATTCAGATCTGTTGGTGAAGCACTTATTCTCAACGCAGAAACCAAAGGGGAATTGATCCAGAAAAGGATGGATACCATAAAGGGAGGTCCTTTGATCAGGATCAAAAAGCTCAAAAAATATTATCCGATCAAGTCGGGAGTATTTGGCAAAATAAAAGGCTTTCTGAAAGCAGTCGATAGCGTCAGTTTTGATATTTATCCCGGAGAAACCATTGGCCTTGTTGGAGAGTCCGGCTGTGGTAAAACCACTTTGGGAAAAACGATACTGAAATTAGTTGATTCTACCGATGGTACTGTGATGTATGATGGAAAGGTAATCAACCACTTGTCGGAAGGTCAGCTTCGGCCTATGCGAAAAGACATTCAGATCATTTTCCAGGACCCGTATTCATCACTCAATCCAAAACACAGGATCGGTTATACCATCTTGGAGCCGATGAAGATCCATGGTATTTTAAAGAATGATAAAGAAAGAAAAGAAAGGGTTTACGAATTGCTTGAAAAAGTCAATCTGAAACCGGAACATTTTGAGCGGTATCCTCATCAGTTCAGCGGGGGACAGCGCCAGCGGATCAGCATTGCCCGCGCACTCGCTTTAAATCCAAAATTTATTGTTTGCGATGAATCTGTCTCGGCTTTGGATGTTTCCATTCAGGCACAGGTGCTCAACCTGCTTAATCAATTAAAAAAGGAGTTCAATTTTACCTACCTGTTCATTTCACACGATCTTTCTGTTATTAAATTTATAGCTGACCGTATTTTGGTGATGAAAGATGGAAAATTGGTAGAAGTGGGTTATTCAGATGCCTTATTTGAAAGACCCAAACATGAATATACCAGACAACTGATAAATGCTATCCCAAAAAGTGATCCGGAAGATATTTATAAAATTCAAATGAGAAAAAAAACCACAGAAACAAGATAACATGTCAAAAAAGAAGAAGAGAAGGAAGATAAGTGAAGGAAAAAACAGCGACCTCAAAACCTCTGTCTATAAACATATTGAAAAGCTTAAACCACCCTATCCAGTCAAGCAAATCATTAAAAATCTTGGAGTTCGCGATCAGCGATCAAAAAAATTAGTTAGAAATATTTTAAAAGACCTCAACCGGGATTATTCATCAAATGACCGTTCAAGATCAGATTCGTCCGAAGGCGATGTCATTATCGGGAAAGTCGATTACGTCAATCCCAGATATGCATACATTATTTCCGAAGAAATGAACAAGGATGTCTTCGTAAATGCCAGCAACTTGAATTATGCCTTAGACGACGACACGGTAAAAGTGAAGCTATTTCCTTCACGTAGGAAAAACAGACTGGAAGGTGAGGTAGTGGAGATCGTAAAAAGGTTCCGGACCGAGTTTGTTGGCAAAGTGCAGCTGATAAAAAATTATGCATTCGTCATCCCGGATTTTCGCAAAATGCACTCAGATATTTTTGTTCCTGATACGAAAATCAAAGGCGCCAAGGAAAATGATAAGGTTGTTGTCCGAATTTTCAAATGGCCCGGAAAGGGCAATAAAAATCCTGAAGGTGAAATAGTTGAAGTTTTGGGTCAATCGGGAGATCATGAAGCAGAAATGCATTCCATCATTCATGAATTTGGCCTCCCTTACAAATTCCCTTCCAGTGTACTGGCCCAATCCAAACGAATACCTACGGAGATCACACAGGAAGAGATTGCCAAAAGAAGAGATATGAGAGGCATCACAACTCTAACCATTGATCCGGATGATGCAAAAGATTTTGACGATGCCCTTTCCTTTATCGAACTCGACAATGGAAACTATGAAATAGGTGTTCACATAGCAGATGTGACACACTACCTGAAAGAAGATGGTGTGGTAGACCAGGAAGCCATCAAAAGAGCAACTTCTGTGTATTTGGTAGACCGAACCATCCCCATGCTTCCTGAGGTGTTAAGCAATGAACTTTGTTCGCTAAGACCCCATGAAGACAAGCTTTGCTTTTCGGCAATTTTTGAATTGGACAAAAATGCCCATATCAAAAATGAATGGTTTGGCAAAACGATTATTCATTCCGACAGAAGATTCACTTATGAAGAGGCTCAGGAACGGATAGAAAATATCACAGGAGACTTTAGCAAAGAGTTGACTATCCTGAATGAGCTGGCGTTAAAACTACGACTAGAAAGGTTCATGCGTGGATCGATCAATTTCGAAAGCGTGGAATACAAATTTATTTTGGCTGAAAATGGCAAACCACTCGAAACTTTTCCAAAAGAGCGAAAAGATGCACATAAGTTAATCGAAGACTTTATGCTTCTGGCAAATAAGCGGGTTGCGGAATTTATCCATAAAAAGAAAAACCCTCCCTTTGTCTATCGTACACATGATTATCCTGACCCGGAAAAGCTAAAAGTATTTGCAGTGTTTGCGCAAAAATTTGGCCATAAGCTCCACCTTGAAGAGGAAGCCATTTCTAAATCTTTGAATAACCTCATCGAAGATATCGAAGGAAAACCGGAGCAAAATGTGTTGCAGACTCTTGCCATCCGGTCGATGGCAAAAGCAAAATACACTACTGAACCTAGTGGTCATTTCGGACTTGCATTTCCGCATTACACACATTTCACCTCTCCTATCCGCCGGTATCCGGATGTTATGGTGCACAGATTATTGTATCACTACGTGAACAAAGGGAAACCAGTTGACAGAAAAGAATACGAAGACAAGTGTTTGCATTCCAGTGAAATGGAAAAAAGGGCTAGTGACGCTGAACGGGCTTCCATTAAATACAAGCAAGTAGAATTCATGGCCGATCGGATCGGAGAAGAATTCGATGGGATCATTTCCGGTGTGACCGAATGGGGCATTTATGTCGAAATGATTGAGACACGTTGTGAAGGGATGGTCCGATTGGCAGATTTAACGGATGATTACTATTACTACGATGAAGAAAACTATCGGATTGTAGGTCAGGCTACCGGCACTATTTTCACTTTAGGTGACGATATGAAGGTCAGGGTACTTGATACGGATATTAATCGAAGGACGATTGATCTGGAGTTAATCGAACACACAAGGAATGTTTAATAAGGGATGTATTCAAAACATGTGAAGCCAAACTTTTAAAGCTCCAAATTGCAATAACTCAAATAACTCGCAGGTCCCAAATTTCAATATCCAAACATGTAAATATTGAGTTGATTGGAAATTGATATTTATTTGTTTTTTTGAATTTTGAATATTGGGATTTTAATTGGTTGAGCTTCCCCATTCTTCAGGAATATTGCCTGACCAGACTTAATTCATCATTTCTGGTAAAATAAAAAAGGCCACTTGAATGTAGCCTTTTTTGACGTGATACTAACTAAATTGTTACCGAACTCCTCTTGTCTTTCTTCAGATGTCTGAAATATTCTTATTATTATGATGTATCAAATGTATAGCATAAATTGATAGTTTCATATCCATCTATCTAAGCAAAGGCACATGCATTGTTTTTGTCATAAATCCAGTAAAAATTTCATCGATTGTTTTTAAAAACAATCGATCTATTCAAATTTTATGACAGTTTGTTTGATATCTAATCAGGTAGATTCTGAAATACAGATGTAACTTTTCATCTTAAAACTTATGAAAAATATGATAAGATATTAGCTGGAATGGTAAAATTACTTCTATCGATGTATCAACAACAATATTACTTAATTTATCACATCAATATACATACCATTAAATATTGATTATCAATCATTTATGAATAGTAATAAAATTAAAGACATTGATAAAAAAACATTCTTTTATAAAGAAATAATAACCTGAATTCCATAAAAGTATCACTGGAAATTTATCAATGCATCTTTTGGTTGTCCGCCTCATGGTACAAATAGTAAAGATGTTTATCCGTCTATCAAGGTAATCCGCCATTTAAACGATTCAAAACCACAGTAAAACGAATTAGTCCAAATAGTATAGTTGAAATTATTTCGTTAGCCTTATATTTAAAGTTTCATAAAATTAATTTTGCGAAAGTGATAAGAAGAGAGGCGCTAAAGAAAATGACGCTGGCTATGGGAGGAGCCTTGTCAGCAACCACTATTTCTGCGGTATTAACACATTGTTCATCAAAAAATAGTTTTCCATTATCTGGTGAATTAAAATTTTTCACAGAAGATCAATTTCAGGTAATTTCTGTGATTGCTGACCGAATTGTTCCAGCTACTGATACAGCGGGGGCCATAGAGGTGGGATGTCCGGCATTCGTCGATTTGATGTTGTTTGACTGCTATGAAAAAGACAACCAGGATAAATTCATCAATGGACTAAATGTATTTCAGTCAGAAATCGATAGTGAGACAGGTAGCGATGCTTTAAGCCTTAAAAGTGACAAACTCGAAGCGTTTTTGACTGATTACGAAATAAAGATAGATTCAGCTGACAACAGGAAAGACGAAGAGTTTTTCCTCCGTACCCTCAAAGAATTAACCCTTTTAGGTTATTTCACCTCAAAAGAAGGCGCGACAATGGCATTGAGATATGTTCCGGTTCCGGGAAAATACGAGGCCTGCAAAGAGATGGAAGACGAACGTGCCTGGGCACTTTAAACAATTTAGGATTTAACTTCAATTATATATGTATTTTAATTCAGATGGTAAGAAAGACCATACCTTCGATGCAATAGTAATAGGTTCTGGTATCAGCGGAGGTTGGGCTGCAAAAGAATTGACAGAAAAAGGATTAAAAGTACTCCTTCTCGACAGAGGTAAACCTTTGGAACATCCCGAATATCCTACAGCATTTAAAAACCCCTGGGAGTTTGAACACAGAGGAAGAATTACGGTAGAGCAAAGAAGAACGCATGAATACGTGAGCCGTGACTATCCTTACAGTGAGCACAATGAGTCATTTTGGTTTAAGGATGCCGATGCCCCTTACGATGAGGTGAAAAGATTTGACTGGTTCAGGCCGGATATCGTTGGAGGAAAATCCATCATGTGGGGCCGGCAATCATACCGATGGGGAGATATAGACTTTGAGGCAAACGCTAAAGACGGACACGGGATTGACTGGCCGATCAGATATAAAGATATAGCTCCATGGTATGATTATGTAGAAAAGTTTGCCGGAATAAGCGGTCAAAAAGAAGGCCTTGCCGTACTTCCTGATGGTGAGTTCCTCCCTCCTATGGAAATGAATTGCGTGGAGAAAGAAGTAAAAAAAAGAATTGAATCCAGCTTTTCGGGAAGAAAAATGACCATTGGACGGGTTGCTAATCTTACCGAAGCCAAGCCTGGAAGAACGAAATGCAATTACCGAAACCTGTGCAGTCGTGGGTGTCCGTTTGGAGCTTACTTCAGTAGTAACTCTTCAACCATCCCGGCCGCCCTGGAAACAGGAAACCTGACCATTCGCCCCAGATCCATTGTAAGCTCTTTGATTTATGATGATGAAAATGGAAAAGCGACCGGTGTACAGGTTATCGATTCTGAGACAATGGAGACTACCGAATTCTTCAGTAAGATTATTTTTGTAAACGGCTCTACATTGGGTTCAACTTTCATTTTATTGAATTCCATATCAAAGCGATTCCCCAACGGCTTTGGAAATGATAGTGGCCAATTGGGACACAATTTGATGGATCATCATTTCCGTACCGGGGCTAATGGCACATATGAAGGTTTTGAAGATCAGTACTATTTTGGAAGAAGGGCAAACGGGATTTACATTCCAAGGTATCGCAACCTGAATGGTGAAAAACGAGATTATGTTAGAGGCTTTGGCTACCAGGGTCGGGGTGGAAGAGGAAACTGGTCGAGCATGATCAGGGAAAAAGGTTTTGGAGCTGATTTTAAAGACAAACTAACCAAAGTTGGCAAATGGAGTTTTGGCATTGGGGCGTTCGGTGAATGTCTGCCTTACTACGAAAACCAGGTAACATTAGACCATGATAAAAAAGACAAATGGGGATTGCCCGCACTGAAATTTGATGCTGAATTCAAGGAAAATGAGAATAAAATGCGTGTCGATATGATGAACGATGCAGCAGAAATGCTTGAAGCAGCTGGACTTAAGAACGTGCGGACTTACGATGCCGGTTGCTATCCGGGCATGGCCATCCACGAAATGGGGACGGCCAGAATGGGTAAGGATCCGAAAACATCCGTATTGAATAAATGGAATCAGGTTCATACGGCAAAGAATGTTTTTGTGACTGATGGGGCTTGCATGACTTCATCAGCATGCCAGAATCCGTCGCTCACGTATATGGCATTGACAGCGCGCGCAGCGGACCATGCGGTAAATGAGTTGAAAAAGCAAAATATTTAAAAATATTTAAGATTGTTTTTCAATCTATTATATTGAACGAATATGAAATAATCTAATGTTGGCAGTTGACTTATTTGTCAACTGCCAATTGCCCATTGCCAACTCATAAAATTATTTTCTACTATGAAAACTATTCATACCCTCCCCTTCCTTCTCCTTTTCGTCTTCTACAACTCTTCTTTCGCCCAGGACCCAAACCGATTCGCCGATGAAGTAACAGAGATCACGGAAAGGTATCAATCTCATTCAAATCCGGATCATGTAATTGTGTTTACCGGTAGCTCGAGTATCAAATTGTGGAAAGACATAGGAGAATATTTCCCCGAAGAAAACATTCTTAATACCGGCTTCGGCGGGTCGCAAATGAGCGATCTGATTTATTATATCGAAGAGCTGGTCATTCAATACAAACCCGAAAAAGTATTTGTATATGAAGGCGATAACGACCTTGCATCTGACAAAACTCCTGAGGAAGTGCTGAATGATGCCAAAAAACTGGTCAGCATTATCAATGAAAAACTTCCCGGTACAAAGATCATTTTCATTTCTGCAAAACCAAGTCCCAGCAGGTGGTCTTTGCAAAAGCAATACAAAAAGTATAATAGCCTCATTGAGAAATATGCTGCCAAAAATGATGGAATAGAATACGCCAATATTTGGGATACAATGTTGAACGAAAACAAAAAGCCCAAACCAGAGATCTTCCTTGAGGACGAACTTCACATGAACAAAGCTGGTTATGATCTGTGGGGGAAAGAGATTGGCAAATATTTGAATTAATCTTCAGATTTCTCTGCTTCGATCCTTAATTTCCCTTCATGAAAAACACACTGATCTCAGCGCTGAAAGCTGCAGGAGATATTCATCTCCAATATTTCGACAAACCTCTTAAAATCACTGAAAAAGAATCGATAAGCAGCGTTGTGACTGAAGTGGATATCAAATCAGAAAAAAAGATCATCGAAATCATTCAGTCGGATTTTCCGAATCACAATATCCTTTCGGAGGAATGCGGGTTTATCGACCAAAAGTCAAACTATTCATGGATCATTGACCCAATCGACGGAACATCCAACTATGCAGCTGGAATTCCCTGGTTTGGAGTTTTAATTGCTTTGATGGAAAATGAAAAACCCGTTCTGGGTGGCGCTTATCTTCCAGTTCAGGATCAGTTGTATTTTGCTGAGCTTGGAAAAGGTGCAACGCTAAATGAAGCTCCGATCCACGTTACTCAATCCCCATTAAAAGATTGCTTGTTCACATTTGCGACCGACTGCACCGATGATCAAAAATTATTAAACAAAGGGCTGGAGATTTATCAATACATTGTTATGCATTCGCGAAATATGAGGGTGACAAATTCCTTGCTCGACTTTCTGTTTGTAGCGGAAGGAAAGACAGGTGGCTGTATCAACCTGTTCACAAAGATCTGGGACATTGCCCCAGTTGAGTTGATCCTTTCAGAAGCTGACGGTCTGTTTGCCAATTTATCAAGTGAAGAATTGATCTTTAAAGTCGATGAAAATGCCATGCATAAAAACTATTCGGTTATCGCGACCACGGAAAAGATTTTCGGGGAATTCTGGCCTTTGTTGAAAGGATAACCTTAAACAAAAAGCACTTTTTTCAGCGTGTTGAAAATGAAGAGATAATAGTTCAAGATAGTAAGGGTTTTTTAGCCATTTTGATATATTGAGTCCCTCTTGTCCCCATTGATCAGGACAAAAAGTCACTTCTTCGATGAATGTTTCCTACACAATGCCCGAAGCGGATGCTGCTACGACATTGCTTCTCTTCATTTATTGGCAGAAGGGTCGCTGAGCTTATTCTGGCGCCATTTGGGATTTACTCAACTTCTTCCAAAGGAACTCCAAACTTTCCGGTTTCAATTTTGTTAACGACATATTTTGCCGGCCAAACACCATCCTGTGTTAAATTTTTATAGTCACTAGGTAGTTCACCAATAAACTGGTAATCTTCATTCACATTTCTAATACGCCAATTATGAGATTTAGTAATAGTAGGAGAGACATCCTCAATTGAGATGAAAGGTGGGATTTCGAGTTTATTTTCAATAGGAATATTTCCAATTTTCTCCCAATACCCTTGTTTGAATCCAACTTTACAAGATGTGCAAACATAAAACTCTATGTCACTTTTGATAATATCACTTAAATTTTCAAAGAGACAATGATCACTGATTGTAGAAAATACTTGAATAACATCACTCTCCATTTGAAATTTATCACACAATATAAATTGAAAGAATTTGTACTTCTCGTTAGAAATTTTGACACAAAAAATATCTCCGATCTCCAATTTTAATCTCTTTTTCATTTTTCCATAATCAACAAAATTAAAAATTATTTCGAGGTATTGGCGATAACCCTGAGTAGGAGTAAATGCTTTTTCCAATCCATCCTTGTTTCCGATTTGCTCAAATGAGGATGATTTGGGCAACAAACTACTTATTTATTCTTAGTTGATTTAGATTTTTTTCCTTTTGTCACAGCACCTTCAAAAAATCTTCGAAATTTACTGTATGGTGAAAAACCAAAATATGAAACGAAGAAGAAGACTAAACCTACAAAAATTAAAATGGGACCACCAATGACTGTTATCAATTGTGTTCTCATACTTACCCCAACAAATACTTTTTCATGAATGAGAGAATATATTCCAGAAAAAACAAATACGACACTCAATAATAAAATTGCATATTTTGACATCCTATTGATATTACCTTCTATTCTCTTGAGTTAAATTGAGGCTTCCGTCACGTCCCATATCCCTGAAATGACAAATTTCAAATTTTTCCCACTTCTCCAATTTCATAAAATCCGGGACTTGAGTATTCATAGCTCGGATAGCCATCAGCCAGCCTCCATTTGAAACTCCTCTGGCTGCTGGTATTTTTACAAATAAATCTTCTTAAAGATAATATCATATTATTTTAATGGATCAATGGTAGTTAGTAAAACAACAAAATATGTATTCAGAAAACCAAAAAGTTTAAACAATTTGATCGAAGCATTTCAAAAATTTTATTTACTTCAAAAAGAATATTGTATCTCTCAATCGTATGAAATAAAAAACCCAATTGACTGAAATTTAATGCTTAGGTTTTGTTTCATTATTCTCATCTTAACCATTCCGACATTCTATCTCCACGGGCAGGACATTGCATTGACGGTAAGGGATTCTGAAACAAATTTTGCTATTCCGATCGCCAAAATTGAAATAGGCAATCACCAATATCTCAGTAATTATAAAGGTCAGCTCACTCTGACATTTGCCGGGTTAGCAAAAATTACACATCCGATATACAGGGACACCACACTTCAGATTGACAGAACTGACTCAATCATTCATCTTGTAAAAAGATCAAAAAAAGAAATTGAGAAATTGTTTAAAAAGTCTGATACGCTCTGGAAAGCTTACCACCAAAAGCCACATGATTTTATCAAGGAATTACAGTTTACCACCATTTCAAAGATAGAATCTTATAGAAGGGAAAGACATATTCGAACCGGCTGGCATCTTAATAAAGATTATGAACCCGTCTTCCAAAACAGAATAAACCAGGATGATAAGGTCTATTATAAACCACTGGAAATAAAAAATATACTTTCGGACTCTCTTGATTCCGAGTTGCTTTCCTATAAAATGCCTGACTTTTTCATCGACCAAAACTACTATGTATTGCCAAAAATCAAAATTCCCAATCCTCTTTATGAAAATGCCCCTACCCAGTTTGACTTTTATTATGCCGGGTCTTTTCAGAATTACTCATTGGAGGTTGCCATTTTGAAAGGGAAACTTCTTCAACCGGATTTATTTTGTTTGATAATGTATGTAAATGATGGAGAGGATGTTTTTCATCTAAGTTATTATCCTGAAAGTAATTACAGGCTCAATTATTCATTCTCATTTCGCTTTCTTCCGGAAATCCGGATCCCGGAGAAAACTTACCAGGAAGCCTACACACCACTCAACCCTGATTTCAAATCGGATACCAAAATCATATTTGATTCTCACAATTTTAATTTTTACAGGCACACCAAAACTGACGATCTGCAAAAATTAAACTTAACCTTTTTTAAGAACTCTCTCACTGACACAACCTGGCAAGATGATGACTTATTGGAAGCAAAGAAAAATAACCTGCAATTGCTAGACAAAAATGAAAAGCCGGGAAAATATACTTTTGATGACTGGATGCGGTTAGCGCTCAATTTTTATGATAACCGGTTAGCAATTGACCTTAAATATGTGTATCTAAATAATGTTTTTGCTTTCAATAAATTTGAATTTGTCAGGCTTGGATTGGGCGTTCAGACAAAACAGGAGTTAACAGAACCCTTTTCTTTTGGCGTTTATTGGGGATATGGATTAAAGGACCAGCTCACAAAATACGGTTTTAATGTAGGTATCAATCAACAATCAACTAATCAAAATCAATTCCAGATCTCATATACGAATGATCTTTACGAACCAGGCAAAATCACCTACCTGAATCAACCGGAAGATTTGATCAGAAATATTTTTACCTCGAGAATGGATCGGTACCGGTCATTCAAGCCGGAGTGGAAATACCACGTGAACAACCAAATACAAACCAAACTATACCTGAACCGCTTCAAATTAACATCTTTAAGTGATTACCGGTTCTCAACAACAGAGGATCCAACGGATCTTTTGGACGTTTTTCATGCAAATGAGTTGGGATTACAATTAAAGATCGGCAAGGTCCCAACCATTAGCAATAGCGTCAACAATCTTCTATTTCTTCACAAAAAGTTCTTTTACTCTGCAAGTTTTAACCTGGCAAACGGGTTAAGATTTGATAATAGCGACGATCTGAAATACTTTAAGTTAAATGGAAATTTCAACTTTGTTTTTAAACCTTTAATACGAAATCGCATTGAGCTGATCTGGGATTTTGGAATACTTAACACTGCTCTTCCCTACCAACTGATGTTCCTCGCTCCGGGAAATGATTCTTCTCTCAGCAGCATTATCTTCAGGAATTCATTTCAGACCATCCCGCTTTATGAATACATTTCAGACCGGTACACCAATTTCTTTTACCTTCATTCTTTTTCGATTGGAAAACCAAATAAAGCTAAAATGTCACCAGAGTTAGGATTGGCTTTTAATATTGGATATGGACTACTTTCCAGCGACCTAAACAATCATCACAATGTCGAACTAACAGATTATCGTGAAGGCATATGGGAGACCGGGCTGCAGTTCAACAACGTTGCAAGGATCAAATTTTACAAATATTTTTATTTAGGACTTGGACTTGGAATATACTATGGCCAGGACAATAAACTGGATTCAGGCTCATGGGCTTTCCGCCTAACTTACAAAGTAGCTTCTATATAGAAACAAGTGTAACAGATGTTTTAACAATTGTCATTAATGTATATATTTGGTCTTAACTATCAATCCAAATATTCAATGAGACTCGAAGACGAAATTCAGCAGAAACAATTTAAAAATGTCTATCAGCGAGCTTTAATCAACGTTAATTTCACTTCCATCTGGCTACTTTCCCGCCAAAATAAAATCTTAAAACCGCATAACGTCTCCATCCAGCAATTCAATATACTGAGGATCCTGAAAGGGCAATATCCAAAGCCTGCTCCTTTGAAATTATTAACCGAAAGGATGATTGACAAAATGTCGAATACTTCAAGACTGGTGGAAAAGCTTAGAAATAAAGACCTTGTAAGGAGGGAAACATGCCCCGATAACCGACGACAGGTTGACATTATGATCACGCAAAAAGGCCTGAAGTTTCTTGAAAAACTTTCAGAAATCATTGACAATGAAATAAAGAATCTGGAGGTCATTTCTGAAAAAGAGGCTACTGAATTGAACAGAATTCTGGACAAGTTGAGAGATGTAAAGGACATCGGTTAAACTCAATAAATCAGGAATATTTATGACCTGAAATAGATTCGATTGTTCTCATCAAAGGTGGAGTGTTAAGGTGTTGTCACTTGATGTTTACCCATGCTAAAATTCAAATTTCCCTATATTGAGAATAATATTCTTAACAAAAGCATGGAAGAATTATTTGAATTTTTATCCACATTGGTGACCAATGAGAGGAAAAAGAAAATTGAGAAAGTACTTTCCCTGAGAACCAAACATTTCACCATTGTTGCTGAAGATACCTATCAGGACCACAATGCCAGCGCCCTGGTCAGAACATGTGACTGTTTTGGCATCCAGGAGATGAGAGTAATCCAGAAAAACAATCAATACAATGTCTCAAAAGGAATGAGTGGCGGAGCCGAAAAGTGGGTAGACACATTTACTTACATTGAGTCAGAAAAGGGTATTGCAAATTGCCTTTCTGACTTAAAACATGCGGGCTACCAGATTGTAGCAGCAACACCTGACGTGGAGGGTATTCCAATCGATGAATTTGATGTGTCGAAAAAATCAGCATTGTTTTTTGGTCGGGAACGCGAAGGACTATCGCCGGAAATTCTTGATGCGGCCGAGGTGAAAGTGAAAATTCCAATGGTCGGATTCACGGAAAGCTTCAACATTTCGGTAGCTGCAGCAATCATTATGTCCAATATTACAGTGCGACTAAGGGGACATCAAACAATTAATTGGAATCTTAGCGAAGAAGAAAAAAGACAAAAAAGATTCGACTGGTATTTACGGTCCATTCCGAATTATCAAAGAATGCTCCACGCCTATCTTAAGGACCACCCTCAATTGTCAATGAAAGAAATAAAAAGCCTCACTGAACATTGAATCACCTTCTGATAGGACTTCAGGAACCCATCCCATGACCTAATAATCCTGATAAACCTTTGGTTGATAGGTAAATTCCCGATAGAGGCGCTCACCCACCGGCATGACCTGCTCTTTAGAATTAATGGTCAGGTTACAGATCTTTTTCGAAACCGGGTACAGGTTAAACTGGTCGGACTCCAGAGGTTTCAACATTCTCATAACTTCCTGAAGCTGAATGGATTCCCGAAGGTACTTTTCCCTTCTGGATGGAGGGATTATTACCGGCATAACAGGGCTGAATTTGGCTATCCTTTTATTACTATAACCAGCGATAATAGAAAAAGAAAAAATTAAACGATTTGAGTTTTTATCTCTCCAGGAATCATACACCCCGGCCATTGTAAATATCCGCTGATCCTTAATGTAAACCACATGAGGTGTTTTACCCGTAGAAGCCCTGATCCAACAATAATAACAATTTGCCGGGACCAGGCATCTCTTTTTTCGAATGGGCAGGCGGTAAGCGAAATGTTTTACCAGGTCGGATACGAAAGCATTGTAATTATAATTGATGTTTCCCCACTTTGACCAGTAAGGGATCAGACCCCACCTTAAAAACTGGATCTTTTTCGCATCTTCACTTAAAACAACAGGGTAATATTCTCCCGGGTGAGCATTATAAAATGGAGAAAATGGAGCATTAAAGTCGGCCAACAATTCCTTTTCTATGGCTCGAACGCTGCTCGCTAGAACATACCTGTTACACATAAGCCCGGTTTTACAAATCCAATTCCGAACTTAAAAATACCAATTAAATTAGTTTTAGACTAAATATTTTAGTGTTAAGTATCGATTAAAAAGTTTTCAATAAAAAATCTAATAATAAACCACTTCACAATTGGGATGAAGTGCCTTGAATTCATCAATCCATTTATCGCTGATGCTATTATTGAAACATTTCAACATTACAAGATTGGGAAGGTCGAGGATCGGTTTAATATTTTTAACCCGTGTATTGGAGAATTCTAATTCTTTCAAATTGGAAAGATCACTCAATGGTTTAAGATCTTTCACTTCGGTATTGGAAAACTTCAATGATTCCATCTGTATCATATTGCTAAGCGGATCGATATCTTTAATCTGGGTATTCTCAACATGCACAACTTTTAACTTCAAAAGTTCTGAAAGTGGTGCAAGATCCGAAACCGGATTTCGTGAGCAATCAAGAATCTCGAGCTTCTTCATTTTGGCAAGCGGGGAAATATCTGCAATTTGGGTATCATTAAACCTCAACTCCCTGAGCCTAACAAACTCTTCCATCGCTGAAATATCCCTTATCGAAATACTTTTGACGACAAACTTGTCCAATCCGGCCAGCTTATGAATTTCTTCACGGTTTGGCACCTTATTAAATCCAAGCGCTTTTCGAAACATATTTTGCCATTCGTCATCAAGCTGTCCCCACCATTCCATTAAATGTTCGGTTTTGTAAACCATTGTTGCTTCATCCCCCTCGTAATTCAGCTCGATTACATCCTCATCCGTCACGAGAGTTTGATCAAAGTAACCGATCCGAAAAGAAGGGAGAGAATTGATGACGCCAACATATTTTACATTCGTCCGGTCAAAGTTCAGGTATTCTAAATTTTTATGTCCTTCCAATGGTTCAATGCTTTCAACATTTGTAGAGGTAGCCCTGATCCAAACGAGGCTGTCAGCTCCTCGCAATGGCGAAATATCAACAACAGGTGAATGGGAAAGATCAATTTTTCTCAAATACTTCTGTTCGCTTATAGGGCTCAGATCTGTGATAGTCGTAAATGAGCAATCCAGCTTTTTCAGAAAAAGAACTTTATCAAGAGGCTTAATATCATTTATGACTTTATTGCCTGAAATATTGATCGAATCAACACGCGCAAGGTGATGTAAGGTCTCCGGTGTAGGGTCTCCTTCTACTTCCTGTTTTCCGAATATAACTTCCCTCCATGGTTCCGGCATATTTTCCCACCATTCCTCCAATTCTGTTGTCTGGAATATCACTTCCGTTTTAGGATGGGACATTATAAAATCAAGAATCTCATCTCTTTCCATGGAAGTTCCCTCACAATAGACGCGTTTCAGACTCAGGCTTTCCAAATCCTTAATGTCTGCAATCGGTGTCTGATTAATGCTCAGGTTTTCCAGGCTTTTGATTTCAGACAAGGCATGTAAATCTTTGATTTTTGTACTGGAAAGGCCTAAATCAGTGATTTTACCAAGAGAACTTAGGGGTGATGTATCATTGATATTGGTTCCGTTTAATCGCAGATCTGTCAAATTTGTCAGAGAACCCAAAAAAGAAAAGTCAACAATACTTTCATTGTTTTCCAGGGATAGTGCCGTTAAGTTTTTACACGAACCGATTGCCGACACTGTGTCCAGGTTCAGATTGTTTGCATATAATTCCGTTAGTCGGGGAAAACCAGTAAAAACATCTACTTTGCCCACATTGGTATTGGAAATATTGAGCTTGACAAGCCCCATACAATATTTCAAAGGATCCAGGTCATCAACTAAGGTATTGGAACAATTTAGTTCTTCAAGCGTAGTAAGGTTCCGCAATGGAAAAAGGGATGAAATAGCCGTGTTGGAAATGTCGAGTTTTTTCAGATCCGACAGATCATACAATGCTTCGATTTCAGTAATTGATTTATTATTGCTCAGATCAAGCTGGGTATATTGCTGCGCCCGTTTGATCAGCAAGGGTATTCTGAAAATGGAATTATCAAGTTCCTGACCATTGGCCATAAATTTATCCTCCTCCACAATGGTAACATCCTTCAGAAAAAGACCATCGCCAACGTGGATCCCCTTACCAAGGAGATTTCTCCATTCAGGGGCAAGCTTTTTCCACCAGGCAACCAACTCTTCTTCTTCGTTTAGTTTGGTGGTATAAATACTGACTATTCGAATATCCTTTTGTTTTTGATCGATATTAATCTCAAAAAAACGGGTCTGGTTGTTATTGATGCTGTCTCCGTTTATTCCGGTCCCCTGAAGGTGTCGGTTCAGTTTGACTGTTAAAAACAGCTCCTCATTTTCATTTACTCCCTGCCTGATCTCCTCTATACGCAAATCGAATTTTACTTCTTCAAAAAAGAAATCAATATCCTTCAGGTAAGCTTGAACATCCTTATTGGTGACTACCTCTCTACCGGCAATCAGATCATCTTCGACCTGTACCTTACTGTCCTTGAAAGCTTTCAGGTAACTCTGGTTGACAATGACATCCTTATCGCTGACGGATAATTCGTCATCTCCAAGTGCATTGAACATGTACTCCACAAAGGAAACCAATTCCTCTGCGTTCTTTTTATATTGCTCGATTTGCTCGGCGGTCTGTCCAAATCCCAAAAAAGAATAGATAAAAAAAACAGACGCTAGAATCAATCTATTTTTCATAATAGATATACTTTAACAATAGTTCTTTTTGGTCTTCCGGAATTTTGGTTAATGCGGAAATAAGCCATCCACTGTTTTTACTGCTTCGATTAAATTCTGATATTTCAAAATACCAATTTTCTATTTGAAAAAAGTGAAATTTCACATTTTGAATGGTTTCAAAAGCTAATCCTCCTTTTTTAATTTCATATAAAAATATGGTTTTAAAGTCAGGATGATAGTCTTTGTCAAAATAATATTCCACCTGGCCTTTATCTTCAAATACCTTGATCAGATTCATAAAATCCAGCTCATGGCTCATTGGATGGATGAATTTATTGGTAACTGAGTCTGTAAAAAACAACTCTGAGAATGGTTTAAAATAAACTTTATTGATTACCCATTTCATACCAAGATTCTCGTGTTCCAGTTTGAGGAAAATAACAGCAGTTTCCGTTTTGCCATTGAATCTAAACTTCGCCGTTACTTCAGCAAACCATTCTCCTCCGTAGAAATCAAGGTAATCGGGTTCGTTTTTATCAGTTACCTCATCAATAAATTCATTCTTCAGATTATTCTCAATCTTTGAGCTTTCAATATCAAATAGCATCTTGATATAGCTCTTTCGATTTTCAGGATCACGGTAGTGCCGATCACCCTTATATAATCGCTCACCCTGAAGGTTTTCTTCCGCATTAAATCTTCTGAAAAACTGATTTATTTGTTTTGTTTGTGCATAAAAGTAAGATTCATCACCCAGATAATTGGTTACAACCTGTCCCTGACTGGCAAATGAAATTATGCAGATGATGAACCCAAAAATTAATTTCTTCATGTACCAATATTAATTAGCCGGTCGCGTTTCTGTCACCCGGATATCACCCAACAACACATCCCAAAATCCTATGATCCTTCCTCCTATCTGGGTTTCCTTTCTTTCCACATAGACCGTAATATCTTTCTTGGTAATATCGACATACTTCATTCCATCATCATTTATTCCGGTGAATTTCTGGTAGATGGTAATCACTCCAACATATTTGCCATCTGGTTGTCTGACCAGATCTGAGATGTAGTGAATGTTGAACCATTCGATGGTAACCTGATCGTAATTCAGCGCCATCAATCGTTCGAAATATTTTCTGACTCCGTAGTATTTTACCTCCTTGGTATTGAGAGAGGAAACACCCATTTGGGCGCCATCAGAGAATAATTCCATGGCCCGGTCAATGACCCTGTTTGCCTCGGAAAAAGGTGTGTCTTTACTTCCGATGATGGAAATATAACGACTCAGATCTTTTACTTTTTCCATCGCGAGGGAGTCGATAGCTCTTTTTCTCTCAGGACTGATATCCGGTTGTTGAGCATATGCCATGGTTGCCATGACAAGAAATATGGTGATTGAAAGTAATTTCTTCATGAGTGTGTGTTTTTATTTCTTGATTAGTTCCAGTTCTTTGATTTTACCACTTGAATCCAGAACCACGTTTTCTACTTTATTGACACTTTTCTTTTGATCCTTTAAATAATTGAGGTATTTACTAATTGTAGTTGGACGATCATAATCCTTTTGACCGTCATACTGGGAAATAATAATTAATACAGGTGTGTCAGGGCCGGAAAATTGATCCATGGCTTCGTAGATTAGTTTATTAGCCTGATCGATTGAAGGAGCGTTGGCAATAGAGCTAAAATATTCATCCAGGGTTTTACTGCCCATTACTGCATCCGTCTTCATTCTTTCTTCCCTTTCCCTGGCTAAACGTTCTTCTTCAGCCTTAGCTTTCAGATCTGATATATGCCTTTCTGCCCTTGCAATAAGTGAGTCAAGCTCAGGATCTGATATATCTAGTGATTTAACGGCACTAAGAATCGCTTCCTTTTCACTGATGGTTTGAGAATCGTCTGTCAAAATGGACTCCAGGTCCGCTTTGGCTTTTGCCAGTTTTCGAGCCTGAGCTTCAGCAGCTTCCTGCTGCGCCAGCTTCTTTTTACTTTTACAAGAAGTAAATCCTGCTGACAATGCAACAGCTAACATCAAGAAAAAAAAGATTTTACTTAATGCTCTAAGAGGGTTTGTGTTCGCGTTTATCATTATTGTGTAATTAGTTGATACAATTTCTATTCAAATTTTCGCGCAAATTACAGAATTGTGGAACTTCTTTTTCTGTAGTTTAAAAGATTTTTAATGTATTATTATCATCATAATAAAAAGATAATTGTAGTTCTATGAAATTTCATGACGAGGTCAAAGGCAAAATTACAATAAACATTGACAAAATTGGTACCAAATTAAATTCATCCATAAATTTTAAGGGGCTGGCAAAAAACCCAGATGTTGTTTTAACCTCTCTATTAGTCAATTTTGTTTCCTTTGCGATTAATAACGGTAAAGATCCGAAAAAAATTATTTCTCAAAATCTGGATTCCCTCATAGATATGGTTCAGCAGAATAAGGGATCAAGCAAAACTTCTAAGGATTGAAGAAACATAGTTGATAGAAATCCCAATTTTCAAAACGCAAGCAACAAATAAATATCAATTTACAATGACCGAGTTATCAAATATTTGTATGTTGGATTTTCAAATTTGTGATTTATTTGATATTTGATTTGCTGCACTTTGGAGCTTTTATAAACACTCCCCCACATTTTTTTGGATTGATCCAGGATAATGAACAAAAAATAGAAGCCACTTCAGGTTTGGTAAATGAAATGGCTTCGTATTTTTACTACAAACTAAATCAAGAATATACACTTGCATTTATCAACGGTTTTATAACCATCTTGTTATAAAAATTGACAAAAAATTAGAACCGGAAATTTAGGAGAATCGTATAAGTAAGGTAGATGACGCACTTTGAAATATAGTTAAAAGTTAGATTCAGAGCGAAAGCTCGATCTGCTCAATCAAATGCGATAAGCAGGCAATTAAAAATTGCAATTAATGCCACGACATTAAGTAAAAAGGGTAATATTTTCAGATATTACCCTTTTTATTTGTTATGCCCTTAGTAGAAAGTCATTATCATCCCCCAAAGTTTTTGTTCAACAGGCATCTGGAGACCATATATCCGGCCATTTTGCGAAAGATAAAGCCTGGAATTTTTATCCCAACTGAGATCAATACGCCCGATGATGATTTCCTGCAATTTGACTGGTATAGAGAAAACCCGGGTGACAAAGTTGTCATCATCTCCCATGGACTGGAAGGCAACTCTTCCAAACCCTATGTCCGAGGAATGGCCAATGCTTTTGTAAACAATGGCTGGGATGCTATCGCATGGAATTACCGGGGATGTGGTTCAAAAATTAATAATCAGATTTACTATTACCATAGCGGCGCAACCTATGACCTTGATTCAATGGTAAAGTATGCTTCAAAGCATTACAAAAAAGTCTTTCTGGTTGGTTTCAGCCTGGGAGCCAACCTTTCGTTAAAATATCTTGGAGAGCAAGCAAATTCATTAGTAATTGGAGCATGTGTTTTTTCGGCGCCGCTAAACCTATACACCTGTAGCAGGGAGATGGAAAAACCTCATAACTTCATTTATGAAAAACGCTTTCTTCGATTTCTAAAATTAAAAGTGAATTTGAAAAAAGAGTTGCTCAAATCATCATACCCGCTTAACCGACTACACAAAATTAATTCATTGTATGAATTTGATGACCTTTTTACGGCGCCTTTACACGGGTTTAAAGATGCCATGGACTATTATGAACAAAACAGCTCCATTTATTATTTATCAAAAATCAAAACTCCAACTCTCCTCATCAATTCGTATAATGATCCTTTTCTGACCTCCGAATGTTTTCCATCAGACATTGCAAAACAACATGAATACTTGCATTTTGAACCTTCTGTGAAGGGTGGGCACGTTGGATTCTCGTCATTCAACAAACAAAAGATTTATTGGTCGGAAAAACGCGCACTAGAATTTGCCAATGGTCTTTCAAAAGAATAATTTACGCTTTTAAATCACCATGTCCGAACGATACACTATTACTGCCAAAGCTGAAGAAATAAAAAAACGATTTGATGTAGCTGTTCCTTCCAGCTATTCCAGTCGCTATAATGCTGCTCCGACACAGATTCTTCCAATTATCACCAATGAAAGCCCAGAGGGCCTTTCATTTTTTTATTGGGGACTTATTCCAAGTTGGTCGAAAAACAATTCGATTAGCCAAAAGCTCATCAATGCCAGAGGAGAGACACTTGGAGAAAAGGCCTCTTTCAAAACCGCTTTAAAACACCGAAGGTGCCTGGTGATCGCTGATGGTTTTTATGAATGGAAAGCAATTGGAAAGAAAACAAAGGTTCCTTACCGCATTAAGTTAGTTAATGATGAATTATTTTCATTCGCAGGGTTATGGGAAGAATTTGAGGATGACCAGGGTGAAATGATGCACACATTCACCATCGTAACAACCGAGGCGAACCAGACTATTTCGCAGATCCACGATAGAATGCCCGTTATCTTTAAAAAAGACCAGGAAAAACTTTGGCTGGATGATTCGCTCACAGCCGAGGAACATCTCGAATTGTTAAAACCTGTCAGCTCTGATCTCGTCAAGATGTATTCCGTTTCTCCCCAGGTCAATAATGTCAGGAATGACTACGCGGATTTGATCCGACATACTCCTCCAGCAGATCAATTTGGAAATTACACTCTCTTTAACTAGCCGCCACGATCATATCATTAATCTGTATTTTCTTCAAAAAATATTTATACATTTAAGGATGAGTGACCTGGGAGTCGTATTGAAAGTTGTTTTGTTATCAAAAACTGACCCCCAAACGACGAATTACTCTTATTTTAACTAAATCTCATCACAGTGGGAAGATCATTCTTATATTCATCGGTATGACAAATTAGATATTTATGAAATATTCAAAGATCACCGGTGTGGGGCATTACGTACCAGAAAACGTTGTGACCAACTTTGACCTGGAAAAACACATGGACACGAGTGATGAGTGGATCAGGGAAAGGACCGGAATAGAAGAACGAAGATTTTTCAATCCTGATAAAGATACAGTAGGCAACATGTCTGCAAAAGCCTCACGCATGGCGCTTGAGCGAGCTGGGGTAGATGTAAAAGACGTGGACTTTATCGTCTTTGCAACCATTACTCCGGATTACTTTTTTCCTGGTTCCGGTGTGATCATGCAACGTGAATTGGGTCTGCAAGGAATTGGCGCCCTGGATATACGAAATGCATGCTCAGGTTTTATCTACGGACTTTCAGTAGCCGATCAATACATCAAAACAGGCATGTATAAAAATATTTTGGTTATCGGAGCAGAAATCCAATCATCGGCACTCGAACTCACCACTCGCGGCAGAAACGTTTCTGTCATATTTGGAGATGGCGCCGGTGCGGTCCTGGTTCAGCCGACTGATGAAAAAAATAAAGGAATTCTATCTACTCATTTACATGCTGATGGAGATTTTGCCGAAGAACTATATGTGAAAGATCCCGGAAGCAGCAGAAAGGTACGATTGGACAATGAGATTTTGGAAGGCACTTCTATTCGGGCCCATATGAACGGGAACATGGTTTTTAAACATGCTATTGTTCGATTTTCTGAAGTAATTAATGAAGCTTTACAGGCTAACAATTTAACCAAAGAAGACATTGACCTTTTGATCCCGCACCAGGCTAATTTAAGAATATCAAACTTTCTTCAGGAAAAGCTTCAACTTGAGGAAGGAAAAGTGTATAATAACATAATGAGATATGGTAACACCACTGCAGCCTCCATACCCATTGCTTTTAGTGAAGCCTGGCAGGAAGGTAAAATTAAGGAAGGTAATTTGATATGCCTGGCTGCTTTTGGAAGTGGGTTTACCTGGGCTTCCTCGTTAATTAGATGGTAATTAATTTTTTTGATTATGAAACCGACACGATTAAAATCATCATTCTTTTTTGTTTTGTTAAAAGATTATTTTAATCGTCAAAGGTTCTCCCGAAGGGTATCCCTTTAGGGCATCTGACCATTTTAAAGCAAAAGATTTACAGATGAAAACTACAGCTTATAATCCCAGTCCCCTAGAAGTTGAATTTGCCAACATCCTGGAAGGGTTGAAAGATAAGATTGGTGACAACCTCGATGGACACAAAATTATTGGTTTCGAGAAAAGAGCAGATATTGACAACCCCATTCTAAAAGTTACCCTTCAAGATCAGGACGGGGACAGGCATGTGGTAATTATCCAGATTATTCAAAAACCTGATCCAATGATATAATGGAGGTTAAAAGATTTAGTTCGGATGACATAGATTTTATAAGCAAATCCGAATACATACTCCGAAAAAACGAACTGGTTAAACAACTTTTCAAGAATCTGTCCTTTCTTCGTGAATGTCTGGAAACTGATCTTAAGCAAAATCCCATTCACAATTTCAAAATTCCGGCAGGTAAAATCAGCAAAGGCGAAAATTTTCATGGACTTCCATACCTGGTTCTGGATTTTCCATCGATATTCAAAAAAGAAAATATTTTTGCCTTCAGAACAATCGTTTGGTGGGGGAATTTTTACAGTAACAACTTAATCTTAAAGGGTAAGTACCTCTCTCATTTTAAGGGAAAGATCCTGGTGGATTATACGAAAATAAAAAATGAACTATTTTATGTGGGTAAAAACCCCTGGCAACATGAAATCGATCAGAGCTATGTTAAAATCAGTAATTTAGATCATGAGAATTTGAAGGAGCAAATCACGCAAAACAAATTTGTAAAAATATGTCGCAGACATGAGATCAAGGACCTGAACAAATTGAAATCCAATACCCTGGATTTTTATCAGACTCTTAGAATCAATCTACTGGATTAGTCTAATCCTCAAAATCCTCTTCCATCTGAAACGAATAAAGTGTGGTATCCAACTCCAAACTATCGTCATTGAATTCCTTGATAAACCTACGAATCAAAGTATCGTCAATATGGTCGTAATTTAATGCCGCATCGAGACCTATACCATAAGACAAGTTAGGATCGAGCTCACAAAACTCCTGTACCTTTACCGTTTCTTCCTCCTCCATTTCCATCATCTTTTCTGACATAAACAGTCCTATTTCCTCTTCCAGGTCATCTAACGTTTTAATATCCCCAAATTCATCTTCTTCGTAGGTTATCTTTTTAAAATGAGGAAACTTCTTGGCCGCTTCATGTTCGGCAATTTCATACATTTCACTTTGGTGATGTAACTTTAGTGTATAAAGAGCTGCATCATAGATCACATCTTTTCCTTCGTACTTACCAAGAAAGAAAAAATTAACAAAATCATCAGTGTTTTCTTCTTCGCTATTCAGTAAATACAGTCCATTTCCGACAGAGATTTTCTTTTTAAACTCCGTTATTTCCTTTTTATCGAAACCTTTGTTGTTGTTCATAAACAAGTATTAACCTGGACCCAATAAGATTAAGATAGAAGATAGAAAAATAACTTTCACTTGTCAAGACAGTGAATGAATAAAAAGGCGGATAATTTTTAACCTAACTTATAACAAGTACTATTTGTATTTGTTTTTGACGTACCTCGCTTTTTGGTAGATATCAAAAGTATACATAACGGAGAGCTCCAGTGATTGATTGGTAGATTCAAAATTGTCGTCCAGGCCGGAATTGGGAATGTAGCCTCCCTCCTTTTCTCCAAGGTAAGTATGCCCAAAATAATATCGAAGATCAAGGGCGATTCGATCTGCATCGTTCAGTTCCAGGAGTATTCCAGTTCCTACGCTTAATCCCAGCTGCCATCGGTTGTATTCATCAAGCATATTCATATAACCAAAATCATCAATGGGTTCGTCAAAGTTGATGACATAATCATATGAAGTGATCAACTGATAGTTTGGATCAAACACTTCATAAACACCCTTTCCACCTAGCCAATAACTTATTTGTGGCCCAACTGACATATACCAATCGAAATAGTTGGTCTTAAATCTCATCCTGAACATAATTGGCATATGAAGATAATTATATGAGGCTGTATTGGCTGTAAATTCATTTCCACTACTGGATACTTTTCTGCCAATTTTGGAATAGTATAATTCGGTTAGCAAGGCATATTTATCCTTTTTGTTGTTTTCAAAAACAGCTACAATCCCAGCCTGATATCCAATTTTATATTTGGAATCATTAAACTTCTTGTACACATTATCATCAAATACACTTCTTGATGCATTGGCACCAAGTCGTACTCCAAGTTCAATTTGACTGTAACACGAAAGGCTGATCCCTATCAGCAAAAACAACAATCCGATTTTACGTTTCATACACCAGTCTAAAAATCAATTAATCCTCACATATAGTTCGAGAATTAACACAACAAAAAATTATTATCACTACTGAATACCAATTAACCCCTTAATTGTGACCGCAATTTGTCATTTTAATTCCACTATTACTCGAATATTAACCATACAAGTAATATTTTCCCTACAATTGTATTTTTACGAGATAGATGGGTACGATTTTTTTTACTTATTTTAAAGTCTGTTACGAGGTGTTTGTTAAATTTTTAGTTAAACCAGGGAAAACGACCATCCTAATGTGCTAATAATGGGTTACCTTAAGTAGTCCATGGTAATGCAGTGATATATAGGAGTGTATGAATAAGGTTTTTTTAATTATATTGTTATTACTTTTTTTTCTTCACGATATTCAGTGTCAGGAATTACCTTTGAGCTCACAAACCTTTTTCAACCCTTACTTCCAAAACCCAGCCTTCGCAGGATATGAAAACAGACCGGCAATTTTTGCAGGCCGAAAACAACAGTGGACAGGCATCGAAGGAGCACCCGTAACCAACTTCGTCAATTTCCACATGCCTATTGCCAAAGTTGTACCATTTGGCATCAACATCTACAACGATCAGAGAGGGATTCTCTCTACTACCCATGCACTACTTACCGTAGGCTTTCGGGCACGTTTTGATGAAGACAATCATTACCTGAGCTTTGCCCTTTCCGGAGGAGCTGGGTTTAACTCTGTAGATTTCACAAATGTCAACATTGGGAATGACCCCGCCTTACTTGGCGCTCTCGATAATAATATCTTTCTGGATGGAAATGCCGGGCTGCTTTACCACAATCAGGGATTCAATTTTGGAGTATCCTTTCCAAAACTATTTAAAACCCCTTCTTTGAGTGAAAACTCATTTGAACAAGGAGAATTCAATCCGCTAGGACGAGCAACAGCTACTTTAAATTACAAGATAGTGGTCAATGAAGAATCGTTCGCCATTGATCCGTGGGTATCGTATCATTACTACGAAGATTTTGATGGACAGATAGAAGGAAGCCTGCGATTTATATTGAAAAATTTCTTATGGATTGGTGGGTCATATCGTGTTGATTATGGCGCATCTGCGTTTTTTGGATTGAATATCAAAGACAATTTCCGGTTTGGATATGCCTACGATATGGGAGTGGCATCCGTTAATTCTTTCAACAATGGTTCTCATGAATTTCAGCTGGGTCTGATATTTGGCAAATCTGAGAAAGAGAAAAACAAGAAAAGCTTTTACCAGCGAAGAAGGCAGATGCTCAATACAATGCGAGGCAGCCAGCCACCTCCTGCAAGAACCCAGACCCAGACTCAAACCCAAACGCAGACACAGGGCCAAAACCTTTACAAGGTTGAAAATGATCCATTCGAAAGCAAAGAAACTACACAGCCAAAAGATGATTCAGGTGAAATTAATCTGGATGAATTCATGGAGGGCTATGAGAGTGAAGAGAAAAAAGATACTGTTCAGCAGCAGAGGGTAAGAAAACCAACCCCGACGAAACCAACCTCAAAACCATCGCTTCTTTCTACATTTGATAGTCCTAAAAAGGATGAGGTTACTACCAGAGACGAACAAGGTATCTATATCGGGCCGACTACCGTGACGAAGGGAGACCACTTATTAGAACTGGAGAAAGGTTATTATGTAATCGTCGGAACATTTAACAGTTACAGAGGTGCGGAAGAATATAGTGACAAGCTTTTCATGCAAGGGTTCTACACGAAATTCGGATACATCTCGCAAACGACCGATTACTATGTTTACCTGTTCTACAGTGAAGATAATAAACAAGAATGTGAAGATACGATTGAGCGGTTTAAGCAGATCACTTCTGTCTTCACGGATATGTGGGTATTGACAGTACAATAGGCCCGGTAAATGTTTATAAAAATGAAGACTTTTTTTCTTACTACGGTTTTACTTTCTGCGATTGCTATGCAACTTTTTGCGCAGAAGCCGGACATCCAAACTATTAATAAAATTACCGGAACAGTTGGGCAGGTCATTACGATCTCAGGTAATGGATTTGCCGGGACAACCAGCCAAAACGTAGTTTTTTTTGGCGCTGCGAAAGCTAAGGTATTGTCGGCCACGAATTCCACTCTTGAAGTGGAGGTTCCGGCCGGAGCAACATTTGACCAGGTTTCAGTAACCAATACAGCTTCGGGATTAACCGGGTTCACATCAGAAAAATATTTATTGAGCTTCAATGGAAGTGAAAGTATTAATGGAGATAAGCTGTCTGAAAAATTATTAATTAATGAAGAAGACGGTCTCTTTGATCTCTGCGCATGTGATTTCAATGGAGATAATTTAAATGACATAGTGACCACCAACAACAGGGATGAGAACTATTCCATTACTGCCTATATTAATACCACTCCGGAAAACCAATCTGCCATTCAGTTTACCCGGTACGACGACAACAACTTTTTCCTTGGTGAACAAACCAGAAACGTAGCCTGTGGCGATTTGGATGGAGATGGGAAAAAAGACTTTATTGCCGGAAAAGGAGGCAACATTGCCGACAGGCTTTACCTTTTCAGAAATATTTCAAGCGGAACTGCAGTTAAATTTGACGCGGTAGTTTCCCTAACCATTAATATCGCATCGACTCAGGCCAGCTCCAGAAGAATCAAGATCCATGACATGGACAATGACGGAAAACCGGAAATTATCATGACCGATCAACGTAATTCATTTGTCCATATTTATAAAAACAACTCTACTCCCGGACAATTTAACTTCTCCCGAGACAACCGCTTGCTGATCCGGTCAGACAGAATTACACTAGGCCTGGATATAACGGACATCAACAAGGATGGCAAACCCGACATAGTTTTCGGTTCTAACCTGGCCTCAGATGTTTACGTGGCAATAAACAGAAGTAATAACGGGGCGTTAAACTTCGACGATGCAATCAGAATTCCGGTTCAGGGACAATTGATCAATCTCACTACAGGCGATTTCGACCTGGATGGAGATCAGGATATTGCCGTGGTCAATTTTGTAAACAACATCTATATTCTTCTCAATCAAAGCTCAGGCAACTCGGTAGCATTTGCCAGTCCATTGCTTTATGAAACAGGTCTTTTACCATATGGCATCGATGCCGGTGATATCAATGGGGATGGAAAAGTTGACCTTGTAGTCGCAACCAATGAAGCAACGGCTCCTCTAACCATTCTTGAAAACAAATCAACAGCCGGAAATTTATCTTTTGTTCAGGAAGAAGTTGGACAACTGGAATTTCAAAGAAATGTGAAAATTGCGGACTTTTCAGGAGATGGGAAACCAGATATTAGCTATACAATTGACGGAATCAACAAAGTAGCCTTTTTAAGGAATCAACATTGCGTCGATGCATTCATCAGACCGGAAGATCCAAAGCCTATTTGTGCAGGAAATCCTTCTCCATTAAATGCTACAAAAGCATTAAAAGTCGATTATACATGGACAAACAAATCAAGTAATACAACAGCTATCGGAAGCTTTGAATATGGAGCTGCAACACCGGGTGATTATATAGTTACGATCAAATCAGATGTAGATGCCTGCGAAAGTGAATCAAACGAGGTGACAGTCGTAACAGGAGGTTCTGTTTTACCGCCTTCCCCTACTGTCACAGGTCCGGATGCAGTTTGCCAGGGAAGCACTCTGACGCTGCAGTCAAATATTGTAAGTGGTGTCAGCTATATTTGGCAGGCACCTGATGGAAATACTTATCTGGGTCCCACTTTGCAAGTCAACAATGCCTCTGGTGAAGACGCTGGTAAATATTCCTTAGTCCTCGAAGGAGATGGTTGTCAAACTGATCCGGTTTACAAGAGTATAGATATCAGCATTGTACCAGAATTGGAAATTACCGCCACTCAGGGAGAGAATTTCTGCGAAGGAACGCAAAACATCTTATCTGTAGCAAATCTGGAAAACGGAACCTACAAATGGTATAGAAACGGTCAACAGGTAACAGGCGCTACGGATTACAAGCTTACAACCGGAGAGGAAGGCAGCTACTACGCCACATTTACCAATATTTATGATTGCAGCAGCACATCAAATACATTTACTATTAATAAAGTAGCAGCTCCAATAGCTTCATTTGATGTCAATGAAAATGCATGTTTAAACGAATCTGTCAGTTTCACGAATACATCGCAGGTTGCAAATGGTGTGGAGGCTGTTTATCTATGGGACTTTGGTTCTGATGATATTTCTGGCGAATTTCAACCGACAAGAACTTACAATACTCCCGGAATTAAGCCGGTAAGCCTGACCGTAAGCTATGGCAACCAATATTGTACGGATAAATCAGAAAAAACCATAACCGTTGCTGCCATAGAAGGTATTGCCATTCTAGTCAACGACGAAAGCGCCACAGACAGTCAGGTAGATCTTTGTGAGGGAGATACCATGAAGCTTTCTGTTGGAGAAACCCTGTCTAATATAGAGTGGAGCAATGGAAGTATCAGTCATGAAATATTCGTTACCGACGGTGGCACATATTCAGTAACAGCCGTTGCAGAAGGAAACTCCTGTAATTCATCCGATGCAATTACCGTCAATACCATTGACGGAGTACACGTTGAGATCCTGACGGAGAGAACCAAAATAAAGAAAGATGAATCCATTCAACTGGAAGCTACAGGAGCCGAAGAGTATGAATGGACCCCTGTTGAAACGCTGGACTATGCAAATGTATCAAATCCTATCGCAACACCTAATGTAACCACAACTTATACAGTTACCGGTTATAATTACCTGCAGTGTACAGGATCCGCTTCCGTGGAAATTTTTGTAGAAGGTGACCGTACGATAGAGGTAGATGCTCAACCTGTCTTTACCCCAAATGGTGACGGTGTGAATGATCTATGGGTAATCGATAATAGTGAAGTATTCAACGGCTGCAACATTGTGATCATGAACAGAAACGGGCAAACTGTATATGAAGCTCCTAATTACAACAATGATTGGGATGCAAAAATGAATGGTACAGACCTTCCTGAAGAAACATATTACTACGTGATCCAGTGCAGTACAGATGAAGTTCACACAGGAAGCATCACCATCATGCGGTAAGTTTACTTATCATGTAAGGGTTAGATGCATTTCTTCACATTTTCCAGAAAGTAAAGTATTATAAACATCTCAGAAACACATTAAACACACCTTTTTAAACAAAGGCAACAGGTAATAAATTTCAGTAATATCAGGAAAACGTCGATTTTGTTGAAAATCAATCAGAATATTACCTCAACACTTGCATAGAAAGTAAAAATATGCCCTTTTTTAGCAGAATATATCAATTATACACATTCACCTGAACGGCTAAAAGGGTATATATAATAGAATTTTTGAGCCGACTATAATTTTTTAAATATATGACATCAGGTTTTAGTTCTTTTTGGAATATTAAAATCACAACCTGGCTAATCTTTTTGATCGCATTTTTAAATCTTTCAAACGCATTTGCCCAGGATCCTTTCATTCCCAAATACGATGCGGTTAAAAGATCAGAGAGATGTTTTACCATCACTTATGATCAGGGTAACCAGTTTGGAGCTGTTTGGTTCAGGGATAAAGGGGACTTTAGTCAGGACACCGCTCTTTATTTTGTAATGTACTTTGGGCATAAGAATAGTGACGGAGCAGATGGATTTGCCTTTGTGATGCACAATGACCCTCGCGATATAAATGTTGATCCGTCTCAAACGGTCGACATCGGCGGCGGTGGCAACTTTGATTTAGAAGCCGCAACTGGTGATGATGGTGGAGGCTTGGGATATGCCTTACATAATTCAAGGGTAAACAATAATACCATCGATGGGCCACATCCTGATGGATCGGGTACAACCTGGAGGGACAACCACAGAATTTGGCCATCAGTTGCTATAGAATTTGACACATATTATAATGGTGATGTACAGGATGGAGCCAATAATTCTGGTGCCCCACCAGCAAGCCCATATAGTGGACAAGATCATACTTCTGTTGTCTATGATGGGGACCTGTATAATCAACAGCAAGAGATTTGGGGATACGATCAAAATGGCAATCTCTTCCAAAATCGTTTGCAACCAATTCTTCCAATTGAAGGTTGGGGATGGAACAAAGATGCGGAAGACAATAATTGCTATGCATTTAAAATTAACTGGATTGTAAATAATGACGGAACGCAAACATTAGAACTTTGGGCGGATAATTATGATCCGGACATCCTGGATGCAGAGGATTATAACTACTACCAGGTAATGACTCATACCGATGACATGATCAATGGTGTTTTTGATGGTATCACTGATTTAAGGTTTGGTTTTACCGGTTCAACCGGCGGGCTGAATAACGAACAAACAATTTGTTTGTTAGGTGGTAACTCACGACCAACAGCACTCGATGATTTTGCATCAACGCCTGTTAATACCCCTGTAACTGTTGATGTTGAATCAAATGACAATGACTTTGATGGTGACAACTTATTTGTTCCGACCATTGTCCAGCAGGCAGATAACGGTTTTGCGGAGGTAATTTCGGTTGGTGATGACAATTTTATTCGATACACCCCTAATACAAATTTTGTTGGAACCGACACTATTCGATACAGAACGTGCGATGTGGATTCAGATAAATGTTATGCACTTTGTGATGAGGCAAATGTTATCATCACTGTAGGATGTGAAACTATTGAAATTGGTGCCAATCCACTAACACCTTATGCCCTTTGCGATCCAAATTTGACACCAAATGGGTCAGCTGAAGCTTTCTTTGTTTCCGGAACTATTGTTGGAAATGTTTGGGTAGAAACTTTTGCGGGTTTAAATGGGAATACAGCAGATACCGGAACAACGGCATGGGCATTTACTACTGATGGAACCTGTAATAATAGTGGTGACGATATCGATGTTGATAATGAACGCTTCAGAGCGGAAAACACCGGTTGCGAAGTAATATGGGAAACGGAAGATATTGACATCTCAACCGTTACTGATGTTGGAATTTCGATTTTCCTGGAGGCGGCAGGCGACATGGAATCAAGTGATTTCCTTGAAGTATATTATATCCTTGATGGTGGTGCAGAAACCCCTCTCACAAATGGAAGCTTCACAGACAATTTTGGTTCCTCTACTGCGACAGCCTCAGCTATAAACGGCAACTCTTTAAGGATAAAGATTTACGCTCAGAACTCTGCAAGTGGCGAGAGATATTCCTGGGACGATATTTACGTGACAGGAACAGGCGCAGGGGCGCCTCCAAGCCTGACGTACAACTGGTTTGAAGGTTCTGTTTTACCAGCAAATTCAATCGGAACAGGAGCTGTTCAATCGGGTTTGAGAGATACTACCTACTATGTTTTTGCTACCAATCCATCCACAGGCTGTAATTCAGATACCGTTTCGGTAACGATTAGCAGCCAACCGGAGGTTGTTGATAGTATCTATACATTACAAACATCACCATTTACCACCTGCTTGCCTCCTTACGATGGATCCCTGGCAGCAGGAGTAATTGTAGATGGAGATTCAATCACATCCGGATATACTTTTGAATGGAGATATCTGACAGATCCCGGAGCAGCTCCTATTCGTGTTGGAGCCAATGCTACTAATCTGGAAGCATCGGAGTACATCGTTACAGCCATTAACCAGGCAACAGGTTGTTTTGCGACCAAAACTGACTCTGTTACCAATGAAGTTCGAACTCCGGAGGTCTTTCCATCAGTTATCAATGATGTTTATTCCTGCGTTGCTGTTAATGGTTCTGTTACCGCTACCGCACAAAAAGAAGGCATTCCTTTGAATTCAGGAGTTGGGTATTTTTGGTATAATGGATTGATTGCGGATATTACTACTCCGGCAGATTACGTCGGACAGACCATTATTGACTTAGCTCCGGGTAACTACTCTGTTATTGTGATTGATAGTTCGACCATGTGTACGTCGGAATCGCAAAACGTGAATGTCGCTGATCTCAGGCAGTTACCGCAGCCGATCATTACAAATGCCACAGATCAAATATCCTGCGACCCGAGCAATCCAACCGGTTCATTCACTTCTGCTGTGGACAACTTATCGGGTGGAACGATGACCAGCGGATTTACTTTTAACTGGTACAGAGGGTTGAACGACGTGACACCTGCCAGACCTGGTTATACAGGCGGACCAAATGTTGATCAATTACCGGAAGATATTTACCGGTTGATCGTAGTGAATGATACTTCTGGTTGTGAGGCGATACTGGATACAGCAATTGTTGAAAATCTCGTCACTCCGACCATTGATACTGCTGTTACTACCCCTGTGAATATTTGCGGACCAAATCCAAATGGAACCATTACGGTAACTCCAAACGGAAACGTTGCCGATTTCGACTATCGTTTGTATGCCGGCAATGGTGTGGTTCCTGCCAATCTGATCACAGAGACCAGCTCGAATTTCTTTGATATGCTGGATATCGGAACATATACAGTTACCATTGTTGATGCTATCACAAATTGCGAAAGTCTGGGCCGGGTAGTGAATATTACGGACATGACTGTTATCCCGTTAGCGGATTTTGAAGTATTTCCACAGTATGCATGTACTCCTGCTCCACCAACAGGTCGGATTGAAGCGACCGTTACAGTAGGCTCACCTGCGGATTATACATTCGAATGGTTTGTGAATGATACTTCCGGAGCACCTGTTACTTCGACAAGAGGTGTCAACGGTGAGATCCTGGATACGCTTGCGGTAGGAACTTATGCTTTATTGTTGACAAACAATTCTACCAATTGCCAGAATGTTTATTTCCAGAATATCGGGCAAAGCATCACCCTTCCTGTAGTAGATACAGCTTATTCGGCGCCATCAACTTTCTGTGGCCCGAATGGCAATGGAGAATTACATGCAGCCGCAGATGCCGGTTCAACTGATCCATCTATTTTCACCTTTAACTGGACAGATCTGGGAAGCGGATCGGTTATTTCAACATTAGCTGATGTGAATAACTTAGTGCCGGGCGACTACGAATTGGTAATTGTGAATGATACAACACAATGTAGGTCTAATCCATATCCTGTGACGGTAGATGATGAATCCATCACCCCGGATGCCATCATTGCAGCAACGGATAACTCGTCATGTGATGTTAACAATCCAAATGGACAATTAGAGGTATCAAATGTAACGAACGAAGGCGTTTATGATCCTACCAACTATTCCTTCGAATGGTATGTCGGAAATTCAAGTGGAACCCAGTTGGTTACTCCGAATGTGTCATTCCCTAATACACCCGATAGTTCCCTGGTATTTGGATTAGCAGAGGAAACATACGCACTGGTTATCACCAACAATACTACCAATTGTAGCAATGAGGTATTAGCGCAAATCATTGACACGAACATTAAACCTGTGTTGGATTATCCAACCATTATAGATGCGGTACGATGTACGGACCCATATATGAGTGGTGTGGAGATTACCACAGTAAACGGTGGGCAACCAATCCCAGCCGGATATAGCTTCGAACTGGAAAATATCGGAACAGGTGATATTTATTCTAATACAACCGGGATTTTTGAAGATTTGACAAATGCAGATGGTATCATTTTACCTCCCGGAGATTATCGTATCATCGCATTAAACTCATTCAATTGCGCATCTGACACTATTGAATTTGCAATTGACGATGATTCAACAGATCCGGTGTTTGATTTAACATCATACAACAACTCTTCCTGTGACATGACGCTGCCAAATGGTATTGTTGTGGCATCAACGGATGGAAGTTATGGAGTCAATCAGATTGAATGGTTTATCACCAATACAAGCGGAAGCCCGGTTGTACCAACTATCCCAACAGCTGCAATAGTCCGGGATGATTCTGTTGCCACGGGACTTTCAGGCAATACATACGCAGTTAGGCTGACTGATGAGAATGGATGTGCAAGCACAGAATTTGCTTCAGTCTTAGATATACCTGGAAACGATCCAATCATTGATTCACTTTATGCCGAAAATCTGACTTCATGTGTGATTGATGATGGGTTGATCGGTTTGGGTGTATCACCGCTTGAACAACTTCCTCCGGATTTAATTGATAACAGAACCTATACTTTCACCATTGACAATTCAGGAACTATATTCTCAAGGTCAACTAACCCGGTTACACATCCTGATACGGTGAATTTTGTCGGTTTGGCTGATGGAGATTGGATAGCAACCGTGACGGATGATTTTACACATTGTACATCTGATCCGATAACAGTTACACTTGAAACAGCTCCTGAGATATTCTTTAATGTGAATGTCACTCCAATCGTAAGTTGCGGTGATGTAGATGGTTCTATTGAATTGGAAGCTGAGAGTCCCGGGTTCAATGAAAGACCTGGAGGTGACGGTTTTACATTTGAGTGGCATGATGGTAATTTAATTTCTGACCCTATATTATCAACAGTGACAATCGACGACGATTGGCAAACTACGGCGAATTCCCTGGAATCGAAGTTCTATACTGTCAGGGTAACCGACAATTTTTCACTATGCTCGAAAGACACAAGCATTTTTGTGCAATCATTCAGTGTACCACTATTGCAAGGCTTAACATCAACTGATGCAACCAATTGTTCACCTAGTAATGGAAGCGCAAGTGTTGACGTAGATCCATTTTCATTCCCCGTTGGGAATAGTTACAGTGACTATGATTTCAAAATATATGAAGGCCTCTCATTTGATGCGTCAGATACTCCTTACAGAGTTATTGAGAATCCAGTTAGTGGTCCGGTCAATTTTGCTGCCGACTTGGAGTTAGGAACCTATATCGTTGTGGCCCAGGAAGATTTTGTAGGAAGTGGTGGATGTTATACTGATCCATTACCTTTTACCATTGGCTTAGATTTTGACTTAGAGCTTAATCCTTTTGTAGTCGTAAGTGATAGTTCATGCACAGGCGGAATAGCTACAGGAGAGCTAGATGCTTCATTTAACGATTTTACCTACAACGTTACGCAAGTGGACTACGCCTGGTATCAAGGCAACGGAACCACAGTGCCGGAAGAAGATCCTTTAAATGGCGATCCTGCAACGATCTCTGGAAAAAATGCTGGAACGTTTACGGTTGAGTTAACAGTAACCGGTGGTGATGGATTGGGATGTGTTTATTCAGAGCCAATTAACCTTCCAAAAATTCAACCTGCTATGGCAATCAATGCCTCATTAGTTGATAATTTAAACTGTATAGGTCACAATGGAGAGGTTTCATTGGTGGATATCAGCATTGATGGTTCAAACTTCAATTTGAATAATTTCGAAAATTTTGTCATAGATGATGAAAATGGCAACGAGATAAGTGTTGTTCCAAATACAGCGACAAATTGGTTGAATCTTTCACCTGGTGATTACTTTTTATCTGCTCGAAAAATTACAACACAGTGTTATACAGCCATAAGAAAGGTCACCATCGATGATGATTCTCAAACGCCTATATTAAACATCACAATGGATTCACCTGATTTTAGCTGTAATGACATAAGCCCAACCGGGCAGCTTACCGCTATTGCGACTCCGGTTCCTGGTGGTGCATACACCTGGCAATGGACTAATTCATTAGGTGGACTGGTGGCAAGTACGGATACTCCACCAAATACATCTGTTGTATCCAACATCCAGGATGACAAATACACGGTTATTGTTACGGATAATGATGGTGATGGCATCAATGATGGTTGTTCAACAACTCGTGACTTTACACTAACACAAGGAAGCATTTCGATTGTTACACCTTTAGTTTCGCATACCGATCAGACGATCTGTGATGAAAATGCTTCTATCACAGTTGATGAAATTCGGGAAATAAGAAATGGTACCATATTCTATACTGAATCCCCTCCTCCACTACCTGGAACTGGCTATTTTGATTTAATAGCAGAATTATACGACCAAAACTTAACAGCAATCAATACGGGTACAAACCCATGGGCAGCATTTCAATCGGTAGACGGTAGATTTGGTCCAACCAATGAAATACCTGTCGGAACGTATTATGTGAAATCAAGAAACATAAGTACCGGATGTAATTTTGGACCTCCTACCCAGGTGATTGTTAAGAATGTAAGCAAAAAACCGACCATCAATATCACAATGGACAGCCCTGATTACTCTTGCAGTGACATGGCTACTCCGACCGGTGAACTTTCCGCAATTGTCTATGGTGGAAGTGATCTGGATGCTTTACAAACAAACTTTACATTCGAATGGACGGATGACTTAGGTAATCCTATAGTAGGGACTACAAATATTACTACCCTGAGTGAAGGTATATATAACCTAAAAGTAACTGATAATACCAGCCTTGATGAATTCTGTGAAAGAACTGTTTCATTCGAAGTCACCCATGAACTACAGGAAATCATTATCGTTGATGCGGATGGAACAGATAACACTTGGTGTGAGCCCGGAAACGGACAATTCTGGGTCAATGGACTACTGGTAAATGGAACCCTAATAGACCATATATCAGATCCCGTTGCTTTTTCAAATTATTCAGTAGATATGTTTGTTGGGAATTTAAGCACACCATTAGGACCAATGTATAATACAGGTTTATATGATGATCCTATTGATAGTCTGCATGAAAATACCCTCTATGCAATAGCCAAAAACAATATCACTTTATGTGAATCTTATCCGAGACAGGTTATTGTTAATGATCGTTCAGAAGATCCATTGATCAGTATGACCAAGCTTTCAGATAACTACAGCTTGAATTATGACAATATCAATTCACTGACTGGTGAATTGGAAGCTGAATCTTTTGAAGCTGATGGAATGGGTAAAAGCCCTCTTGGATACTCGTATAAATGGTATCGAAATGAAATTGTTGGAGATAGTTTATTTGCAGAAGCGAATGCAACCAATGCCGTCCAAACCCATGAATACCTTAGAGATGCCCAATATTTTGTTGAGGTTACAGATAGCCTTACCGGTTGTGTATCAACAGCTGCATTGAACCTGCCATTTGTCTATCTGAAACCGAAGTTTAATCCGGTTCCGGTAGCGCAAACACACTGTGATCCACCAAATGGAAGCATCAACATACCATCGATTTATAAAGTTTCTGATTCGACTGAAACCTTTACAAAATATGAATTCGACTGGCATTCGGGAACATACAACCCTGGCAACCCATTCTTCCAGGAATACGGAGGAAACGGTGGCAATGCCGTCAATGGATTGACTGCGGGTAAATACTATGTTCATGCTTTGGATACCTTCTGGATGGTACAATCCGATCCGGTTCAGGTAGAAGTGGAAGACAGCACGGTTTATCCAATGATAGCCTATAATGGGTCTCTTTCTGATGATCAGACGAGCTGTAATCCAAATGATCCGAATGGTGCGCTTGGTGTCAATGTGCCAGGATTTGACCCTTACAGTTACTCATGGTATGAAGGGCAAACAGCATCCGGAACGCCGATTGGCAGTACCAACCAGATAATTCAACAAAATGCAGGGTTTTATACCATTTTGGTAACCAATCAAACAACTGGTTGCCAGTCTTTGAGAACGTTCGAAATCCGGGACAACATGAAAATACCTGTTGTTGCAGCCAGCATGTCTCCGGTCACCAATTGTTTACCGGATCTGGCCAATGGTATTGCGACAGCAACCATCACCAATATCATCAATAGTAACTATGACTTTTACTGGTATGAAGGCATGTCTGAAAGCGGCACACCGGTTTACACCGATCTGGCAGGAGCTTTTGATTCCGAAAAAATAAACTCTGCTTATTACGACATTCCGGGTGGTTTCTACACCGTAGTGGCAAGGGATACATTTGATTGTCGATCGGATGCCGTTACCATTGAAGTTTTGGAAGACCTTACCTATCCGAAAATTGCGGTAAATGAACTGTCTCCATTGACTTACTGTGATCCTGACAGGCCAAATGCGGTCATGTCCGCTACAGCGAATGGGCAGGTGGCCGGATATACATTCAACTGGAACATCAAAAATGGTCCGCTCTATACTTCCGGTCCGATCGTCAACAATCTGAATGATCAACTATATACATTGGTAGTCATTAATAATACCACAGGATGTCGGTCATTCCGAGATGTTCAGCCAACTGTCGCCTACGTAAATGTTCCGGAACCTATAGTTGATGTGTTGGATGAAATGTCGAGTTGTATTTCTCCTAATGGTCGTGCTACCAGTACCATACTCGGGCAACTGGAGGATTACTCATTCCACTATTTACACCCGAATGGGTTCAATCCTATGACGGATAATATCAATGGAACAACCATTTCCGAGCTTGATATCAACGACTACTTTGTCTATGCCAAAGACCGAACTTCAGGATGTATTTCTGATACGGTAATGTTTGTGATCAATGATACAAGGTATGTGCCGGATTATGACATCATCACAGAACCTTCGATTTGTAATGAAGCTACGGGAGAGGCTGAGGTGATCATCGGTGACCTGACCAGGCCATTTGAAGTCAGGTGGTATGACGATTATGAATCCTATGGAACAGGTCGATCTATCAATTACAAACCAGCAGGACAATATTATGTAGCAGTTGAAGGAACAGAGGGATGTATTGATAGCACAACGACCTTTATTGGAACGGATATCATCATTTACAATGCTGTTTCAAATAACTACGATGGATTGAACGAAGCATTCTACATAGAATGTATTGACATATTCCCTGACAACAATGTGAAGATATTTAACAGAGCAGGTGAATTGGTTTATGAAATAAATGATTACGACAGTGAAGACCCGGATAGAAGCTTTACAGGTTTCTCTAACAGGGGACCTATAAACGGTAATCAGCTTGCAATTGGTACTTATTACTATGTTGTGGACTTACAGGATGGGACCAAACCACGTGTAGGGTTCCTGGAATTAAAACGCTAAGAAATTGAAAAGACTAATTAAACTCATCCTGATAATGGTTGCTTTTTTGGGCCTGGCAGAAGTCATGGCTCAGCAAAGACCTGTCATTTCTCAATATATGTTGAATGGACTGGTGTTAAACCCAGCCTATGCGGGAAGGCATGAATATTCGTCTTTCTCTGTCATGTATCGTGACCAATGGGTAAATGTACCCGGAGCTCCAAAATTGGCAGTTGCAAGTGCTCAAACAGGTTTTAAGGGAAAGAAAATCGGAGTTGGCTTATTATTGGCCAATGATGCTCTTGGAATGCACGATAACCAAAGCGTGTATGCCAGCTATGCCTACAATCTTGAGTTAATCAATGGTGGTAAGATATCAATGGGTGTTCAGGCAGGTTTTGACCGATTAAGGGAAGATCCTAATGTATTGAATATCCGGGACGACGGTGACAGTCAATTTGCGGGAGTGAACGTCAGGTACCTTCCCAATTTTGGAACAGGCGTTTTTTATCATGATGACTATAATTATCTGGGTGTATCCGTTCCTTACATATTATCAAACAGAGATGTACAAAACGAAGAATTCACTGAGATCTACAAAATGCCCAGGTATTATTATGTAACCGCTGGAAGACTAATCGAAGCTGGACCTCGACTGATCATTAAACCGTCCATGCTTCTAAGAATCCAGGAGCAAAATCCATTTGCATTTGATGCGAACATCAATTTCTACATTGATGATATTATTGGTTTAGGAGCTTCTTATAGATTTGGTGATAGTGTGATCGGGATATTCGAATTCCAGATCAACCAATTCATTAAATTCAGCTATGCTTACGACTATGTATTTTCCAATTTAACCCAGTTCACCAAAGGTACACATGAACTGATGCTGAATTATCGTATCAATTTCTCAGCACCGAGAAAACATAGAATGTGTCCTGGTCCTTTGTACTTTTAATATTTATTCGTTTACACCGGCAATTGCCAGGAAGATAGAATTGACGAGAGAAAGAACAAGGCTGAATAAAAACGCCCACAAAAATCCATCAACGTGGAAACTATCAATTAAATAGGCCGCCAGAAGTATGATCACCGTATTAATCACCAATAGAAATAATCCCAGCGTGATTACCGTGAGTGGAATGGTCAAAAAGACCAGGATTGGCTTTAATGTAGCATTTAATAAAGTAAGAAGTGCGGCAACGATCAACGCTCCAACAATATCGTCGACATTTACTCCGGGAAGCAGGTATGCCGTGAGCAAAACTGCCATTGCATAAATAATCAATCTTAATAAAAACTTTACCATGGGTTTAGTCAGTTAGTTATTGAATTTGGTTCTAAGTAAAATCCTGTGTGTAAACTTTCTCAAACGGTGAACAGGTTCCTTCACAAAGCCTCATCGAGGGTCCCAACCCCTGATGCTCTGGAATAAACCTCGTAGAGGTTTTAATTATTGTAACAAGATCTCTCGCCCTAAAATCGAATCCTTGTAGAGGATTTATTATGACCCGGACTTTAAATAAAGATCGTCGAAAAATTCAAATAAAAATCTTTCGTCATATTCTATTGAGAATTTTTTCAACAGTGCCATATACTCTTCTTTGAAACTTCTCGTCTTATGATGTTGTTCCTGGTTGTGAATATAATTATATACATTGTCCAATTGTGACCGGCTGCAAGAAAATGCCCCATATCCGTCCTGCCAATGAAATTTCCCGTTGAGCCAACCTTTACTATTTATAAATGTGGATGATTCCTTCTTAATACACCCAACCAAATCCGATATTTTATCATTCGGATTTGCTCCAAATAATATATGTATATGATCGGACATACCATTTATAATGATTGATTTATGTCTCCGGTTTGATATGATCCCGCTTATATATTTGAAGACTTCACTTCTGATTTCTTTTTTTAATAATCTTTCTCGGTACTTTACCGCAAACACCAAATGGATATATAATTGGGTGAACACACCTGGTTTCATGATACTTCTCACCATTTATTGATCCTCTACGAGGATCGATCATTGATTGTGAATATTTTTCTACAATAATAAAACATCTACGATGTTTTCCCAATTTTGAAATTTTGGCATTTATGGTGTAGCCAAGGCTGTACCATATACCACTAATTCTGAATCCACACAAAATCACATAAAAACTTGATCTCCTCAAAAATCAATTTAATTAAAGTTTTTATCAATCAAATTCATTCAGTTTAAAAATAAAATTCTAGTTTCGCCAAAATGAAAATATTCGATGTTATCATAATTGGCGCAGGTCCATGTGGACTCGCTTGCGGAATAGAAGCACAAAAGGAAAATCTGGACTACCTCATCATTGATAAGGGTAATATTACCGAATCTGTCAGAAGATATCCGGTTAATATGGTTTTCTTCTCTACTTCAGAAAACATTGAAATCGGTGAAGTGCCATTCGTTTCAATGGGTATGAGACCCAACCGGACCGAAGCATTAAAATATTACAGAAAAGTTGTCGATCATTTTGATTTGCATCTACAGCTATTCACACTGGTTGATAATGTCACAAAAGAAAAGGACAATTTTGTGCTAACGACCAACAAGGGAACATGGAAAGCCAAAAAGCTCATTCTCGCCACGGGATATTATGATGTGCCAAAGTATCTGAAAATTCCCGGAGAAAACCTTCCGCATGTTAGCCACTATTATGATGAAGCATTCAAATACACCAAAACAAAGGCTGTCGTGGTCGGAGGTGCAAATTCAGCCATTGAGACAGCGCTTGATCTTTACCGGAATGGTGCGGAGGTTACCATCATCCACATCTATGATGGCCTGGACAGAAGAGCAAAGTACTGGATCGTCCCCGATCTGGAAAACAGGATCAAAAAAAATGAAGTGAAGGCATACTTCAACACCGCTGTAAAGGAAATTGAAGAGGGCAAAATCACGATTGAAAATTTGCGCTCGAAAGAAACAAAAGAAATTGAAGCGGATTTTGTATTCCTTATGACCGGATACCGGCCTGATTCAGAATTCCTTCAAAAAATCGGTATCGAACTGCAGGGAGAAAACCTCATTCCCAAACTCAACACAGAAACTTTTGAGTCAAACATCCCAGGGATCTACCTGGCTGGAAGCCTCATCGGAGGAGAAGAAACAGCAAAAGTATTTATCGAAAACGGACGGCTGCATGGAAAGCCCATTATTCAGGATATTCTTGCGAAGGTGAGAAGGTAGGTTTTTCTGGTTGCGGGTTGCTGGTTGCCGGTTGAGAGTTGCGGGTTGGAATTGGTTATCATCACATCAGGTTTATCTTTTAATTTTAACACTTTTTAACATTCCATCATAAAAGAAACCATATAAACCGACCTCATACAAAAATTTAAGGCATAGAATTTGTTTGATATTAACTCAAAAGGTAATTACAAGATCCTTCCGGAAAAGATTCTTTTATCAACCTTTCTTTAGATCCTCGCACGGATTCAGCAATAACGATTTTTAAGGGACTGGGCATGTGTCCGAAAGTATGAAAAAGACAGGCCTTTTGCATGGTTTGATCACTCCTACACAAAGTAAAGCCGCACTAAAAATCATTATTGTTTTTCCGGGCTACCGATGAAAGATTCGGTCAATGTTCACAAAGGGTGAATTACTTAACGTGTTTTTCTCACATTTCTTAATCTTACAAAAATGTTAAAATTCAATATCGTACAGCGCAAAGATCCAAGGGATATCAGCGCTACACCAAAGTTTTATGCCACCATAAAAAAAGTACAGTCCATTGATTTGGATTATATCCCCAATGAGTTGGCGTCCAAATCATCCATCAGCAAAGGGGATGTCATGTCCATCATCACCAACCTGATTGACCTTGTGCCCAAAGAATTGTCCATGGGCAGAACGGTGAATCTAGGAAAATTAGGGACTTTTTGGCTAAATGTTAACAGTCATGGATATGAAAACCAGGAAGAGGTCAGCCCGGAAGCCATCAAAAAGGTGAATGTTCGGTTTAAACCATCCAATGTCATCAAAAACCTTTTGGGCTCATTAAAATTTGAAAGGCTTGAATTCATTTGATCGATTATCCACGAGATGGTGCGAGTAGGCTGTTCGAAAGAGCAGCCTTTTTTATGTTCTTTCCTGTTGAAGATGATCAGGTATTAATATAAAATACGAACAAGAAGCCCAAAATACAAAAACATTGTCCGCAAAACGCGCAAACATTATGCGCAAAGTGTTCAATCATTTACCGCAAAGTATTTCATCATTGTCCTCAAAGTGTTTCGTCATTATGCGGAAAACATCTACTGAGTTTAATAATCAAGATTTAGTTAAACAAACCATTTAAAAATATCTATTAAATAACATGAAAACATACAGATAAAAGACTAAATCTTTCCAAAAAACGGTCACCCTATTTTAGGGATTGTCAACACGCAACTGGCAACTGGCAACTCGCAACCAGCAACCCGCAACTTGCAACTCGCAACTCGCAACTCGCAACTCGCAACTGGCAACTGGCAACTCGCAACCCGCAACCCGCCTCTACTTAAACCACTTCGCATACTTAATATAGTTATTCGCCGTGCGGGCAAATACCTCTCTCATCTTGTCATCTACATCCTTCACTTTTTTGGCGGGAATGCCAGCATAAATGCTCCCTGGCTCGACCTTGGTACCTGTCAATACCACTGCTCCTGCTGCAATGATCGACCCCTCTCCTACAACAGCATCATCCATCACAATAGCACCCATTCCGATCAACACATTGTCTTCCACCACACATCCGTGAACGATGGCATTGTGTGCAATGGAAACATTATTTCCGATAGTGGTACTGTATCTTTGGTAGGTGCAGTGAATGACCGCCCCATCCTGGATATTTGTGTTGTTTCCGATTCTAATGGTGTTGACGTCTCCGCGAACCACTGCATTAAACCAGACGCTGCAGTTATCTCCCATCTCCACTTGTCCGACAACTGTTGCATTTTCCGCTAAAAAGCAATTCTCTCCAAATTTTGGTTCAACTCCTTCTACTGGTAATATGAGCGCCATAGTTATTTGTGTTTAATGATAGTATTTAATCGGCAATTTATAATTTTGCCGCTTCAAATGTTAATAATAATTCACATTGCAAAAGATAAAAAAGACAAAAATCATAAACGATGAATTAATCCAAAAAATGCTCCTTTGGGCCACTCAGCATCCATACTTCTGCTATTTTAATCCCAATCGACATTTAAATCCTTATAGTACTTTTGAACATTTTTTATGTGTTGGAAGTCACGCCTCGGTCCGATCAAACGAATCAACATTTCATCATCTTCAAAACGAGTTAGAATCGGAAAAAAGACATTTAATTGGCTACTTCAGCTACGAATTAAAGAATGAAACAAGTAATTTAAAAAGTAAAAATCCGGGAACAATCATTCCCTTTCACAGTGAGTTTTTTACTCCCAAAACAATCATAAAATTTTCAGATGAATCCATTGATATTGAATCAGAATACGATCCTGAAAATATCTGGAAGGAAATCAATTCTATTGCATCACCGCCACAAACTTCATCTCAACCAATTGACATTCAATGCGACACATCAAAAGAAGAGTATGTTTCCAAATGTAAAAAGATCAAGGAAGATATTGTAAACGGGGAATACTATGAGCTAAACTACTGCATAGAATTCAAAGCTAAAAACTGCGAAATAAATCCCATTCAAAAATACCTGGACCTGAATGATCTTTCACCTATGCCTTTTTCCTGCCTCGGAAAATTCGATGACATCTATGTCCTCTGTGCCAGCCCGGAGAGATTTATCCGAAAAGATGGTCAAAAACTGGTTTCCCAGCCTATCAAGGGAACTATCAGGAGGGGAAAGGACGAAACAGAAGACCAGCAATTAAGGACTATACTAAAAACAAGTCAAAAAGAATTGGCTGAAAACATGATGATCGTGGACCTGGTCCGAAATGACTTGAGTAAATGTTCCGTTCCGGGTTCGGTGAAAGTCGATGAATTTTTCGGTATTTATTCCTTCAAGCAAGTTCACCAAATGATCTCCACCATTTCATCTACTGTAAAAGATGGAATTAAATCAACCGAAATCATTGACAATTCCTTTCCAATGGGTAGCATGACCGGCGCTCCAAAAAAAAGGGTAATGGAAGCCATCGATCAATATGAAAATAGTCAGAGGGGAATTTATTCGGGAAGTATCGGGTACTTTACTCCTGATGGGGATTTTGATTTTAATGTGGTGATCCGAAGCATTATCTATGATCAAAAACACAAAAATTTATCCTTTCATGTGGGCAGTGCAATAACTTTTGATGCAGATCCTGAGTATGAATACGAAGAATGCCTGCTCAAGGCAAAAAGCATGATGGAAATATTATCCCGAGATTAGGCTGACATAATGTCACAATTCCATTGAGATTTCTTTATATTTGCGGTTCGTAAAAATCAGAGCACAGGAAATAAACCTAAAATGGCTGAAGATTTAATTCAAGATATTGGGATTTTGTCTGAAACAGAGACAGAGGCGTGTGAAACGGTTAAAGTTTCCAAAGACACTCATACCGGAAAGAGCCGGAAGTTGTATATCGAAAGTTACGGTTGTCAGATGAATTTTTCCGACAGCGAAATCGTCACTTCCATCCTTACTCAGGAAGGGTTTGACACTACTTCTGATTTTGAAGAGGCGGACGTTATTTTACTGAACACCTGTTCTATTCGCGATAAGGCAGAACAAACTGTACGTAATCGCCTGAATAATTTCAATACCATTAAAAAACAAAACCCTGATGTGCTGGTCGGTGTGTTGGGATGCATGGCGGAGCGTCTGAAAAGCAAATTACTGGAAGAAGAAAAGATTGTTGACCTCGTTGCAGGACCAGATGCATACCGGGACCTGCCTAATCTCGTCAAAAAAGTAGATGATGGCGATAAAGCCGTCAATACCTTTCTGAGCAGAGAGGAGACTTACGCAGACATCAGTCCGGTGCGATTAAATTCCAATGGAGTGACGGCTTTCATTTCCATTATGCGTGGTTGCGATAACATGTGTTCATTTTGTGTAGTGCCTTTTACCCGTGGCCGGGAAAGAAGCCGCGACCCGTATTCCATCGTGAATGAAGCAAAAGACTTGTTTAACAAAGGATATCGGGAAGTTACCCTGTTGGGACAAAACGTTGATTCCTACAAATGGTCGCCAAATGAAGAGTTGAAAGGAAAGGCCCAGATAGAAAAAAGTGGTGAAGACAATGTTATCAATTTTGCTCAATTACTGGAAATGGTGGCTCTTGTTCATCCCGATCTGAGGATCAGGTTTTCAACATCTCATCCAAAAGATATCACAGACGATGTCTTGTACACGATGAAGAAATACGAGAATATCTGTAAGTACATTCACTTACCAGCTCAGAGCGGTAATTCAAGGGTGTTGGAATTGATGAACCGAACCTATGACCGCGATTGGTACATGGAAAAAGTAGACGCGATAAGAGATATTCTGGGAAAAGAATGTGGAATTTCTTCTGATTGGATAGCCGGATTTTGCTCCGAAACAGAGGAAGAACACAGCGATTCTATTTCTTTAATGGACTACGTACAATATGATTTTTCGTACATGTTTTACTACTCCGAAAGACCGGGTACATTGGCGGAGAAAAAATACAAAGACGATATTCCTCTAAACATCAAAAAAAGAAGACTACAGGAAATAATCGCCAAACAACAGGAAATATCCCTAAACAGAAACAAACTCGACCTGAATAAGACCCACAAAGTTTTGATAGAGGGATATTCCAAACGATCAAACGAACATCTGCAGGGAAGAAATACCGCTAACAAAGTGGTCATATTCCCCAAACAAGACAAACAAATTGGCGAATATGTAAATGTATTCGTTAAGGATTGCAGCGCAGCAACCCTGTTTGGTGAAATTGCAGATTAAAAGCAAATACATGACAGAATCTGATATACTTAGTATAAAACAACGATTTGGCATTATTGGCAATTCGCCTTCACTGAACCACGCCATTGAAGTTGCCTCCCAGGTTGCCCCTACCGACATGACCGTGTTAATTACCGGTGAAAGCGGTAGTGGAAAGGAATCATTCTCCAAAATCATCCACAGCCTCAGCCACCGAAAACATGGGAAATTCATTGCAATTAACTGTGGAGCCATTCCTGAAGGGACGATCGATTCTGAGCTTTTTGGCCATGAAAAAGGTTCGTTTACTGGGGCTCATGAGTCACGCAAGGGATACTTTGAGGTTACTGATGGAGGCACGCTATTCCTGGATGAAATTGCTGAATTACCATTGGGAACACAAGCGCGTTTATTGAGAGTCCTGGAAAACGGCGAATTCATAAAAGTAGGTTCATCTAAGGTACAGAAAACAGACGTACGGGTAGTTGCTGCCACGAATGTCAACCTTTATGAAAATGTGCAAAACGGCAAATTCAGACAAGACCTGTATTATCGCCTGAGTACCGTGCCCATCTATGTACCTCCACTGCGTGAAAGAGGTGATGATGTAGCATTATTGTTCCGAAAATTTGCAACTGATTTCTCGGAGAAGTATAAAGTAAAGCCCATTTTCCTAACAGACGATGCTAAAGTAACGCTGGGGAAATACCGGTTTCCGGGGAATATCCGGCAGTTGAAAAACCTGGTTGAGCAAATATCAGCGCTGGAACTCGATCGCGAAATTACAGCTGAAAAACTGTACAAATATTTACCGGAGGATTCCAACTACCTGCCAGCAATTTATAAACCTCCATTTGATGCAGAAAAGGGCGGAGATAATAAATTTTCTGAAAGAGAGCTTTTATATAAGGTGCTCTTTGAATTAAGGAAAGACGTAAGTGAGTTGAAAAAAGTGGTGTACGATTCTATTCATTCCGGGAATTGGGAGAATAACCACTTTGAAGAAAGAAACATAGAAAGAGAGCCCGTCAATTACGAAGAGGAGCAGGAACATGAAGAAATAAAAAATTTAAGCTCTCAGCCTTTCGTTTTAGAACCAAAGATAAAATCGTTAAGCGACATCGATTATGACAAAATAGAAGATATAGCTCATGAAACTGAAAGAGATGATTCTTTGTCGATCGAGAAAAAGGAAAAGGAATTGATCATCAAGGCACTGAGAAAAAACAATAATAAGAGGAAATATGCCGCAAAAGACCTGGGTATTTCCGAACGAACCTTGTATCGAAAAATCAAACAATACGGAATTAATGACTAAGTTTTTCGGATTTTTTATTCTAATATTTACCATGACCATCAGTGGGTGCGGAGTGTACTCCTTTACAGGTGCATCCATTCCTCCGGAGGTCAAAACCATTTCCATTCAGTTTTTTTTCGATGAAGTTGGAGCAGGCCCTCCTACATTAAGCCAACAATTTACGGAAGAACTCAGGGATTATTTCCAACAAAACACTACCTTACAGTTGGTTGATTTTGGAGGAGATTGGCAGTTTGAAGGAAGCATTGTGGGCTATAGCACTAATCCATTGGCTGCCAGAGCCGGCGGAAGCGAAAGTTTTGAGGATGCAGATGTATCAGGACAGGAGCGTCTGCAAATCACCGTAAGTGTGTCCTTCATTAATTTATATGACGAAACAAAAGATTTTAACAGGTCATTTTCATTTTACAGGGATTACGATCCACAACGTGAACCCTTGACAAGCAATGAACAGGAATTTGTGGATGAAATTTTAGAACAAATAGTATTAGATATTTTTAACGCAACAGCTTCAGACTGGTAAAAGAAATAATTGTGACTAAGAAAGAACTAAGCGATCTAATAGAAAATCTTGAAAACGGCAATTCAGTTGATTTAAACAATCTGGAATCGCTTATCCGGGAATACCCCTACTTCCAAACCTTACACATTCTCTCCGCCAAAATTGCTTCGGATCTCGACAACGAAAATAAAAATGAGTTGATCGGAAGAGCGGCCATCCATACATCCGACAGGGGAAATCTTAAGAACCTTATTGAAAACAATTTGGTTATTCCCAAAAAAGATCCGGTCGAATCTGCAAAAGAAGAACCTCAGGAGGAAATAAAAGAACCAGAAAAGACTGATGCGAAGGAGGAACCTGAACAAATAACGGCAGAGCTCCCAGCAGCCGAAGATGAACCTGCTGACGAGATCATTGCAGAAAATACTGACCCCAAGTCCAGCCAGGGCAGCAGCGGGTTATTCCAGGAAGTAATGCAAAATCTGGAAACTCTAAAATCACTGCGGAAAAAGTACGAGTTTCTCGAGGAAATAGTGGAGGACACCAATCCAGAAAAAGAGGACTCAAACGAAAAGGATAAATCTGAAAAAAGTCGGAAGCCGAAAAAGAAAGAAAAGAAAAAAGCAACCAAATCGGTCATTTCAGAAGAAAAATCAGACAAGGACACAGAGTCTGGCAAAACACTTCTCAGTTCTTACGAGGAAGTTCCATTTAAGAAAATTGATCTTAATGAACAAAGTTTACTGATTGAAAGTTTTATAAAAAAAGAATCAGAGTTCAGCAATAAAAAACCTAAACTTGACTCAGAAAACAAAAAGGACCTTTCTCAACCAAGCACAACAATCAAAGATGATCTGATCAGCGAAAATCTTGCAGAAATAATGGTTGGACAAGGTAAAAGGGAAAAGGCAATAGACATTTATAAGAAATTAATTTGGAAATTTCCTCAAAAAAAGTCGTACTTTGCATCCCGAATTGAAGAAATAACAAATAATTAAATATGTTGACGTTTTTAATCGTGTTGGTAATCATAGCAGCTGTGCTGTTGGTATTAGTGGTGTTGGCGCAAAACCCAAAAGGTGGTGGATTATCCAGCCAGTTTGGAGGTTCAGGAACAAGCCAGATCATGGGTGTTCAGAGAACAGGAGATTTTCTTGAAAAATTGACCTGGGGACTTTCAATCGCAATTGTAGTAATCTGCATGTCTTCATTTATCTTCATTCCACGCGGAGAACAGCGACAAGGGTTGACTACTCCTGCAATGGAAAAAGCAACAGATCAGCCAATCATGAATAACAATCTGGATGACACTCCGCTTGGTATTGAGGGAGCCGAAGAAACAGAAATGGAAATCGAGTCGGACGAAAATGGCTTGGATGGTTTGGAAGGCTTGACCGATGAGAATGACGAGGAGTAAGTTCTGGTTGTAGGTTGCCAGTTACCTGTTGCGGGTTGTAGCTTTGAGCCATGTTTTTGAATACTATGACCTCCAGTTTCTTATCACATATTCGATAAAATTGTGAATTTTTCCACCCAATAGATTATACTCCTCAAGCATTTCAGATATAGATGTACCAAACTGGGGATAAAGAATTTTTAATTTCTCTAAGTGATTGATGGTTTCATCATTACTTGAATGAGCATAAGTAAGAAATTTAGCAAATTCATTTTTATATCTTCTTCGTCCATAACCTTCTACAATATTAGAATTTATGGAATCGGAGGATCGACGCAATTGATTTCCTAATTCAAATAACTCATGTTTAGGAAGTTTTAAAGAAAATTGATGAGTTTGGATAAACAATTGAAAGGACATTTTATATATATCAAGATCTCGATATGATTTAGCGGTCATATTTTAAAAAATTTTTTCCCTATTTAAAAAGAATTATTCTTTAGCCTAAATGGCATTTCTGAACAATCTCAACAACTCGCAACTGGCAACCCGAAACCGACAACTCACAACGGGTAACCCGAAACTGGTAACTGGCAACCCGAAACCGGCAACCGACAACTCGTAACCCGACAACCCACCTCCTACTTTTCAAAATTAAAAAAGACAGGATGATCGAGCTTTTTAGATATGCGATAAGCTGCGTTCATCAAACCTACATGGCTATATGCCTGAGGAAAATTACCCCACTGACTACCATTCACCGAATCAACATCCTCGCTCAGAAGACCCAAATGATTGCTGAATTTCATCAGGCTTTCAAAATTTTCAATAGCCTCATCCACTCTTCCAACACAGGCAAGCGCCTCTACATACCAAAAGGCACAAATTAAAAATGTAGTTTCAGGCTTTCCGAAATCATCCTCGTGCTTGTACCTGTAAAACAACCCCTCAGGAGTTTTTAATTCTTTTTCATGCGCAATCAAATGCTCTTTCGCTCTTTCCGAATCCGGATCGAGGTAGCGCATCAGTATCAGCTGAAGGGAGCTGGCATCAAGGTTCTTTGACCCAACCGCTTGTGTATAAGCTTTCAACTCATTGTCATAGGCGCTTTCAAGCTTCTCAGAAGCAAAATTCTTCAATTCCCTGGCCAAATGGGCCATTTTCTCATTTTTCTTGTATTTGGCAATCTCCAGAGCTGCGCTGGCTCCAGCCCAGTGGAATAGGTATGTATATGAATGAAACTGGGCAAAGTCGCGGAATTCCCATAACCCGGCGTCGGGCTCATTCATGGTCTTGCTTATTTTCTCGAGCGTATCATAGATCATCTTGTCCAGGGATGACCTTTCTCCAACGATAAATCGATTGTCAACAAACAAAGGCAACATCGAGATCAGCACCTGTCCGTAGACATCATTTTGGATATGTGTATAAGCGTCATTTCCGATCCTAACAGGGCCATTTCCGAGATATCCCTCCAGGTCCGTGATATGTTCTTCGATTTTCGATTCCCCAGTAATTTTATACAGTGGCTGAATTCTTCCATTAATGGAGCTGTAGATATTGGTGATGTAGTTAAAATACTTCTCCATCTCTTCAAAGTGACCGATGTTGTTAAAAGCAGTCAGGATATAATAGGTGTCGCGCATCCAGCAATATCGGTAGTCCCAGCACCGACCACTCCCGGGCGCTTCTGGCAGGCTGGTGGTAGTCGCAGCAATGATTGCTCCCGTATCTTCAAACTGATGAATTTTTAAAGCAAGCGCAGATCTGATCACCTGCTTCTGATAGAATTTGCTAATACTCGTACTTTTCACCCATCGGTGCCAATACCTTGTGGTTTGTCTGAGAAATTCTTCACAGGTGCTTTCCAGTGGCGCCTCGAGCGGGCCTCCAAATGTGAGTACCAGGTATTTTGCCTCATTCAGTAAGACGGGTAATTCCGAATTGATATACGTCAAAGAGATGTTGGTAGTCAAACGAACCATTTTCTCCAATCCGAGAAATTCAATGTGGTTAGAGCCATAAGATATTTTTGGTCGGACCTTCCCATAATCTCCAACCGGATCACATTTCACCCGAATTCTTGGAGATCCTGACAAAGGTTCGATCTTACGGATAAGCATCAAAGGACGAAAATATCGTTCATAGTTCATGAATCGAGGAGCAAAATCAGTTACTCGATATCGTCCATCAGAACTTTCAATTTCCGTGCAAAGTATATTGGTATTTTCAATGTAGTACTGATCTGAAAAATATTCCGACTCAAAAGGTTTGATAGAAAACTCTCCTCCTTTTTTCGAATCAAGCAAGCTTCCGAATATAAAACTACTATCAAATCTTGGCCAGCATTGCCAAACTACATTGGTAGATTTATCAATTCCAGCCAAAAATGCGCAATTGCCAACGATGCCAAAATTGTACGTATGTTTCTTCATCAATAATCCGTTGAAAGACTTAAAAATAAATTTTTAATTTTATAAGCAATTAAAGAATTATTTGGAAAAATAATAAAAAAAATCGGTCATTAAAGTCTCTTTGACAAAAATGACCGATTTTTATTGAATGCGCTTAAAGATTAATTCGATTGCTGGTAATATTTCAAAGCTTCGGGAATTGCTTCGTTTAATTGCTGTATTCGCGTTTCATGCGCAGGGTGAGTGGACATAAACTCAGGAGGTGCTCCTCCACCACTTTGCTCACTCATTCTCTTCCAGAATTCGGGCGCTTCGCGGGGATCATATCCGGCCATTGCCATAAATATTAATCCCATTTTATCGGCCTCAGATTCATGCAAGCGGCTGAATGGCAACATTCCTCCCACATTGGTGGTAACACCATAGGCTGTTTCATAGATCTGTTGAGTAGCAGCAGGTTTTTCAGCAATGGCCACACTTAAAGCCGAAAACCCCAATTGCTGTACCATACCCTGGCTCATTCGCTCACCGCCATGATTCGCTATGGCATGAGCAACTTCATGTCCCATTACGACAGCAACACCAGTTTCGTTCTGACAAATAGGAAGTATCCCGGTATAAAAAACAACCTTACCTCCAGGCATACACCAGGCATTTACAATGTCTTCGTCGATGACATTAAATTCCCACTTGTATCCTTTCAATTCATCGGACATGCCCTTTTCTGCCATGAATTCCTCCACTGCTTTCTGGATGCTCTTTCCAACTGTCTTCACCATATTGACCTGGCTTTGGTCAGTTGCAAGTTTACTGCTGTCAAGTACCGATTGATAACTTTGAAAACTCATGGGAAATATCTCATCATTTGATATGAGGGAGAGTTGCTTCCTTCCTGTTACAGGGACAGTATTGCAGGCTGAAAACATAAATATTACCAAAATGATAAATGCAAAATTTTTATTCATCTCTATTAAATTTTTAAGGATATACGAATTCTAAAATTAGAGGATAAATTTCTATGCTGTGATTAATAAAAATTATCAAAAATAATACCGTGAAATACCCAGGTACCTTTCTTGTCTTAATAATAGATGTAATATTAAAATATTGCATCTTAAATGAATAAATTATCCATTCCTTTTAATTAATGTTTTACAAATTTTAATTTCGTCGCTTAATTTACGTTTGCCAGGTAACACAATCGGCTGAAACACTACGAATCCGACAATAATCGGACTCGGACACAAAACTAAAATGAAACACACATGAAGATTATCGGTGTCGGGAGAAATTATGTCGAGCACGCCAAAGAGCTAGGTAATGAAGTACCGGAAGAGCCACTCATCTTCCTGAAACCAGATACCTCGTTAATCAGGAACAACCAGCCCTTTTACTATCCGGATTTTTCAAAAGACGTCCATTTTGAGTGTGAAATAATTTACCGCATAAGCCGGGAAGGGAAATATGTCAAAGAAGAATTTGCTCACAAATATTACGATGCTATTGGTATTGGAATAGATTTTACCGCCCGGGACATTCAGCAGAAAGCGAAGGAAAAAGGACTCCCCTGGACATTGGCAAAAGGATTCAATGGCTCAGCTCCCGTCTCGGAATTTGTTGACAAATCTCATTTTACGGATTTGAAAAACCTGGATTTTAGTTTAAAAATAAATGGAGAACCGCGTCAGAATGGCAATACGAGTTTAATGATTTTTACCATTGATCATTTAATCTCATTCGTTTCACGGTATATCACATTAAGAAAAGGAGATATTATATTTTCGGGCACACCAAAGGGTGTTGGTCCGGTAAAGATTGGAGATAAATTAGAGGCATTTATAGAAAATGAAAAATTGTTGGATGTTGAAGTTAAGTAGTGTTTTATTCATTTTTCTTGTTTTTTCTCAATTGGCTTTCGGTCAGGAAGACCAATACCTGTTCCCGATCAATCCCAACCAGCAAAACTATCTGGCGGGGACTATGGGTGAGTTACGGGGAAGTCATTTTCACGGAGGAATTGATATCAAAACCGGGGGTGTGACAGGTCTGCCTGTTTATTCCACAAATGACGGCTATATCAGCCGCATCAAGGTCTCACCGGTGGGGTATGGAAACGCCCTTTACATTTACCATCCAAAGGACGGTACTACATCTGTTTATGGCCACCTTGACAAATTTGAAGGAAGAATTGCGGATTATGTTCTTAAAGAGCAATACAAAAGAAAATCATTTGACATAGACTTGAATTTATCGTCCACTCTGTTTCCTGTTCACAAGGGCGACCTGATTGCCTACTCGGGAAATACGGGAGGATCTTCAGGCCCTCACTTGCATTTCGAGATCAGGGACAATGCCCAGCGACCATTGAATCCATTGCATTACAACTTCAGTGAAGTTAAGGATAACATTGCCCCCTATCCACAATTATTTGCACTTCGGGCACTCAACCAGCAATCACGGGTAGATGACCAGTATCAGACAGTCCAGTATTCCCTGAGAAGAAGTGGATCTGACTATTACGGTATCTCCAAACCGGAGGTATGGGGAGAGATTGGCTTGATGATCATGGGCTATGATCTTTTAAATGGGGTCCCCAACCGCAATGGAATCCCTCATATCACAACAAAGCTGGACGGACATGTGGTTTCAGAAATCGAGATCAACCAGGTCCCGTTCTCTCACAACCGGGAAATACTGGTTTTCAGAGATTATGACCTAAAGAAAAATTCCAACCGAAGCTTTCAGAAAGTCTACAAGGATGAAGGCATGACCATCGACGTCTATCGCCAATTACTGAAAGGAGGGAAAATATGCATTGATGATACACTGGAACATGAAATAGAAATTGAGTTAGAAGATGCATATAAAAATAAGTCCGTTATTCACCTTACGGTGGTTGGTAAAAAGCCTCCTCAAAACCTGACTGTTTTGGAAAAGAATTTCAGACCATTCGGCCAAAAGGTAGATAATAATACCCTTGTATTTATGGGCAAAAAGGAAAAGACCAATGGGCTTATTTCTGAGATTTATGCCAACCGTATGAAGTACGAGCTATTGCCCTCTTACTATGTTAATGATTATGCCATTTATCATTGGGACTTGAGAAAAGGACTTCCCGACTCCATCAACGTATGTCACGAATATATTTTTCCAGAGCTGGATATCATGATCCCTTCAGGTAAGGACTTTAATTTCTTCACAGATTTTATGGATATCAGCTTTAGGAAATACACCCTGTTTGATACCCTTTTCCTGCAGGTAAACTATGAAGGAGAAATGTATGAGGATAAAGAGCTGTTTCTGATTGGTAATGAAGACATTCCTCTCAGATCTTCATTTACAGCGAAGGTAAAGCCCAAAAAAGAATATAAAAACAGAGACAAAGTCGCAGCCTACTGGACATCCAACATGAAATACTTCTCCTACGAAGGAGGTGGCTGGGAAGGTGATAAGTTTGAGTTCAGATCCCGCACATTTGGAACATTCACCTTATTGGAAGACACTGTTCCTCCTACCCTGAAAATCTATCAGCAAAATCAGAATAAGATTTCCTGCAGAATAAATGACGACCTTTCGGGAATAAAGGACTATAAAGTAACGGTTAATGGCGAGTGGGTATTGATGCAGTACGATGCTAAAAACAACTATATTTCTTCCGAAAAACTGGACAATGACAAACCATTTTCCGGGGAAATGGTTATCACCATTACCGACAATGCAAACAATACCAAAGTTTACAAATCAAACATTTAATTAAGGTACTATGAAATTAAAGATTGGCGACCAGGTTCCTGATTTTGAAGCAAAGGATCAAAATGGCAATTTGATCAAATTATCTGATTACAAAGGAAAAAAGATCGTTCTCTTTTTTTATCCGAAAGATGATACACCCGGCTGTACTGCGGAAGCGTGTAACCTTAGAGATAACTATTCTGCTCTTCAAAGCAAAGGTTACGAGGTCATTGGTGTAAGCTCGGATGACGAAAAATCGCATCAAAAATTTATCTCCAAATTTGAACTCCCTTTTACACTCATCTCGGATCCGGACAAAAAAGTGCATGATATTTTCGGAACCTGGGGAGAAAAGTCAACTTTCGGAAGAAAGTACATGGGAACCATCCGAACGACATTCATCATCGATGGGGAAGGCAAAATCGAGGATGTCATCGAAAAGGTAGATACCAAGGAACATACCTCTCAGATACTTTCTGATTAACATTTTTAAGTGTGGGATGGCTTTTGGTGAAAACAATATAGCCTTCAACTAAATAAAGAAAAGCCCCAAAGGGGCGCTCTCAACAGCGTAGGGCAACGCCCTACGTTATTGATTTATTTCTAACACAGCCCCAAAGGGGCGAAATCAACTAATATCAGGTTAATCCCAAACATACCGGACATCATAATCTATTTTGTATTTTTTTAAGAACAGAAGATACTCCTGTTGAAATGTCCTGTTTTTGTGATGTTCTTCCTGTTCAATTATATATTTTTTTACAACCTCCTGTTTCCGTTGAATTTACTGAAAAAGCACCATACCCACTTTGCCAGTAAAAATCTGCATACTTTTTGTCTTTAGTTTTGATCCATTTTGAAGAATGTGATTTAGTCTCTTCCAACAATTTCATCAAGGCGATTTTTCTTGATAAAAGACAAAGAATATGGATATGATCAACATGACCTCCTATGATGACAGGGCTGCATTCCAGTCTTTTGCAAATTCCTCCAATATAGGTGTATAACTCATTTTCAATTTCCAAGTCAATGAATGGTTGCCTGTTTTTGGTACTATAGATGATATGAACATAATTTTTAACTAACGACTGTGGCATTGCATTATTGATTACGCCCCTTTGGGGCTTTGTTTAAACATTCTTAAATTTCTCAGGGCTACACCCTGAGCTAATGATAACGCTCCTTTGGAGCTATTGTAGATTACCTTATATTTTCTCAAGTCACAACTATTTCGAAAACACCAACAACGATATCGGTCTCTAATCAATTAACCAGGATCTTATTGGCGCTATCTATGAATAGCTCGATCTGTTCTTTGGAATGCGTGATGAAATTGGCAATAGTGAAGTAATCATCTCCTTCGTTATTTTTCATCCTTCCTATTTCAATTCCATTATTTATCATCTGGCGGTAAAAATCATTATGATCCATATTTGGGACAATAAAGGAATATACTGATGAAGGATGAGAAGTATGTGGCTGATGGAAAAATTCCAACATCGGATTTTTCTCAATGAGATTGACAATTAACACAGACTTATAGTTCATATCTCGTTTGATCAATTGCTTTTGAAGAACAAAGTCAGATAGCAACAAACTAACTAATTTCAATGCTTTTAGCTGGTCTACTGTCAATTGACCTATGTCGAGATAATTTTTTGCAGATCGATCATTATTCAGGATTAAGACAATTTCTCTATCCAATCCAACAAACGGGTTAAAGCGATAAACGACATTTTCAATTCCGAATTTTGAAAAATCAACGGAATATGGTGGGTAGCCCGTTAGCTCTACCATATCATTACTATCTGAGGTCATTAAACCATCCGGATAATTTAATATTTGAGATACGATTTCATCTATACCAGACAAATACCCGCCCTTACTTACTTGTATGTCAGAAAGATAAAATTCCTTCACACCAATAAATTCGGACAGATTCATATTCAATTCAGCCAGATCATTCCCATTGAACAAAATGTAGCTTTCTACGGCCATTTTATTCAGAACGTTCAACAATGGATAAACAGGAGGGTTAAATGGGTTTAGCTGAACTTTGGAAGGACTCTTCATAAAAAAGGTGTCATTATTTATTGCAATATAATGACACCTTCTCCAATTATTAAATTATCTTTTATTTTACATCGCCCATCCATTTTCGGAGCAACCCTGATAAAACAATGAATGTCAAACCGGCGCCAACACCTAACCATACCACTGATCCAAACAGATCGGGTAACTGTGAAACATCTTCGGAATCAAATCCTCCGGCAAAGAGTCCAGCTATCAGGTTTCCTACTGAGGCGCCAACAAACCAGATCCCCATCATTTGTCCAACATAGGCTTTTGGAGCTAATTTGGTTGTAACACTCAATCCAACAGGACTCAGTGTAAGCTCACCTATCGAATGTAAAAAATAGGTTAAGATCAAGTATGCCATACTTGCTGCTCCCGCGGCTTGTGCAGCGGCATGAGAGGCAAAAACCATTACCAGAAAGCCGAGTCCCATCATGATCAAGCCAAATCCAAATTTAATTGGTGTATTGGGATTTAAGTTCTTTGCTGAAAGTTTCACCCACAAGGCACCAATAATCGGAGCGAATATGACAATGAATGCCGGATTTGCATTTTGTAACCAACCCGGTGGAATGATATATCCAAATAAATCTCTGTTGGTGTAATCTCTTGCAAATAGATTTAGGGTAGATCCTGCTTGTTCAAAGCCTGCCCAGAAAGTAGCAGCACCTAAAAACAGAACAAATATGATAACCACCTTTTTCTTCTCATCAGTTGTCAGCCCCCCTGCTAAAATGATATTCAATAGGTAGAAAAATGTAATTCCTGGAATCAATATTGCCATGGATTCGGCAATTCCCTGTGCAGTAGTTAAATCGACCACATTAGTCACCTGTGCGATGACAAGTGATGCGATACAGATAGTTAGTATGATGATTGCAAACGCTTTATTAGGTTTTTTACCTTCTACGTCTTTCTTCTCTTTTGCCTTGGGAATCACCCCAATTTCGCCCAGGTGACTTGGTCCGGTAAGCCTGTACTGGAGTAATCCAAAAAACATTCCAATGGCGGCAAGACCAAATCCGTAGTGCCAATTCCACGTAGCAAAAAGACTGACAAATGTTTGTCCTAGGACCGATCCGAGGTTAATTCCCATATAAAAAATTGAAAAACCAGCATCCCTTCTTGCTCCACCTTCAGGGTATAAGTCGCCAACAATTGTACTAATATTCGGCTTCAAAAAACCGGTTCCCAGGGCCACGAATGCCAATCCCGCAATAAAAATGTCGGTATTCCCTGGTATAGCAAGTAGTCCATGGCCAATCATGATAAGGATTCCACCATACCAGATTGCTTTTCTCTGTCCAAAAACATTATCTGCCAACCATCCACCCGGTAATGTTAACAAATAAACACCTGCGGTATATAATCCATAAATCGCACCCGCAGTTTGATTATCCAATCCAAGGCCCTGCTTTGCTATGTCAGTTGTCATAAACAGAATGAGGATCGCCCGCATTCCATAGTAACTGAACCGCTCCCACATCTCTGTAAAAAATAAGGTGAACAATCCGCGCGGATGTCCAAACCACTCCTTTTGTCCTGTTGAATTCACCATCGTTCTTATTTACATTTTAAAAAAATTGAGCCTAAACTAATTAGTCCAGCGAACTTTCGCAAATCATTAATTGTAATACTTCTATATTAGATCAAAGGCAAAAGCTTAAAGACGAGACAAATGTTGCGGGTTGCCGGTTCCGTGAACTAGCAACCCGCAACCCGTAACAATCACAAGTAAACCTGATCCTCTAAATTTTATGAATATTATAAATATCCTATGTCCAATCCCCAATTTCCCAATTCCTAATCCCAAATCCCCAGTCACTCCAACCGTTTTTATCAACGTGTAACCAATCATGTGCCATCGATTTATTGAACGATTTTTATAGTTAAAACCTGACGATTATCATAACTTAGGTTTACCCTAAAAACTAAGTTTGTATCTGAAAATAGAGAAGAAGTAAAAATCGACTTTACACCTAATAAACCTCCATTTTCCTGGCTTTAACCAGTCTGTATTATTAAATGCTGTTCACAAAAAAAGTATAATAATTATGAGACAATCAGGAATCAGATCAAAAGTTTCAGACCTTTACTCCATCGGCATCAAATCCGCCAAAGTTCACTGGAATTACCAGCCCTCAGAACTATATGAAGAAATCCTCAGAAGAGAAGAGGGTATTCTTACCGACACAGGTGCAATAATGGTCGATACCAGTGCATTTACCGGTCGCGCGCCTAAGGACAAATATGTCGTAAAGGATGAAAAATCAGAATCTACCGTTTGGTGGGGTTCTATCAACCAACCTATTGAATCAGAAATATTTGATGAGATTTATGATGAAATGATCAAATATCTCTATTCTAAAGAACTTTATGCCCGTGAGGGATATGCCGGTGCAGATCCGGACTACAGAATGAAAATTCGTTTCGTTAATACCCAGGCGTGGCAAAATCTATTCTGCTATAACATGTTTATCCGTCCTTCAAGAGAGGATCTGGATTCATTCGCACCTGAGTGGACCGTGATCGATGCACCTGAATTTACAGTAGACCCGAAAAGATTCGGCATCCGGCATAGCAACTTTGCTTTGGTCAACCTAACCAAAAAACTTATCATCATTGGTGGATCAGGATATGCCGGTGAAATGAAAAAAGGTATATTCTCCGTGTTGAATTACATTCTTCCCGAAGAAAAACACATCCTTTCCATGCACTGCTCAGCAAACATTGGCGAAAATAACGATACCGCCGTATTCTTTGGGTTGTCTGGAACAGGTAAAACCACGCTCTCTGCAGATCCCAATAGAAAACTGATCGGAGACGATGAACATGGTTGGACAGAAAAAGGAGTATTCAACTTTGAAGGTGGTTGCTACGCAAAAGTGGTTGACCTGACAAAGGAAAAAGAACCTCAGATATGGGATGCTATTAAATTCGGTGCGATCCTTGAAAACACCCGGTTTTTCGATGATACAAGAACCGTGAATTTTCACGACACTAGGGTGACGGAAAACACAAGGGTTTCTTATCCGATCTATCACATTGACAATGCCGCTGAGCCATCTGTAGGTCCTGTTCCCTCTAATATTTTCTTTTTGACTTGTGATGCATCAGGTGTATTGCCTCCGATTGCAAAACTAAGTCCGGGCCATGCTATGTATCACTTTATTTCAGGTTATACTTCCAAAGTTGCCGGAACGGAAATGGGGATAACAGAGCCGGTACCAACTTTCTCTGCATGTTTTGGTGCAGCCTTCCTTCCATTGCACCCGACTAAATATGCTGAGATTCTGGGTGAAAACATGAAGAAAAACTACGTGAATGTTTGGTTGATCAATACCGGATGGTCTAATGGTCCATACGGCAAAGGAACAAGGATCAAATTGAGCTACACGAGGGCTATGATCACAGCAGCATTGAAAGGGCAGTTGGAAGATGTGAAATATACTAAGCACACAATTTTTGGTGTTGACATGCCAACAGAAGTCCCGGGAGTTCCAAGTGATATTCTGAGCCCACGTAAGCAATGGAGCGATGACAAGAAGTTTTATGAAGCAGCGACTAAATTAGCTGAAGCTTTCAATAAAAACTTCGAAAAATATCAGGCTTACGCCAATGATGAGATACTGTCGGGCGCCCCGTTAACACAAAAGGGTGAATTGGCAGTATAAGTTTTATCAAATTCAAAATGAAAGGGTCTATCTCAAAAGGCCCTTTCTAGACATCCTGAACTTGTTTCAGGATGACACATATTTTTACTTTTGAGGTAACAGTATTTTTGTTTGAGACCCTATAATTCTACCTATCCTACAATTTCTTTCGTAAATTAGTTGTTATTCTAATAGAAATTTCAATCTGCGATAAAATGAAAGCTTTATCAATTTTTTTTCTATCATCGTTTATTTCAATCGGTTTATCGTTCGCCCAGACGCCTGAAGGATTTGAATGGCCGGAAGGTGAAAAATTCCTTCAGTTCGAAGATTCCACAACGTTACAAGATCTTTTAAGGGATACACCATTTCAGAACAATATGAAAATCTACGAGCCCGATATAAATGAAATGGCTCCCATGCCATTCGCTCAGATTGACACATCAACAAGCTATCCTATCCATATTAAAAAATATGAAATGGTTAGACCGGAAAAGCCTGAATACCTTAAAAAAGAATTCCTGAAAGAGGACAATAAATAAACAGGTTTTATAATTTCGCCTCCTGAATGTCATCTATTAATTCCATATGTCCTTAATCACTTTTGTCAAAATCAGCCAGGTAAACAATCTTTCCGATGCACGTTATTGTGCTGGTATGGGTGTGAATTTAATGGGATTTATCATTGACCAGACCCATCTCGACTACATCGATCCGGAAAAATTCGACGAAATAGCAGGCTGGATTTCAGGTGTGGAATACGTCGGGGAATTTCAGACCAACGATTTTAATCTCATCAAAGAGACCATAAATAATTACCCGGTTCAATATATCCAATTCGAACATGCGGAATTGGCAGATGCAATTAAATCATTAGGTCTTTTGAGCATTTTTAAGGTTTCACTGGTCCAAAATGATAGTTACAAGGATCTCGCAGATACCATCAAATTTCTTTCCGATAAGATTGATTATGTTTTATTGGATGATTTTGAGGATAACCAGCTCGAAAAATATCAAGACACTTTGCAGGAAATAAGCCTCACCGTCCCGATCATTATCAGTGGAAACATTACCAGGAAAAACATCAAAGATATACTGGATCAGTATCCCATTCATGGCATCAACCTATACGGAGGAAATGAAATCAAACCTGGATTAAAGGATTTTGATGAGCTGGCGGATGTATTGGAAGAACTGGAAATGGATGAGTATTCCTAGAAATTGAACGACAAGCCGATTGATAATTCATGCCAGAGTTTTCACCCAGGTCAAACTCGTTTAAAAATTGTATACCAAACGATCTCAATTTTAGGCTGAAAAAACACCCATGGTCCCTCTTTGAAGAGGGTGAAGGGAGATGTCCCATCTAAAAAATCCGTTTTTGCAGGCTAAAATTCCTAAATGCGCTCAACAAGGGTTTTTCACCGCCTGTTAAACACATGATACAAAAATAAAACAATCACCGCACCAGTTGAGATCAAAATAAATAGCCAACTCACAATAGGTAGATCCAAAAACACCAACTCAGGCCTGGAAGGCTTAATAAAAAAAGTAGCAGCCGTCACAAGCATCAGCATGGAAGTAATGATCGCCAAGACGATCTTGTTATTCCAAACCTCCCTTCTATGATTGTAATGCTCCAGTTCTTTGATATTCAGGTTGACAGAAACCTTTCCCTTTCGTATCTGACGAATGATGTCCCTGATCTCCAATGGAAGATTGTAGAACAGAGACATGGTTTGATAAGTGGTATGCTCTATCTCGGTTTTAATATTTGACCATGAAAATTGCTCAGCAATCAGTTTCAATCCATACGGCCGGATCAATTCCATCGTATTAAATTTAGGGTCTAGTTTTGTGGCTATCCCCTCCAAAATTGCGAGAGCACGAAAGATAAGAAAGATCTTTCCTGGAATATGTAATTTAAATTTGTAAGCAATCTTCTGAAGCCGGGCTGTAAATTCCTGTAACCCCATATCTCCTACATCGAGAATGACATAATCAATGATCAGATCCTCCAATTCATTCTCGAATTCTTTCATATCGGAGATATCATGATCTGTCGACAATCTGCGAAGGTTAATAGCCAGGCTACTTGCGTCTTTTTTGGCGATGCTGACAAAAATCCCCGCAAAAGCAAAACGTTGAGATTGAGTAATCTTCTCCGTCATGCCATAATCGATCAACACAATCTTGCCATTCGGTTTAATGAGAACATTGCCGGGATGTGGATCTGCATGAAAAAATCCTTTCTCAAAGATCTGGTTCAGATACAGGTTGCATCCTTTAATGCTGATTTCCCTCGTATCCAATCCCCATGACCGAATGGTCTCCACATCTGTTATTTTGCACCCACTGATAAATTCAATGATGATCATTCTCTCAGTAGAAAACTGATGGTAGACCTTTGGCAGGTATAAATTTTCTTCGTTGCTATAAACCTTCTTAAACTGCTCCAGATGTTTTGCCTCGTTTCTGAAATCAATTTCCTCCAACATGATCTTTTCAAAAGACTCAATGATCTCCATCGGATTGAGAATGCCTTGCTTCATAAAGAAATTCTCGGTCAACCGAACGAAATCCTTCAACAGACCCAGATCGACGACTACTTTTTTCCTGGCTCCTGGCCTTCTGACTTTCACCACCACATCTTCTCCACTGATCAATCTTGCGCGATGAACCTGTCCAAAAGAGGCGGAGCCAAGAGGCTTCTCATCAAAATAGGAAAACAGTTCTTCAATTTTCTGACCGCTTTCATTCTCAATAATTTCCTTTGCAGCCTGCACTTCGAAGGGCGGGATCTGGTCTTGCAACTTTTCGAGCTCCTGTATGAGTGGTTCGGGTAAAACATCCGGGCGATTGCTCATCAACTGACCTAACTTAATAAATGTTGGGCCAAGCTCTTCAATGACCAGCCGAATCCTCACCCACCGGTTAGTAGTTAAAACTTCTTTTTTGGTAGATGATGATTTTCTAAAGAATACTTTTCTTAAAGCAGTATTTTCAACAATGTCCTCAAATCCGTATTTGATAAGCACCTCTGCTAGTTGCCTGATTCTGGAGATGTTTTGAATGGTCCTGTTGAAATACATAAAAGCGTCAAAAATCTGAAGCTGAATTTATACTTTAATTGAAAAATAAAAAACGTGTGAGGTATTCCTATGAAGGAAATTCCGGAATTATAATTTAATGAAGAGTACTATTTTTTTGCAACCAGTAATTTCTAAATCCAATAAGAGGTTGTCCTTATTCAAACAACCTCTTGTGACGTAGTTTATTGAATCTTTTCTTGATTCTGCCAATTAGGAATTATGCCGAAGCAGTTTCTTTTTTGCCTTTGCTTTTCTTCAATTCTTTCTCCAATGCCTCAATTCTTCCCCTCAATTCTTCCATCTCTTCTTTTTTAGCATAGTTTAAACCCTTTACAACTTTTTCTGTAATGCTTTTAAGCTGGCTTTCGAACTCTTCCCTTTTGGTATTGGTATTTTTTATAAAGTCATCTACAATTTTCTTTCCTTCTTCGGCAGAAATTTTGTTTTCATCTATCAGCTTATTGACGGACTGCTGAATTTTCTCGGCAGTATGGGCAACGACACCAACGCTTGTGTAAATAAATTTTTTAAATAGATCTTCCATAATGAAATGTTTGTTCCTTTTTCTTCCTATACAACGTTTTTGATGCTCAAAAAGATCGCCGGGTTACACTTTTATTCAAATATTTTTATTGAATGGAAAACTTTTTCGATTCTTCCACAAAATCTTCCCATTCTTCAAAATCCTGAACTCCTCCTCTATTATAGATCTTAACCATTTCCCTGATCAATTCGGGCTTTATACTCATTTTTTCACACATCTGCTCACAAAAGTCCATCTCCTTCTCATCTACAACTTCATCGGCCATCATCATCCCCACGATATCATATAGCTGACCAACCTTCATGTAAAATTTTTTGGGAACCTGAAGTTCGTATTCTTCATTGGAATCCAGTATATCCTGGATTTGCTTTTTCTTTAAGCCATACTTCCTTCCGATATCATGAAGAAACTTCACCTCAGTTTCATCTATGTGTCCATCTGCCTTGGCCAAAGCCACTAGGTTTTTCAGGTGGTTCTTTTTAAACTTTAAATACTGATACTCAAAAAACCCTATCATTCTCTTTCTGTTTGTGACAGTCAAATATATCCATTTAAGTTTTCTGCCTCAAATGAATTATTGTTAAAGAAATAAGGAAAGTGATTGTTATTCAACACCATCAGACCAGGTTAATGACCAAAAAAATTTCTGAATGGCATCGATTTGTTCCAGGAGTCATTACCTTCTCATTTGTTATTCTTCTCTTAATTCAGAATTTCTAACATGAAAGCTGCAAAACCGGATTTGCCAAAACTGTTCCATGCAACGATCAGTTTGTAGCGATTATTGCAATTCAATAAAGGTAATTTTTTCTTGCTTTTGTACAATTTTCCATAAAGCATGGTTTTACCTCATTTAATTTTTACACCATTTCGTTGAGGAATCTTTTCTCATGTGCAACTGAAATAAATTCGTAAATCACTGATCCACAATCATTTAATATTAAACCAATAAATACTCTAATAGGATTTTGCGTCTTAAAGCTCGAAAAGTCTTACATAATGAATTCTACATATACTCTAAAAATCTGCGGGTAATATAATTGCTAACTTGAATGCCTGTAATTGGGATAAATACTTTTTTAAATAAAATCAAAATTAAATGAGCAATAGTACATTTGTCAGACGATGTTATGCCACAGTTATTGCCTTAATTTTTATTTTTTTCGCTCAGATTTCATATGGTCAGAATGCGCCAGCTGGGGAGAAAGAAAAATCTACGGGGATTGACATTATTATTACACAATCTCCAAAGATTATCGTAAAGGTTGAAGCGGTAACGGATAACAAGTGCTTTGCAGAAAGCAAAGGTGCGATCAATATTTCAGCTAGTGGAGGATACCCTCCCTATAAATATCACTGGTCGCACGGTGATACCACCCAGGATGTAGCCGGTTTGAAAGCCGGTAAATACCGGGTTGCTGTTTATGATAACTTTAGCTGTAGTGATACCTTGACAATCGAGATCAAGCAGCCGGAAAAGCTTCTTGCTGATATTGAATCTGTTAAGGATATCTTATGTTACGGATACAAAAACGGTGAAGTCAATATCAATGTATCAGGTGGTAAGCCACCATACACTTATAGCTGGAACAACGGTGAGACTACTCAGGATTTAAAGGAAGTCAATTCAGGCCGATATTCAGTATTAATTACGGATGCCAATTCCTGTCAGGAAATCATCACGGCAGACGTGGAAGAAAAGCCACTGATTGTCAGATCCTTAGACGATGTCCAAAACATACTCTGTCATGGGGACACAACGGGAAAAGTTGATATCACGGTTAGTGGTGGGGTTCCTCCTTATACCTATTTATGGAACAACGGGACCACCACGGAAGATCTGGCAGGCGTAATAGCGGGGACATACGATGTCACCGTCAAAGACTCTGAAGGATGTACGGAAGTTTCAACTACCAAAGTGGTTGAGCCAGCAGCTCTTTCTCTATCTTTTGATGAAGTAAGAAATCTTAGCTGTTTTGGGGACCTCGGTGGTGCCATCAACATCAAAGTGGAAGGTGGGAAAGTTCCTTACACTTATAAATGGAATAATGGCCTTGCCACACAAGATATTGCTGGTATTCCGGCCGGAAAATATCATGTTGATGTAACGGATAAAAACGGATGTAAAGCTGAGATCAGCACAGAAATTTCGCAGCCAAATGCTTTACTTGTAAACCTCAAAAATTCAAAAAACATTTCTTATTACGGTGGTGAGGATGGAGCGATTGACATTGAAGCAACAGGTGGTATTCCTCCCTATGTTTACAAATGGAATAATGGTTCTGAAAACCAGGATTTAAGCGGTTTAAAATCAGGTAGTTACACAGTAAGGGTAACAGATGCTTCCGGTTGTGCAAAAATCATGAACGTGACGCTTACGCAACCCACTCCGCTTATCGCAAAACTGGATAACACCAAAGACATTAGCTGCTATGGAACCAGTACAGGTGAAATTAATATTTCCGTACTAGGTGGAGTTCCTCCTTATAAATATGTGTGGAGCAATGGTGCAACAACCCAGGACGTAGCCAATCTTCCTGCGGGGGATTACTCTGTACGAGTCATCGACGCTAACAATCACGAACAATTAATAGAAGCATCACTTTCTCAACCCGATGAATTTACTGCTCAGATTGTCGGAACGACTGATATCAAATGTAATAGCAATAATACCGGGGCTATTGACCTGGAAGTTCAGGGTGGTGTGTTGCCTTACAAATACCGATGGAGCAATGGTCAGTCAACTCAGGATCTAACCAATGTATTGGCGGGTTCTTATTCCGTTAAAGTCATTGATGCTAACTTCTGTGAACTGGAACTGTCAGCCTCTATTTCTGAGCCGGATCCACTTGAGCTTAGCTTTGAGAACATCACTCATATCAATTGTTTCGGACAAAGCACCGGTGCAATCGACCTGACTGTTACGGGTGGAGCTTCTCCTTATAAATATGCCTGGAATAACGGATCTGACACTCAGGACCTGAAAAGCATTAAAGCAGGAGAATACTCGGTCAACGTAACCGATGCAAACGGATGTGTAAAGGTTCTTTCAACTACCATCAACGAACCTCAATTGCTTTCATTGAAAGAAAATTCTGTTCAGAATATAGATTGTAAAGGAAATAGTACCGGTTCGATCAGTATCGAAGTTTTTGGTGGTGTGAAGCCTTACAGTTATGCATGGAACAATGGCGCTGCCAGCAAGGATATTTCCAATCTGACAGCTGGTGATTATAGTGTGAAAGTCACTGATGCAAACGGATGTACAACTTCCTATTCAAAGACAATCACTGAACCTGCTCAGCTGGTTCGATCGCTGGAGGATGTCACCAATATCCTTTGCTATGGTGACCTAAAAGGAGCCATCAATATCAATGTTTCCGGAGGAGTTGAACCTTACTCTTATCGATGGAGCAACGGCGCCATGACCCAGGATGTCGTAAATCTGAAAGCAGGAAACTATTCGGTAATGATCCGGGATGCAAATGGTTGTACAGATTCATTAAGCGCAACGGTAAAGGAAAACCCAAGATTGACGGCAACAGCCGCAGTAACAGATATCAAGTGTTACGGGCAAAAATCAGGCGCAGTTAATCTTTCTGTTGCAGGTGGAGTAGCTCCCTATACATATCTGTGGAGCAATGAGGCTACCTCACAAAGCATTACTCAGATCGGTGCGGGCAACTATTCCGTTTCTGTGAAAGACTCTAAGGGTTGTCAAATCAATGTAGATGCTACGGTCAGTGAGCCACCAAGATTCATCGCCAGCCTGGAATCCGATACGGATATCCTTTGTAATGGTGAAAATACAGGATCTGTTAGCGTACGTGTGAGTGGTGGTGTAACTCCATATAACTTTAAGTGGAGTAATGGCGAAACTACTCAAAACCTAACCAATACCGCAGCAGGTGACTATACCCTGACGGCTACTGATGCTAATGGCTGTCTGCAGACGGTATCCACTACATTGACTCAGCCTTCAGCCATCGATTTCTCTGTTAAATCCGTTACGAATGTACTTTGCTATGGCGATAATGGCGGAGCAATAGATATCTCCGTTGCGGGTGGTGTCGGACCTTTCACATATAAATGGTCAAACGGAGCAACCACGCAGGACCTTGAAACGCTCAAAGCTGGTAAATATTCCGTTCAGATTGTGGATGCCAATGGCTGTGCAAAAACGCTGGATGCAGAAGTTACTCAACCGGAATTGCTAAGCCTGAATATAGACTCAGTTGTAAACATTTCTTGTCATGGAGATTTAACAGGTTCAATTGATCTGAATGTAGAAGGCGGTGTAGCGCCTTATAAATATAGCTGGAGCAATGGATCATCCACCCAGGATATTTCCAAGCTACCGGCAGGGAACTATTCTGTAACCGTAACGGATGCACACGGTTGTTCCAAAACGATCGGTGCGGCAGTTAAGCAGCCACCTTTATTGGCTGCAAAAATTACAGATGTAAAAGACATTTTGTGCTATGGCAACGAAACCGGAGCGATCTCAATTGATGTGATTGGCGGTGTGAAGCCATACAAATTCAAATGGAGCAGTGGCGAAACAACTCAAAACCTTGTTGACGTTGTAGCCGGAAACTATACGGTAGAAATCACGGATCAGATGGGTTGTTCACAGACATTATCTGCCATTATCACTCAGCCGACAAAACTGACTGCTTCGCTTGCTTCTGTAAATGATGTATCATGTTTTGAAGGAAGCAATGGTGCTGTGAATATCACAGTCGTAGGTGGGACTGCTCCTTATAAATATTCTTGGAGCAACGAGGCTTCTACCCAGGATCTGGAAAATGTTGTGGCCGGAAGGTACCAGGTGAAAATTGTAGACCAGAAAGGATGTAAAGATTCAGCTATTATTGCTGAGGTGAAAGAACCAACTTTGCTTGAGGTAAAACTGAACGGTGTTACGAACATCCAGCAATATGGACAACATACTGGTGCAATTGACATTACCGTTTCGGGTGGTGTCGCTCCTTATATTTACAGTTGGAGTAACGGCGCTACCACACAGGACATTTCGAAAGTTCCCGGTGGGGATTACTCCGTAAATGTACGTGATGCAAATGGATGTGAGAAGAGAGTAGATGCTTCCATCTTACAGCCTCCTCCATTGGTGTTGACCATTCAAGCACAGGAAGATATCATGTGCTACGGTGACAAAACAGGAAGTATTGATATTGATGTGAAAGGTGGTGTTCCTCCATACAAATTTGCATGGAGCAATGGAAAAACGACTCAGAACATCGCTGATGTTGCGGCTGGAGATTATACGGTTACGGTAACAGACGCTAACGGACATCAGCAGTCGATGAGCACAAAGATCGCCCAGCCATCTCAACTATTAGTGAAACTGGATGATGTGAATAACCTGAGGTGTTTCAACGATGGATCAGGATCGATCAGCGTGACAACAACAGGTGGTATTGCACCTTATAAATATTCATGGAACTCCGGTCAGACAGCGCAGGATATCGATCAGCTTTCTGCTGGCGATTATACCCTGACAGTGACAGATAGCTATAACTGTCAAAACATCCTTCAGACGAAGGTAACTCAACCGGACTCATTCAAACTTGACCTGGCAAATATCAATCACATCAACTGTTTTGGTCAGGCAGAAGGAGATGTAAGCATCAATGTCAGTGGCGGAACATTGCCTTATAGCTTTAACTGGAGCAATGGCGAACGGTCAAAGGATATTGAAAACGTACTTGCCGGAGAATACAGTATTCGCGTGAATGACGCAAATGGATGTGAAAATACAATGGATGTTAAAATCGAACAGCCAACTGAATTGGTCGCCAGCATCGGCGAAGTAAACAATAACCTGTGTAGCGGTGAAAGCAAAGGTTCGATCAGCCTCAGTATTTCAGGAGGGTCTACACCATACACTTTTGCCTGGAGCAATGGCGCTACCACGCAGGATATCAGCGACCTGCCAAGCGGCAAATACAGTGTGAGTATTACCGATGCCAAAGGTTGTACGAGAGAATTATTTGCTGAAATTACCGAACCGGAATTGTTGATGGCATCCATTTCTGATGTCTCCAATGTAAACTGCTTCGGAAATAATACAGGTAGCATTTCCGTAGATGTTTCAGGCGGTGTTGTTCCTTACTCTTATATCTGGAACAACGGTTCTGCTCAGAAAAACCTTATTGGTATCCCTGCAGGTGACTATCAAATGTCCGTGAAAGATGGAAATGGTTGTGTCAAAACCGTATCCACGACCATCACACAGCCGGATGTATTGTCATTGGGAATCGACTCTATCAATCATGTTTTGTGCTACGGTGATAACAAAGGCTTCATTGATATCAATGTGACTGGTGGTGTTTATCCATACAATTATACCTGGAGTAATGGTTCACAGGGCGAAGACCTTGTCAATGCACTTTCTGGGACTTATTCTGTAAAAGTAAAAGATGTAAACGGTTGTGAAGAAACACTGCAGGCGACTATCGAGCAACCAGCTAACCTGTTGGTTACACTCGATTCCATTAATAACATCAGCTGTTCGGGTGACGAGACCGGTTATGTGAGAATTAAGGCGAATGGAGGTAAAGCACCTTACTCTTATCTTTGGAATAATGGTGTGACGTCCAATGAGTTGAAGAATGTTGTCGCTGGTATTTACCGGGCAACCATTACTGATGCAAACGGATGTATCACGACCTTCGAAACGGAAATCACACAGCCTTCACCATTAGTGAAGACGATCGATGCCATCACAGATATTCGTTGTAACAGTGACAGCACAGGAGCCATCCAGGTTTCAGTGATGGAGGGTGTGCAACCCTATTCATTCAGCTGGAGCAATGGTGCAGCTACGGAGGATATCAGAGGACTGACTGCCGGCAACTATAAGCTGACCATTACGGAAGGTAACGGTTGTCAGAGTGTATTGGAAGCAACTATCGAGGAACCACCAGCATTCTACGCTTCTATTGATGAAGTAGTTGATGTGAATTGCTATGGCGCGATGACCGGATCGATCGACATCTCGGCATCGGGTGGTGTGGAGCCATACATGTACGCATGGAGCAACGGCGCAGAAACACAGGATATCAGTGAGATCGGTGCAGACAGTTACTCAGTTATGGTGACGGATGGCAACGGATGTTTGAATACGCTTAATGCTGAAATCGTTGAGCCACCATTGCTAACATTGAGAATTGACTCAGTGCATAACGTAAAATGTTGTGGTGATAACAGTGGTGCGATCTTCATTACCGTTGAGGGTGGTGTGAAGCCATACAAATACGACTGGAGCCATGGTGCAACAACCGAGGATATCGAAAACCTTGTATTAGGTGTTTATACGGTCAATGTAACGGATGCGAACGGTTGTGTCGTGACTACTCCTGATGACATGACACTTTACGAGCAAGTGGTGTCTAAAGGTAGATTTACTACCAGGGATATCCTCTTTGATGTTGGGAAATCGATCATCAAGCCTGAGTCCTTTACGACCATCAACAGAATTGCAACGTTCATGAAAGAACATCCGGATATCTCATTCCGAATTGACGGACATACGGATAGCGACGGATCTGCAGAGTCTAACCAGCAGTTATCACTGGACAGAGCAAGGGCGATTCGTTTAGCGCTGATCAAGTTCGGTATACGTGAGAACCGACTGGATACAAAAGGTTTCGGAGAGTCGAGCCCACTTGTACCAAATACCACTGCTGAGAACAAATCACTCAACAGAAGGGTAGAATTTATCGCCCTGACCGGTACGATCGAGGGAACGAAGATTGAATCCGAAGGCGTACAATTACAGGATTAAATTTAACCAATCATAAACTCAACAAAGGCCAGTTCTTCGGGACTGGCTTTTTTTTGTTAAAAAGAAAAAATTTCCGGACCACGTTCCGGGATCTTTTGCTAACTCGGCCATGCTGTAAATATCAGAAGACTGAACAGCACCTCTCCTATGTGATTGGCTAATTGATTCAAGGGGATCCTGCAGACTGAAATAAATTCAGCAAAGGCAGGTGGAGGAATTTCTTTTCTTAATTATTTGATCGATTATATTTAAGCCACAATCCCTAAATTTCACCCCTCACGTTCCATCCTCTTAAACTTCTTAATGATGTTCATGGTGATGTTCACCAGGGTATCTTCCTCATTCTCACGGATTCCTGCTCCGTACAGCAGGCGATTCTTTTTCTTAATCACTTCCACGAGGTCTTCACAGATATTGATCAACTTGTTATAATTGCTACAGGCTTCCGCAATGTATTCGGCTTGCTCCTGCAATAAAATGCCATTGTGATTGGCCACTTCCTGATTATTACAATCTAGGATCTCGTTATAACGTCTTCCAATCAGGCTGTGGTCACGATAACCTGTGTATTTCCAGGGTAAATTCTGATTCATGAGTAGAGGATTTGGTTGGTTTTTAAAATTAACTGATTTTTTTGATATTTATGGATTCCATTTTTCAATGTCAAATTAAGTATGAATATTTTTATTTTTTTTATATCTGAATCATGATTTTTTTGATTATTAGGGCAATTGGATGGTATTTATATAGAATAATTTTACTCAATCTTATTCCTTTCACTGTTGTAATTATGCTGGCTGCTGTGCGAAACCTTTTTGAGCAAAGTGAGATTTTTCGGATAAAAATTCCTTTTCAAGTATACTTTATATGCTTGTTTCTGGTAAACTTTATCTATTTGACAGGTAATTCATTTGAAATCATTTACCTGAAACTCTGGAACAAACCAATTGATTATAGGAAGTTTGAAAAGAACTTCTTTAAGGTAGGAATAGCTATGATTGTCATTATAAATATAGCCGCGTCTGTATTGTATTTTATTCGATAAATGATCAAACGAACTTTTTTGATAGTTAAAATAGTCTTGATGATATGGGAATTTCAAATCTTTTTTTGATAATTTTTGGGCTTATATTCGTTAGGTTTGGGATAATTGAATTTCGGCGAATTAGAAAAATAGAACGAAATAAAATAAAAACACAAGGTATTGTGGTAGGGTCTAAAAAAGAATTGGACAATGACAATGATATAATCTACTACCCTATTATTGAATTTAGAACTAGAGAGGGCAAACATCTTAAACAAAAATTTTTTGAAGCAGGGAGATACTATGAGCCACAAATTGGACAGAAGATTAATTTAGTATATGAACTTGAAAACCCTTCAAATATCTCACATTCAAATTTCTTAAAAAGGAATTTCAAATGGATACTCAGTCTTTCATTCGGTTCTTTAGTTACTAGCTTAGGAATTCTGTTGGCTCTATTTAAAATCGAATAAGTTAGAACAAAAAGAGGGTTTCGCTTAGCTGGCATCTTCACAAAGGAGTCCTTGAGGCATCACAAAGCAAACACCACTAAGTCAAAACCAATCTTCAATCTACCATAATCAATTAAACCAATCACAACTTCACCAAATCACCAAATCACAAACTATTCGGGATTTACCCTCAGCTTATGCCCTTTGAATTTTTGGTTTTTAAAGCTTCGAACGATATGGTCCCTTGAATTGCGATCTACCTCTACGAAACTGTGTCGCTCAAATAACCGGACTTCTTTGATGGAGTTTCTCTCCAGACGGCTTTGTTTGGATATGAAACCCGCCAGATCTTTTTTATTGAAACCATCCATCAAACCAAGGTTGATGAATAATGTTGTACCGTTTGTATTTTGAGATTTTTTACCTCTGTTCGATCTGTCCCGTTTCCCAGCTCTTTCTTTTTTGTCAGTCTTTCCGGAATCCCTGGAAATTTTCTTCCCGCTTTGAAGACCTTTTAATTCCCTGGCTATCAACCTTTTGATCAATTCTTCTTTGGATATGTATTGAAAATGGGGAAGGACCTGATCGACGATTTTCTTGTTAACTTCCATTTCTTGTTCTTCATCAACCAATCCCTGTGTCCAGCTGGAAATACGAGCCAACATTAATTCTTCTTCTTCTGGAATGGTGATTTCATGAAAAGTGATTTTCAGCTTTTTCTCCAGGTTTTTCATTCTGGATAGATGCTTCTTGTCTACCAAAGCCAGGGAAATGCCTTCCTTCCCAGCCCTTGCTGTCCGGCCACTTCTGTGTGTATAGTAAGAAAGGTCCTCTGGAAGCGAATGGTGTACAACGTGAGTGAGGTTATTCACATCAATGCCCCTGGCTGCAACATCCGTGGCTATCAAAACCTGAATTTGATGTTCCTTGAATCGCTTCATCACAATGTCCCTCTGTTTCTGACTGAGGTCGCCGTGTAATGATTCTGATTTAACTCCCAGTGAATTCAGCTCATTGCTCAGGGACTGGGTTTCTACCTTCGTCCGGCAAAAAACGATTCCCCTGAACTCCGGGTCCATAGCGATGAACCTTCGCAGCGCCTCGGTTTTATCAGAAGGCTTTACCTGTACGAACTGATGATCGATGTTTTCATTGACCATCACGCCGGTATGAACAGAAACCTCAACCGGATCAACCATGTAGTTCTTGATGATCCTCTTAATTTCAGGAGGCATAGTTGCTGAAAACAGCCATGTATATTTATCTTCAGGTGTATGGGATAATATATAATCAAGGTCCTCTTTGAAGCCCATGTTCAGCATTTCATCGGCTTCATCCAGGATGACATTTCGGATAGTATCCAGCTTAACAGCTTTTCTTTTGATCAAATCGATCAACCGGCCAGGGGTGGCAACAACCACCTGAACCCCCGCTTTTAATTCCTTGATCTGTGTAGAAATATTCGCACCTCCATAAACAACGGCTATTTTCACCTGTTTCAGGTACCTGGCAAATGCGATTAGCTGATGGGCAATCTGCTGGCCCAATTCGCGTGTTGGCGCTAAAACGAGTGCCTGTGTCTCATTACTAGTGCTGTCAATGTTATCGAGAAGTGGCAATCCGAAAGCAGCAGTTTTGCCCGTTCCGGTGTTTGCTAATCCAATAAAGTCACTGTCATTGCTGGCGAGGAGAGGAATTGCCTCTTTCTGAATTTCTGTTGGCGCCACAAAACCCAACTCCGGTAGTGCTTTCGTCAAGTTTGCTGAAAGCCCTAATTCTTCAAATTTATTCAATACTGCATTTTTAAATTGAGCCGCAAAGGTACAGCTAATTATTTGATTTTCAGTTATGAATGTTATTTATTCTTGAAATGTGATTTAAATTAGCTGAAAGTATTCACTCAAATAGAGTCAAATCATGTAATCCTTAAATCAGTACACTATTTATGGATAAATTACCGGATTTTACCGATCCTGAAACAAGTTCAGGATGACTATCAGATAGGTTTTAGGACATCTACTATATTCAGAGATGCAAATTACCACATTTGCACATTCCCTCATCAGCAGATCAGCACATCAACCCCTATACAGCCACCACCTCTTCCTTTTGGGTAAGATAACTACTAATCAAAATAACCGCTGTCCCAGTCATCAACATGATCAAACTGTAAATCGCCCCGGCGATGGCCAATGATTCCATTCCAATGGAAATCGATGCGATGGCAATAGCCAATGTACCATTTTGAATACCCGATTCGACGGAAATACTAATGGATTGGCGGTTTCTCAGCTTCATCAGGTATTTGGCTGATAAAAAACCAATCAACAAAGAAATAACATTGAGCAGCAAGGCAATGAAACCAGCCTGCTCGAAATATGAAAGGACATTGGATTTTTCCTTCAAAATGATTCCTGCAACAACAATGAACAGAACAATTGCGGAAGCCGTTTTGACTGGTTTATCCATCTGTCTCGCAAAGCTTTCCTTTTTCGCTTTGATGAACATGCCAATGGAAACCGGAATAATGGTGATCACAAATAATTGCCCGACTACTTTTGGAATATCCAGAACAATCGCTGTTTCCGTACTCATGTATTCCAATAAGGCGAATTGAACAATGAAAGGAATGGTAAAAATGGTTACGATGCTGCTGATTGCTGTTAAGGTCACAGATAGGGCCGTATCTCCCTTCGCCAAATGTGTGATCAGATTGGAAGTGGCCCCACCCGGACAAGCAGCCAGGATCATTATTCCGACGGCGATTTCCGGTCTGACGGGAAATAACCAGACCAATAGGAAGCCAATTAACGGAAGCAATACAATTTGATTGATGAGACCGGTAACAACCGCTTTTGGATATAAAACAACACGTTTGAAATCATCAATGGTGAGGGAAAGCCCCATGCCCAACATGATGATAAACAAAGAGGCTGCGAGAAAAATAGCCGAAAACTTATCCATTGTGAAAAATATTTTAATTGACCAACCTCCAAGTTGCACAAGTAGAATGGCATTTCAAACAGGATGTAATTTTTCAATTAAAATAGCGTAAAGTTCTCTGTATCAACTTTTTCCTTTTAATATTAAACTAATGAAAGCAACCTTGTAAGTTACAATTAACTTAAAATTACAGGTTCAAAATAGCAAATTGATTAACTCATCTTTACTCATCTCAAAGTGATCTGCGATATCTTTAATTATGGAAGACAATGTGCCAATTTTAATAGGGCGATGCTCCGGAATGGTGATGTGATGGGTTCCTTTTTCGTTTGTAGTAAGTCGAATATGACTTCCTACCTGTCGGGTAGGTTCGTAGCCAAGTTTTTTTAGCTTTTTAATCAGATCTTTTCCTGACAAATTCCTGGGTAATTTCATGCAGCAATGATCTCATCGCGCACAAAGTGCAATCTTATTATTTTAGGAGAATCTTTTTCGAAGTGACACCGAACCGCTTCCCTTACATTGTGTTTTAACTCTTCAACAGTTTCTCCATCAGTAAAAATTGAATGGCCTAAGGCCCGCGCTTCATAACCGCCTTCACTGGATTCTTCTACCACAAAAATAATTTCTGTCATAGCTATTTTTCTTTGGTTTATAAAAATAACGATTTTAATTTTTCTTAATTCCTGTTTAGCGAAAATTTCAATGCAAAATCCCTAATTGAAAGATCCCTCCAAGGGTTTGAAACCCTAGGAGGGAAATGCTATCTATGGGTTATTTCTTCAAATTGGCTACTAAAGAAGACATATTTTGCAAAACATATTCGTTCAGATCTGAAGATTGCCCGTTTTTGTTTTCCTCCTCCAAAGCAGAAGAATAATACTCAATGGTCTCCTCGCCTATTTTCACTGCCTCTTCATTCATATCAAGTGCCGACAAGAGCTGAACGGTCTGCAAATTGGCGTATGTTGGAGGTAAATGTGGCGAATGGAACAACTCCAGTGATTTATCCATGATTTTCTGAGCATATTCCCTATCTCCGTTATTCAGATAAGAGACCGCTAGCGTGTAGAAATACTGGCTGACTGGAACAACTATTCTCGAAACATAATCCTCATGGTTCAGGTAAATGTTATCATTCTTCAGATTGTCAAAGTCAGATGAATTGACAAGGTGGTCAAACATTTTTTCCCGGTTAAGCATCGGTTCCTGTGAATTATTCTTGATAGGCAAAAAACGAAAGACCTGACCTTCCTGAACCAGATAGGGCTTTACATCCAAACCGATTGAATTCATGGAGGTGTAGTTAAAATACACCGGTCTTTCCCAATGGTTACTGATCAAAAGATCGAGGAAAACAAGTGCATTTTTTTCCAGGTAGTTATTTTTCATTTTCAGGACAATGCTTTCCTGAATTCCGTCAGACAAATAGGATGGTAAAGAAACATTTTGAACAATTTTAGCTTGATCAATTTTTAAAACCAATTCTTTTGATGGAATCAAACTGATCGGATCACCATCCTGGGTTTGGGCAACCAAAGCAGGATGCTGGTCGTGAAGCAGGTTAATGTAATTCCTGACATCAATGGCTCCCTTCACCTTTGGATTTTCCCGATAATAAATGACATCATTTAGCCCATATTGCCGATAATCCTCCCTATCCAATGTCAGATTAAATGCTTCGGATTCGTAATAGGTGTTTTTCAGTTGACCGATGTACCAATCCGTATTGAAATAGCTCAGAACAATGATCCGCACATCCGTGCGAATCCCTTCCACTTCCTGCAAATACCAGAGTGGAAAGGTATCATTGTCACCACCTGTAAAAAGGATAGCATTGGGTTCGCAGGTCTCCAACAAATTCCTCGCGCTGTCCATTTGAATCGTTCTTCCGGAACGATCATGGTCATCGAAATTCTTAAACAAAAGCAAACTAGGAAGACCGAGAGTAATTACCACTCCAATAACTTTTTGGATTCCTTTAGATTGAACTTTTTCATTCAAAAACTGAAGAATAAACAAAACTCCAACCCCAACCCAAATGCAGAATGCCATGAATGAACCCACATAAATATAGTCCCGTTCACGTGGCTCCTGCGGTGGGGAATTGAGGTAAAGCGCCAGGACAATTCCTGTGATCAAAAAAAACACCAGGGTAGTTAAAAAACCTTTTCGATCATGCCTGGATTGAAAAAACATTCCGGCTAATCCAATCAAAAATGGGATCATCCAATATTGATTCCTGGCTTTTGAGGAAAATTCCGACGAAGCTTTTTCCCATGGCCTCAGCCAGTCATCATGCTGCACGTCGCTCACCCTTCCGGAAAAATTCCACATCAGGTACCGGAAATACATGTGACCAAGTTGATATCGAAACAGATAATAAATGTTATCGATAAAGGTCGGCTTTTCATTTTCTCTCAGCCTCGCCCAGGCTTTGTATTGGGCTATGTGATCCGCATCCCGACTGTACATCCTTGGCAAGAGTGTTTCATGTTTTGCATCATATTGGTATTCGACCCGGTTTCCAGCAATTTCATAGTGATCTTCATCCTGGTAGTAAGCCTTTTTGCCACTGGAATAACCCGTAATTTCCGTATCGAAATAAGGTCCGTAAATCAACGGGCGGGTACCGTAGGATTCACGGTTCATGTAAGCCTTGATCGAAACCAGGTCTTCGGGATTGGTCTCATCGATCGGAGGATTGAAATTGGAACGAATTAAAAGCATTAAATATGGAGTGAAACCCAAAATGACGAACAACAACGACCAGGTGAAAACATTGAATTTGGGTTTTCTGCGGATCAGAAAGAAAGCGATTCCTAAAATCAGGATGATTGTCAGCCAGGCTCCGGAGTAAAATGGAAAATGCAAAGAATTTACTAAAAGAAGATCAAGTTGAAACGCTAGTTCAAAAAGTCCGACGGCTACAAATCGGTTGATGAATAACAAAACAACCAGTCCCAGAATTACTGACAAGGATATATTCTTAAAGTTCAATTCCCGTTTTTCGAAATACCAGGAAACAGCAATGACAGGTATGGCCAATAATGCCATTGGGTGAACACAGTAGGAAAGACAAACTATATAGGTCGTTAAAACGATCCATCGTCTTTTCATTTCGGTATCCTGAATTTTGAGGTAAACAAGACCTAGCCAAACATTAAAAACCAGGAAAAAGCTACCTGCGGCGTATGTCTCCGCTTCCACAGCTGAAAACCAAAAAGAATCGATAAAAGCCATTGCCAATGAACCGGACATTGCTCCAAAAATCACTGACCATTCAGGCATTTTAAGCTTGTTCCGGATTTTTCCACTCAATTCCAAAATGATCAGAAATACAAATAGAACAGCCAGGGAAGAAAAAACAGCGCTCATGAAATTCATCCACCAGGCCACCATTGACACATCGCCAAAAGAAAACAGTGTGAATATCCTACCAAACAATAAAAACAAAGGATTTCCTGGTGTGTGGGGAACCTGCAGTTTGTAAGCACAGGCAATGAATTCGGCACAATCCCAAAGGCTTGCTGTTTGTTCAAGTGTCAAAATGTAAATAAATAAAGAAGATAAGAAAACGAAAATCCCACCACCTATTTTCCAATAGTTTTGTTTTATACTATTTGATGCGAAGTTTTTTCGAAACTTTTTTCGAATATTTTGGAACCCCAAAATGCCGATTACAGGTAGAAAAAATCCAATCAACAAAACAATCGGAGCAAACCAAAGTGTTAACCAACCAAACCCATTTTGTACGGGGTCATTTGCCATAGCTAAAAACCCTGTGGACAGTAACACGAGTGTAGATAAAAAGATAAACAGATCCTTTTTTGAAAAAATCAGGTAATTCTTCTTCATTTTGCTTTTTTAGCAATGTTCGGAAGAATCAGGATGCACAAAAGTTAAATAGTGTGAAAGAGTGTTAATGGAGTGTTAAAAAGAGTTAAAAATTAAGGAGAGTAGTAATTAAGGGTTAATTTTATAGAATAAATCAAATCACAAGAAACAAAAGTCAAATAAATTCCAAAACACTAAACCATAATCTTCAAAACTGTTTGCTTATTGATTCATTTGGGTTTCAATATTATTTGAGTTTTGACATTTGTCTTTTGTCATTTAGAAAGGTGAATATTTTCCAAGAAGTATTAGAATAAAATGAAACATCGTCATCTTCGGTACATTATCTTTTTTGGAACAGTCGTACTCGCTGCACTGTTTGTTGTACAGCTTTACTGGTTTCAAAAAGCCTTTGACATCACTGAAAAACAATTTGACCATACCATTCAGGTGGCCTTGAAAAGGGTTGCTGACTCCGTCAGCCAGGAGAATGCTCAGCTAATCGAAGTAAAAAAGCTTTCTTCCAATTTCTATTTTGTCAACACCAACAGCCAGATTAACCCGCATACCATTGATAGCCTTGTCAAGAAAGAATTGCTGCAACGGGCATTGGATATTGATTATGAATTGGGTGTTTATGATGCTGACAAAGACACATTGGTCTATGGAAATTATATCCAGTCTACGATGGCCCGATTGATTGAGGAAGAGTTTTCAGGGAAAAATACTTCCGAAATCCCTCTTCAGAATTTTGCGGTTTACTTTCCCAACAAAACAAGCTACCTGGCTTCTGAAATGAAGATCTGGCTATTTTCTACCTTTACCCTCTTTCTGATGATGGGATTCTTCGGGTACGCCATGTATTCCCTTCTAAGGGAAAAACGCTACACTGACGTGAAGACAGATTTCATCAACAACCTTACCCATGAGTTTAAAACCCCGGTCACCAATATCCAGATTGCCAGTGATGTCCTGAAAAACAAATATTCCAAATCCAATGAAGACATTCTGTACTTTGAGATCCTGCAAAAAGAAAATAGAAAGCTTCAGCAGAAAATTGAGCATATTTTAACAGCTGCTACTTCTGAGCAACCCCTCGGAAAGGATTTTCGGGAAATTGATGTTCACGAAGTGATTCGCGACTGTGCGGAATCATTTCAATTGAAAATCACGCAGCGAAACGGAAAACTTGAGCTCGCGCTCGACGAAGGTCAGCCTACCGTCTTCGGCAACCGGGAATTGTTATATCAAACTTTCAACAACCTGATCGACAATGCGGAAAAGTATTCACCTGATCATCCTACTATCAGGATTGAAAGCAAAAACACGGAAAAGGGCCTTTTGTTAACCATCATGGATCGGGGAATAGGTATTCCTAAAGAAATTCAAAAAAAGGTGTTTCATAAATTTTATCGCAACCAAACAGGAAACATCCACAGTGTAAAAGGTTTTGGTCTGGGGTTGAATTTTGTTGAAAAGGTTATCCGTGCCCACAAGGGAAAAATCAAACTGTCAAGCGAGCAAAACCAAGGAACTCAAATTTCCATTCTTTTGCCGATCATTTCATGAACGCTAAAGCCAACATATTGCTTGTAGAAGACGATGAAAGTCTAGGCTTTCTTATTAAAGATAATCTGACAAAAAATGGATGGTCCATTCAACTTTGTACAGATGGTGAGAAAGGCTGGTCCACTTACAAAAGTCAGGAATTTGATTTATGTGTATTGGATGTGATGCTGCCACATCAAGATGGGTTTTCCCTTGCTACCGAAATAAGAAAAATTGACCAGCATATTCCGATCATATTTCTTACCGCCAAAAACATGACCGAAGATAAGATCAGAGGTTTCCAGATCGGTGCGGACGACTACATTACCAAACCCTTCAGCATTGATGAATTTCTATACCGAATTGAGGCGATACTCAGGAGAACAAATGGTCTGGAAAAAACCCGTGAACCCGAAGAACTCACTTTTCACAACGCTCGTCTTGACATTCACAACCTGAAACTTTTTGTCGGAGATGAATCTTCTCAACTTACTCATAAGGAATGTAAGCTGCTGCAAATATTCTTTCAAAACCCTAATCGATTGATCCAAAGGGATACATTTTTAAAAACCGTCTGGAAAAATGATGGTTTTTTTGTTGCACGAAGCATGGATGTATTTATTTCCAGGATCAGGAAATATCTGAAAACTGATCCTCATATTAGAATAGAAAATATCAGAGGTGTGGGTTATATTATGAAAGGATAAAATCTCTAAAGTACTTTTAGTTTCTCCTGGATTTTAAACCTGTTTTCAATTTCCTCGGTTGTCACAACTTCTGCGTAACGATTTTTCAATGTAGTAATCGACGCCCTGTGAAGCTCAGGGGTTACAGTGGTACAGGCATCCTCCACCATTGTGACCAGATATCCCAGGTCACAAGCATCTCTAACCGTTGTTTCCACACATTCATTTGTGTAAACACCAGCAACGACCAATTCGTGAATATCAAGGTTTTGAAGGACGTAGTTCAGGTTAGTGGAAGAAAATACTCCACTCGCAGTTTTATTAATGACAATCTCATTATCTATGGGAGCAACTTCATCTAAAAATTCGGCTTCTTTTGAACCAGGTAAAGCAAGAAGATTCAGCCTTTTGTGGCCATGACTTCGATCCCTTCCATCTTGTGTAAGAGCCTGAATTCTGGTATGAATGACCTCCATTTTGGTTTTGCGAAAAACTGATAACAGTCGCTGGATATTAGGAATGACGTATTCCTCAAGTGTATCGAAATAATAATTTTGCTGTTCTATGGGAATACCCGAAGAGGTAATATCTTTGAAAACTCCATATCCTTTGGCTGCATCCAAATATTGCATATCAATAACTAAAAGTGCAATTCCTTTACTCTCAAAATTCTCTTTCCTTTCCTCATTTTCTTCTACCATATCATGGTAATACTCCTTCAGAGGATCCAGGTAGTCATTTTTAGTTAAAGGTCTGCTAATTTCAGTCATATCATGTATTTAATTCAATTATCGTATTTAAGAGCACGTTTGCTCCATTTTCTATGTCTTTGTAATCCGTCCATTCATGTGGCGAGTGGCTCACCCCTCCTTTGCTGGGTACAAAGAGCATACCTACCGGAGTGATGTTTGACACCATTTGAGCATCATGAGCCGCTCCGCTGGGCATCTTAATATATTTTAAATGTTGCTCTTTTGCAACTCTTTCAAACGCGCTGATTAATTCCTTTTCACAAGCAACAGGATTGATCCAGCTTAATTCTTCAAAATCAAACATCAGGTTTCTCCTTCTGGCGATCGCCGACAATGCTTTCCGGCTGGCATCCTGCAGTTCCTTCATGATATCTGCAGAGACATCCCTCACATCCAATGAGAACCTGACTTCACCCGGTACTGTATTAGCCGAACCGGGATAGAGCTGAACTTTCCCAATGGTCATCCTGGAGTCATCGGAACCATTCTCATCAATGATCCGGGGAATTTCGTGAGCAAAATCGGCCAATCCCATGAAAGCATCATTTCGCATATCCATAGGAGTTGTACCGGCATGATTGGACATTCCAGTCAGGGTAACCTGCCACTTAAACAACCCGGTAATATCTGTAACAATCCCTAGTTCGAGATGCTTTTGGTCCAATACCGGGCCTTGTTCAATATGCAATTCAAGAAAATACTTCAATTCGTTGGTATGACGTGCTGCATCCAATGCCTTATATGGATCATAGCCCAGTTCTTTCAATGCATCTTTCAGCTTAACGCCATCCAAATCAGATGCTTCTTCCAGATAACCGGGCGTCATCATTCCCGAAAAGGAACGTGAACCAAACATTCCTCCGAATCTACCTTCCTCGTCGCTAAATGAAATAAGTTCCAAAGGGTTTTCTAATGGAATATCCAGCTCTTTTATTCTCTGAAGACATTCCAGCCCGATCAAAACACCGAGCGTTCCATCAAGTGCGCCGGCATTTGGAACAGTGTCCGTATGAGAACCCACGACTATCGAAGGACCTTCCTTCTGACCAGGCAATCTCCCAACAACGTTCAATGCACCGTCGAGTTGTGCCTGTAGCCCAATGTTTTTAATTTTTTCCAGGAGCCATAATCTTGCCTGGTAATCCTCCCGTGTAAAGCCCATTCGGTCAATCCCACCATGATCGTTCTTGCCAATTTTGGAAAGCTCAATAATGTTATCTTTCAGGCGATGTATGTCTACCTGTACATTCTCATTTACCTTTTCTGTTACTTTCACGACTGTTTAATTACTGGAATTTCAATTTCCTCATCCGTAAGAAAGTGATCATGCAATATATGCAATCCCAAAATATGATTGATCAAAGCATCTTTCCTCACCAGCGACACTGAATCTTTATCCTGATTGTAATCATCAAAGAATTTTGTCAATCTTTTCACATCGAAAATACCCACTTCTTTGATCTTATCCTCGTTCATGTAATTGTCGAGAAGCTTTTGTAATGCTGACTTCTTGTTGCTTTTTGTATGGCTGGGTGGCGCCATGAAAGCAAATTTTTCTCTTTTGTAAAGTGTTTCCGGTAATATTTCCTTCATCGCCTCACGCAACACCCACTTCTCGATATCGCCTTTGATCCGGACATGAGGTGGGATTTCACGAGCAGCTTCCGCCACATGATGGTCAAGGAAAGCAGGTCGTGATTCCATGGAGTTGGCCATATCAACCCTGTCCCCACCCCAATTGAGGATCTGGCATTCCAGCATGGTTTTAATCCATGTGTACTGAGCCTGATCTAAAAAGTGTCTTCCCTTTAACTGATCAGAATCAAAAGTATCAACAATAGCCTGGATGGGATCGTAATCCTTCAACTCTTCCTGCAATCCATCATTTAGCAATGGCTTGGCAATATCGAGTGTATGCATCCAGGGCTGGATCCAGGATGGAGTAAAGCCAATGAGGCTTTCAAATGCCGGATGTTTTACAAGATTTTCAGAAAGAATTGCCCCTTTAAACAACTTGTTGCTTTTATCCATTTTCGAGAAATACTCAGCCCCTGTATCTCCCATATCTCCGTGAAGAAACATTTCCCGTTTAAACTGAGGATATCCACCAAAAAGCTCATCGGAGCCTTCACCGGTTACAACTACCCTGTAGCCACATTCATTCACCCTTTTACTCATACAATATTTCGCAACGCCAAGGGTATTGTAAAATGTTCGCTCGGCATGCCAGAGTGTTTTGATGTAATTTTCACCATACAGATCATCCGCTGCCAGTTTGATCTGTTCCTGATCTGCATTGGTCAGATCTGCCATTTCCTTGGCAATAGCGCTTTCATCGTAGTCCTTGTGATCAAAACTGATCGTAAATGCCTTCACTGGTGATTGCTGCATGGAAGATGCCAATCCCAGCATGGAACAACTATCGATACCTCCGGATAGGTAACACCCCACAGGTACATCAGCTTCCAGTCGATGAGCGACTGCCTCCAGTAATTTTTGCTCAACCAGGTCAATGTAGTACTGTTCTCCTTTGTCTTCCCGGTCTTTATCGAGCGGAAAGTCCATATCCCAATACTTCTTTTCCCTCACGTCAAACTTCCCATCCTTGAGATCGACAATCAACATATGACCGGGTTGGAGGGCATTAATACCTTTATATGCACTGGTACCAGGCACCATGGTTTGCATCAATTGGTGAACCAAGGCTTCCGATGAGAATTCCTTTGGAACATTCGGATGTTCGAATAATGCTTTAATCTCTGATCCCCAATAAACACCCTCATCGCCGATATGATAGAAAAGGGGCTTAATGCCAAACCTGTCCCTGACGAATATCATTCTCTGTTCCTTTTCATCGTAAAGAGCTACGGCAAACTCACCCCGAAGGTGTTGTACAAAGTCCAATCCATGCTTCTGATACAATGCAATTGCTATTTCACTATCCGATTTACAGAAGAATTTATGCCCCTCCAATCGGAGCTTGGTCCGGATCTTTTTGTAGTCATAAAATTCACCATTAACGGTTAGTATAAGTGTTTTATCTTCACTGAACAATGGTTGACTTCCCGTCTCCAAATCGATGATTGAAAGTCGCGCATGCCCCATAGCAATGCCTTTCTCTTTAACAAAGTAATATCCATACCCATCGGGGCCCCTATGATGGAGCTTTTCTGTCATGTTTGACAATACCACCCCTTCGTCATCATTGAGGTACTTATTTTTCCAAAAACCTGCTATTCCACACATATTTTCTTATTAATCGTTATTTACTTTCTTTTATTGGTATCTGATTCTGTGGCAGTTTATCAAATCGATTCATGATCGAAATGAACAAAGCCTGCCTGATAAACACAGCTCCATGAGCCTGTGTAAAGTACAAATTGTGGGTTGTATGGTCCAGATTTGGATCCAGCTCATCCAACCTTGCCAGTGGATGAAGAACAACCGCATCGTCCTTCATTTTTGTATCCTTATTCAGCTTAAACCTCGAATCTAGGGATTTGTAGCTATCACCTAAAAAGGCAATGGAATTCATGTAAAACACATCAATATCAGAAATCACTTCATTGATATCGTGTGTTATATGATATTTGATTTTGGTTTTATCTATTTCTTCCTGCAATTCATCGCCCAATGGATCCGCCATTTCGGATACAAATGTGATTTGCCTGATATTGTCTTTAAATAATAAAGACATCCTTAGAAAGCTATTAACAGCTCGCATGCTACCTGGGGTTCCCAAAATTGCAAGGTGAATCTTTTCATTCTCAGGTACAGAATTCTTAAGTTCCGGCCTCCACTTTAAAATGGCAAACCAGTCAGCCAATGATTGGGTGGGATGTTCCCCCGTTCCATTTCCGGCATTGATCATCGGAATTCTAAGATTTTGCATCAGTTGTTCTACGGCGTCAGTTTCCGTATGCCTCATGACAACCAGGTCTCCATACGCATTAAACATCTCTCCTATATCAGATATGGATTCTCCTTTTGCGGTTCCGGTTGAAGTTCCGATTGGAATGCTAATGATCTTACCATCTAAGCGTAAGACGGCACTTTCAAAAGATAATCGTGTTCGTGTGCTCGCCTCAAAAAACGCCGTAATGATAATTTTCCCATCCAAAGGATGGCAGGATGCTATTTCTGTAGATTCAAGCAGCGCTGCAAATTTGCATATTTCCAGAACCAGTTCTTTATCAAACTGTTTAACAGAGACAACTGACTGGCCGACGAGCCTTTTCAATATGTTTAAATCGATGTTGTCTTCGGAAAGCAATAATTCCGGGTCCGGATACAGTCCTCCCGAATCGAGTGGATTCTTATCCAGCATTTCTTTATCAGGTTTTAAAAACTGTTTTGCTACCATAATTTTTTGGTTTTTATATCTTTTACCAGGATTACAAGTAAATACGCTGTTGATACTGCGATGAATATCAACGATGCCATAATCAGCAGGTAAACCACTATTTCGGGAAATTTAATCATAATTCAATTGGTTTTTCCTGAAGTTGCTCCCAGGAAAATTTTTGTTTAGAAAATGAAGTGAAAATGATAACCACTATCATGGAGACCGCAGCTCCAATCAGTGATGCCGTGTACCACCCCAGCAGATTATAGGATATCAATCCGCTAACCGATCCCAGGATCATGCCCCAAAGGGCTCCATGTGTATTTGCCTTTTTCCAGTAAAGACCGGTCACGATAGGCCAGATCGTACTACCTACCATCGGCCCTGCAAAAAACAATACCGTTGCCAGCGTACCTATTCGGGGTAAACAAACGAGCCAGGCCAACACCCCCAACCCTACTATAATATATTTCGACGCTTTTCTGATTGTCTTTTCAGATGCACTACGATGAATCATTTTTCTGTAAATATCTTCCGTAAGCAGATCAGATGTAGCAGCCAAAAGGCTGTCGATACTTGATGCCAGTGAGCAAAAGAAAATTGCGAATACGACAATCGCTCCACCTTTGCCTAAAATATGAGAAGCTACCTGCGGTCCAACCATGTCCGGACTGGTAATATTTAATCCGATCGCTCCGCTTGTCAGAGCAATAAACCCCGCTGCAATTGGAATTGGCAGCCACATAAATCCAGCCAGATTATAGGCTTTTTGACCGATACCTTCCCGCATGGCAAATGCCCGGCTCCACCAGACATTGCTGTGAAATATTTCTCCCAATCCAAATAAAAGGTTATTAAAGACTGCCATGATGGAAGCGGGGAGCAGTACATTGATCAACATGGGTTTATCAGTTTCAAGATGTTGATACACCTTGTCAAAATCAATATAATTCAACACTCCGATTCCCAATACAACAATTCCGATCATGATGATCACGGATTGAATAAAGTCCGTGCCTATTACTGCGTACAAACCTCCAAATAAGGTATAAGCCACACAAACAGCTAATATTACTGTCATTCCAATCTGATAGGGAATCCCAGCGATGGCCTTCATCAAAATTCCACCAGCCATGCCCATGCTTACCAGCCATGTAAAACCGTAAAATATTGATATCAATAAAAAAACTCGCCATACCACTCCGCCATATCTCAGTCGTATAAAATCCCCACTTGTATAACCATTGGGCATCAGTTTACGGATTCTTTTGGCCAGAGGAGCAAAAAGGAATAAACCAAAGGATGCCGTGCTGTAAGCTACCATTCCCCAAATCCCAAGCTGAAGAGCAAATTGTGGAGCCAGCATGGTGGTATTGGAAGTGACCCAAGTTGCCATAGCAGTTGCAGCACCAAATGCCAATCCGACATTTCTCCCTGCCAGCATAAAGCCTTCCATGTTTTTGGCTTTCTTACCCCAATAGTATCCAAGTATAACCCACAATACACTGAGTATAGCCAAAAGTATCCACCCGGTATTCTGGGAAATGATTGCTGATTCCTGATCCATCAAAATCTTATGAATTTTCTTTTTTTACTCCTTTAATGATAATTCCCGCTGTCAGAACAAATACCAACAAACCTACGGAGGCCAGACTAAAGGCCAGGTAGAGACTATGGTGTTCGATATGAACGACAATGGTTTCTGACCAGGGAGATTTCTCTTCGTCTATCGTTTTCCTTATGCGATAATAATAGGTGCCGTTAGGAAGTCCGGAAATAAAAGATGCCCGGTCTAATCCTTTATATATAACTGAAGCATCTTGAAAGTCTTTATTTTTCGCTTGCTGCAACTCAAATATGGCATTGGGATTGCTGCCATCATCATGCCAGATTATACTAAAATATCCGGAATCATTGTTGCTCTCCAGGGGTATATCCGGCACAGGCTTATCTGGCTGTGCAGACCAGCCACATACAGGCACAAACATTAAAATAGCGGCCGCTAATACTCTGTATGAAATATTTTTTACAGATTGAAAGTGTGGAAGCATAAATGACAATCGGCTTAGTGTCCTACTGTTAATACTTTTGCTCTTATCTTGTTTTCGAATAATAAATTCTTTATTGTGAATTCCTGGTTGGCCATTCCGACGATATAACATTCACGATTTTTTACATTTGAATAGAATGAAAACAATCGCCATTTGTCAATTTGATTTTTAAGACTTTCTTCAGAATCCTTTATAGTGAAGAGCAAAAACATTCCATCTTTAACAGCAGTGATATCAGGAAAATATCCGGTATTGCTATTTTTCCATATCAATTTTTGAGGTGGCTGATACCCTTTAATATTGGCTTTAATATTTGAAAAGTTTTCACCACGAATAAAATCTAAAACGGCCTTTATGATTTCTGCTTTTTTATAATGCATAATTGATTTGAAAACCCTGAAGTATATTATAAAAATCCTATTAAATAGTGATTTGTTACAATCTATTCATGTTCTATAGAACAAATATAGGAAAATTAAATGTGGCTAAAAAAGTGAGGCAAGGCCAATTCATCTAAATGGAGATGAACCATATGCATAAAATACTAATTTTATCAATTATAAACAACTGTTTATCAATCTATTACAAAATTAGTGTAATTAGTCATCTTACCTTTAGCCTTTTTTGAAATTAATACACCAGCATCTAAATTAATATATGGTGAAAACATTTATACAGGACTTATTTCAGTTAAAATTTTAATATGTCCACTAAAAAATTGATCATTTTCCAACAACAAAAACTTAAAAAAGTAAAATTTTGATAGTTTGAATCAGAAGGAAAGAAAACTATATTAATTTTTAGCTCTTGGTTCCATTCATACCACCGACACAGCAATTAACAACATTTCATTTCATTCGAAAATGCGAATTGAATATCTTCAATATTTAACCAAAGAAAACTACCAGTGTGAACACCGCAGGGTATTCAGGAACACCTCTCCTCAAGAAATTAGGGATCAAAGATGATTTTACCATCATGCTCGTCAATGAGCCGGATCATTACTACGAACTTATTGAAAAACATCCGCATGAATTATTACTGGCAGATAGTCCTGATAACCTAAAGGATTTTATTCATTTCTTTACGAAAGAAAAATCAGAATTGGAAAAGCTTCTGCCAGAATTGAAAAAAGAAATGAAGCCAAATGGAATGATTTGGGTTTCATGGCCTAAAAAAGCTTCGAAAATACCTACCGATATGACGGAAGATGTTATCCGGAATTTAGCGCTGAATATTGGATTGGTTGATGTGAAAGTTTGCGCCGTTGACCACATCTGGTCAGGATTGAAACTTGTCATTCCTGTCAAAGACAGATAAAAATATTATTAATTATTTAATCGATTACCATTTTCACATTTGAACTATTTCTTTCTTTTTTATATTTAATTCACCAAAATAATCGACGACAACATTTGACCAACCGATGAAAAAAATCATCCTGATCATAGCGATCACTATCATAAGTGTGTACTTGATCCTTTTAGTAGCTCCAATTTTCATCAAGAATCACTTCAACAACAATTCTGAGAAATACCTGGGTCGAAAGGCCAATATGGAAAAGCTTACCTTCAATCCATTTAATTGTGCCATTACTTCTGAAAACCTGCAAGTTCTTGAAAAAGACCAGTCGACCATTTTCAGTGGCTATCGGGAATTGTATGTGAATGTAAATTTCCTCAAACTCGTTACCGGAAAATACCAGCTTGAGGAAGTAACACTGGATAGTCCATATGTAAAAGTCATTAACAATTCAGGAATTTTTAACTTTAATGATTTGATTTCCGATGAGGAAGACGAGGCAGAGACCGAAGAAGAAGATTCCGAAATTGCATTCGAAATACTAAACCTTCGCATGGACAATGGTCTTGCCATCTACTACGAAACAGAAATTGACCATGAAGTAATCATGGATGATCTTTCCTTCCAGTTACCTCGTTTTGCATACGACAGTCATTCGGCTAACATGGACATTGAATTTGTTATCAATGAAACGGGTTTGCTGCGAATGAAGAATGATTTTTTTCCGGATGAGAGCCGGTTTGAATGTTTGTTAAATCTCAGAAACTTAAACCTTGACATTGTTGAACCCTACGCTCCGGACTATCTAATTGTAAATGATATACGGGGCAATGTTCATGGAGATGTTTCCGTTACAGTAGAATTTAAGGATTCCACAAATGTCCAAATAAAAGGTCAAAGCTGGCTGACTGATGTTGCCTTAATCGATTCAGCCAAAACTCCCCTTTTTACTGTGGATTCTCTGGGACTTGATATCAGCAGTATAGATGTTTCCGGAGAAAGATATGAGGTCAAAAAAGTATTTGCCGATAACTTCTTTTTGCGATTTGACATGTTTGACAGCACCAATAACATGTTGTCAACATTTGCTCCATTGATTAATGAAGAACAGGACACACTCTCAACAGGGCAAATGGACGATAGCCTCGCAGCAAAAACACCAGCCAAATATTTCTATTCGGTTGATACATTTCTGGTTGTAAACAGCAATATTCAATACAGGGATTATTCATTAGACGAATATTTTCAATACGATATTACATCCATTGAAGCACTGGCTGATAATATTAGGTCCGATAACGACCAGGCCAAAATCGGAAGTAATGGGATCCTGAATGAAAAAGGAAATTACAATGCCAATATGGAGTTTAATCCCTCCAATCCTCTTGATTTTGAGCTCGATTTTGTTGTTGAAGGTTTTCAAATGGAAGACCTCAGTCCATTTACACTAACCTATGCGGGACACCCGATTTTTGAAGGGGACTTGATTTACAGCGGCCATACAACCGTTTTAAACGGAGTTATGGAAAGTGAAAATAATATCACTGTTTATGAGCTAACAGTTGGGGATAGAGTGAGTAAAAACGTCCTCTATGCCATGCCACTTAAATTTGCAGTTTTCTTATTAAAAGATAAAGATGGAGTGGTCAATCTTGATCTACCTGTTGGAGGCAATCTTAACGATCCGAAATTTAAATTGGGACCCATCATCTGGCAGGTAATCAAACAGAATATTGTTAAAATCGCCGCTGCTCCCGGAAAATTACTCGCATCTCAATTTGGAATGAAAGAAGAGGATATTCGCTACATGTCATTCGACCCACTGGATACAGCCCTTCAGGAAACCTCTCAAAATACGCTGAACAAACTTGGGGAGCTGATCCAAAAAAAACCAGGGTTGAAGATCGAACTGGCCTATTATGAACCCTCCAATCTGGAAGCTGTTAACTTTGCTTTGTATGAAACGAAAAAGGAATACATCGATGAAAAATTCATTCCAGTTACTCCTGATAAAGAAGAAGATCGTATCCAAAAACTGGATGATGACGACATCCACTACAGAACCTATCTGAACCAAAAAGCAGGTACGGAAGATCGCCGAACAGATAGTTTATCAGTAGAAATGATAGGCATGGACAACCTGATCCCAAAAACCAGGGAGCTGGAAAATTCCAGAAAAGATGTAATCACCCAATTTATCGATCAAATGGATTCTGTGAGTATTGAAAGCATTGAGTTTGTCGAGTTGGAAAGCATTCCTAAGTTTCCCATTGAAAAGAGCGGATTTGTAGTTGATTTTTCAATTAAGTGAGATTGAGAGAGGGAAGCCCGAAGCAGGAAGCAGGAAGTTAAAAATAGTACAGTTTGCCATTCACCGACCTAGAAAATTGATGTCTTACCGGCAATTAATAAAGTCCGGACCGGAGTTTCACCAAAAAATCATGTGTTAAATTATTGGTTTAGAAATATTTTGTTTCCCAGACACAAACAGAACATAAAATCCACGTAAATTAATATTTACACACTTTTCAAAAAATGACAATGTTAGACCAAAAAAGACTATCTGCTCTTGAAATGTCTCCCGAAGATTTCAAAAAAGCAGGGTACGAAATCATTGATCAGTTAGCTGATTTCCTTAAAAACATAAAAGACAAACCTGTTACAAAAGGAGAAAAACCAGCTCAAATACAGAAGTTATTGACTCAAAAAAGCATTCCTGAAAATGGCTCGAAAGCAAGTCTGGTATTAAGAGAAGTTTGCGATTTATTGGTTGATCATTCGTTATTTAACGGACATCCAAAATTTTTTGGATACATCACCTCCTCAGCAGCTCCTATCGGCGCACTTGGTGATTTGATTGCAGCGGCCATCAATCCCAATGTTGGTGCATACGCATTGTCGCCAGTTGCTACCGAAATCGAAAAACAAACAATCCAGTGGATCAGCGAATTCATTCACTATCATCCGGATTGTGGAGGTGTACTCGTGAGCGGAGGAAATATGGCCAACTTTGTTGGTTTCCTCACGGGCAGGGCAAAAAAGGTGAAATGGGATCTGGTCAATGAAGGGATTGGAGCAGAAAAAAAGGATCTTGTGGTTTACTGTCCAAAAGGAACACATACCTGGATTGAAAAAGCGACATACCTGTTTGGACATGGCAAAAATTCCATTCGATGGATCTCTGTAAATGAAAAACAGGAAATGAATACCGATGATCTGGAATCAAACATCAAAAAGGATCTGGCTGAAAATAGACTTCCTTTTATGGTGGTCGGAACATTTGGATCTGTAGGTACCGGTTCCATTGACCCATTGGATGCCATCTCAGAAATTTGCAATAAATACGATCTATGGTTCCACGTCGACGGTGCGTATGGAGCTCCGGTTGCCGGATTACCCGAATTTAAGAAAGAAGCCACTGGGCTTCAAAAAGCAGATAGCATAGCGCTTGATCCGCACAAATGGTTTTATAGTCCATTGGAGGTTGGTTGTGTTTTGGTAAAGAATGTAGGTGATTTGAAAAAGACCTTCAGCTTCCACCCGGATTATTACAATTTTGATGGAAATGATATGGAGGAGCCGGTAAACTTTTATGAATATGGTCTCCAAAATTCAAGGGGATTCCGGGCACTGAAGGTATGGCTTTCCTTTAAGCAAATCGGAAGAACTGGTTTTATTGAAACGATTCGGGAAGATATTTCCCTGGCAAAATATTTATTTGACAGGTTGAAAGATCACCAGGATTTTGAAACCGTTCTTCATTCTCTTAGCATTACCACTTTTCGTTTTATAGAAACAGGCCTCCGTAATTTTGATTCTGATAAAGAAAAAAAAGAATTTCTCAATAAACTGAATAAGCAAATTGTCGATGAAATACAGGTGTCAGGCGACGCTTTCTTATCCAATGCAATCATAGACGGAAAGTATTGCCTGCGAACATGCATTGTCAACTTCAGAACTTCCAAAAATGACATTGACGAATTGATTGAAATCGTTTCAAGGGTAGGAAGAAAACTTACTCACACATCCTGACTATCCTCAAAAACCTCATTCATTAGCTGCATAAGCACTTTTCAGGAATTGGTACAGTAATTGTTCAAAACCAATTCAGCGACCCCTTTTTTAATTTCAGCCATTTACAACCAAAATTTATACAGCTATGAAAAATTATGTTATGCCCACCTTATTTGTTCTGGGAATTTGTGTGATTTATCAATCTTGCTCGGAACGGGAGTTATTTGAAGAGGAGATTATACCGGAAGTACCGGTAAAATTTCCGCTGGTCCAGGAAGAGCTAAGGCCTTATTTCGAAAGATTCGAAGTGGAGGCTGCGGCTCTTGGCCTGGAGGTAGATCTTACCGAACATCAAATTCGGGGGAGGATTGCTGAAATTCACGAAGACAATGTAGCAGGTCAATGCTCTTACAACTACCGAAATCCTCACCTGATAACCATTGATGAATCATTCTGGAACCGGTCTTCTGATCTGTTTAAAGAATTCATCATTTTTCATGAGTTAGGCCATTGTTACCTGGGACGAGGACATCTGGAGGACTCATTTAACAACGGAATTTGTAAAAGCCTTATGAGAAGTGGAACTGGCTTTTGCGTGGATTATTACAGAAGGGACACAAGGGATTATTACATAAATGAATTATTTTTTCCGGAGGATGAATTTTTAGAATTGCCTCTATAAAAAAAGCGGCCAATTGGCCGCTTTTTCATTTACTCGGTTTAGGGTCATCACCTTGCGGTGACTGATTAGGCGTTTTTTTTATATCGTTTTTACTTAACTTTTTCTGAACTACTTCAGCCATTTTTGGCGCTTCCTCCTCAACTTCTTCTGCCTTCACATCTTCAGTTTTTCCCTGAAGGAATCCCGGAAGTTCCATTCCTGCCATTTTGAATAGCTCCTCCATAGGTGGAAGGGACTTGGCCATTCCCGATAAAAATCCGGAAGTTGCATTTCCATCCTTGCTTCCGTTGCTGTCCCAGACAGTTACTTTATCGATCTTGATATTTTTGATCGCTTCAACCTGTGTCTTAACCAGTTCAGGTAGTTTGTCAGCAATCATCAACAAAACAGCATCCCTTGAATTATCACCGGCTGCTTTGACTATTTTTTCAAAACCTTCAGCCTGCTTACTCAATATTTCCAGCATACCTTTCGCTTCCGCCTGCATTTTGAAATAGATCGCATCGGCTTCCCCTCTGGCATTTCTTCGGATTGCCTCAGCAGCAGCCTCTGCATCGATCTCTGCTTTTTCCTTGGCAATCTGGGATGGAATGATGATATCTGCCATCTGCGTAGCCTTGTCTCTTTCAGCTCTTGCCGTTTCTGCCTTTTGTTCTTGATCGTACGCTTCTTCCAAAGCTTTTGCCACACTCACTTTTTCTGCTGCAGTGGCTTTTCGTTGAGCTTCCGCTTCTTTTTCACGTCGCTCGGCTTCCGAATTGGCGATGTCGATCTTCGCTTTATTTTCTCCCTCAACTGCACGGGCGTTGGCATCAGAAACGGAGATTCTTTCCAGTTTATGAGCTTCAGCTGCACCTACCCTAGCCTGCGCTTCTGCTTCCGCTTCACCAATTTTTGCTTTGGAATCGGCTGCCGCCATTTCAATTCTTTCTTTCTTTTGCGCATCAGCTTCACCAATTTTTGCCTCAGCATTCAATGCGGAAACTTTTATTCGCTGCTCTTGAACAGCAGTCGCTTCACCGATCGACCCATCCCTTGTTTTTTCCGCTACACTTTGACGGGCATCATTGATGGCTTTGGCAGCAGCTTCCTTACCAAGCGCTTCGATGTACCCGGACTCATCTTTGATGTCCGTCACGTTTACGTTGATGAGCTTCAAACCGATCTTTTTCAATTCAGCCTCTACGTTAGAGGCAACATTGGCCAGGAATTTATCGCGGTTGCTGTTGATTTCTTCAATATCCATCGTCGCCACAACTAACCTTAGCTGACCGAAAATGATATCTTTTGCCAGATCGTGGATCTGTTCTCTTGTCAAGCCCAGCAACCTTTCGGCTGCGTTATTCATCACTCCCGGCTCAGTAGAAATACCCACTGTAAACCTGGAAGGAACGTCTACACGAATATTTTGCCTTGAAAGTGCGTTGGTCAGGTTAACCTCGATGGAAATAGGAATGAGTTCCAGAAATTCATAATCCTGTATGACCGGCCATACAAACGCCGCTCCTCCGTGAATACATTTAGCTGTTCTGGTTCCATCGGGGCTTGAACCAACCTTACCATAAACAACTAAAATCCTGTCTGATGGACATCGTTTGTAACGACTCACCCACCATGAAACAATAATAATGAAGGTGATAAGTACCACTACTCCTGCAATAACTAATTGAGCCATTTTCTAATAATTTACTTTGGTGACTAATAAATATTGATTGTTAATGATTTCTAAAACCTGGATCAAAGCGCCTGTAGGGATTTCGCTTACGTCATCCGTCATGGCATCCAGTTCACGAATGCTTCCCTGAATATTGACCTGAACTTTTCCAAGCCCCTGTCTTTCAGAGGGTATTCTCAAATACACTTCTCCTGTCTTATCAATGGCATTGTCCATGATAAGCGTACCACTTTCATGCATTTTAGTGAGGTAATACAGGAGATAGGAAATGATCACCATCATCACGAAACCTGCTATCCCGGAAATGATTATGGTGAGAAACAACCCTAATCCGGAATCAATACAGGCGAGGCCTGTCCAGGCGAAAATGGTAAAAAAGCCGAGGATAGATTTGAAAGAAAACAGGGTGAAACCCGTATCCCCTTCCAGATCGGCATCTATGTCCGGCTCGACATCAACATCGGCATCAACGTCACCACCAATTATGGTTAAAATTAATTGTACGATCAATAAAACCGTAGATGGAATGGCGATGATCCAGTAAACTTTTTCGGGAGTAGGGAGCAGAGCCCACCAACTCGATATATCTAATAGCATAATTAAAAAATTAAGAGTTAAAACATCATTAAAAAGACTGGAAAATCGCTATTATTTTCTGGAATAATATTAGGAATTTTTTTTATAAATAACTGATACTATTCAGAGTATTTTTTAAGGCTGGTATTAAATTTATACGCCAATATAAATTTTAAGGTTGTACTTTTCAAATAAATAAATGAATAATATTAATACTTCGGATTTTCTGTTTGTTTATGGTCTGTTGCAATCGAATTTCAACAATCCTTATGCGGATCTTTTGAAAAACAATGCTGCCAACCTCGGGAAAGGGTACTGCTTTGGTCGACTCTATGAAATTGATGGATACCCTGGATTGATCATCGATGAAGATTCAAAAGACCAGGTTTATGGCACTATTTATCAGATTAAAAATCAAGCTATTTTTTCACAACTTGATTTATTTGAAGGTATCGGTGAACGTTTCTCTAAACCCTACCAATACATGCGGATTCAAATCAAATGCTATCAGGAGATGCAGGATTTTTCCGCCTGGGCGTATGTCTACAATTGGTCTGTTAATGGAAAGAAATTAATCCTTTCAGGAGATTATCTTGAATATTCCAGTCAACCTGAAAAGGATTAATCTTTTATTAATTCCTAAATAATCTCTACCTGCACATCCACGGCCAATTGATCAGCCAAATCCTTTAAATAATTAACAAAATAGGTGGAGTCGGTAAAGCCAGGATCTGACAATTCCCAGCAACCGATGGCATAATAGGTGACAGGTTTGGATTCGGAAACATTTAACTTTCCAAAGTAGCTCGTAGCAAACACTCCCTCTTCAGGAGCTCTGCCATGTCCTTCATAGACATCTTTGGGCAAAAGTAATCCAAGTCCCAGCCACCACTCTCTGTCGTACGTCTGCTGATCATGCGTGTATAGTGCAACAAATTTCTCATTGATTTCCAATTCTGACAACTGTTTCGGGGTATTGCTATTGACCAATCCCACCAAAAGGGTTTCATCGCCTTGCAGACCTGAAACAGAAATGTTATTCTCAAAAGCATACATCCCCGGCCAAATCCTGACCTGTTCTTTCACTTCGTAATTTCTGTCGACAGGCTGCCAATTGAAATATGTAATGGAAAAGTCAGAAAATACCGGCCCCTCATTCAGAATTTCAAAGGCCGCTGATTCAACATTTGTAACGGTATCACCTGCCAGGCACCCGATCCGTACCAGGTCTTCACCAACCATCATCTCAATTCCTCCGATTCCGGCTGAATTTCCAACAGCCAAAACATCTCTACCCCAATCTTCCATCACATGGTAATTGTCTTCGACCGCACCTTCCGAACTGATCCCTACCGTCTCAGGTGAAATTCCCGGCAATTTTTTACCGAAAAGGTCTTTGGAATTCCTCCCATCAAAATAATGTCTGAAACCTACTTTATCATTTTCCCAACTAGGTCCATCCGTTTGATAGGGCTGATAGCCTAACTTCGCATGGATCTCATCAGCTTGAATGGTATCGCTTGTTTTTGGACGAACAGGGGAATCCTGGGAATCCCTTTTGCCAAATCTTACACTTGTTCTTTTTGTATAATCAATTTCCGAATCCGACCAGCTCAGCAGGAAATGTGTCGATCCTCCCGCTGACAGATCTGCAACAAAGAATAATTCATCCCAACTTCCATCGCCATCCAGATCGTTTGTCTGAGAAGGAATGGTGTCTCCTTCAGGGGAAGTTAGCAGTGGAAAATTTGTCCGTTCTGGTAATGTTTTCAAATCGCTTTTTGGTACCCGAATCGCCTTATCCGTTAGGTCAACATCTGACAGATTACTTATATGAATCTCGGTTGGTTTTGATTCTTTCGTTCCCTGACAGGCCAGAAAAAGTAATATTAATGTAATAGAAGCTAGAGTGGTTCTCATTTTCATTGTTTTTTCAATTAAATTCAGAAATAAATAAAAGTGGTGAAAAGGAAATGCATATTTACCATTCAAAAGCTGAATAATAATTTTGTTGGATGTCTCAAATTACTCCACCAAGCTAATAAAAATGTCTGAATATTTCAGAGGTAGTTAGTAGGATTCACCATTCATAACCGACAAAACAGCCTCTTTTTGTTTATCCAGAGGCTCCATTCCGTCAATCCAGTGAATATCAAACCCATTTCTTTCCATTCGCCTGAAGTAGGTCATTTGCCTTTTGGCGTATTGCCGGATGGCCACATTTAGCTTTTCTAACATTTCTCCGTAAGTCAATTGATTTTGAACGTGCAGCGTTACGAATTTGTATTCTAATCCATAGTAAATGAGCTGTTCCGGATACAAGCCGCTTTTCATTAGCAATCGAACTTCTTCTATCAAACCTTCATTTAATCTGTCCGACAATCTCTTTTTTATTCTGAATAATAATTCCTTTCGGGGTATCCTAATGCCAAATATCATGGCAGGAATGGATTGAGACTTATCATCGGACATTTCATGATTTCCCAGGTATTCACAAATTTCTATCGCCCGGACCAGGCGTTTGTCTGTGGATGTATCGAAGTCAATATTTTGATGGTTTTTCTCAGTTAGGATCTTAAGCAATTCTTCTTTCGAAATTTCCGAAAGTCCATCGCGAAGTTGATGATTAACTGGAATATGAGAATGGGAATAATTTTTTAAAACAGCTTCAATGTACAACCCTGTGCCTCCGGCAATCACAGGCACTTTATCCCTGGATTTGACTGAAGAATAAGCCTGTTGAAAGTCCCTTTGATACCGGCTCAGGTTATATTTTTCTCCGGCATTTACTATATCAATTAAGTGATATTTAATCTGATCATTGGGTAATTTATAATCTTCCAGGTCCTTTCCGGTCCCAATATCCATCCCCCGATATACTTGCCGGGAATCGGCGTTGATGACCTCTCCACTCATTTGGTGAGCAATCCGGACAGCAAGCCTGGTCTTCCCACTTGCCGTGGGACCCAGAATAACGATAGCTCTTTTCTCCGAAACTGAATCCATTAAAAATACCTGAAAAATATGTTAACTTGAACCCCCATGCAATATCTGGCTTTTACAGAATTAAATAATTTAAATTTATTAGGCTGATTGACTATATCACATAAAAACGTTAATATTTATATTGAATGATATCCAAATGAGAATACTGATTACTTTTTTAGCCACCCTACTTTTTTACTCCTGCAGTAAAATGCCGGAATATAATCCTGAAAGAAATTTCGAAAATATTGAAAAGCAAATGATTGCTGAGTTTATCATGGTTGAAGATAGCCAGGTGATCAACCTTGATGAAGGTCACTATTTGTTCAGCAAAAGTTTGATTCTGGAAGGTAAAAATAATGTGACGATCAGGGGAAAAGGAATTGATAAGACAATTATTTCATTCAGAGGTCAGGCAGAGGGCGCAGAAGGTATTCGGATAGCAAATTGCGGAAATATTACTTTGGAGAATTTTACCGTAGAAGATGCAGCTGGTGATAACATCAAAGTCACGGATACTGATGGGATAACTCTTCGCAATATTAAGACCGCCTGGACAGGAACTGTCAAACAGGAGAATGGCGCCTATGGACTCTATCCTGTACTAAGCAAAAGAGTTTTGGTGGAAAACTGCGAAGTTTTAGGAGCCAGCGATGCAGGGATCTATGTAGGCCAATCAGAAGATGTCATTATCAGGAATAATAAAGTCTACTGGAACGTCGCAGGTATTGAAAGCGAGAATTCTGAAAATGTGGAAGTTTATGGCAATGAAGCTTATGAAAATACGGGGGGTATTCTCGTGTTTGACCTACCGGGATTGACCAGATATGGACAGAATATCAAGGTTCATGACAACATGATTTATGAAAATAATCTGGAAAATTTTGCGCCTAAAGGTAATATTGTGGGAATGGTTCCTCCGGGCACCGGTATGCTTATCCTGGCTACGAGAAATGTTGAGATTTACAATAATACCATAAAAGACAACCGCACTGTCGGTGCAGGAATTATCAGCTATCTACTGGTAGATGCCATGGGTCATCAAAGTCAGACTAACGATTCTTCACAAATTGCTCAAAGTGATTATCGAAAGGATGTGAACTATGATCCGTATCCTGGCAATATCTATCTTCATGACAATGTTTTCGAAAATAAATATACACTTCCTACTCTCGACAATGACTTTGGGAAACTGTTTGTCTTAAAGTTTAAAACCAAATTACCGGCAATTATCTGGGATGGAATCAAACATGAGAATTTCTACCTAGACGATGGGTCGATCAATCCTGAATTTAAGATTTGTGTTCAGGAAAACGAATCGATCAGAACTGCAACTCTGGATGCTGAAAATGATTTTGAAGGACTGGAAGTAAATCCGGAAATATTCCATTGCAATGTTTCGATCTGACAAAAGCTTATTGTTGTTGATCATTCTCATCTTCACTTTTTCCTGTCAAAAGAAAAGGTCTGAAGAAAACACTATCCTTCCCCAGGAAGTGCCAATTGCTACCATTGGCGAAAATCCCATTTATGCCAAAATTGGACTTACAAAATTGTCTGAATATGGATTTTTTGAAGGAAATCTGGCCGAATTAAACCCCACTGAAAATGTCATTCCTTATGAGCTGAACAGTCCGCTTTTTTCAGACTATGCAAAAAAGCAAAGATTCATTCAATTGCCGGTTGACTCAAAGATTGAATTAGTTTACGATGAAGTTGTTCAATTTCCTGTTGGCACCATATTGATCAAAAACTTTTACTATGATGATGATCAGCTTAAAGCCGGAAATGGGCGAATCATTGAAACGCGGTTGCTCATCCGGGAAGAAAAGGAATGGAAAGCGCTGCCTTACATCTGGAATGAAGAACAAACCGAGGCTTACCTTGAGATTGCCGGTTTTACAACTGCTATCGCACTAAATAACCTGGAAAACATGATCCAGTATAGTGTGCCCACCATGTTGGAATGCAAAAGCTGTCATGAAAAAAACGGCAAGATAGAACCCATCGGCCCAACCCTCATTCAATTGAATCGCGATAACCTGTATGATGGAAAAGAAATGAACCAGTTGGCTTTTCTTCACTCCAAGGATTGGATGGGAAAAGTTCCAGACAGTCTAATAGTGAATAAATTTCCGGATTATGATGATCCCGAATCCGGAACACTGGATGAGAGGGCACGGGCTTACCTGGATGTAAACTGTGCGCATTGCCACCGCCCTGAAGGGCCTGCAAAAAATTCGGGGCTAAATCTTCGCTACAACAACGAAGACCTCTTTTCCCTTGGCGTTCACAAAGCTCCTGTTGCAGCTGGAAAAGGATCAGGAGGATTATCCTATGACATTGTGCCTGGAAAACCTGAGGAATCCATTTTATTTTACAGGATGGGATCAATAGACCCGGCTATCATGATGCCCGAGATCGGTAAGAAAACCACACACCAGGAAGGCATAGATCTAATTAAGGAATGGATTGTCTCATTGGAATAATTACTGATTACTGGTTCCCAGTTGTTCAAAATCAAATCTTTTTTGGAATTGTTAGGTTCAAACCCTAGCTTAGGAAGGGCAATTAATTGACCCATTCTGTTTTTTATTGATGTAAAATATTGACTGGTATGAAGAATGTCGCCTTGCTTTTTTTTATTATTCTTTTTAGCGCTTTAAGATCTTATTCACAGGGAACAAAAAGTGAATTCGAGATCATCAGGTCCATCTTTGAAACCGAGAAAAAAGGTTATTTCGAAAAGCACATGGCACTTTCACCCGATGAAGAAACAATTTTCTGGCCTATTTTTGAAGATTATGAAATTGACAAGTCAAAATATGCGCGAAAACGCATGGAAGCTCTTCGTTTTTTCGTTGAAAATTATCAGACTATGACTTCCGGCCAGGCAAAAGATTATATCAATGATATCTTTTCATTCCAGAAAAGAGACCTCAAGCTAAAGAAGAAATATTATCGATTGATGAGCAACAACCTTTCGCACCAAATTGCAGTAAGATTCATAGAAATTGATGAGTATGTCAACACTTCTATCAAGCTCAGAATTTTAGAATCACTTCCATACATCAAAGAATAAAGAACGACAGAAATGAAAGTTTTAACAGTGATTAATCCCATTTCCGGGACGAAGGAAAAAACAGGATTTCTGGAATTGCTTGACAAAACTTTCGACAAATATGGTATTGATCAACAGAGACTTGAAACTACAAGCGATAGTGAGGCAGATAGTAAAAATTTAAAAAAAATCATTCAGGATTTTTCACCAGAACGATTATTAACCATTGGAGGAGATGGAACGGTTTTATTTACCGCCATTCATTTGATCAAAAAAAAGATCCCGTTTGGCATAATCCCTTTCGGATCTGCCAATGGCATGGCTGTCGAACTTAAAATCCCCCAGGATCCAAAACTGGCATTGGATGATTTTCTAAAGTCCCGCTGCATTGCCAAAATGGACCTGATCAAAGTGAATGAAAAATACTACTGTCTGCATATTGGCGATATCGGCCTTAATGCTAAAATAGTAGAAGGTTTTTCCAAAGATCAGAATCGTGGATTTTTTACATATGTCAAACATTTCTTTAGTGAAGTCCAGACAGCTGAACTCATTGATTTTGAAATTAACGCAGATGGAAAAAATCACAATCATACAGGGTACATCCTCGCCATAGCCAATGCCAGAAAATTCGGCACAGGAGCGGTTCTTAATAAAAAGGGAAATCCTTTCGACGGAAAGTTTGAATTAGTCATCGGACTTAGAAAAGATATCGAATCCTTCCTCTACATGGGGATGACAAAATTTACCGAGGAAGTAGACATGCAGGACATCGTAGAAATCATTCAATGCAAAAAAGCTACCATCAAATTAAAAAAACCTCATCTGTTGCAGTTGGATGGAGAAGTAATTGAAAAAACCGACGAGGTAAAAGCAGAAATTATCCCCGGAGCAGTCCAGGTTATAACTCAAAAGGATAATACTTTTTTGAAGTAGAACAGGTTGATTTAATCATTTTCATTTACTTTGATAAAGGTGCTTATTAAACACATAGGTCAGACGACAGTCAGACCGGATCCCGACCTGATAAGAAACTATATCTGGGTCGCAAATTATTGCATTTTTGTCCCCTGAAATGTTCATATATGCAAACTTACCAGCTTCACCTACCAAAATGTTCGATCAACCCGTAAATATTTCTTTAACTTTTGCATGACTAATAATTTGATAAGATTCTTCATAAAATTTTTTTCTGTTTACCCCTACTAAATCAAAGGCCAGGCTTTTTGTTACCAATGTTCCATTTCGCGTACCAAAATAATCTCTGAAAGAGCTAAATTCCCAATTTTCCATTTTATCGGTTAAACCTGCAGCTAATGGGTTTTGATGAATATAATTAAAACAGATTAATGGATAATTGTTTGTCCGATTGACTCCACAATTTACCTCTAGGTTTTTAGCTTGCGTTTTTTGACGAAATAGAGAGCCTGATCTCCCATATTTTTTATTGAATTCATTGGAATAACCACTGCATAATAGTCTAAATCCATTGCCTAATTGAGTACTTTTTACCCTCCCAAGTTTTACAATAGATACGGATTTATCAGTAGTATTTATCAAAAAATGAAAGTGGTTAGGCATAAGACAATAACTTACAACTTGACAAGAATGAAGTAACTTCTCACGGAATTTTTTAAGGAAGAGAATATAGTCGCAGTGTTCCCTAAAAATCAATTCCTTATTATTGCCCTGATTATAGATGTGATATAATTGGTTGGCTATAATTTTCATTCACTAATATCATTTAGAGATTACGCAATTGTTTTATTACCGTAAGTTAAAGGTTGGATGGTATTCGGACTGACTTTCGTATTTTCGATAAAATACTCGGTCCGACTATCGTCTGACCTAGTCTTCTCTCAAAAATTCATCCTTATTAAAACAAAAAAAGGTGCCATTTTAGACACCTTTTTTTGAGTTTAATCATTTTCTAACTCAACATCAGAAGGTCATTAACTATAATTTCAGTGATGTACTTTTTTTGACCATCCGCATCTTCGTACGAGCGATAGTTCAGGCGGCCTTCTACAGCTATTTCCTTTCCTTTTTTAAGATATTTCTCAGCAACCTCCGCAAGGCCTTCCCAGGCAATGAGGTTGTGCCACTGCGTATCTTCCACTTTTTCACCTTTACTGTTTTTGTACGATCCATTCGTTGCCAGTGTGAGTTTGGCAAACTTTTTACCGGACTCCAGTTTTTTGATTTCAGGGTTTACTCCAAGATTTCCAATTAGTGTTACTCTGTTCCTAAGATTTTTCATGATTTTAAAATTTTGTTAAATGAATAAATAATTGATGGGAACAAAGTTGCGAGATGACAGACGCACCACTTGTAAAACATACGCTTACATACGTAACAACACGTATATTAAGTTTATCTAGCTGTTTTACAATTAGTTAATAAAATATACTACTTCTGTGAATATGCGTTGACGCTGTTTTTTGTGCTTTGTACCTGCGATATTTGTATTGACTAACAAAAGAACAATGAATACAGATTTCAAAAGGTTTAGTAAAAGGATTGGGAGTAATGGTTGGGCGTCACGGTTATATTCCCTGCACAACGAGAGGGTAGAGACACGATGGATGGATAGCTTGTACGAAGAGGCTGACACATTGGAGGAATTAACCATCTATGAGCTAAACAACAAAGAACCTGACAGAGCACTTGTACACCTAGCCAATGAGATTCACGTACGGGTCAAGATCACACAAAAGGAAATATTTAAAATTGGTGGTTTGTTGACGCAGGCTAAGAAGATTTGCCAGCAGCAGAAACAAAATTTCAAAAAGTGGATTGACAAGAACTTTGACTTCAGCTATGAGACTGCCAACAACTTCATGAACGTGTACCGGTTTTGTTTTGCGCACAAGGAATTGGCGTTGAAACTACCTGCTTCAATATTGTACAAAATCAGCACACCAAGTTTTCCTGACGAGTTACGAGAATACTTATTTGTGAAGGGCAATTTGACAAAACTTACAAATGGTAAATATAAAGACATGGTCACGAAGTATGAGCAGGGAGGGTTAGAGGCAATTGATGAGGACGTGGAGCGGGTTTATGAGAAAATGTGTTTCAATAAACAGACCTATTACATGTTTGATTATTTCATTAGTGCCATCCGGGAGTTAGAAGCATTGCGGGAAAAAATTGAAAAGAAAAGGGGTCTACCTGATATAAATGAACAGACACAAAGCTATGAGCCAGAAGCGGCCGAAATAGTAAAACTATTGTTTAAAAATCTTGAAGAAACTATTTCAAAAATGAATTCAGCGATGAATGAAGCGCAGAAAATACTTAACACGTTCAATAAGAGAGTACAAGTGTAACTTTTACATAAATGGAAATTTTGCACTTATACACAGAATCCGCCCCTCTCACAGCCTTGCACCTCGTAGCTAATGCAAACGTAAAGCGCAGGGAGATCGTTTGGGAGAGGGGATGATTTAGGGTGAGAACTGTAGTTTGAAAGAATAATGTTTTTTTTAAATTTATAATAAGTAATAATAACGGAATGCAAACTGAAAATAAATTTCAAGCTAGAAATAAATTTGTAATAAAAGATTTCATCGAAAAATCACAATTCGATTCATCTTTATTTGAGTATAAATCACAAAGACAACAGTTTACAATTTATGTAAAGAATACTGAGTTAAGATTTGCTATCATTCAGTCAGGAAATAGTTTTAGTTCATTTGAAGTCCACCAAACTAAATATTCACCTGGATATCCTTTAAAGGGTCCTATTCCACCAAATAGAAATTTTACTCTTGATCAAGTTTTACAACAGTTACAATCATGGCTAAATACTTGCGTGAGACCTTATTTAGAAGAATTAAGACTTACTGAAGAATGGAATGAATTCGAAAATTTTGGGAGTTGGGGTAAAAATAACGAACCACGAACAATTGATACTTCTCCATTAACTAGTCAAGAAATTGAACATATTGACAGAGCAGCCGAGGAAATTAAGCAAAGAATTATTAATGAGCTTATTCCAAAGATTGATAATAATTTTAGACCATTAGAAGAAAAAATTGATTTTGTAAATCAGAGTTTAGAATATTTAAAGCAAGCATCTATAAGGCAGAATAAATTTGATTTTACAGGAACAGCTCTACATGTTGTTATATCAATTGGAATAAATTGTGGTGTAGATACAGATACAGGAAAGTTGTTGTTGGAAATATTCAAGGAAGCTTTTGATAAACTTCCTTTATTATTAGATGTCGTCACGGATCTACTTCCCATAATAATAGGCTGATTTTATTTTTTGATAACAAAAGCCCCTGCAACTTAATGCAAGGGCTCGACCTATCCATCCCACTCCTTTGTCCTGTTGTGTGCGGGTGGGCTATTTAGAAGTGTTACTTTTTAACAATGACATATTTGCCACTTTCGAGCCGTATTATTTGGACGTCTCTTTGCTTCGACATTTTGCCAGGCACTTGAACGCCAATAGTAGCTTTCATTGATTCCGGTTTCCGGTCTGGAAATAGCTTAGTCAGTTTATCCAAAATCTCGTCTTTGCTGATCCCAGTTTTAGGGGCTTTCTGTAGGGCTTGGAAAATTTCCCACTTGACACCTTTTGAGGCTCGGCCTCTTGGTTCAGCTTTTTTCTTTTGAGCAGGAGCCTTTTTAGTAGTTGATTTTTTAGCCGTTGCCTTTTTCGATACTGTTTTTTCTGTAGTCGTCATAACTGTTATTTTTTAGTTTGAAATTGTATTATGCTCACAATGTATTGGACTTTTCTAAGTCAACCAAATAATTTAAAATATTTAGAACAAATATCAACTTGGTAGAATCCTAACTCTTAGTACAATACTTTAAAGATATTACAATAGTGTAGCTATTTAATTATGTATTTACGGATATATAGAGGGTATTTTTAAAAATTCTGTAAATATTCTTGATCGTGCAAAAAGGACACCGTAGCATTGTTCCGTAAATAACTTAATAATATCAAAATTATGTCAAAATTAAAGTTGAAATATGATCGATTAACAATACGCCAGACTAGGCTGCTATTAGGTTTGAACCAAGCTCAATTTGCTGAGAAAATAGGTGTCAGCCAAACAATGGTGTCACAGTGGGAAAAGGGCAGAGCGAAACCTTATCCAACAAATCAAAAGAAGGTTCAAAAACTGGTTACTAAGGTTTCGCCAGACGCAAAGATCGATTTCGACAATTGGATTTGAATATATGTTCAATTTAAATAATGAAAAGATGAAAAAGTTTGTAGTAAATGAACCAACAGGCTATCTCGGAGACGATCAAGGAGGACACCTTGTAAATGGCAAACGAGGAGTTGAGGTATCCTTTGACAACGATGAAGAAGAGTTCGAAGATGAAGCCGTAATTGCAATGAACAGCCAATTCATTGATGATGATGGGTTCGAAGATGAGTACGAGGACGATGAGGCTCTGAAAGTTATGACCGCCCCTTATCAACAATCAAACCATGATGCCGAAAAGTAGCTGGAAGGCTCCTGCTGATCCAGAGGCTTTGAAAGATCGGATTGTTATCCTACGTGGACAAAGGAAACGATTAAAGAAGCAACTGGATCAGTATGTTGAGCAACGGAGGAAAAAGAAGTTGCGATACCTAAAAAAAGGTTGGCCGCATACTTCATTTGAGTACCGTATCAAGACAAGTGAATATTATCAAATGATAACAGAATTGGAAAGGCTCAAAGTAGAAATAAGAAGCTGCAAAAATATTTTAATAAAAAGATACGACATAAAAATATAATTATGACAACTATTCAAACAGAAGCAGGCACAATCAACCTGTCAGAATACAAGCTAAAAAACAGTAGTCCAATTTATTTAGAATCATTGACATCCAAATTGGAGAATTCATCGATACTAAATCAAAGCAGCAATACACACCATTCTTTTTTGAATTTAGCAGATACGGCATCCGTTAGAAACAAAGTTGAAGTTCTGCAAGCTAAAATTGAGGAACTGGAATTGGATCGTTCTGATAACCGCAGAGATAAGGTAAAATTTGAACGTCGACAAATCAACCGTGGGCATCCACTTAGGGAAGGTTGGCAAACTAAGTTCGACAAAAAGACGGAAAATATTGAGCTTGAAATTGACTGCAAAAAAATTGAATGCAATGTATTGCAAGAGCTACTTACAGAATTACAGGAACACAAGGACAAAGTTTTAAAGCGTGACCACGCTTCGATGGTCTTGAAGTACGGTCCTAAAAACATGCGTAGGACAGGACGTGTTGAAAGGTATTTTGAAGATGGTGTAGAAGTCGAGCGCAGATTCGACCAAGTAGACTATCAAGACACAGGTTTCGTGGATGGCGTTTTATGTATCGATGATGATTGCAGTCCATATAATGGAATGGCAGTCTATGATTATGTCATACACATTGCCCGACCTTTCTTAACCGAAAAGCGTAATCGAGAAGTCAACCATGAAAAAGCTTTACAGGAGTGGGCAGCCAATGGAAGTATTCCTAATCAACGACCTGCAAATCCTAAAAAGTTGACTAGGGATGACTGGCCTAAATGGCCAAAGTCTGTCAAAAACTTCAAAGCTAAACAGAAGCAGCCAAAAACTGAATCTGTGCGAGAATCAACTTTAATAAGAACCACTTAATTAATCAATATGGACTTCGAAAAGGAAATTAAACAAGCGCTTCATCATTGGGACAAAGTCCGAACGATGCAAGCTGAATACGACAAGCGTTATAGAGTAGCTTCACAATCGAGGGATGAAGGCGATCTAATGGCAGTTAATAGGGTTTCAGCTTTGTTAGAGGAATTCAAGCTTGAACAAGCTGATTTTATGTATCATTTGAAAAAGAAATTCAATGATCATTTAGCCCTGAAAGTGAGACATTATAATTGAGTTCTTTTTCATTAGTAATAGAGTTAAATGTTTGTTCTCCATCTAGTTGATTTGTGAAGTAGAAGGGGCAGGGTACTTTGGATTTAAATTGGTTCTTGTCATAGGCTGTCCAGCCCTGCCCCTAATTATTTGAATGTGAAACTTTAGTTATCAAAGGGGACGCCTCGGCCAAGGCTGAAAGGGAAGGTTCCGTCACTGTTTCCTTCCCGAACCCTTTTTTCAAAGAA